>Ga0099364_10000207_pt1 | contig 98260 bp, 81 predicted proteins | sample TergutTh196P3_FD_73070 | JGI IMG/M metagenome (GOLD analysis project Ga0099364, IMG submission 73070) | Microcerotermes parvus P3 segment gut microbial communities from Pointe-Noire, Republic of the Congo - Th196 P3 | ecosystem: Host-associated > Arthropoda: Insects > Digestive system > Gut ...
CTGCCGAAGCCAAACGCTTGGCCGATGAAGAAGCCGCACGTTTAGCAGCCGAAAAAGCAGCGCTGCAAGCAATAAAAGATCAAATCGAGCAGCCGATAGATCATTACAACCTGTCGCAAACGGCACCTACAGCTCAGCAGAAAGCAGACTTAGACAAGAAGATTGAGCTGTTGAAAGAATATCCCGACATGGACGTATTTATCTATGGCCATACCTGCGAAATCGGCGGCGACGATATCAATGAGAAAGTAGGTTTGGCGCGCGCTAACAACACCAAAGCCTACCTGATTTCCAAAGGCATTGATGAAAAACGTATTACAGGCACAAAATCCGAACGTGACCGCGAGCCTATAGTACCTAATACCAGCGAAGAAAACCGCAAACAAAACAGAAGAGTGGTAATTAAGGTGGTAAACTAAATCATGAAAATGATGCGTAAAAAAATCCCTGCTGAAATTTCAGCAGGGATTTTTTTTTACTTTATATTTGTTACATTTTACGACAGCGCCGCACAGGGTTTTGAAAAACCAATTCTCCTACAAAAGAAAATCCTGTCAAAATGCTTTGCCATGAACAGGATTTTTTGATTTTACTGAATATCCCTTGGTAATATCTTTTGGAGTTGCATTTTAAATTGATATTTTAAGTCGCTCATATCTTCATAAGTTGTTGGATAATGCCCTAATTTTTTCAATCCATTTAGAAACTTGTCTTTTGATTGAACGTTTTTCAGTTTAACGTCATTCGTATTAATTGGAGCGTTTTTAAAATAGGTATATATAAATGGCTTGCCATTTTCTTTAAAATGAGTGTGCGACACGTTGAATTCTTCACTTGTGTATTTGCCGACTTTCGTCCAAAATAAACTTATGAAAATATCGGAGTTGATTGCGGCTTTATTGTATTCATCTTGCAATCTGGTCTGTGACATTTTATCAATAAAATCTTCCCAGCGATCTAATTTGAGAAAGATACCTTGATTGATTAATTCTTTATTTTCTCGATTGATAAATATTTCAAATGCATCTCTGTCGCCTTTTAATTCTTCTGAAGATGCAAGAAATACAGATACGATTTTTAATGACTGTTGTGTTCCCATCTTTTTAAATCCTACATTATAAAGTAATTCCAATATCTTGAAAGTTTTATCGCTACGATTACAAGTAACAATAGCATTATCGTTTTTCTTTAATTTTTCGATAAGTTGGTCATAAGGAAAAATAGAGGGATTTTTTGATTGTAAGCACTCAGCGCAGGTACATTTTACACGTATTTCCGCCTTGACTTCTTTGTATTCCTTAATAATATTATTAATAGCATTCATTATAAGAATATTGATGCCTCGAGCATCTGCCCCTTTTGATGTAATAATTAATTTCCTATTATGATTGTCTTCGATTATTTGAGATTTACTTCCTTCATAAACAAAATTAACCGCATTGTTCCATACATCATTATCAGAAATGTACCTGCTTAATTCTGCGCTTAATTGATTGATAATGCCTTTTGGCATAAATTCAAATTTATATTCAAGAAGCAGAGAGTTTTTTTCTGAACCCCATTTTTTCTCCGAAGGTATGGGATTTAATCTGGCAGGAAGTATGTATTCTTTTCCTTGAGAACCTTTGGTAGGGAATGCTATTTTGAATTTTTCAAGCATTTTCTTTAAAATAGATTCTTTTCCCTCATAAGAATCGTCCTTCCACAATCTCTCGAAATCGGCAGGAAGAATATGTCCGTTATTTTTTTGAATATCTTCATCATCAATAATCCTATAAACAGCATTCATTGCCCAGTCAGGTCTTAAGATAACCCAATCTCTGAGTTCTTCCATTTTTTTATACCAAAGTATAACGCCGATATTACTGAGAAACTCACAACAATCTATTATATCTTCCATTTTATTAAGATAAACAGGTTCTAATCTTCGGCATAAATCAACAAACGATTGAAACGGGAAACAAGCAGTTAATTCAGATTCTTTTAAAAGTGCATTTCTTACCGTTAGCCATGATTTAGGAACAGATTTTCCAAAATGGTGAAGATTTTCAATTTCAAAAATAATATATTTTTTAATTGTATCCAATCCTTGATTGTTATTAGGCAGATTGATTTCGTGATAAAATTGACCTGATTTCTTAACTATATTAAATTTTGCATTGTCAATATCAGCACCTAAATCACTCCATTGTGCAGTATTTCCATCGTGGCAGGTTTGACCGATAATAATAGGACTTTCGCCTCCAAATTGATAAATTGTAGGAATCCAGTAATCAAAATTGTGGTGGTTTTGTCTTGTAGATGCCAATAACACAAAAACAGAATTTTCTGTAATGAAAAAGCGATGAACAGGATAATAAACCACCTGACCGCCAAAGTCCCATATATGTGCAATTTTATCTTCTTCAAACACCAAATCAGATACCTTAATGCCTCGTGTGCGTTCTTCATCTTTTGGCAACTCTGCATCTTTCTTTAATAATCTTTTTTGAAGAGATGTTTTCCCGGAACCTCCTTCTCCTACCAATATGAGTTTCGCTTCATAGATATAATCAAATCCTTCTTTTTTTATTTTGTCAAAATACCTTCGGATTGCCTCATCGCCCTGTTGGACAATTTCAAGAGGTGGGTTTGTAATTTCGTCACAACCAGCTATAATAATCTCATTTTCTGAAGCACTATTGTCTATATCATAAATAAAAGGTAAATTTAAGTCTAATAACGGTGCTATATCGTTTATTGGGTTGCCTGACAAGTCAATAGATTTCAGGTGTTTTAAGTTTTTTAAAGGACTTATGTTTTTAATTTTATTGTTTTCGATATCTAATGTTTTTAGTTTTGTTAATTCGGAAATAGGTTGTATATTACTGATTGCATTTGCTGATAAATCCAATTCCTCTAATTCTGTTAAATTGGATAAAAAATGAATCTTTTTAATACCAGTTTCGTAAAGAATTAAACTTTTTAGTTTTGTTAATTTTGATATTGCTTGTGTATTAACAATATTATTTATACTCAATTCTTCTAATTTTGTTAAGCGTGATAACAAACGAATATCTTTTATGTCATTTGACCATATATCTAACCTTTTTAATTCAGGGAAATTTTTTATATTTTCAATGTCAAATTTAATGTCGCTGATAGATAGTTTTAATAAATTTAAGTGTTTAATATTATTGAAAATTTCAATAAAAATATCATCACCTCTAATTTTGAAGGTTTTTGAAAGTGATAAATATTTAATATCTTTACAATTACGGAGAAATGCAATATTTGCATGTTCTTTAATGTCGTGTAAAGAAAATTCTATTAATTTAGTAGAAAAGCGAATTTGTCCAAAATCTATTGCATCATCATAGCTTAGTTCAATACATTCTAAATTTTCTAAATCATTTAAAGAACTTATGCCAACTATGGGGTTATATGGTGCGCTGAATTCTCTCAAATTTTTCAATTTTCTTACTACAGAAATATCTTTTACTTCATTCGCCCGTATTACAAGTATTTCAAGTTTGGTTAAATTGCCTATTGCTTTAATTGATGTTAATTTATTCCCTACAAGGTGCAGTATTTTCAAATCTGATAACTCTGCAATGTATGCAGGTATTTTTTTTATTTCAAGAGCATGCAAATTTAACACTTCTATTCGCCCATCAGAGTTAATAACATATCCTTGTTTATCCCACTCATAAGAGTCGATTTTTTTTAATTCAATTCCGTACTCTGTACAAAATTTTTCTATTATTAGTTCGTCTTGTGTCATTTTTTTGTCACTACCACTCATACTATATTGTTTTTCAACGGTTTTTATTTAACTTATTGACTTTCAATTCTCACGACTTTGCTGGCCACTGCGCTCTTGCACACAACTACTTCTTCTCCACAATCACAATCTCATACACCCTCGGCCAGTTCTTGCCGGTAACGAAAATACGGTCGTTTTTGGCATCGTAGGCAATGCCGTTGAGAACGTCGGTTTTAGAACTGCGCAGATTAGCAGGCAGCAGATTTCTTAGGTCAATAATACCGATAATAGTACCGTTCTCGGGGTTGATACGTACAATAAAATTTTCGAGATAAACATTTGCCCAAATTTCACCATTGATGTATTCCAATTCGTTAAGATACTTCATCTCTTTTTTATTATTACGCACGGTAATGCGGCGAACTTCCATAAAACTGGCAGGGTCGCGGAAGTAAATCGTAGAGGAACCATCGCTCATAATCAAATATTTACCGTCGGTAGTAAGCCCCCAACCTTCCGTATTGTAGTTGAGATAAGCTGTTTGTTTAAAGGTATTTACATCGTAGATGAGGCATTGTCGATTTTCCCATGTGAGTTGATAAATTTTGTTGTTGAATAAGCAAATGCCTTCTGCAAAATATTTGCGCGCCACCTTGTTAATTTGCATCACCGCTCCGGTGTTAATGTCCACTTTCCTGAGGCTCGACAGTCCGTACTGTCCTGTACTTTCATACAAAAAACCATTGTGGAAAAATAACCCCTGGGTATAGGCATTGACATCATGCGGGTAGCTTTTTACCACCTTGTAGGTATATTGTTTCGGCGCCTGCCCCATTAATAAATTAACGCAAAATAGTAATAATACACTAAATATTAGTTTGTTATACCTCATAGTTTACACCTCATAATTTATTAATTCATAATTCAGGGCTAAAAAAATTCGTAAATTCTGAATTTTTAGCTTAAATTTGTTCGGTAAAAGTACAAATAAAAAATGAAACGAGCACTATCTTTCCTTCCAAATTTAATTACCTTGTTAAATTTATTCCTCGGCTGTTTGGCAGTAGTCTTTGCCTTGCGGGGCTGGACCCTCTTTGCCGGCTACTGCATTATGGTTGCAGCGGTGTTTGATTTTTGCGATGGGTTAGCAGCCAGATTATTAAACGCTTACTCGGATTTGGGGAAGCAGTTAGACGCCTTGGCCGACTTGGTGAGTTTCGGCTTAGCCCCCACTGCCATGTTATATACTACAATGAATATGGCGCTTGCACAGCAAATTGCTTGGGATTTAGACTCTTTACCTTGGGAATTATTTGCTTTTTTCCCCTTTGTAATGGTTTTGTTCTCGGCCCTCCGTTTGGCAAAATTTAATGTGGACACGCGGCAAACCGACCAATTTCTGGGACTGCCTACTCCGGCTAACGCCCTGCTGATAGCCTCCTTTTTGATGTATGCCCGCTACCATATCGCGCTTGATTCTTATATTACTCCGCTGAGTATCAGTATAGCAGTGATATTGTTGTCGGCCTTATTGGTGCTGGAAATTCCCATGCCGGCCTTAAAGTTTAAGGGCTTTGCCTGGCAGCCCAATAGGCAACGCTATTGCTTTCTGTTCTTGTGTGTTATGGTTTTTATAGCCGTACTGCTCTCGGGGCAGGAATGGCTGCTTGCCATAACGCTGATTATCCTGCTGTATATACTTTATTCTATATCATTTGCCATAATAAGCAAGTGCTGTAATACTTCAAAATCGCAATAAATTATACTGTTATGAAATATATTGCCGAAATTAATGTAATGCCGCTTAAGGCATTGTTAGACCCTCAGGGAAAAGCGGTTACCGCTGTTATGCACAATACGGGCTTTAGTTATATGGATAACGTCCGCGTAGGAAAACATATTACTTTGGAAGTGGAAGCGGACACCAAAACTGAAGCTGAAAGCCGCGTAGAAGAAGTCTGCCGTAAGGTGCTTCATAACCCCATTATGGAAGGCTACGAATTTGTGGTACACGAGTAGTCTATGAAGTACGTTTGTAATAAGGAGTAGGAATTTTGTGAAATATTTTTGTACCTTTGTCGTTAGTTTCAACTAACATATTTTGAAAATTATGCAAACTATAATTGACATTTCAGACAGATTATTGAAATCTACAACTGACACTTTTACAAGATATTTATACCATAATATCTCGTGGGACGAAACCCTTATTGGTATTCGCGGGGCAAAGGGAACAGGTAAAACCACGATGCTTTTGCAGTACATAAAAAAGAATTTTCCCGAAAAACAAAAAGCATTATACGCTTCGTTAGACAATATATGGTTTTTCAAAAATTCGCTCTGGGATTTAGCCCAACAGTTTGATGCCTACGGCGGTACGCATTTATTTCTCGATGAGGTACATAAATATCCTTCGTGGGCAAGGGAAATAAAAAATATTCACGACAGTTTCCCCGATTTGAAAGTCGTTTTTACAGGCTCGTCAATGCTCGAAATTTACAAACAGAGTGTCGATTTGTCTCGCAGGGTTGTTTCATACGAACTCAAAGGACTTTCGTTTCGTGAATTTTTGGCGTATGAATACGGTCATAAATTCGACAGATTGAACTTGGAAGATATTTTGAAAAATCACCGCGAAATTGCAAACAACATTATTTTTGATCTAAAAATTTTGCCTGCGTTCAAAAAATATCTTCAAAACGGATATTATCCTTTCTACAAAAAAACAAAAATAAATTATTATCATGCTGTTCAGCAGGCGATTAACAAAACTTTGGAGGAAGATTTACCTGCCATAGAGCCGATAGAGTACGCCACAGTTTTAAAGTTAAAAAAAATGCTTGCAATCATTGCCGAAAAACTGCCCTATCAGCCAAATACAGTGGAACTCGGCGCGAGTATGGAAACTGCCCGCCAATTAGTAGTGAAGTACCTTTATTTGCTCGACAAAGCGGGAATTTTAATGTGTATTTCGGACGGAAAAGAGAAAATAAACGCATTGTCGAAACCGCAAAAAGTGTATTTGGAAAACACGAACATAGTATTTTCGCTGGCCCGAAACAATGCTAATCAGGGCAATTTGCGCGAAACATTTTTTACCAATCAAATGCGTGAAAACCATGAAGTTATAGTTGCGAAAAATGGCGATTTCATTGTTGACAGTCAATATACTTTTGAGATTGGCGGCAGAAATAAAACAGGCGAACAGATTAAAAATACCGAGAATGCCTTTGTTGTTGCCGATGACATTGAAAGTGGTTTTCAGAATAAAATTCCGCTTTGGTTGTTTGGAATGTTGTATTGAAAATTACGAAGAAGGGGGTGGATACAGTGGCGCAGTAGAAGTCAGATTTTAGTTAAAGTAGTGGAAAGAATGGGAATAAAATAGGAGGGGTTGCCTTACCCTACCTTCACTGCGTCTTTTACCTTGTCGTTGAGCAGGGCGTAATTTAACACGTCGTAAATGGTATCTACGTAATGGAAAGTTAGCCCTTTGATATAAATGTCTTTGATCTCGAGTATGTCTTTTTCGTTGTCGCGGGAAAGGACAATGTCGGTAATGCCGGCGCGTTTGGCCGCTAATATCTTTTCTTTGATGCCGCCCACGGGCAAGACCTTGCCGCGAAGGGTAATTTCACCTGTCATGGCTACATTCTTGCGCACCTTGCGCTGCGTAAAGGCTGAGGCAACAGCTGTGGCCATGGTAATGCCTGCCGAGGGGCCGTCCTTCGGAATAGCTCCTTCCGGAACGTGCAGGTGGATATTCCAGTTTTCAAAAGCATTGGTCGGAATGTTCAACTTATGAGCGTGTGCCTTAATGTATTCTAAGGCAATGGTGGCCGACTCTTTCATTACATCACCCAAATTTCCCGTAATGGTAAGATTGCCCTTTCCCTGACTCAGACTGGTTTCTATGAATAAGATTTCACCGCCGTTTTCCGTCCAGGCCAAGCCGGTAACCACGCCGGCAAACTCGTTGCCCTGATACATTTCTTTGTGAAAACGCGGAGCGCCGAGAATTTTTCGTAATTCCTTTTCAGTGATGGCGGCTTTGGGTTTCTCGCCGAAAGCTATCAGTTTACCTGTATAACGTATTACCTTAGTCAATTGTTTTTCGAGGTTGCGCACACCCGATTCGCGGGTATATCCTTCGATAATAATTTCTAATAATTTATCACTCAGCTTGAGCTGTGCCGATTTCACGCCATGAATTTCCAATTGCTTGGGCAATAAATATTGCTTGGCAATTTCTATCTTTTCTTCTATCAGGTAGCCGCTCATATCAATCATCTCCATACGGTCGCGCAGAGCGGGGTGGATATTGCCTATAGTGTTGGCTGTGGTGATGAACATCACTTTTGACAAATCATAATCAACATCAAGATAGTTGTCATGGAAAGCGCTGTTTTGTTCAGGGTCAAGGGCTTCGAGCAAAGCTGCTGCCGGGTCGCCTCGGAAGTCATTGCCCACCTTGTCTATCTCATCTAAAATGATGACAGGATTGGAAGTCTCGCACTTTTTAATGGTTTGTATGATACGGCCGGGCATGGCGCCGATGTAAGTCCTGCGGTGTCCGCGAATTTCCGCTTCATCGTGCAGGCCGCCTAAAGAAATGCGGCCAAAAGAACGGTTCAACGCTCTGGCTACCGATTTCCCCAAGGAGGTTTTACCTATACCCGGAGGGCCATAGAGGCATAAAATAGGCGATTTCAGGTTACCTTTAAGTTTGATGATAGCCAAATATTCTAATATGCGTTCCTTGACTTTGTCTAATCCGAAATGGTCTTCGTCCAGTATTTTTTGCGCATTCTTCAAATCAAGATTATCATCGGAAAAATGCAGCCAAGGCAGTTCAACCAAGCATTGTACATAATTGAATTGCATGGGATAATCGCCGAAATGAGGGTTCATGCGTTCCAGTTTTTGCACTTCTTTTTCAAAAACATCGGCTACTTCTTTCGGCCATTGTTTGGCTTTGGCTTTCTCGCGCAGTTCTTTGATTTCATTGGCCGTATTGGCTATCCCCAATTCTTCCTGAATGGTTTTGAGTTGGTTGTTGAGGTAATATTCGCGCTGTTGCTGGTTGATTTCGGTATGTACTTTTTGTTGAATATCATTCTTGATTTTGAGAATGTCAATTTGTGTGTTCAGCAATTTGAGTAATTTCAGCGCGCGCTTTTTCAGGTTATCTTCTTCCAGCAGTTCCTGTTTGTCGTTAGCGTTCTCAATTTCGAGATTTGAGGCAATGAAATTAATCAAAAACGAGCGGCTGTCGATATTTTTAATAGCAAAAGACGCCTCTTGCGGGAGGTGCGGCGACAATTTCAACACATGAAGCGCAGCATCGCGCACAGAGCCGATAATGTTGTTGTACTCCACATCTGAAGCCGCAGGCTTGAAATCGGGTCGGTCTTGTATTTTTGCCAAAATATAAGGCTCTTCCTGTATAAATTCGAGAATGTTGAGTCGGCGTAATCCTTGAAGAATAATGGTAATGCCGCCGTCAGGCATTTCTATAATTTTAACAATCTTAGCTATTGTTCCTGTAGTGTGGAGGTCTTTGATGCCCGGGTGGTCAACCTTAGAATCGCGCTGGGTAACAGCGCCCAATAGCTTGGTGTTGCTATATACATCTCGAATGAGCTTGATGGATTTTTCGCGCCCTACGGTAATGGGAATCACTGTACCGGTAAATAATACGGCATTACGCAAGGGTAAAATAGCTATATGCTCAGGTGTAGCTATAGGCTTGTCTTCTTGTTCGGCATCGTCAATAACGATAGGAATATAGTTCATATCTTCGTCTTCGCCCTCGGGGAAAAATATTTCGTTTAGTCTCATAATAATAATTGCTTCTTAATACACACAATAAATATGCCGTTGTTTTTTTAATGTCATTTTGTCATTTTTAAGTTATTCTACTTCCTATAATGGCAGTGATAAATAATAAGAGGAAGAAAATATATACCTTCCTGCGCCATAGTTGTTTATCGGCATTGGCAATGATTACCGACAAAGGAATGGCTAAAAGAGGCATGATGCTGCCATAGGGTGGCCGAAAAACAATAGTTGATGCTAAAACACAGATTAATAGCCAATTAGTAGTATTCCGCTGGTGTACGGCTTTGATTTTATTTAAAGCGCCTTTGAAGTCCCGAACAAGAAAAATCCAAACAATAATAATGACAAGTGTAGTGACAAAGATGTACTCATAAAGATTATGTGCGATTACAGGAACTTCTATGGGTTGAAAATTTTGCCCTAAACCTTCCCATAGAGGAAGAAGGGTATCATTGGTCAAAAATAAATATAAGCCGAAATAAAAATACGGACACAGAAGCCCTGCCAAGAAGGCTGTCCAGTCGCGCCAACTAAATGACCTTGTGGTTAATATATTGATGATAACAGTGAGTAATATGACGATGGCGGGGAAATAGCACATAGCGGCAATAGATATCCACATGGCCGATAGGAATAGCTGTGCTAAAGCATTTGGGTTCTGATATGTTAGAAATAAACTATACAATCCCATGATAACAAGAATGGCGGCTATTTGAGCTTCGGGGTAATAGTGCGCCGAGGGCATGGCTGATGCTAATATCAGGTACAGTAATAGCATCAGTCGGTCGTTGGTATGTACAACATTGAGTTTTAGATTAACCACAAATAATAATACTGCTGCTAAAACAGTGAGGCCTAAATTTACCCATAAGCCTGTTATTCCCTTTATCCACTCCATAGAGAATAGCCAACTTTGCAGCGGTTGCGTAATGCTATGAGGATAGCTTGTAGTCGGCGCAAGAAAATCGGGCAGCCACAATGCCGTCAGGATAATCAAACTTGAAAAAACGACAGTAAATATATTGCGCTGTATGTAATCAATCATAATTCATAATTATATGAGGTCATTTCCTATATCTGCACGAAAATACTTGCCTTCATAATGGATAGCTGCTACTGTTTGATAACTAATCGTCTGTGCTTCTTCGATAGTATTACCCAAGGAAGCGGCAGCCAGCACACGGCCTCCGGAGGTAACTATGTTGTTGTCTTGCATGGCAGTGCCGGCATAGAAAATTTTACCCGAAAGAGGAAGTTCAAGTCCTGTGATTATTTTTCCTTTTTCATAATTATCGGGATAACCCTTGGCTGTGCATACTACGGTAAGGGCGGTTTGCGGCGATATGCGACATTCTTTTTCGTTGAGCGTATTATCGGCAAGGCTTGCGAACAGCTCCAGCAGGTCGCTGTCCAAACGCATCAATACCGATTGCGTTTCGGGGTCGCCAAGCCGCACGTTGTATTCAATCACATAAGGCTCGCCCTCAACATTCATCAGCCCGATAAAAATAAATCCCTGATACCTGATGTTTTCATTTTGTAAACCTTTAATGGTGGGCGCCACGATGCGGTTTTCCACTTTTTGCATGAAAACCTCGTCGGCAAAAGGTACGGGCGAAACGGAGCCCATGCCTCCGGTATTAGGCCCTGTGTCGCCTGCGCCGATGCGCTTGTAGTCTTTGGCTTCGGGAAATATTTTATAATTTTCGCCGTCGGTAAATACAAATACCGAAAGTTCAATTCCCTTCAGGTATTCCTCTATAACCACCTTGTTGCCGGCCTTTCCAAATTTTCCGTTTAACATTTCATGCAATTGAACCTGCGCCTCGCTGAGGTCGTTGATAATGAGCACCCCTTTTCCTGCAGCCAATCCGTCTGCTTTAAGTACATAAGGAGCTTTCAAACACTCCAGAAAAGCATAGCCCTTTTCGATGGTATCAACAGTGAAACTTTGATAGCGTGCAGTGGGGATATGATACTTTCTCATGAAAGCCTTGGCGTAGTCTTTGCTGCCTTCGAGCTGGGCGCCGCGCTTGGCAGGCCCTATAACCACTATGTTTTGCAGTTGAGGGTCACCATTAAAAAAATCGGTAATTCCGTTGACCAATGGTTCTTCGGGGCCAACAACCAACATGTCGATTCCCTTATCAAGCGCCAATTGCTTCAGCGCTTCAAAGTCGTTTACGCTGATGTTGATATTTTCGCCCAATAGCGCCGTTCCGGGGTTTCCGGGCGCTATGTATAGCTTAGAGAGTAACGGACTTTGGCTTAATTTCCAAGCAATAGCATGTTCCCTGCCTCCACTTCCTAATAACAAAACAGTGTGCATAAATAATTATAATTCAATAGGTTTACATTGCCATTCTTGTTTGTATATGTGTTCCAGCACAAGCGGCAAGGCATACCATAAATTTTTGGCTGCTTTTATGGAATCATGAAAAACCACAATGTCGCCGGGCTTAACATATTTTATTACATTTTTAGCGCAACTTTTTCCCGACAAACGGCGGCTGTAATCGCGGCTGAGCAGATTCCACATAATAATTTTGTACCGTTCGCTGAGCACTTTTCCCTGACGCGGACCTATACGGCCATAAGGCGGCCGATAAAGATTGTTGCCTATCATATCATTGGCATAATCCACATCGCGGACATAAGCGCCTGTATCCATTCCCCAGCCCTTAATGTGGCTGTAAGAGTGATTACCAACTGCATGTCCGCGCTCTTTAATTTCGTTGAACAATTCGGGAAACATCTCTACATTTTTACCCAGACAGAAAAAGGTAGCCTTGGCATTAAATTTATCTAATTGAGCTAACACCCACGGTGTTACTTCCGGACGAGGACCGTCGTCAAAAGTAAGGAACACGCCATCGGTTTCATCTTCAAAACTCCAAATGAAAGACGGGTAAAGATGTCGTAGAAAATCAGGGGCGTTAAAGCGCATAGCACAAGTTAAATTTGTCGCAAAGGTACAAAACAAAATGAACAATGAATAATTTTTAGTATCTTTGCAGTGTTTTTAATTGATTATGAGGTACAGACATTTTTTTATAGGGTTATTATTGCTGCTGACGGCTTTTGCTTGCACTAAAAAGCTCAAAAAAAGCGAATTAGTAGAAGTTTTAGTGGATATGTATATTTACGACCAACTGTTTACTCGTGCCAATTTACATAGGCAACAGGATTCTATAAGCGTATATCGTTCTGTTTTTCAAAAACATAAATGTACGGAAAAACAATTTCGTGTCAGCATTAACCATTATAGTGCTAATCCTAAGCATTTGCAAGAAGTGTATGCCGAAGCGGATATAAAGATTAAAGCTTTGAAAGAAAAATATGGGGAGGTGGTGGAGCTCTTGCGTCAAGAAAAAGCCCTCCAAATGAAAATGGATTCCTTATACCGCTATCCGCCTGATACCATGTACCGTCATATCTTTAACCACTGCCTGTTGTGGGATATGGAACTTCCTATTGAGTTTCTGCATTCTGTTGCCGACACTACAGTTGTCAATTTGGCCGATGAACCTTTTGCCAAAGAAGATATTCCGGAGGAAACAGTAAACGAAACAATCAGTGTTCACCAGTTCATTGAAGAGAAAACGAAAGAAACGACAGGTGACAGACCCAGACGAAGGCTTAAACAGCCCGTTGAAAAAGAGCCTGCACAGTTAGAAATCCAAGAGGTAAGATAATTATAAAATCACAACCTTGAACCTACATGCGTCGCATTGCCGCTCAATATTTGTTTATCGGCCAAGGGCCCATGCTTCGTCGCGGAGTGGTAACGCTTGACGACACAGGGCAGGTAATGGAGGTGGGGCAATTGCCCGATACTGAAATTTGCAGCACGGAGTTTTATAACGGCATTATAATTCCTGAGGTTGGTGTCATAGCCCCCGACCTCAAGCCCGTATTACTGCTGATAGAGGGTGTTGATTTTACGAATATGAAACTGCTGCCCACAGCTACAGCAACTGTATTGACTGTTTAATTATTTACTGAATATCCCGAATTAACTCAGAGGGCAATTATGCGCCATGAGATTACCCCGCTACATTTACCTGTATGCCCATTGCTCTTACCTTGTCGCCAATGGCTTCTAATTCTTCAAGCAATACTTTTTGCAATTGCTCGGCAGGGGTGGCGCGATCGAGGGTGTAAATCATCACTTCTTCAGGGCGTAATTGCGCAACAATGTGCAGCCATTTTTCAATTTCGGTAGGAGTGGTATTGTCAATTGTTGCGCCTTTATGTTCGCCGCGCAGGAACAGGGTTTGCAGGATAAATTTACCCTTAAATTCCTGCAGGGCAGCTATAGTGCTTTCTACGGAATAATCGTTCTGCGGACAGTTAATGAGCCTTGCCGTAGCGTCAAAGGCTGAGTCTAATTTCAGAATGGCTCGGTCAATTTTTTGCAAGGCTTGGAACACTTCTTTTTTCTTGATATTGGTAGCGTTGGACAGTACGCAAACCTTGGCTTTTGGCGCATACAGGTTACGTAGTGTAAGCACATCATCAACAATACCCGAAAATTCGAGATGCAGGGTTGGTTCGCCGTTGCCCGAAAAGGTAATGGCGTCAATGTTTTCACCGGAGGAGGCTAATTGTTGCAGTCGTGCTTCCAAGGCCGTTTTAACGCTTGCACGGTCGGGGAGTAATTGGTCCTTCCTGCCGTCTTTGTTCCAGCCGCATTCACAATATATACAATCGAAATTGCATAATTTACCCTGTTGTGGGAGCAGGTTGATGCCTAAAGAAGCGCCCAAACGCCTGCTTTTTATCGGTCCGAAGACAATATTTTCAAAATACATAATTTCAGTTTAAAGTTCAAAGTTCAAGGTTATTATAATTTTAAAAAATAAATTGTTCGCGTTTCGGGAAAAGGCCCATCAATCCGCCGGTGTGCATAAATAATATGTTTTTAGCTTGTGAAAATCCCCCTTTCTTAATTTCCTGATACAGTCCATACATGGCTTTTCCGGTATAAACAGGGTCTAAAATTGTGCCGTTGGCGCGGGCTATTTTGGCAATAAACTGCAATTCTTCCTGACGGCTTTGGGCGTAGCCTGTGCCTACATAACCGTCGATAATATCAATTTCTTCAGGAGTAAAAAGCACAGAAGCATTGCTAATTTGCAACATTTCCTGCAATTCACCGTAAATGCGTTGTTGAAATTCCGGAGCGGTGTCAGCCACATTAAACCCAATAATGCGTTTGTCGGAGTTTGTAGTTTTGTTGGCCATAAACAGCCCCCCGTAAGTGCCGCCGGATCCTATGGCCGTAACAATAGCATCGAAATTGATGCCGAGTTGTTTTTCCTGTTCCAATATTTCATAAAAACATTTGTAGTAGCCAAAACAGCCCAACCCGTTTGAAGCGCCTTCGGGAATAATGTAGGCCTTGCGTCCCTGTTGGGCTAATTTGTTTTTCAGCTCTTCCATAATGCTGTTGCGGTTTTGCCGATAGTCTTCTTCGGAAATGAAATGAAATGCGGCGCCCAGCAATTTATTGATAAAATAATTACCGTCAACAGCAGGTTGGTTTTCGGTAACTTTCAACACAAGCACAGTCGACAAACCTAACTGCACAGCGGTGGCGGTAGTGGCGCGGGCATGGTTCGACTGAATGCCGCCGCAGGTGATGACCGTGTCGCATCCCTTATCCAACACATCTTTGAAGACAAACTCTAATTTACGAATTTTATTTCCGGAAACTTCCGAGCCGGTTTGGTCATCGCGTTTGATATAAATGTTTTTTCCTAATTCTTTGGATAGACTATGTAGCTTGTCGATGCGGGTAGGATAGTTGGCCAAATGAAGTTGAGGCGGAATTTGTAATAGAGGCGCGGGTTTATGCAGACAGGGAAAGGCAGGCGTATCATTGTTTTGGCTGTTGCCTTGGTATAGATTGTTTTTAAGAATGTACTCGTACACGGCTTTCGGCAACCATCGGCGGATTTCTTTCTCATGAGTTACAGCTTTGCGTATGGTGGTGGACGAAATGTCAATTTCGGGCGCCTGTATGGCCTCTACTTGCGAATGATTGGCCGCAATGTGTATGGGATAATCTTTTCGAGGATATACCAGAATGTGAAACTCAGCTATAATGTTTTGCGCTTCGCGCCAGAGGTGGAAATTTTTCCAATTATCGGCTCCGATAACTAAGAGGAACTGATGTTGGGGATATTGCTGGCGCAAGGTGCGTAAGGTGTTAACAGTATAAGAAGGCTGAGGCAGTCTGGTTTCTATCTCGCAAAGTTTAATCTGAGGGTGTGGCGCTATGGCTAAGGAGGCCATGTCCATACGTGCCTGCGTAGAACTGAGCAACTGTGCTTCTTTCAGCGGATTATGCGGCGTTGGTGTAAACCACACTTCCTCGGCTAACTGCTTCTCAAGAATGTAGGTGGCTACTGCTATATGCCCTGCATGAGGCGGGTCGAAAGACCCTGAAAAAACGGCAATTTTCATGTACACTTTAGTTTCAGATATAACAACAAATGTACGAAAAACAGACGAGTTTGCGAAATTTTTTCGTATCTTTGTTCCTATGAACTTGAAAGAAGCATCATTACGCGCTGCGCAGCTGCGTACGGAAATTAATCGGCATAATCATAATTATTATGTACTGAATCAGCCGACTATCAGCGATTTTGAATTTGATATTCTCCTACAGGAATTAACGGCTATTGAAAAAAAATTCCCTTCGCTGCAAGTTCCTGACTCGCCTACGCAGCGGGTAGGCAGCGATATTACGGAAGCTTTTGTGCAAGCGGTGCATAAGTACCCCATGCTATCGCTGAGCAATACTTATTCCATAGAAGAATTACGAGAGTTCGACAATAGGGTGCGCAAGGCCTTGGACAGTCCGCCCGAATATGTGTGTGAATTGAAGTTCGACGGTACGGCTATAGGGCTTACGTATATTGACGGCAAGTTGCATCAAGCGGTTACTCGCGGCGACGGAGAGCGCGGCGATGATGTTATCCTGAATGTGCGCACGATTAAGACCATTCCCTTGCAATTGCAGGGCAAGGATTATCCTTCCGAATTTGAAATTCGGGGAGAGATATTCATGCCTTTTGCTGCCTTCGAAAGATTGAATAAAGAGCGGGAAGCCCTTAATGAACAGCCCTTTGCCAATCCCCGAAATGCGGCGGCAGGGTCTTTAAAACTCTTGGATAGCAAAGAGGTGGCACTCCGCGGCTTGGATTGTTTTTTGTATTATTTATTGGGCGAAAACCTGCCTTTTGAAACGCATTGTGGCAGTTTGGAGTACGCGCGGCGTTGGGGTTTCCACGTAGCGGAACATTATAAAAAATGTACAACTATTGATGAAGTCTTCGACTATATCCGCTACTGGGAGGAAGAGCGGAAAGCCTTGCCTTATGCCACCGATGGGGTAGTTATCAAGGTAAATTCCTACGCGCAGCAACGCCGTTTGGGCATGACAGCTAAATCGCCGCGCTGGGCTACGGCCTTTAAATTTAAAGCAGAGCAGGCAGCAACTGAGCTGCTATCGGTCGATTTTCAGGTAGGACGCACGGGGGCTATTACACCTGTGGCAAACTTGCAACCTGTGCAATTGGCAGGAACTACCGTAAAGCGTGCTTCCCTGCACAATGCCGACCAAATAGCCCTGCTCGACATTCGCTTGCACGACAAGGTACTGGTGGAAAAAGGCGGAGAAATTATTCCGAAAGTAGTGGGCGTGGACCCTACGCAACGCCCCTCCGATAGTGTGCCTTTTGAGTATATCACTCATTGTCCCGAATGTGGCGCTGCCTTGGTGCGCGACGAGGGCGAGGCCAAACATTATTGTCCGAACGATGCGCATTGCCCGCCACAAATTTTGGGCAAGATAGAACATTTTATCAGTCGGAAGGCGATGAATATAACAGCCGGAGAGGCTACCGTTGAACTCTTATTCAACAAGGGCTTGATAAAAAATGCCGCCGACCTTTACCAATTAAAGAAGGAAGATTTGCAGCATTTCGACAAATGGGGCGAAAAATCCGCCGAGAATTTAGTGAAAAGCATAGCTGAATCAGTGCAGGTTCCTTTTGCAAAAGTCCTGTACGCCTTGGGCATTCGCTATGTGGGAGAGACCACGGCTAAAAAAATTGCTGAAGCCTTACTTTCCATCGACGCTTTAACCAACGCCACAGAAGAACAGTTGCTGGAAATTGACGAGGTCGGCGAGCGCATAGCGAAAAGCATTATGGATTACTTTGCCGACGAGAGCAACCGTCGATTGGTGGAGGCTTTGCGCAGTGCCGGTGTGCAAATGGTAGCCGAAGCTAAGGTGCAACTGTCTGATGCCTTATCGGGCAAGGTTTTTGTGATTACCGGCACCCTGAGCCGTCCGCGCGATGAATTTAAGGCTTTGATTGAGCAACATGGCGGCACGGTGAGCAGCGCCGTTTCGTCTCAAACACATTACCTCTTGGCGGGAGATAAGGGCGGCTCCAAATTCCAAAAAGCCGAAAAATTAGGTGTGAAAATTATTGGTGAAGAGGAGTTTTGGCAGTTGTGTCATGGTAAAAAATCAAGTTAAGCATAACCATACCAATCCCGAATAGGAGGGCTTTAGTTATTAGATTGTTTTTTTTAGCAAAGGTTTAACTTAAAATTGAAATTAATGGTGTCCTTTTACACTCGACTTTGATGATTTTTGTCATGTGTTAAAAAAAATGTTATAACTTTGCATGTAAATATCTCCTAAAACCAAACCATATGAAAATTTTTACTTTCAAGCAAATCTTAATCACTTTACTGTTGTTATGTATTTGTGTTCCGACTAATGCAGCCTATATTGAAAAACAGCCTATTACGGTAATCCAGCCTGATGGCGAAATAATTCACTGCTTTGTTACCGGCGATGAATTTTATAATTGGGTGCATGATGCGGACGGGTTTACTTTAATCCGAGACCCTAGTACCGGCGTTGTGGTATATGCTAAATTAATAAATGATGAATTAGTTTCTACCGGAGTTAAAGTTGGAAGCGTTAATCCTGCTGCCATAGGATTGAAACCCCGGACAATTATTTCTGCCGAAAAACGAAAACAGCTACGCAGGGATTTTCTCAGAGAAGCATCACCCATAAGGGGTTCAAAGGAAGAAGGTCAAGAAATAAGGCGGGCGGGACAAAACAATGGAACATTGAATAATTTGGTTATCTATATACGCTTTTCCGACGAAACCGAATTTCCGCCTCAAGCGAATACACATAATGACATCTTCAATAAAGATGAGGCCGGATTTGCCTCTATGTATGGTTATTTCAAAGCGGCTTCATATGGCGCAACTCTGATCCCCTCAACCTTTTATCCAATCAGTACCGGAAACACAATTATCTCCTATCAAGATATTTATCCACGTTCTTTTTTTCAACCCTATAATGCTGTAACCAACCCTAACGGATGGCAAGGAAATGAACAAGGCACAAGAGAAGGTCAATTATTAAGACGTGCAGTAGAGGCTGTTAGTAGTCAAATTCCCACAAGCTTGGATTTAGACTTTAACGGAGATGGCTATGTTGATAATATCTGCTTCGTTGTAAGAGGCGCTCCCGATGCCTGGGCCACACTCTTGTGGCCTCATAAATCGGATTTAAGCTCAGAAACCGTGTATATCAATGGAAAACGTGTTGGGCCGTATAATTTTATACTTGAAAATGGGCTTGGAGCCAGTGTGTTGGCGCACGAAATGTTTCACACCTTAGGCGCTCCCGATTTGTATCGCTACACTGATAACACTATTAATCCCGTGGACCTATGGGATTTGATGTCGTACGATATGAACCCACCTCAATCCAGTACGGCATTTATGAAATACAAATATGGCGGATGGATTGACAATATTCCTGAAATCACACAAAATGGAACTTACTTCTTAAATAATGTATGGTCGCCTACTAATAATGCGTATAGAATTGCTTCTCCAAATTCATCTACAGAGTTCTTTGTTATTGAATATCGAGATAGAAATGTTTACTGGGACATTTTTACATACGGTAGCGGATTGATTATCTATCGCGTCAACACAACTGTAACCGGAAATGCTGGTGGACCTCCGGACGAAATCTATATTTACCGTCCGGGCGGGCACTCTACTACTATTAATGGAACTCCTAATAATGCCCATTTTTCAAGTAACGTAGGTCGTACAGAGTTTCACAATACCTCTGATCCCCCCTGCTTTTTATCAAATAATCAACCCGGAGGCATTCATATACTGAATATTGGAGCATCGGGCGGAGCAACAATGAGTTTTGATGTGTTTATGACAGGCAATCTGATTACTGCCACTGCCGGACAGGGTGGCAGTATTTCCCCGGGCAGTACTGCTGTTGAGTCGGGAAGCAGCATTACATTTATTTTTACGCCTAACCCCGGAAAAGCTATTGAGTCTGTTTTGGTTGATGGGGAAAATGTACCTGCTGCCGTTGCTGTGGGGTCTTATACATTTACGAATGTTATGGCCAACCATACCATTCATGTTGATTTTGCTTGTTATCCTCAATTACTTATAGAAGAAAGTTTTGATAACGCTACTTTCCCGCCTGAATGTTGGACCAGTGTGGCTGAGACAAACGCTGCCTGGCGCAGAGCTACTGCCGGAGGAATAGGTCATCCTGATCTAACTCCTCACACAGGAACAGGTATGCTTCAATTTTATTCAAATTTTACTTCAAGTCAAACAAAAAAAGGATTATTAATTTCACCCCAAATTGCTATAAATAATAATGACAGCGAATTATCATTTTGGTTATATAAAGATCACTTTTCCCCTACTAATGGTAATGATAGAGTAAATATATATATAAGTGAAAACGAATCTATTGATGGGCTAATGCCCATTGCTACCTATCACAGGTACTGGGGTAATTTTCCTGTTACACAAAATTATCCTGCATGGCACTACTGCACTTTAAGTTTACCGACTTCATCTATGAACACCGCATATATTATTTTTGAAGGCGTAAGCGATGTAGATCAACTACCAATTGGCGGTAACATCTATCTTGACGATATAAAAATAGAAACGGTAGCAATCTCAACCTTAACTGTTAACCCGACATCGTTGAATTTCAATAATGTAATAATCAGTACAACATCATCGCCTCAAACCATTGCTGTTTCGGGAACAAATTTGACAGGCAATATCAGCTATGCCAAAGGCGGTGCAGATGCAGATGCCTTCACCATTACACAAAGTTCGTGGAATGCAGCCAGCGGCGGAACGCTTAGCGTAACTTTCTCACCCTCAGCAATACGAACTTACAACGCTACAATCACTATTAGTAGTCCAAATGCAGAAGATAAAGTGATAAGTTTAAGCGGAGCGGGTGTTGCTGCACAATCGGTAACGGGTGTCAATCTTGATATGACTACGCTTACGCTTAACGTTGGCAACACAGAACAACTTACTGCCACAGTTTTACCTGAGAATGCCGCAGACCAAACTGTTTCATGGAGCAGCAATAACACGGCAAGGGCCACGGTGAGCAATACAGGATTGGTAACAGCCATATCAGCCGGCACGGCAGTTGTTACGGTAACTACACAAGACGGCGGCTATACGGCAAGCTGCACAGTAACGGTAGTAGATCTGCCCATTACTTTCACCGCTTTCATGCTCAACGACGGCGAACAAACAGCCTTACGTCGAACGGTAAATTTAAACTATACTTTCAGCGGTGGTATGCCTACTCATTTCCGCGCTACCGAAAGTGCAGCGGCGTTAAGCAGCGCGGCATGGCAAAACTATAATCCCTCGTCCCTTACTTATACTTTTGCTACCGAGGTGCACGAACCCAAAACCGTTTACACACAATTGAGCAACAGCGCGGGAGAAACAGAGGTAAGGAGCGCCTCCATTATCTACAAACCCTTGCACACTAAACTCGCGCTCACCGCTTTTTCCATGAACAATAACGCCATGAGTACCAATAACCGCATGGTAACGCTCAATCACACCGTAGAAAACGGAATACCTGCCTTATACAGCGCTTCCGAAAGTCCCTTGCAGGTAGGAAAAATCTGGTTCCCATACGTGAAAACACCTTTATTTGAACTATCCGAAGGTGCGGGAATGAAAGAAGTGTATTTTGCAGTAGCCAACAGTGCAGACACTTCCAACATTGCCTCGGCCCAAATTTATTTGGACGAATCGCTCACAATAGGAGGTAATGGACTTGTTGCTAAACTTTTCCCCAATCCGGTAGAAAATTATGTAAATGTGGTGGTAGAAGACGCAGCCTCGTCGGTGATGGTAACGGTTTACAACATCAAGGGCGAAGTGTATTTATCGCAAACCTTTTCTACCTCAATATTCAGCGTAGATTTGTCGCGCTGTGTGTCGGGTATGCTTATTGTGCGAATCCAAAGCGGCAATAAATATGTGATAAAGAATATTATTAAATTATAACATAATACATTATAAACAGATGAGAAATATACTACCCTTAGGATTATCCATAACGCTACTGTTATCAGCCCTCAGTTGCGGCGGCGGAGACGATGATACGCCGCCACCACCACCACGCGCTATTACCATTACAGTTGCGCCGCAACCGGCGTCTATTCCTGCAATTGGCGGTACAGAGACATTAACAGTTACTACCGATGCCGCCGACTGGTCGGTAAGTTCAGATGCAAGCTGGCTTACAGCAACAAAAATCAACGCCGCTTCAGCAAAAATTGAAGCCGCCGCTAATATCGGCGCCAATCGCAGCACTGTGGTACGTTTTACTGTCGGCGCTGCTACAGTAACAGCTAACGTGAATGTGTCGCAGGGGCAAGTTACCGCCATGCAAAGCGACAGCCTCGCGTTGGTCGATTTATACAGCGCCGCCGTCGGCAGCGCATGGACAAGAAAATGGACGCTCACAACGCCCGTACACCAATGGCAGGGAGTAACAGTGGCTAATAATCGGGTAACGGAACTGAAATTATCGGCGAATAACCTGAGCGGCGCTGTTCCCGTGTCCATAAATCTATTGACGCAGTTGGAATATTTAGATTTGTCGGAAAATACGATGACAGGAAATTTTCCGACAATCAACGCCCTCACCAAATTACTTGTGTTGGATATAAGCTTCAACAGCTTTACAGCATTGCCTGCGCTCAATTCGCTGACGGCATTAGAATATTTAGCCTTCAGCAAAAACAGTCTCAGCGGCAGCCTGCCCGATAACTTGTCGGCGCTTACCAAGTTGATTTATATAGATGCGAGTTTCAACAATTTTTCGGGAAACATACCGCCAGCATGGGCTTCGTTAACGAAAATGAAAGTTTTGTATTTATACAAAAACTCGCTTGGCGGCAACATTCCTGCGTATATCGCTGCGTTTACGGCATTGGAATCGCTGGCATTGGACGGCAACAATCTCACAGGCACCATTCCCGACGATTTGGGCGACCTGCCCAAACTCTCCGAACTCTGGTTGGCGCAAAACCAATTGACAGGTATGGTTCCCAATTCATTATTAAACAATGTGCATTGGAGCGTATGGAAAGATGACGTGTGTCCGCAACAAGGCGTCGGTTTCAGTAATTGTTCCGAAAGTCCGGCGCCAAGTAATATCGTAAAAATCAAAAAGTCAGCTATTGCCGAGCAAGTGAAAGCACAATACAGGCAGAAGGTTGGGCGCTGAGGTGTTATGAGTGGATTATTTGTCGTTAAAGGTTAAATGAAAGAAATTCATTTAACCTTTTTTTAGATTTTTTAGTACCCCAATATCTTCAACATACTCTTATAGGTCTGCTCCTTGCTGAAAAGTTTGGTAGTATAGTCGCCGCTCTCGTCGCGGTCAACGATGATGTGCTTAGGGCCGGGCTGTAAACAGTGCTGCAGGCCGCCGTAGCCGCCTATGGTATCTTGGTAAGCGCCTGTGTGAAAGAAGCCTACGTACTGCGGCGTTTCGTCGTTTTCGTACAGGCGGGGAAGGAAGATGGCGTTCTGCCGCGCATCGGCATTGTAATAATCCTGACTGTCGCAGGTTAATCCGCCGAGAAATACCCGTTGGTACTCTCTATTCCAGTTATTAACTGGTAGTTGAACAAAGCGCTGCCGTATTGCCCAAGTGTCGGGAAGCGTAGTCATAAAGGAGGAGTCAATCATATACCAGCGCTCGCGGTCGTTCTGCTGTTTTTGTCCTAAGATTTGATAAATAATCGCACCGCTTTCACCCACAGTGAAGCTCCCAAATTCAGTAAAAATATCCGGTTCGGGAACGTCATGTTGAGAACAAATACTCTTAATCTGGCTGATAATTTCTTCGGCTACATACTCATAATCGTAGTCAAAAGCTAAACTATCTTTAACAGGGAAGCCGCCGCCTATATTTAAAGTGTCCAAGTCGGGGCAAATCTTCTTCAATTCACAATACACGTTGACGCACTTGGCCAATTCATTCCAGTAATAAGAATTGTCGCGGATTCCGGTGTTGATGAAGAAATGCAGCATTTTTAGGCTAAACTGCTTATTATTAGCAATTTTTGTTAGATAAAAATTGAGAATGTCGCTGTAGCGAATGCCCAAGCGCGAGGTATAGAAGTCGAACTTAGGCTCTTCCTCAGCGGCAACGCGTATGCCTAAATAACATTTTTCCCGTACATGCTTGGCTAATATATCCAACTCGGACATATTATCCAATACCGGAATAGTGTTTTTCCACCCGTTATTAACCAGTCCGGCAATATTTTCTACATATAATTCTTTTTTAAATCCATTACATACTATATATCTCTCTTTATCAAGAAGTTTCATCTCGTAGAGCGCCTCAATAAGATTAATATCGAAGGCCGATGAAGTCTCAATATGTACATCATTCTTCAGCGCTTCTTCGAGTACGAAGACGAAGTGCGAACTTTTAGTACAATAACAATAATGATAGTCGCCCTGATAATCTACCTTAGCCATAGCCACGTTAAACATTCGTTTGGCTCGTTGAATTTGTTGGCTTATCTTGGGCAGATAACTGATTTTTAAAGGTGTTCCGTATTGGGCAATCAGTTCCATCAGGGGAACATCATTGAAGCAAAGTTCATTATCTTCAATCTTAAACTCCGCTTGCGGAAATTCAAAACTTTGCTCAATCAGGTCTATGTATTTGTTTTTCATAATTGAATGTAGTTTATTTACTTTGATTAAAAAATACTAATGTAAGTTAATCGGATTTGAAAATTTTTGCAAATATAGATAAAAAAAATAATTTAATTGACAAAATGTCATCTTTTTTTTCATGGCAAGGTATTTGTGGTATGGAAAAGTATGAATATGAATAATTTTACCATCAAGTTACAGGAAGTAGTGCAGTTGGCTATACAATTAGCACAGAGCGCTTCCCAACAGGTGGTCGATAGTGGCCACCTGCTTAAAGCCATGTTGAGCGACCAAGAAGGTGTTACTGCTCTCTTGCTGCGTAAGTTAGGCGTATCGCAGCAAGCCTTGTCGCGTACTGTGGACGAAACGGTTGACCGCTATCCGAAAGTTACAGGCGGAGTAGAACCTTATCTGTCAAGTTATGCCAATAAGGCCTTGTTAAAGGCGCAGGAACATGCCGGAAAGATGGGCGACCAGTATGTGTCTGTAGAACATATTCTTTTAGCGCTGCTTGGCGGCGGCGACAATATTGCCCAAATCATGAAAGACCATGGCATCAGCGATAAAGAGCTGCAAACGGCTATTATGGCCTTGCGCAAGGGTGCTAAGGCGAACAGCGCTTCGGCCGAAGAAAGTTTAGACGCCCTCAATCGTTACGCTATCAATCTGAATGAACGCGCACGCACAGGCAAGCTCGACCCTGTGATTGGCCGCGATGAGGAAATTCGCCGCGTACTGCAAATTTTAAGTCGCCGTACTAAAAACAACCCTATTCTGGTAGGCGACCCCGGTGTTGGTAAAACAGCCATTGCCGAGGGCATTGCCCACCGTATTATTACCGGAGATGTACCTGAAAATCTGAAAAGCAAACAAATATTTTCCTTGGATATGGGCGCCCTGATTGCGGGCGCCAAGTATAAGGGCGAATTTGAAGAACGCCTGAAAGCCGTAGTGCGCGAAGTGGTGGCCGGAGCGGGCGACATTATCCTGTTCATCGACGAAATTCATACCTTGGTAGGCGCAGGCGGCGGCGAAGGAGCTATGGACGCTGCCAATATCCTGAAACCGGCGCTTGCGCGGGGCGAGTTACGCGCAGTAGGCGCTACTACCCTGAACGAGTACCAAAAATATTTCGAAAAAGATAAGGCGCTCGAACGCCGTTTCCAAACCGTATTGGTTGACGAACCCACCATTCCTGATGCTATTTCTATCCTGCGCGGCTTGAAAGAACGCTACGAAAACCACCATAAGGTGCGTATTAAGGACGATGCTATTATTGCCGCAGTTGAACTCTCATCGCGTTACATCAGCTCGCGTTTCCTGCCCGACAAGGCGATTGACCTTATTGACGAAGCGGCTGCCAAATTGCGTCTCGAAATGAATTCGGTGCCTCGGCAAATTGATGAACTTGACCGCAAACTGCGCCAACTGGAAATTGAACGCGAAGCCATTAAACGAGACGGCGACACGAAAAAAGTAGAAGAATTGTCGCAACAAATCGGCAGTTTGAACGAACAGCTTACCGCCCAACGCGCGCGCTGGCAGGAAGAAAAAGATATAGTTGACGCCATTCAGAAAAATAAGCAGCTGATTGAAGACCTCAAGTTTCAGGCTGAAGATGCCGAGCGGCGCGGCGACTACGGCAAGGTAGCCGAAATACGCTATGGAAAAATAGTTGAGGCGGAAAAGGAAATTGAGCGTCTGAACAGGCAAAAAACTGAAAGTAGTTTTACTATGGTCAACGAAGAGGTTGACCCCGAAGATATTGCCGAAGTAGTGGCCAAGTGGACAGGCATTCCGATAAAACGAATGCTGCAGAGCGAACGTGAAAAATTGCTGCAAATGGAAGACGAACTGCATAAACGCATTGTAGGGCAGGAGGAGGCGATTACCGCCGTGAGCGATGCGGTGCGCCGCAGCCGTGCAGGTTTGCAGGATCCCAAACGCCCTATCGGTTCTTTCTTATTTTTGGGAACTACAGGAGTAGGCAAAACGGAATTGGCCAAGGCTTTGGCCGATTTCCTGTTTAATGACGAGAATATGATGACCCGCATTGATATGAGCGAATATCAGGAGCGACACACGGTAAGCCGTTTGGTGGGTGCGCCTCCGGGTTATATCGGTTATGAGGAGGGCGGCCAGCTGACCGAGGCCGTGCGCCATAAGCCTTATTCTGTGGTGTTATTGGACGAGATTGAAAAAGCGCACCCCGACGTATTTAACACCTTATTGCAGGTGCTTGACGACGGGCGCCTGACCGACAACAAGGGCCGAACGGTTGATTTTAAAAATACTATCATTATTATGACCTCCAATGTCGGATCTCATCATATTCAGGACAGTTTGGGCAAGATGACCGACAAGAACCGCGAGCAAATATTGGCGCAATGCAAGTTAGATGTGTTGAATGTGCTGCGTGAAATCATTCGGCCGGAGTTCCTTAACCGCATTGACGAGATTGTAATGTTTAATCCCTTAACCCGTAGCGATGTGCGTCAAATTGTGGTAATGCAGTTGAATATTATCAAAGAAATGTTGGCCAACAATGGCGTTAATATTATAGTTACCGACTATGCCATGAATTATTTAGTGGATAATGGCTATGATCCGCTCTATGGCGCTCGCCCTGTGAAGCGCTTACTGCAACGTGAGATTACAAACGAATTAGCCAAGCAAGTGCTATCCGCCAAAATAGATAAGGAACATGCTGTAACAGTTGATTATTTTGGCGATGGTTTGGTGTTTAGCAATAAGTAACAATAACTTAATATTTTCTTAACTTATAATAAAAAAATTGCTTACCTTTGACATTGAAAAAGTGATTGTATTCGTAACCTTATTAACAATATCATGCACGCAAGAGGATATGTCAAAAGATGAAAAACCGACCGAAGTTGTGGCATTTGTAGCATTGCAAGACAATAATAATTCCTTATAAAACAAATAACTAATAAAACACAAAAATGAAAAAATACTTATTTTATTTACTCTTTTTTCTATTGCCAATCCTCTCATTTTCACAAACCACAAAAGGGTCGATGTGGGCATTTGAAATTCGCGGCAATGGGCTTGATTTTACCAATCTTAAAGGCAAAGATCTACAAGCCACCAACATCATTTTGTCCATTGGATATAACTTTAACAAATATCTTTCTACCCGTATTCTTACAAGTCAGGATATTGCACTGTTTGGAGAAGATGAGGTAAGAGATTATGCGACAAGTTTGACACTTGGTTTATGTGCAGGATTTAATGCGATCAACACTGCAGAGAATTTATTGGAAGTTCATGCTTCGGCAGGTAGTACTTTAGGCGGAAAATATGATTGGCAATATATGTATTACGATTGCGGTATTAATTGGGGAACACCCATCATTAAATCATGCCCAAAAATTCGATGGAATTTAGGATTGGGAATACGTTACTACAATGCGCACGGAAATATAGATGATCGCATGGTTCTTTACGCCATGCTTGGCATTAGGATTAATTAAGCAACTATTTGAATTTTACATAAATATTTATATATCAAATTGTTAATAAGAGAAAGTGTAAAATATAAGGTAATCATTTCTAATGTAGGATTGAAATAACAATAACTTAATATTATCTTAATGTATAATAAAAAAAATCTCCCTACCTTTGCACTCAGAAACGAAACCTTCATTGGTAAAAGTTTTTGGTTAGGTTAAAGGCAATACAGGGAAACACTATTGTGTTTCCCTGTTTGTTTTTGTGCATTTTTTGTATTTTTCAAAAAAATACACTATTTTTGAGGCATGGAATTTGAAAATGTAATAATCAATATATAAAATAACATGCGGATATCATTTTTTACAATCTTAATGTGCCTTACCTTCTCCTTGACAGCACAGAACACTACTATTCAGTGGAGAAACGACCGTAGCGGAATTTACAACGAAAAGGGCTTATTAACATCGTGGCCGACAAAAGGGCCTCAACTACTATGGCATTACGATGGTTTAGGCGAAGGGCATTCTTCGGCAGCAATTGACGCCGATAAAATATACATTACCGGCATGCACGGCTCAATCGGCTATCTCTATGTGTTTGATATGAATGGTAAACTGTTAAATAAAAAAGAGTATGGTAAAGAATGGGATAGCAGCCATAACGGGTCTCGTGGAACTGTTTCTATCAACGCCGGTAAATTGTACATATACAGCGGAAGAGGTTTTTTGATTTGTATGGATCAAAATACGTTGAATATTCTTTGGAAGAAGAGTATTGAAACCGATTTTGGAGGCAAGAACATCATGTGGGGAGTAAACGAATCCCCGCTCATTGTTGACGAAAAAGTTATACTTTCAGCAGGAGGGAAAGAACATAACATCGTAGCGCTAAATAAAAATAATGGGTCAATTATTTGGTCGAGCTCGGGCAAAGGCGATCTTTCTTCCTATTGCTCGCCGCTTTATATCGCTAATCAGCAAATTCCGCAGATTGTTACCACAATGGCAAGCCATATTGTAAGCGTTGAGGCGGCGACAGGAAAAGTGCTTTGGTCGCATAAATATGAAAATAACAGAAAAATCCACCCCAATACGCCTGTATATGACGGTAAGGACATGCTGCTGATAACCAACGGCTACGATAAGGGTTCTGTGATGCTTCGCCTGACCAATGGAGGGCGTTCGGTCGAAAAAGTGTGGGAAAATAATGAACTTAAATCAAAACACGGCGGCATAGTAAAAATCGGTAACTACGCTTATATGGGAGGAGATGACCGAACAGGCAGGTATTGGTATTGTGTTGATTGGAATACGGGCGAAATTAAATATAAAGACAATACCATTACCGCAGGCGTTGTAATTGCAGACGGTAACAGCATGTTGTATTGTTACAGCGAAAAAGGAGAAATGGCATTAGTAAAAGCTACGCCTGAAAAATTTGACCTTGTCAGTAAATTTAATATTACCATGGGCACTGACCGACACTGGGCGCATCCTGTCATTTATCAGGGCGTTTTGTATGTGCGCCACGGAAATACCTTAATGGCATATAAGATAAAATAAATTTAAAAATATACAATTATGAAATGGCTAAACCTTTTTTCCCTGCTACTCTTTATCGGTTGTAAAGGGACACCCGTACAAGAACAAGAGTATAATGTCGAATGGCGCTATGACCGCACAGGTATTTACAGTAAAGAGACAGGATTGTTGAAATCGTGGCCCGAAGGCGGCCCTGAACTCTTATGGCACTACGACGGACTTGGCGAAGGCCATTCGTCCGTTGCTATTACTGCTGAAAAAATTTATGCAACAGGACTTACAGACAGTACAGGTTATTTATATGTTTTTAACCATAACGGCGAACTGTTGAATAAAGTAATGTATGGCGGCGAATGGACGGTAGATTACCCCGGTTCAAGAGCCACGCCAACTGTCAATGCCGGAAAGATTTATGTGATGAGCGGTACAGGCAACTTGGTTTGTTTAGATGAAAGCAATCTTAATATTATATGGGAAAAGCATATATTAGAGCATTTTGAATCAACAAAGGTAAAATGGGGCATCAGCGAATCGCCGCTTATTATCGGAGAAATGGTTATTGCCACGCCGGGAGGAGAAGAACACAATGTTGTTGCATTAGACAAGAATACAGGAGAACTGATATGGAGCAGCGGAGGTGTCGGAGATTTATCTTCTTTTTGCTCGCCGCTTTATATAGCCGATCAGGAAACCCCTTTAATCGTAAACCACACGGCAGAACATATTCTCGGATTAGAAGCAGCTACAGGCAATGTCTTATGGTCGTTTGAATACAAAAATAAAAATTCCATACAGGCAAACACGCCGATTTACGCCAATAGTATGATTTTGTGTACAAGTTTAGAGATGGGTTCTACGCTGTTCCGCCTATCCGAAGGAGGCCGTAAAGCCGAAATAGTATGGTCGGTTCCCGAGCTTGACAATATGATGGGGGCCTTAGTAAAGGTGGACGATTACATTTACGGCTCGTCTTCAGGGTCAAGAAAAAACAATTCATGGTATTGTGTCGATTGGGAAACAGGAGAAATTAAATATAAAGAACAGGATATTGCCGTAGGGGTAACTATTTTTGCCGACGGCATGCTGTATTGCTATACCGATAAGGGTGATATGATGCTGGTAAATCCTACTCCCGAAAAATTTGATTTGGTAAGCCAATTTCCCATAACCTTAGGCACTGACCAACACTGGGCGCACCCCGCGATTTACCAAGGCGTTTTGTATGTGCGGCACGGAAATACCTTGATGGCGTATAAGGTAAAGTAAGGCGTTAGGTGAAACTTTTAGGGATTGTGTGCAATATCAATGAAATATATAAAGTGCTTCGACAGAAATCAATGTAGACGATAATAATTAAACTTAAAAAACAGTAATAATGAAAAAAGAACAAACTTACATTGACAAATTAAAAGCATTGGTTTATAACCATATTTCTGAAGACATTAACGAAAATACGATTGAGAAAATCGTTGATATAGACCTTGTAAGATCACATATTGAAGACGTAAAATCGGCTAATTTTCAATCCTACTATTTTGAAACACTCAATAATGAGGAACATTTTTTTCAAACAGACAATTTCTTTAAAAAATTTAAAAAAGAATATGCTCTTCAGGGTATTGATAATAATTTTCTTGATAAACTTGAAAGTCGTAAGAAGAGTGTTTTAAATGATATACGTGGAGACAAATTAGTGAAATTATATTTTGAAAATTTTCATAAAGTGTTAATAAAGCATGGAAAAGGTCTTAAAGAAAAAGACCTGGGCTCTTTTTTTACAAAACTTATTCACACGTTTCAACCAAATGAATATTGTGCCTTAGACAATCCAATCAAAAATTATTTCAAACTAGAAAAAGAAAGTTTCTTCCTGTCGTTTCTTATAATAAGTGCTGAATATAAGCATTGGGCAACAGATAACAGAAAATTCATTCAAGAAATAAAAACTAGATTTAAACAGATGGATAAACAGGGGATCATTGAGCATGAGCGGATAACCGATTTGAAACTATTAGATTTAATATTTTGGAGCAAAGCAAACCGAAAATGGAAAGAAAGCACTACCTAACGAACGGCTTCACGCAAGTTGGGTGTATGCCCGCAGATAGTTTTGTGGAAATTTGGAAGTGCATTGCCCGCCAGAACATTTGTGCCCCCCGCCTGCGTGAAGCCGCCACCACGTAGGGTGTCAACTGAGAGTGACAGTGCAGAAAATAATAAATTAAAAGAATGAATAAAATATCAACCCATAAAAACGAGTTTCAACTCTCTGATGTAGAATATAAAAATGTGTTATTCTCCAATATTGCTCAAATCATTGAAAGTCGAAAAATCAATGCAATTTATGTAGCAAACAGTCAAATTGTGCTTATGTTTTGGGAAATTGGCAAACACATAAACTCCGCAGTTTTGGGAATGGAGCGTGCAGAATATGGAAAAAAAATTGTCGTTACATTGTCACGACAATTGATTGCGAAATATGGTCAGTCGTTTGAAAATAAAAATTTGCGTAGAATGATGCAATTTGCAAGCCAATTTGATGATGAGCAAATTGTCGCTACACTGTCACGACAATTAAGTTGGTCACACTTTCTCGTATTGCTTCCGCTTAAAACAATGGAAGAAAAATTGTATTATGCTACCGAAGCCACCAAACAATTACTTGGTGTGCGCGGCTTGCGGCACATTATTTCTCGCAAAGCTTATGAGCGTCGAGAAATTGCAAATTTACAAATAAAACCCAATAACGATATTCCTTTTAATGCATTCAAAGACCCATATTTATTAGATACTTTGGACTTGAAAGATAGTTTTTTAGAAGGTGATTTGGAGAAAGCAATTCTGTTGAGTTTAGAAAAATTTATAATGGAATTTGGCAAAGGTGATTTTTGTTTTGTTGAAAGCCAAAAACGAATGATAATTGATGGAGATGACTTTAAGTTGGACTTATTGTTTTATCACAGAGGACTAAAACGTCTCGTTGCCATTGATTTGAAAATTGGACGTTTTATGCCTGCATACAAAGGACAAATGGAACTTTACCTTGCTTGGCTGAAAGACAATGAGATGAAAGAAGATGAAAATCCACCCATTGGAATAATACTTTGCACACAAGCACAGCGACAACGTGTTGAATATCTACAACTTGACAAATCAGGAATTGCCGTTGCCGAATATTGGACGAAACTTCCGCCCAAAGAACAATTTGCAAGTAAGATACAGGAGATTATGGCAGAGGCAAAAGAACGTATTGAACGTAGAAAATTATTCGGAACTTCAAATGCACAAAAGCAAATAAACTATTTTTTAGAAGAAAGCAGTGATGAAACTGATGATAAAAATTAAAAAACAGGACTATGTAAGCGGAAAGAAACAGATATGAAAAATGCCGAACGCCTGATAAGTGGGTTGAACATTAGAAAATAGAAACAAAAAATAAATTATAAACTAAAATAATTACGAACATGAGAAATGGAAATAAAGTGAAATTCAGTTTCTTTGCCTTGGTGGTACTGCTACTTAGCGGCATGGAATTAAATGCACAGGACTGGCCGCAATGGCGTGGCACAAAGCTTGACGGTATCTTTAAGGGCTCAGGCCTTAATTTAGACTGGTCGGAAAAAAAACCGCCTCTTTTGTGGACATTCAGACAAGCAGGGGCAGGATATTCTGCGCCGACTGTCGTAGGAACAACTCTCTATAGTCAAGGCGCTGCCGATGGTAGCGATTTCGCATTTGCCATAGACACGGAAAGCGGCAATTTGAAATGGAAGCAGGAACTTGGCGAACTATTTGTTCAAGACCGTGGCGATGGACCTCGCGGTTCAGTTACGGTTGATGGCGACAAACTTTATCTTATTCGCGGCGCGGGACAAGTTCATTGTCTTGCAGCTGCCGATGGAAAAATGCTTTGGCAAAAAGATTTCGTAAAAGATTTTGGCGGAAAAATTATGTCGCAATGGGGATATAGCGAGTCGCCTTTAATAGATGGTAATCTTGTTATCTGTACGCCCGGCGGTGATCAAGGAACACTGATAGCACTTGATAAAAATACCGGCGATCTTGTGTGGACTTGCAATGAATGGACTGATGCAGCAGGATACTCTTCACCTATAGTTGTCGAAGTCGATGGAGTACGTCAATATATCCAACAATCGGCTAAAGGCGTGGCAGGCGTGTCGGCACAAGACGGCAAACTGTTGTGGATAGTAGTAGTTGAAGGCTACAGAACTGCGGTTATTCCTACGCCTGTTTTCCATGATAATGTGGTTTACGTAACGGCCGGATATAATGCAGGATCTACTGCTATCAGGCTTAGCAAGCAGGGTGATAAAATTGTAACCGAAACAATTTACGCCAATAACAAAAACATGATTAATCAACATGGCGGAGTGGTGTTAGTGAAAGGCCATATCTATGGTTTTTCTGATGGTACAGGCTGGACATGTCAAAATTTTAAGACAGGTGAAAGCGTATGGAGTACAGGAAGAACAGGAGAAGGTCTTGTAGGAAAAGGCGCTGTACTTGCTGTAAATGATAGATTGATGCTACTCGAAGAAAAATCAGGCCTGCTTGCTATAGCGGCAGCTTCGTCGGAAAGTTGGCAAGAATTTGGCAGAATGCCGCTACCGGAACGAACAGAGATGATGACAAAGGATAATATGGTATGGGCGCACCCGGTAGTTGCTAACGGTAAACTTTATTTAAGAGACCATGACCTGCTGTTTTGTTTTGATTTGAGAAAATAACATTCGGTATATAAAATTAAACAATAAAGAAACTTTCAAATCTATGAAAAGACGTGATTTTTTAAAGACCTTAGGAGTAACTGCAGCAGCAGCTTCCATTCCTTCTATGCTGAAGGCTCAAAAGCCCGATACGCAAGAACTGGCCAATCCCCATGCAACTATCCCTTTTGAGAGCGACGAAATAGATGCAAAACTTTCTAAACCTGTAACTGCAATAGTAATAGGAGCAGGTAGCCGTGGTACGGGTTATAGCCGCTATGCTACTTCATATCCGAACTCGTTCAATATTGTAGGAGTGTCTGATATCAACGAGTTTCGCAAAAATCGTATGGCCGACCGCTTCAATATTTCATCTGAACACCGTTTCGGCGATTGGAGCGAAGTATTCAAAGTTCCTCGTTTTGCCGATACTGTAATAATATCCACCCCCGATGACCTGCACTACGAGCCTTGCATGAAAGCGCTCGAAATGGGCTATAATGTGCTATTGGAAAAACCTATCGCCCAAAGCGAAAAAGAGTGCGCCGATATTTTGGCTCAGGCGCGTAAGTACGGCGGTATAGTTGCAGTGTGCCACGTTTTGCGTTATGCCCCTTACTTCATAGCCATGAGAAACCTTATACAATCCGGCGATATAGGAGAAGTTGTAAGCATTCAGCATCTTGAGCCCATAGGCGCGCTGCACATGTCGCACTCTTATGTACGCGGCAACTGGCACAATTCGAAAGCCTCTACGCCTATACTCTTAGCCAAATCGTGCCACGACTTAGACATAGTGCCGTGGATGACGGGTAAAACTTACAGTGAAATATCCGCTTTCGGCGATCTAATGTTCTTTAAGCACGAAAACGCCCCTGAAGGCTCTGCCGAACGTTGCTTAGACTGCGCTGTAGAGCAGGATTGCTATTTCTCTGCCAAAAGGCTTTATCTTGACAGGAGAGCCTTCAACTATGTTTTCGACTTCAAAACGGAAGGAGCGGATAGAGAACAGGAAATCATCAACTACCTGCGGACGACCAACTACGGCCGCTGCGTGTTCCGCATGGACAACGACCAGTGCGACCATTATGTTATGAATGCTAAATTTACCGACGGCAGCACCCTGGCATTTTCGATGGAAGCGTTGACCTCCTATGATGGGCGCTATACGCGCATTATGGGCACCAAGGGCGATATCGTGGGCGATATGCGCACCTTTACGCATACGGATTTTCTGACCGGCAAAAAAAATGTTTGGAGTGCGGGAAAAACCGATGGACACGGAGGCGGAGACCACCGTCTTGTGCGCGACTTTATCAAGGCTGTAGCGGCCAAGGACGAGTCGCTTATTACCAGTTCCATTGAAGCCTCTGTCGAAAGCCACATCGCAGGGTACAAGGCTGAACAATCGCGTCTAAGCGGTACAACCGTAAGAATGTGATGAATGAATAACATCATTTAAATAGTATTGTTAATTTAGTATACATAAGTTAATTAATGTCAAACAAAAAGAAGATGAGAAAATTAACAATAAAAATACTTTTCAGTGCAACACTGCTATTAGCAGGATTTTTGTTAATACTACAATGTAACAGCACACAGAATTTTTCCCTGCATTCTGTCGAACCCGAAATGGTCTTTGTAGAGGGCGGAACATTCACAATGGGCTGTACCGACGAACAAGACGGCGATTGCTATTATGTTAAAGATACTCGCGAGGCAACGGTCAGTAGTTTCAACATTGGTAAATATCCTGTAACTCAGGCACAGTGGAAAGCAGTGATGGGCAAAAATCCATCTAAATTCAAGGGCGACAATCTGCCCGTTGAACGAGTATGGCCAAGTCAAATTGAGGAATATATCGCCAAATTGAATTTGTTAACAGGCAAAACGTACCGTTTGCCAACCGAGTATGAGTGGGAATATGCCGCACGTGGCGGAAACAAAAGCAAAGGCTACAAGTACAGCGGCAGTGATAGTGTTGACAGTGTAGTGTGGTATAGAGACAACAGTAACGGCAAAACCCAACCTGTAGGAACCAAGCAGCCCAATGAGTTGGGCATTTATGATATGAGCGGTAATGTTTGGGAATGGGTCAGCAATTGTTGGAATTACCGTAGTTACGCTGATAATAATCAAGATAGTTCTTTCTTTGAAAACTGCTGGGATTTATGTCGGGGCGGAAGTTGGTCATTTTATGATATAGCCACCCGCATTCCGAGTCGAGAAGTAGTTCTTAAACATCGAAGCCCAAGTAGCGATATTGGATTTCGGCTGGCTTGCAGTGTAGAAAAAAGCGAGGAAAAAGTAAATAATGGCTTGGAATTGCTTAAAAAACAGTAGTCGAATGAAAAATAAATTACACGTAAAAAAGACAATAATTATATTACTTGTACTTGCGATAGTTGTATCGTGTTCCTCTATCCACAAATTTAATGTTTCAGAAATAGAGCAGGGGAAATGGTTAAAACATGCTGATAAAAGTCACACAGGGCAGTATTTTGCAGTATTTTCAAAAAATCAAAAACCAAAAAAGGATATTTGGAAAGTCTTATTCCAAGACGAAACCGATATTTATTTTGGTAAAGTAGAAAGAAAGAATCTCTTTTCAAAAACAAAAATTGTAGAAAAGTGGAATTTCTATAAAATAACGTTAGACGAAATAAAAATAGATATTCCGTTTTATAAAACCAATAATATCAATCATTTATTAACTAATAAAATAGAGGAATATTTAAAAGAAAAAGGACGGGCTGTCAGGATAGACATTATTCACGGAAGTACTATTTTAAGAAATGAAGAAACACAATATCAACTTGAGCTACTATATGATTGGTTTCATTTTGAACGGGGAAAGCAGCAGAGTAAAGCATTAGTAATAATGGATAAAAATCTGAAGATATTAGATATGTTTTACCTGTATGATTAATGCGATTAAAAACAAATAAAAAAAGAATAACAAAATCAAGTATCGAAGATATTGAAAACCGATTAAAATGTCATGGATAACTTAAATCAAATCATAATTCCAATAATTTGAAAAAGAAAAATATAATTTGGTTAATTACCATACTCATTGCTCTGATTTACACTGGTGCGATCGTGTTCTGGCACCTCTATACGCCCGATTACAAAGTAACCATTCAGAACCCCGGAGCAGATAACCGTCCTGAAGGAAAATCGCGCAAAGCAGATGAGGTGGTAATCGGGGAATTTTTCATGCGCTACGCAGAGGGTAGAGATGTAATGCATTACGTCTCTGCGGAACAATGGCCTTGCTTCAGAGGAAGCGACTATAAAAACATAGCGCGCACGAACGCTCAATTCAATATTTCGTCCGATTTCTCGGTACAATGGAAAGTAGAAACAGGCGAAGGGCACGCCGCTCCCGTTATTTACAACGGTTTGGTATATTTACTTGATTATGATGAAAAATTAAGTTCTGACATGTTGCGTTGTTTTGATTTGGAGTCGGGCACGGAACTTTGGCGCAGATGGTACCGCGTACCTATGAAACGCAATCACGGCTTTTCGCGCACTGCTCCTGCTGTAACCGACCAATATGTAATCACAATGGGGCCATACGCGCACCTTATGTGCTGCGACCGCCTTACAGGCGAATTGAAATGGACCTTAGATGTGCAAAAACAATTCGAAACGGAAGTCCCCTTCTGGTATTCGGGACAATGCCCGCGAATAGAAAACAATCAACTGATTGTAGCGCCTGCAGGAAAAGAAACCTTAATGGCGGGCATTGATTGCGAAACAGGCGAAGTCGCTTGGCAAACGCCCAATTCAACAGGGTATAAAATGTCGCATTCTTCCATTATGCCAATGACGCTTCACGGGAAAAAAACATACGTATATGCGGGAATCGGCGGCGTTTGCGGCGTATCTGCCGAAGTTGCCGATAAGGGAAAGTTGCTGTGGAATGTTGATAAATGGAAACCCTCGGTAGTAGCGCCTTCTCCCTTGCAGCTATCTGCGGGCGAAATACTGCTGACAGCCGGTTACGGCTCCGGCGGCGCCTTGCTGCAAGTGAAAAACACAGAGGGCAAATGGTTGGCGACAATCGCCGACCAGTACAAACCAAACGAAGGACTGTCGAGCGAACAGCAAACGCCAATATTATATGAACAAATGGCGATAACCATTCCCCCAAAAGACGGCGGCGGAATACGCGGAAAATTGGTAGCTTATTCGCCCTCCAATTTACGCACGCCAATGTGGGAGTCGGCGGCAGACGAACGTTTCGGGTTGGGGCCTTATTTGGTAATCGGCAATTATTTGTTTGCGCTCAAAGAAGACGGCGAATTGTATGTTTATAAATTGGAACCAAAAAAAATGACCTTAGTAAAAAAACAGCGTATTATTGATGGGCACGACGCTTGGGGTCCCATGGCTTATGCCGACGGCTATTTAATACTTCGCGATGCGGACTTAGTTTACTGTTTGAAAATAATATCTGAACCATGATACTTCAACTGTGTTCAGTACAAATCTTTACAAGATTATCAAGACAAGAAATAAATATATGGTAAAAAAACAAATACAACATCTGCCAAAAACAATAGATAGTCAACTGATTGAATGGCGCAAAAAATTCAATAAAGAAATCCCTGAGCGCGTAGGTTTGGCTTTCTACACTAACGAAAAAGGCGAAACCGAAGTAGAGGTCTATTTTGTTGATGATAATATGTGGTTGAGTCAGCAAGTAATGTCTGAATTATTTGACGTGGAAGAACATACAATAACATATCATATTAAGGAAATATTCAAAAGCGGCGAATTGGAAGAAAATCCAACTACTCGAAAAATTCGAGTAGTTCGCAACGAAGGAAACAGACAGGTAAATCGTGAAATTCAATTTTACAATCTTGATATTGTAATTTCAGTAGGATACAGAGTTAATTCATTCAAAGCTACGCAATTTCGTAAATTTGCAACACGCATTTTACACGAGTATATTCAAAAAGGCTTTGTAATTAATGACGACAGGTTTAAATACGGTAGCAAATTTGACGAGTCGTATTTCAGGGAAATGTTAGAACGCATTCGTGAAATTCGCTTGTCCGAGCGACGCATTTACCTGAAAATAACAGATATTTTCGCTCTTGCTTCCGACTACGATAAAAACAGTGAAATTGCCAAACGTTTTTTTGCCTTCATTCAAAATCAACTTCATTTTGCTATTGCCGGCGGTACAGCCGCTGAAATTATATTTGACCGATCCGACAAAACAAAAAACAATATGGGTTTGACAACATGGAAATGTGCCCCAGACGGAAAGATCCTGAAAACAGACGTTACAATTGCAAAAAACTACCTTAAAGAAAATGAGTTGAAACGATTAGCCTTAATTGTTTCCGCTTTTTTAGACATGGCAGAACTTCGCGCCGAACAGCGCCTTCCAACCTCCATGCAACAATGGATTGAGTTTATGAATGGTTTTTTGAAATTAAATAATTTTCCCGTACTCGAAAGTTTTGGGAAAATCACTAAAGAACAGGCAGACGAAAAAGCCCTATTGGAATACGCTGAATTTCGTGTTGTTCAAGACAAAAATTATATTGGCGACTTTGAAAAAATGATGAAGGCAATTGAAGAATCAAAGGCGAATAGAAATTAAATAAAAATTATGAATAAAACGTTAAAAATTACATTAAATATCCTTGTATTCGTCATGATTGCAGGATTTGGATATTACATGGTTCATTCTATCGGCTCGGAAAAAACAACGATTCAATCGCACGAAGAAAATGCGGAAAGCGTCTTTGTTTCCCCTTACAAAAAAACAAACAGCTTTGATGCCGCTTCTAACATAATCTGTTTCGATATTTGCGAAAACACGATTTATGCTGCTTTGTCCGATAAAATTTCGGTTTTTAATTTATCGGGCAAGCATCAACGCGATTTTTCGATAAAAGCAGGTGCGCGCGATATTGTTATTGCCGATGTGGCGATTTATTTGCTCTACCCTGCCCGCATAGATTTGTATTCTTTGGACGGAGAAAAAAAAGGCGAATGGGAAGCATGTAGCGATAATTCTGATTATTGCGCGATTACAACTACCAAAGACTATGTTTTTGTAACCGATGCCGAAAATAAAAACATTGTTCAATACGATAAGCAGGGAAGGCTTGTGCGCTTCATTAAAAGTCCTGAAGGCTTTGTTATCCCCAGCTACTCGTTCGGTATTGTCAATATAAACGATACTATCTACTGCTCCAATTCGGGCAGACATAAAATCGAAAGTTATACGGTTGAAGGCGAGTTTATCGCCTCGTTTGGCGTAGCGGGAACGCAAGCAGGAGCCTTTGCAGGGTGCTGTAATCCGGTGTATCTCGAAAAAACTGTCGGCGGGCATATTTTGACTTCGGAAAAAGGCAACCCCCGCATTTCGTGTTACGGAAGAGACGGAAAATTCCGCACCGTTTTATTCGACAGCAATGCACTTGGCGGAGGAACCACAGCTTACCGAATGCGCGCTATAGGAGAGAACATATATATAGCAAATAAAAGAACAATTTCAATTTTCAAATTCGACCCACCGCTCTCTGAAAAATCATGCACAGGCTGCGAAGCCGACTGCCCATTGCGAAAAGGTGTAAAAAATAGTATAAACATTTAAGAGAGCAAAATGACAAACAAACAAAACAGGACTAACCCCGAAGAACGTAGGAAATTCTTAAAAACCTGTGGCCGACTGATTGCAGGAGGCGCAATACTAACTCTTTTTGGAATTGCATACAGGAAATCAACAGTCAGGGGTGCAGAATATTTCTGGCAGATTGACCCGCAGAGATGCACCTTTTGCGGACGCTGTCAAACTGATTGCGTATTGTCAATGTCGGCAGTAAAATGCGTACATGCAACAAAGGTTTGCGGATATTGCGATTTGTGCGGAGGCTATTATCGTTCAAATGTAAAAGAACTCAATACCGCCGCCGAGAATTTGATGTGTCCCACAGGCGCCATTCAACGCAAATTTATAGAGGAGCCTTATTTTGAATATACCATAAATGAAAATCTTTGCAACGGTTGCGGAAAATGTGCTAAAGGCTGTAATTCCTTTGGCAACGGCTCGCTTTATTTGCAAATAAAACAGGAATTGTGCAAGGGTTGTAATGAATGCCAAATAGCAAAAGTTTGTCCCGCTGATGCAATTCGGCGGGTCTCGGTTGCTGAAGCCTATGATTTGAAGATGTAAAAATTATTTGCTGCGGAGTAATTTTTTTATTACAATTCCACAAAGAATTTCTGATAACAAAACAATAAAGTGAAACATGGAAAAATCTGCTTATATTTACATAATGACCAACAAAAATAAGACTACCTTATACGTAGGTGTGACAAACAATTTAGTGAAAAGGGTTTATGAACATAAAAAACATTTAATAAAAAACTCTTTCACGGATAAATACAATCTCGAATATTGCATTTATTATGAGGAATTTGCATACTTCTCCTTAGCCATACATAGGGAAAAGGAATTGAAGAAATGGAATAGAAAGAAAAAGGAAGACTTGATAAATAAAATAAATCCTAAGTGGATAGAATTGGTTAATGAATATGGATTTATTGGAAATGATATTGTTCGTATTGCTTGGAGTAATCGTAACAGCGAACAGCAAGAGATTCCTCGCTTCACTCGGAACGACACTACACAAATAGAAAATATAGTTGGAGTTAGCGGCGGCGAAGCCGCCGCTAACTCCAACCCTTGTTCTTCTTCATTACCTGTCATTCCGAACGAAGCGAAGCGAAGTGAGGAATCTTTTTAATAATACAAAATAATGAAAAAAATATTTTTCACCATGATTTTAGGCGCCATAGCGCTAATAAGCTCCGCCCAAAATCGTTTCCCAAAACCCGATTTTGAGTCGGGATATGTTTACCCTGAGCAGCATTACATTATTCCCAACGAGGCTTTGTGGTCGTGCATAGATATTGCGATGCTCGTTCTTTTAATGAGTTTTGTTGCTTGGGCGGTTATTAAAAAACAAATTCGGTGGCCGGTTATTCTGACATCAATCGTATCAGTTTTCTACTTTGGATTTTTCAGACATGGCTGTGTATGCAGCATCGGCGCAGTGCAAAATGTGGCGTTAACATTGGCGAACAGCTCATACTCAATACCATTGTTTGTATTGTTGTTGTTTATTCTTCCCATCATATTTACTTTGCTTTTCGGCAGAGTGTTTTGCGCCGGCGTGTGTCCGTTTGGGGCATTGCAGGACTTGGTGAATATCAAAAACTATAAATTGTCGAAAGCGATTACAAGTGTTTTGGGAATTTTCCCTTGGCTTTATTTGGGCTTTGCCCTGCTGTTTGCAGTAACCAATAGCCGCTTTATCATCTGCCGCTTCGACCCCTTTGTCGGGATTTTTCGTTTAGGAGGCGAACTGCCCTTGATTCTTTTTGGCGTGGTATTGTTGATTTTTTCCGTCTTCATCGGACGTCCCTTTTGTCGTTTTATTTGTCCATACGGCGCTATCCTGAGCCTTTTTTCAAGGATTTCATTCCTGCGGGTGAAAATTACCAAAAAGGACTGCATTAATTGTCAACTGTGCCACAATGCCTGTCCTGTTGATGCAATTCGTCCGCCTTACGAAAACAAGGTCAAAGAAAGTCGTACTGAGGGTGTTGAGCGGATTTTACGCTATCTTGTTTTCCTACCGCTTATGCTCATAGCAGGTGCAACTGTAATGTATATGATGAGCGAAAAATTCAGCAAAGTAAACAAAAATGTTCAACTGTATGATAGGGTCATTGAAAACGAAATTCGGCCTCAGGAAATACAGTCGTTGGAATTACAAGCTTTTTACAGTCAGGAAAGAACAGTAGAAGAACTTGCGGCGCAAGTTGCCGTAATCAAAAAAGACTTTCGCATTTACTCGGGAATAATCGGAGCATTTTTCGGATTGGTAATTGCTTTGGCTTTAATAAATTTATCTACAAAGAGAACCCGAAAACTATACGACATTGACGATGCAAATTGTGTTTGCTGCGGAAGATGTTTTAGTTATTGTCCACAGAAAAAATAAATTTGCCCATATTGTTTTTATTTTATATTTTTGCAAACTGTTAGTGTCGTTTTATCAGGATAAAATTACATTAGAATGTCGTTTTATCAGGATAAAGTTACATTAGAATATCGTTTTGTTATGAAAATAAATAGATAAAATTATGATTAACAGAATATTAAATTTGGATAATGCCGACAACGACAGTGTTTTTTTGTGGGGAGCGCGTCAGGTTGGAAAAACAACTTTGATTAAGGAAGCTTACCCCGATGCCGTGTTTTATGATTTGCTTCAGGCAAAAGATGCTGAACGTTTATTGCGTAATCCTTCGTTGCTCGCAGAAGATTTGGCAACTTTAAACGATGGCGATACTGTCGTTATTGACGAAGTGCAAAAAATACCACAACTTTTAGACGAGGTTCATTCGCTGATTTTTCATAAAAATATTCGTTTTATTTTAAGCGGATCAAGTCCCCGAAAACTCAAACGAAGCGGCGCTAATTTGCTCGGCGGCAGGGCGCTAAAATCAATTCTATATCCTTTGGTAAGCGCCGAAATTCCGAATTTCAATATTCATAAAGCCGTGCGATATGGAACGCTACCTCGCCATTATTTAATAGCCGACCCGTGGAAACGACTGGGAGCCTATATCGGCGTTTATCTCAACGAAGAAATCAGAGAAGAAGCCTTGTCAAGAAATTTAAAAACCTTCTCCCGATTTATGGAGATAGCCGCTTTTTCCAATGGCGAAATTATTGTGTATAAGAATATTGCGCAAGATTGCGGAATCGACCACCGAACTGTAAAAGATTATTTTGAAGTATTGGCAGATACGCTTGTAGGTTACATGATTCCGAGTTTTACGCACACCAAAAAACGCCGCAGCATACAAGCGCCTAAATTTTATTATTTTGATGTCGGTATAGCCAATTATCTGAGAAACAGACGAAATATACAACTCGGCTCAATCGATTTCGGACACTCTTTTGAACATTTTATTATTCAAGAAATTATCGCTTATCTGGGCTATAACGGAAAAGAAGAGCAACTGTCCTATTGGCGCACAAGTTCCGGATATGAAGTTGATGCTGTTATTGGAGCAGGACGTGTTGCCATCGAAATAAAATCTGTCGAAGAAATACAGTCCCGACACCTCAAAGGACTAAAGGCTTTTCAGGAGGAATTTCCCGATTGTCGCCTTATTGCCGTTTCCTTTGATTCAAGACCTCGAATTACTAATGATGTAGAGGTTTACCCTGCAACCGATTTTTTGAAAAAAATGTGGAATCATGAAATTGTATAATAATATGAAAAAAACAATCAGCAGAAATATAGCTCTCGTATCGGTAATTTTTATTGCCGCATTTTCCGCCATGCTTATAACCAACTATTTTCAGGTTAGCAGCTCGGATATTGTACAATCGGAGATGATTGAAAAACTAAAACAGGCAAACGAAGAATATGGCGATAATCCGCAATTGCAGGAGCAAATCCGCGAGTTGGACTTACTGGCGAGAAAGGCGTATTTCATCAGCCTCAACCGACTTAAAACAGGTATCGCCATTTTGTTGGTTATGGTTCTTGTGTTTGTGGTTTCTTTACGGATTTATCATGCAAAAAGCAAAGATATTCCCGAAAAGGAAATTGACCCCATTGACGATTGGATCATCAAATCAAAAACGAGGAAATACCTTGTATGGATAGCAAGCGGATTAGCTGTAGGAGGAATTGTATTTGCTGCGTTGACTTCACCTTATTTGAACAGAAAATCGATTGCTTCGGACCTCGCAATGACAGTTAAAAATGAAGAATTGAAAACAGAGAAAGAGGGAAAGGTTATAGAACCAGCCGAAGAACCTACAGAGTCTATTTCCGAAACAGTCGAACAGACAGATGATCCGACAATGCAGGCTGCCATTGAAAGTGGCGAAATATCAAAGGTAACGCACAACGGATTCAGAGGAGACAATTCGCTGGGCATAAGCAATGCGAAAAGTATTCCAACGTCTTGGGATTTAGCAAAGGGTAAGCATATTTTATGGAAAACGCCGATACCGCGAAAAGGTTATAATTCGCCGATAATTAACGGCAACAAAATCTTCTTTTCCGGCGCCGACAAAGAAGCAAGAGAATTGTTTTGCTATGAATTAGGCACAGGGAAACAATTATGGAAATTAGAAGCTAAAAATATTCAAGGCAGTCGAATTCCCGAAACAACCGAGGACACAGGATTAGCCGCTTCAAGCGTAGCCACTAACGGCAATCAGGTAGCTGCAATTTTTGCCACAGGAGACGTAATATGCGCCGATATGAGCGGAAAACAACTTTGGGCAAAAAATATCGGCGTACCCGACAATTCATACGGATACGCATCTTCGCTGCTTATTTTCGGAAATTCGTTAATTATACAGTATGACAATCGCGACTCGAAAAAGGTTCTGGCATTGGATTTAGCAAACGGCAATCAACGCTGGGCTAAGGAGCGTCTTGAAAGGCTTCCGTCATGGAGCAGTCCGATAATTGCAAGCGTTAATAACAAACCGCAGCTGATATTGGTCGGCAATCCGGGCATCACTTCTTACAACCCGAATACAGGAGAGCAATATTGGCGCGTGGAAGCTATGTCGGGCGAACCGGCTCCGAGCGCTGCATATTCCAATGGCATTGTTTTTGTGGCAACCGAATATGCAACGATGATTGCTATTAATGCGGCAGACGGAACTACGCTTTGGAAAGATAATGAATTTTTGCCCGAAATAGCCAGTCCTGTAGCAACAAAAGATTTTGTGCTTGTGGCAACATCATACGGAGTTGTAGCAAGTTTTGACGCTCAAAACGGAAAAATGATAAAATCCATGGAGTTTAATACTGATTTTCACGCATCGCCTATCATTGTTGACGGAAAAATATACCTCATTTGCATGGACGGAAAAGTATTTATTCTCTCTGCAAAAGGCGATTTCAGCCTGATTAATTCCTTTGAAACAGGTGAAAAAACTTACGCTACGCCTGCATTTACCGATAAAAAAATTGTAATCAGAACAGAAAAACATATTTATTGCGTGGAGGAAAAATCATGAAGTTTCCCATTTTAGGCTTGTTTAATTTCCTATTACAAATATCTTGGTTTTTATTGCTGCCGCTTGGAACAAATCGGAATTTTAGCTACTTTTGCAAAATAATACTATAAAATTATTCCAATTATGAAAAAAAATTATTTCTTTTTGATGAAAACCTTTGTGGTTTTAAGTTTATTTTTTGCAGTGGCTTGCAGTAGCGACAACGGAGATGATATTCCGAGGGTAGGTCAGCCTTACCAAGGCGGAATTGTAGCATATATTGATGAGACGGGGAAGCATGGTTTAATCGCAGCTCCCGAAGATCAAAGTCCCGGCATACAATGGTATAACGGTTCGTATATTGAAACCGGAGCCACTGCTATTGCCATTGGAACAGGCAAAAGCAATACGGAAAAAATAATAGAGGAACAAAGTGCAGGAACTTATGCTGCGAAATTGTGTGATGATTTAGTTCTTAATGGTTATAGTGATTGGTTTTTACCAAGTAAAGATGAATTAAACGAATTGTATAAAAACAGGGCTGAGATAGGAGGTTTTAGTAATACAAGCTTTTACTGGAGCTCTTCTGAGGACGAGAGCTTCAGCGCTTGTGTCCAGAATTTCGCCAGTGGCATTCAGCCCAGCGACGATAAGAGTATGGGTTGTAGGGTTCGCGCGGTTCGGGCTTTTTAGCTATTTGTCTATTTAACAATTTTAAATATACCACCTGTGGTGGTCGATGTTTTTACTATTTTTGTGATTATTTTTTCGGAATTAATCAAACAAGAAAAATGAACCAAAACTTTGAATTGCGTGAATGGCGCCTGTCCGATGCGGCTTCCTTGGCCGAAAATGTGAATAACATCAACATTTGGAATAATGTTCGTGATGCGCTTCCCTATCCCTATACGGAAGAAGACGGAAAGCAATTCATAGCAATGGTCTTGTCGCAACCCAAGCCGCCTGCCATTTTAGCCATAGCTGTTGACGGTAAAGCGGTGGGCAGCATCGGCATTGTTTTACGCACAGATGTGGAGCGAATTAGTGCGGAAATGGGTTATTGGCTAAGCGAGGCTTACTGGAACAAAGGCATTATGACCGAGGCTATCAAACAGATGACTATCTATGCTTTTACTCATTTCCCGCAACTGCAAAAAATTTACGCAACGCCTTTTGATTTTAACATTGCCTCGCATAAGGCTTTGCAAAAAGCCGAATTTGAGCGGGAAGCCGTGCTGAAGCAAGCAGCTGTCAAAAACGGAAAAATTGTTGACGAACATTATTATAGCATATTCAGAAAGTGATTGCGATTGGTGGAAAATACATTTTTAAATACAAATGATATCGGCCTTGATTTGATTACTGTCTTAGGCCCTACGGCAAGCGGAAAAACCGAATTTGCAGCCCAATTAGCCTATAAAATAGACGCAGAAATCATCAGCGGCGATTCCCGCCAAATATACCGCCGAATGAACATCGGAACAGGAAAAGACCTCGAAGAATATACGGTAAAAGACAAAACAATAGCTTATCACCTGATAGATATTGCAGAGCCCGGCTACAAATACAACCTGTTTGAATACCAGCAGGACTTCCTTCAAGCCTACCAATCCATTAAAGAAAAAAACAAAATTCCTGTGCTCTGCGGCGGCACCGGGTTGTATATTGAGTCTGTGTTGAAAGGGTACCGTTTATTTCCTGTACCCGAAAATCCGACGTTGCGGCGTTCCTTGGAAAATAAAACACTACAGGAACTCGCCGACATGCTGAAAGGCTATAAAACGTTGCATAATACCACCGATATAGATACTGCCAAAAGAGCTATCCGCGCCATTGAAATAGAAGAATACTACCAAAACGAGGCAATAAGTCGCCGTGAATTTCCCAAAATAAAAAGCCTTATCATCGGCATCAATATTGACAGGGAAGAACGCCGAGAAAAAATAACCTGCCGACTGAAAACGCGCCTGAAAGAAGGAATGGTAGAAGAAGTAAAGGCAATACTCGACTCAGGCCTTTCTCCCGACGATTTGATATATTACGGATTAGAATACAAATACCTGACCAACTATATACTTGGAAAGTTAAGCTACGAACAAATGTTTTCGGAATTGGAAACGGCTATTCATCAATTTGCCAAACGCCAAATGACCTGGTTTCGCGGAATGGAAAGAAAAGGATTCCTCATTCATTGGATAGACGCTTCTCTGCCCTTATCGGAAAAAATAGAAAAAGTATTGTCGTTAATTGAAAAAATTTGAAAAAAAATCGTATTTTTGTATTGAATTAAAAAAATCGCAATGACCTGCCTCTGCAATAATAAGGATAACATAGACTTTACAGCTAAAACGGACGCTATCATACAGCGTATTGGAACGAGTAGGAATACTGTTATACCCTTGCTTCAGGCGCTGCAAAACGAGTTTAGTTACTTGCCGTCTGAAGCGTTGGAACGTGTGTATGAGAAGACGGAAATCGACCGTGCGCAACTTATCAGCGTTTCAACTTTTTACTCGCAATTCAGACATGTTCCCTACGGCAAACATTTGATAAAAGTATGCACCGGAACGGCTTGTCATGTAAAAGGTGCAGAAAATGTGTATGACGCTTTCCGCCGCGAACTGAAAATGGAAAAGGACGACATAACAACCGCCGACCAACTTTTCTCCATTGAAAAAATAGCCTGTCTGGGTTGTTGTACCTTAGCGCCTGTTGTGCAGATTGACGAGAAAATTTACGGACACGTTCAGTCCGGAAAAGTAAAAGAAGTAGTTGAGGATTTTCTCCATCAAGTTGAGGAAAAAGAAAAGGAAGACGCGAAGACCGACCGAAAACCTGTTGTCGGCGAAGTGCGCCTCGGTATGGGTTCCTGTTGCGTGGCAAGCGGTACAGGCGATATCTATAAAGAACTCTTGCAGGCTTCCCGCCAATTGGGAGTCGAAATTCATATTAAACCTGTAGGCTGTGTCGGGGTTTGCAATAAGGTGCCTTTGATAGACATAGTGCAAGCCGACGGCTCTGTGGCGCGCTATCCGAATGTGAAAGCCGCCGAAATAAAAGAAATCTTGCACCGACATTTTAAACCTTTAGGGTATTTTAAGCGTCTAAAAAATAATATGCTTGGTCAAATTGACATGTTTCATACCGATTTGACCTGGGATAATATTGTCTGGCAATCGGAAAATGAACGAACAGACATTATAAACAGCTTTTTGTCGAACCAACTGCATATTTCTACCGAAGGATACGGCGTTCTTACACCGTTAAACATAGATGAATATTGTGCGCACGGCGGTTTCGACGCATTGAAAAAAGCGCTTTCATCGCTCAAACCTGATAAAGTAGTAGCATCTGTACTTAGTAGCGGACTGCGCGGAAGGGGCGGCGGCGGTTTTCCCACAGGACGGAAATGGGAAATTATTGCTAAAATAGAAAGCGCTGTTAAATATATTATCTGCAATGGCGACGAAGGCGACCCTGGCGCATTTATGGACAGAATGCTGTTAGAATCTTATCCCTTCCGCGTGATAGAAGGAATGTTGATTGCCGCCTACGCCGTTGGTGCAACTAAGGGCATATTCTATATCCGCGCCGAATATCCGCTGGCGGTTACGCGCATTCGTACTGCCATTGAGCTATGCAAAGAACGTAAACTCATCGGCGAAAATATTTTGGATAGCGATTTTTCGTTTAACGTTGAAGTTTATGAAGGCGCTGGCGCCTTTGTTTGCGGCGAAGAAACTGCATTGATAGCCTCCATCGAAGGGTGCAGGGGGTTCCCAAAACAGCGCCCGCCTTATCCTGTTGAGAAAGGCTTGAACGGCTTTCCGACATTAGTAAATAATGTAGAGACCTTTAGCCAAATTCCGTATATTATAAAACACGGTCATGAAAAATTCAGCGCTATCGGCACCTTGAGCAGCAAGGGGACAAAAGTATTCGCACTTGCAGGGAAAATCAGACACGGCGGCTTGATTGAAGTACCCATGGGAATGACCTTAGGCCAAATCGTAGAAGAAATCGGCGGAGGAGTTGAGGGAAAGGCCCAACTCAAAGCAGTGCAAGTGGGCGGCCCCTCCGGCGGGTGCATTCCTGCCAAGCTATGCGATGTGCCGGTAGATTTTGACGCGCTCACCGGCATGGGCGCCATGATGGGTTCAGGCGGATTGGTGGTATTGAACGAAAAAGATTGCATGGTTGATGTAGCGCGTTATTTTCTCAAATTTTCCTGCGAGCAATCCTGTGGAAAATGTACCTTCTGCCGCGTGGGTATCAGAAGAATGCTTGATATTTTAGACAAGATAACTTCGGGAAAAGCCGAGCCGAACGACATTGATAAGTTGGAACAATTAGCATTGAATATTAAAAAAGCGGCTTTGTGCGGTCTGGGAAAAACAGCGCCCAATCCTGTGCTGACCACCATTAAATACTTCCGAAAGGAATATGAAGAACATGTCAAAGGCCTTTGTCCGACAGGCGTTTGCAAGGCCTTGGTAAAATATGTTATTGATGATAAATGTACAGGCTGCACCAAGTGCGCCAAAGCCTGTCCTGTAGATGCCATTCCCTACACACCCTATCAGGTGCACAGCATTGATGTGGAAAAATGCGTGCAATGCGGCCTGTGCATTGACGAGTGCAGTTTTGATGCGATTAGGAAAACAATTAAGAATTAAAAAATGGTAACTTTGTGAAATTTTAAAAATAAAACGTCATGAAATTTATTACCATATCATTCATAATAACAATGTGCTGGACTTGCACTCCACAAGCATTGCAAGCGCAAACAAAAAGCACAGATACCTTTCAAATAGACGCCTCTTTTATAGAAGATTCAGGCTCTGTAGTTCCTGTTCAAGACCCAAATGGCTTTTTATGGGGACTTAAAGATAGCATAACAGGCAAATTGGTTCTACCTTATAGATACCATTATATATCTCCTTTTGTAGAAGGAAGAGCTATTGTTGTGCTAAATGGGTTCTGTGGATATATAAATGCGAAAGGAGAAGAAATTGTATCTCCCAATGACTATTTTAATAATGGTTTGGAATTGGTGGGTGCAATGGATTTTAATAAGGGATATGCTGTTGTGAGGCACAATAGGAGTGAAAAAGAGAATTTAATAAACTATGACGGAAAACTTCTGTTTACCCCAAGGTATGATGGTAAACCTTATTCTAAAATTGATGTGAGAAACATGTCAATCTTAAAACAACGCATTGTTGCTTCTAATAGCAGGGAGGCATTTTTGTTAGATTTCGACAACAATATTATATCTACTCCTATTGGTGTGAACATAGTACGCCTTTTTCCCAACGGTTTGTACATGGTGAAATTAGCAGGACAGAATAAATTTGGCTTCTGGGATTGGAATGGAAATGAAATTCCCCCGATGGTATTCGACAAAATAGAAACCTTTAGTGAAGGTATTGCCGTTGTCAAAAAAGATGGGAAATGGGGGTGTATTGACGAATCGGGCAAAGAACTTTTTTATACCGATTATGATTATATAGAACCTTTTTATAATGGATTCGCGCGGGTTACAAAATATGATGGGGAATTTACTTATAAAGTTGGAAATGTCGATACTAAAGGAAAAAATCGTAAAATGGGTTACATCAACAAATTAGGAAAAGAAGTGGTACCTCTCAACTATACTGAAGCATTAGGCACTGATAATTCTTCGGTAAAAACAGGCTTGTTTGTAGAAGGTTTTGCTCCTGTAAGACTGATAAATAACACGTCAGAAAATCGACAAGCGAATTGTGGTTTCATTGATACTACCGGTAAACCGATAACCCCATTCAAATATAGTAGCGTTGAGTATTTTAAAAATGGGTTAGCAAAAGTAAGAATAGGAAAGTGTTATGGATTTATCAATTATGAAGGTAAAGAAATTATTCCAATAATTTATGATTTAATTGTAGATTGGTATCGTTATGGTAATAATGTAAAAGAGAAACAGATAAATGACACATACATTTTAGCCAAACAAGACAGCACATTTGTTTGCTTAGATTTGCAAGGAAGGATAATTGCATCTTATAACTATGATAAAATGGAACCTTTTATTATGGAAGGTAAATTTCTATCTATTGTAACAAAAAACAAGAAGAAAGGACTTATTGATGTTGCATCAGGAAAAATAGTTATTCCTATAAAATATGACGTAACAACAGATGTATATGGTAATATTGATAATACACACCTATTAGGATTTTCTAAAGAGGCACAGTTTCGATATTTTAATATAAATGGCATAATAGTTAAGCCTTCTCATTTAAGAGGTAAATTTTATGGTGGTATAGCTCAAGTAGAAAATAAGGAAAAATATGGTTTGATTAATCTTTCAGGAAAATTAATAGTTCCTTGCATCTACGATGCAATAGATTATTTTAGAGGAGGAATGGCTGTTGTTAAAAAGAATGAGAAATATGGTTTTATAGATTATTCGGGAAAACTTATAATACCAACCATTTATGATAATGTAGAACCTTTTGAGCCGGGAGATTATTATACAAAAGTTGTTAAAAACGAAGAAACTTTTGAAATAGACAGAACAGGCAAAATAATTGAAGATGATGATTGGTAAAATTGATATTAAACAAATAAGACAATATCTTAAAAAATACAACAATGAAAAAGGAAAAAATTTCAATAAAAACAATTGTGAGGTACATTCGCGACTTCTCTATTGTTGTAGCAGGCATTGCCGTTACTATGTATGTAAACGACCTGATTACCTGCAAGAGTGAAAAAAGAGACCTTAAACTTTATTTAGACGCCGTGATGTTGGAATTAGAAGATAACATTCGAGAACTTGAAAATCAAATTACCACGGAACAAAAGTCAATAAGATATGTGAACTATCTGAATACAGTCGGGCCAAAATCATCAGCCGATATAAGAGTTGTAAACAGAGATTCTATAATTAGTTACATTGACGCTATCTACTATATTCAATCGACTACTTATAAGAATTACGCCTTTGAAATGTTTAAACAATCGGGTACTATGCGCCTGATGGATAACAAAGAGTTGCTGCTTTCGATATGGAAAGCCTATACTTATTTAGATGAGGTAAAAGATATAATTGCAATGGGGTATCAATTCAAATTTGAAGAAGTAAAGCGAGAATTGCATTTGCTTCCGGAAGAGCGGCAGAAAAATATACCTATGTACACATTTTATACGCAAACAGGCTGGACCTTGGAATTTCAGCGACTTTGGAAAGAATCGGCGGAGATGCTAAAAGAGACGATTAAGAAGATAGAAAGAAAGCATGAAAATCAAAATAAATAATAAAGAAATAGACGTTCTCGAAGACGAAAAATTAATAGAAGTCATTCGTCGGGAGGGATTTGATGTGCCTTCGCTTTGTTATGCGAAAGAAAAAAATCACCAATCTTCGTGTATGGTTTGCGTGGTAAAAAATTGCGAAACAGGGCAAATTATTCCGTCCTGTTCGACTCTTGTTGCCGAGGGAATGAGCATTGACAGCGAAAGCGATGAGATAAAAGACCTTAGGCGCCAATCCTTGGAACTGCTGCTAAGCGACCATATTGCTGTATGCCGTCCGCCCTGCGATGTGCAAAAATGTAAACTACGGCAATACGCCATAGCCTATCGCGCAAAATGGAATAGATACCCGCGTTATTCGGCTATAAAAGCAGCGCCGCCTCAGCAGGTAAAAGGCAATTTCTGGTTTGATGCTACAAAATGTATCCGCTGCGGACTTTGCGTATATAATAGCCAAAACGGCTTTACCTTTAAAGACAGAGGATTTGGAATGCAGGTAGTATTGCCCGAAGAAAGCGTAAATAATATTGATGAATCCTTGTGTGAAATTTGCCCGACACAGGCGCTGTATAAATCTGAAAATATATTAGGTGAAAAGACGTGTATTGGGACGTTAGTCGCCAGTGGCGGAAGCGCGAACACGAAGAGAAAAAAGAGGTGCGTAGCTGACAATTTTGGCGAAACTCAAAAAGAATAAAACATAATTTTGGAATTTTTATGAACCGTACATTTATTTTTGTTTCCATATTATTTTTCGCAAGTTGCGGTATTATTAAAAATAATTTGTTTGCGCAAAAAATAGAGACTACTGATAAAATAGAAAAAGATAGTGTTTTAGTTGGTAAGTCTTTTGAATTAAATAATATGTTATGTCATTGGGAATATATTATTTCAGATGAAGTAATTATTAAATTAAAAAACAGTCAAACAAATGAAGTGTTGTGGGAAGGTATTGATATTAACTATGACGAGAAAGAGAAAAACACCAGTTGACACGCCGTTGTGTGCCATTTTGAAACTACAAAAGAAATAAAAATGAGACAGACATTTTACATATTGACAATTTCAGTTCTTATGACTTCTTGTGCGACAATTGGAAACCAGCCGTATACGAATATTAAAGTTTATACAACTGAACCGAGTGAAATTGTTTACGAGCAAAATACAGCTAAAACCAAAAACAATAAAGCCAAATTGAGAGTTGAAAGAAAAAATGAAACTTTATCAATAGTTGCAATAACTGACAGTTTGACAAAATTTGTTGAAATAGAACCTATTAACTCGTTTTTTTATTGGTGCAATATAGTTTGTAATTTTGGAATAGGTATGCTTGTTGAAAAAGACCACCCCCACCGTTATTCGTACCCGCAAAGGATTTACTTAAATTCAGCCGACACAATCAGCAAATTCTATCGGTATAGTCAATCCAATAAAAAAGGGGAATTACATTTACATTTATCGCTACCATCTATCAACTCCTTTCGAATGGTACCCGAAAGTGAAGGAACTAAAATTAACACAGGCTTTAATGGACTTGCCATAGGACTTGATTATTATCATTCAAATAATCAGTTTGTTAGTTTTTTTGGAGCAGGTGTTCAAGATTTTTTTATGCCTCCTCTTGGGGCGATTGATATGAGCGGTGAGTGGGAATTAATGAATTCATTGTATATCAGCCTTTCAAATAACCATAGAGTGAAACGATTTACATTTGGATATGGACTTTCTTATGGAAGAAATACTTGGGACTTCATTTACACTGATAGATTTGACCCACCACCGCCAACAAGGGAGCCTGTGAAGAAAAGTCATAACGCAATCGGCTTAATATTTCCGACCTATTTTCAAATGAGAGAACATTTCTTTATTGGTGTCGTTTACAGACCGACTTTTATCAGACCGGATATGCCCGACAAATTCGTATATGAACATTTAATAAGCATAGATTTTGCATGGAAAATAAGAATAAAGAAATAGCAAAATGCCCAGCAGGTAACTGACGATTTGGCGCAACGGTGGCAGTAATCCCGCAGAAAGTGCAGTGCGGAAATGAAACTTTGTACCCCGCGGGAAGTTTTGTGGAAGCCGCCGCTGCGCCAAGCCGCTGGGACGTTTGGTGTCATTTGCGGACAGTGTGCAAAAATATAAGAGATTATGAATAAAAAAGACTGGACAACTGAGAAACTTTTTTCAAGACTGTTAAATAACAAGTCGGAAAAATCTTACTGGGATTATATCCGTATTTTACGTTCTCGCCCCAACAATGATGTCTTTAGACGATGTATGGAATTAACCACATCAGATATTCCTAAAAATAGAATGGCAGGAATTGATATTTTGGCTCAATTAGGAGTTCCTCCAAGACCTTTTTATAAGGAAACAATAGACAAATATTTTAAACTTTTGGAAATAGAAAAAGAGCCAAAAGTTATCATGTCAATACTCTTTGGAATAGGACATAACAATGAAAATCTAAACAAAACACAAATTAAAAAACTATGCTCATTAGCAGATACAGCTAATAGTTTAATAAAAGAAGGGTTAGTTGCTTCTCTACTTGGAAAAAATGATATTAATGCAATTAATACATTGATACATTTTTCGGCAGACAAATTAAATTATATAAGAGATTGGGCAACTTTTGGCATAGGTTCGCAAATTGAAGAAGACACAATAGAAATCCGTAATGCCCTGTGGAAAAGAGTAAACGATAAGCATCAAGACACAAAACTTGAAGCAATTGCTGGATTAGCAAAACGAAAAGATATTCGTATTAAAGAAATCATTGAACGAGAATTGGCGGAAGGCGAATATGGAACACTTTTGTTTGAAGCAATTTTGGATTTAAAGGATAAAAATTTTCTACCATTACTGTATCAAAATTTAAAATTGGCAGAAAATGATATAAAGATTAATTCGGAATGGATTAAAGACTTAAAAACATGCATAACGAGATTGTTAAAATAATATCACAATGAATAAAAAAATCTTATCTCTCATCAGCAAATGAAAATCCTAATAAAATTTATTGTACTATTTCTTCTTCTATCCGCTTGTAAAAATAAAACGGATAAAAGCGATGCTGTTCCTGAAAACTGGAGCATTTTCAGGGGCGATGCTTCCCTTAGCGGCTATACGAATACATCGCTGCCCGATAAGCCTGCCCTTTTATGGTCGTTCAAGAGTGACGCCTACACCAAATCTTCGCCTGTGATCTGTAATAGTGTTGCCTACTGGAGCAGTAGGCGCGGACGTATTTTCGGCGTAAATACCGAAGGGAAGCAGGTCTTTGACTACCCGATGGAAACGGCTGTAGATGCAACTCCGATGATTCATGACTCAGTACTCTATATTGGACGTATAGACGGATGTCTCTATGCAATATCCTTAGCAAAACAAGATACTTTATGGACTTTTGAAACGCAGGGACAAATTGTCGCCTCGCCGAACCGAATTAGCTTCGATAGCAAAAACGCCATTATAGTAGGCAGCTACGACAACTACCTCTATTGCCTCGACAGCCGCGAAGGGAGCTTAATCAACCGCTTCGAGTCGGGCTACTACATCAATGGAGCTGTGGCGCAAACCGACAACTTCGTTGTGTATGGCGGGTGCGACGGCTGGATTAGAGTGGTTGACTGCATTGCGGGCATACAAACAGACTCTTTAGATACAGAAATTTACATTCCCGCTTCGCCCGCTATTAGTAACGACTACTGCTATATCGCTGACCATTCCGGAAATGTTTATGAAATCAAATTGGAAGACGGAAAAATTGTTTTCTCCAAAAAAATCATTGAGTCGAAAGACGAAGACAGCAATTTTGTTTCTGTTCCGGCGGTTTCGGATAAGATGCTGTATGTGGTTTCCGACGACAGGAATATGTATGCCATTAACCGCAAAGACGGCGCTACGGCATGGAAATACCTGCTGAAAGGCAATACCGGAGAAAGTTCGCCCGTAATCTGCAACGACAAGCTTTTGGTATGCACTAAAACAGGCATTGTATCCATACACGAGGCAAAAACAGGCGAACTGTTGTGGGAATACGATATCGGCGAGCAAATTATCGCTTCCCCCGCTGTAATTGATGGACATTTCTATATCCTGACCTTTAAGGGGACGCTGTTTTGTTTCGGGTCGAAGAATTAACCATTTTTCGTATCTTTGTCGAAAATTATGAAATCACGGTTTATACATTATGATACAACTTTCAGGCATAACAAAAAAATATCCCGACGGAGAAAATTCGTTTAATCATGTCCTTCGCGGAGTGAATATGAGCATAACAAAAGGTGATTTTATTGCCATCAAAGGAGCCTCAGGCTCCGGTAAAACCACCTTGCTTTCGATTTTGGGAACGCTGCTGCAACCCGACGAGGGGAGCTATGTGCTGGACGGCATGGAAATCAATACGCCCGGAGTGGATTATTCGGCAGTCCGTAACCAAAAACTCGGCTTTGTTTTCCAAGACCATCGCTTGATGCCTCAGCTTACGGCTTTGGAAAACATATTGCTGCCGACGCTGGCTTTTCAAAAAAAAGCCGAAGAGTCACAAATCAATTACGCCGAACAATTAATGGCGTTAACGGATATAATAGCTGTAGCAGGGCAATATCCTGATACGCTTTCTGGCGGAGAGACCAGCCGCGTAGCCTTGTGCCGCGCATTAATCATGCAACCGCTGCTTCTATTGGCAGACGAGCCTACCGGACAATTAGATGCGGAAAACGCCCGCAATGTAGCTGTACTCTTAGCAAAAGTAAATAAGGACTTAGGAACAACTATAGTAATGGTAACGCATTCCGAAGAAACGGCTGCTGTTGCCAACAGGATTTTAACCTTGAGCGGCGGGGTTTTATTGTGAACGGCAATTAAATGTGGCGAAAGCTTGTCGGGTATTTATTGAGTATAAAAATAGCGGTAAACGATTTCAATTTTGTCTGATTTAGACAAGTCGCCGGGATTAGAGCCGAGTTGATTTTCGGGAATCACGGCATTATATTTTTCAAAATGCTCTATCCAATAAGTCGGCATCTTGCCGTCAGCATCGCGAAAATTCATTTGTACAGTTTCAAAAACAGGTATATCCTGCTGGTCTGTGAATGAAAGTATTACCAATTCACTGCAATAATAAGCATCGCTATCGGACGAATAAACATAATCGTATGGTTTTCCCAACAACTTTTTTGCCTGATCAATGGCTTTGGGAATTATTTCACGGTATTCCTCTTTCAGTCGTCCGACAGCCACAACAGGTTTTTCTGCCGAATATGCCGAACGCAGCAAAAACGTGTCCAAAAGCGTTATACAAACCATCGGAGGCGTGGCCTCAATTACAAAAACCGTATCGTTTTCAACGGAAACAATGCCTACATGCGTATAATGAATGTGGCTTTCTCCTGAGGTTGCTTCTGCAATCGCTTCGTTTAATTCGGAACTTTTACCAAACTGAAACAACAAATCACCCGTTTGCAAGCGGAAATCTTCGGCAAAAACTGCGTAAGAGCAGCATAAAAACAGGCCTATTTGAAAAAAATATCTCATTATTGTTCTGCAAAGATACAAATTTTAAACATACAAAGAAGTATATCACATCTTGAAATCAATCGGGAATGTGTATTTCACCCTCACCGCTTTCCCTTTCTGTTTCCCCGGTGTCCATTTTGGCGACATGTTTATCACACGGAGCGCTTCTTCATCAAGCGAGGGATCAACTCCACGGAGTATTTTTACGTCAACCACGCTTCCATCAGACGCTACTACAAAAGAACAGATTACACGTCCCTGAATACTGCTGTCTCTGGCGAATTGAGGATAGGTCAAGTTTTCAAATACCCATTTGGTAAATTCATGTTCGTCTCCACCTTGAAACATAGGCTTTACTTCCGCTAATGCAAGAGAAATTGCTTCTTCGCTTGTTTCTTCTTTTACAATATCGATTTCTGTTTGGATAAGGTCTTCCTTATTATCTTTACTCTTACTATTTAACTGGAAAATAATCGGGAATGTGTATTTCACGTTCACCGCTTTCCCTTTCTGTTTCCCCGGCGTCCATTTTGGCGACATATTTATCACGCGGAGCGCTTCTTCATCGAGCGAGGGAGCAACTCCACGGAGTATTTTTACGTCAATCACACTTCCATCAGACGCTACTACAAAAGAGCAGATTACACGTCCCTGAATATTGTTGTCTCTGGCGAATTGAGGATAGGTCAAGTTTTCAAATACCCATTTGGAAAATTCATGTTCGTCTCCGCCTTGAAACATGGGCTTTACTTCCACTAATGCAACAGGAATAGTTTCTTCACTCGTTTGTTCGTTTGCCGTTGTTGTTTTTGTTTGTTCAAGCTCTTCGCTTTTAACTTCACTCGGTTGTTCGTACACAATTTCTGTTACTGCATCGTCTTTTACATGGGCAATAGCTTTGTTGCTGAAAGAAAAGAGGTACATAGCGAAAAGCGCTATCGGTATAATGCTCATTTTGCGGAGCATATTCATTGATAATCTTTTATTTTCCTTAATCATAATAATTCTTCTTTTAATAGATGATTGATAAAAACGACTGGTAAAGTCGCGGTAATGATTTGGGTACAGCGTACACAATATCAAAGATGAAAGTTCTTCGGCATTGCCTTTGTCAAGGCTTTCGCTGTCGGCTGCAAATTCGTGCACTAATTCGAGCTCGCGGCGAAACAAGATGAAAAACGGATTTGTCCAGAACAGGCAGCAAACAAGCTGCATCAGGGCTTTGTCCCAGCTATGGCCGAGGCGTACATGCGCTAACTCGTGGCGGAGCATGCAAGCGCCTGCGCCGGAATCCACAGCAAAACCCTTTTTCCAAAAGATGGCGCGGAAAAAGGTAAACGGTGCGGCAGCATCGTCGGTACAATACAACTCAGTTTCGGGCGTATGCATCAGCTCGGAACTGTGTTTTAACCGTAGGATACGGATAAAGGCAATTAATTCCTTTATCAGCAGGAAGCACGCTACAGACAGGCAGAGCATAAAGCCAAGCCATGCCCAAGGTATAGGCGATGCTACGGGCAGCGCCGAAGCGTTGACTATAGCAGGTTCAATGGACATAGTCGTAGCATAACCCGATACTAAGGGCACCGTCATAAGCGAACTTGATATGGGTATGTCCAGCGCAGGGATAATGATAGACAGTATCACTGAAGCCAAAATGTAGAAACGGTTCCACTGATAAAAACGTCCCTTGCGCAGCAAGCACCAGTAAACTCCCACAAACAGTGCGGAAGATATGACGACTTTAATGAGATAGATGAAAATTCCGACCATGTTTGTGTCGTTTTTTGTTCTTCTTAAGTTGCTCTACAAGTAATTCTAAGTCGGTAATGCTTACATCTTTGTTTTTTACCATGTAGGAAATAACTTTTGCGAACGAGCCGTCGAAATAGGAATGGGCAATGCCTGCAATGCGCTGCCCGGAATATTCTTCCTTACTGACGGCAGGCGAATAGAAGTGCATTCGTGCAAAGGCCTCAACATTCACAAAGCCTTTGTCGGCGAGGATTTTCAGTATGGTCGCTACTGTGCTGGCGTGAGGTTTCGACTCGGGCATGGCATCAATAACCTCACGCAGGCCTGCCCGTTGCAGCCGCCACAGGACTTGCATTACCTGTTCTTCGGCCTTGGTTAATACTTTTTGGTTTACCTGCATCTTAAATTTAAGTTTTATAAATTGATAATGCAAAGGTAAACTAAATTTTTAAATTACAAACTAAAAAATTAAATTTATTTCTAAAAAATTAGTAGATATTTTGTAATGTGCAAATAATCAGTTTGTTAATTTACAACCTGTGAATCTGATATTTTTTAATTTTCTATACCCGAACTTATTTCCTGTCTCTTTTCAGCGCTTCAAAACTGCGGTCGTAAGCAGCTTCGGCATCTTGGCTGAAAAAACATGCCGGAAATTCACCCGCACGAAGATGATAAGCTACACATTCGCAACATTTTCCATGCTTACTGCAAGGATAGGTACAGGGGCATTGAATAGCCCGATTATGTTCACAACTCATAAGAAAATAGTATTAAAGTTTATGACAAGACTGTTACTGCAAAGGTACAAATTTTATTCGAATAAAATATTGTCTAATCTTTCCAAAATGATATTTTATCCGTCTGCGTGTAATTCCAAAAAAATCATGTACATTTGTAGTATGAATACCCATACCTTAATTATAAGAAATATTTCCCGATATAAACCATTCTACCGCCTTATTGCCATAGCGGTGACGGTGGCCGTTGCGGTTATTGTCGGCAGCCTTGCTGTCGGCGATTCGGTACGCAATACGCTGGTTAAAAGGGTGGAAGAACGTCTCGGAAAAACCGAAACCATTATCTTTTCCCGCTATTCGTATATGAATGACGATAACCTTAAAAATTTGCAGAATATCGTAGAGGCGCAATACATTGCGTCTCTACGGGGCGTTTTATTATCCAATGGTTTTGTTTCCATACACGGAAAATTAATTCCTGTAATGGTTTGGGGAAGAGATGATTTGGGTATAGAAAAGGGTCGGGCAAAAATAAACCATGCGCTGTATAACGAAATAAAAACCGAGCAAATAAATAATATTGTTCTGAGGTTGCCTTCTGCCGGAATGGTCCCCTTAGGCTCCATGTATGTAACCGATTCATATACAACAAGTCTTCGCTTGGATTTGGACGTAGGAGCAGGATTGAAACCTACCCCTGCGGATTTTATTGTCCCCATTGAACAAGGAGGAAATATCAGCCTGAAAAACGAGCAAACCGTCCCTTTCAATCTCTTCCTTAACCGCGCCGAATTAGCCGAAACAATGGATACCCCCGACAAAATCAACCTCATCTTATCCGAGCAGATTATTTCCGAAGAAGATTTTGCGGCCGCTTGGAATTACAGTCATTCCGGATTGAACGTCAAAACCGATAATCAAGCGACAGAAATCATTTCCGACCGTATTTTTATTCAGGATAAGGTGGTGAAAACGCTCTGCAAAAATGATGCTTCCGCCAACAGAATTTTCGCCTATTTAGCCAATGCTATTACTTCTCAATTCTCAATTCCTTACTCCTTCATTACTGCCGTTGATTATTATAAAGGACAACGCTTGAACCCTGATGAGATTATCCTTTCGGATTATACCGCGAAAAGATTGCACGCAAAGCAGGGCGATACTTTATCTGTCAGCTATTTCGTTTCGCGGCAATTTAAAACCCTTGTAGAAGATTCTGTATTTCTTAAAGTAAGAACAATAGTACCCATTGAAGATTTACAATTTGATAAAACCTTAGCGGCAGAATTTCCCGGTTTATCCAATGTTGAACGGTGTACAGACTGGAACAGCGACTTGCCCATAAATATGAATTTGATAAGCGATGAAGACGAAGACTATTGGGATAAATACAAGAATACGCCCAAAGCCATTGTTCCTTATTCCACCTTGGCGCCCCGCTGGGAAAATGCCTTCGGCAACGCAACTGCTTTACACATCAGCGACACAGGCAGGTTAAATGATTTAACGCCTGAAATGTTCGACATTCAGTTGATTTATCCGCGTGAAACTGGTTTTACCGCTGCCAAATCGGGGGTGGATTTTTCGAGTTTGTTCCTTTCGCTCGGATTTTTCATCATCATCGCAGCCGCTATGCTGATGATGGTTCCGCTGTCTGAAATGCTTTTCCGCAGGCGCGATGAACTGCATCTTTTAAAAGCAATAGGATTTACCCGCAAACGTATTCTACGATTGCTTTGGCGTGAATCTACTCCTGTAGTATTCATATCAGCTCTAACAGGAGTAATTGTCGGTTTAGCTTATACCTGTTTGGTCTTATTTTTATTGGGAAATGTTTGGAAAGGGGCGACCCATACCGAGGGTTTCAGGGTCTATCCCAATCTGCTTACCATTGCCGTAGGAATGCTTAGCGGCATTGTTTTATCTCTGCTGCTGCTTTATCACTGTATTAGTCGTTCCCTGAAGAAGATAGCCTCTAAGAAGGCCGATGAATAAGTCTGCGAATATTACGATTTTATTACGGAATTATTATTTTTTTGTGAAGACGTAAGTTTTTTATTTTAATTCTACATAATTCAAAAAAAATCACCTAAATTTGTAATAGAATTGTTAGTAGGATTAAGTTAATTATACAATAATAAATAAAATTTATGGAGCAATATTTTATCATTATTCTGACGTTTTTAGTCCTGCTTGCCATATTCGACCTCTTCGTAGGAGTGAGCAACGATGCGGTAAATTTTCTGAACTCTGCCGTAGGGTCGCGGGTAGCTCCTTTCAAGATTATCATCATTGTTGCAGGTTTGGGAGTATTAGTCGGAGCAACATTCTCCGGCGGAATGATGGAAATTGCCCGTAGCGGCGTGTTCAATCCTCAAATGTACACCTTCCATGAGATTATGATTATCTTTCTGGCGGTGATGATTGCCGATGTGCTGCTTTTAGACGTTTTCAATTCTTTCGGCTTGCCGACGTCAACTACAGTATCTATAGTTTTTGAATTGTTGGGAGGCGCTGTAGCCATAGCAATCATTAAGTATTACAACGATCCGACTGCAGGGCAGAGCGTTGCCGATTTCATTAATAATAAAAAGGCGCTGGCAATCATTTCGGCTATTCTCATCTCCGTTGTAGTGGCCTTTACTGCAGGCCTTGTTATTCAATACATAACCCGCCTGATATTTACCTTCAAATACCAAAAAATATACCGTTATGCGGGTTCCATATTCGGCGGAATTGCCATAACTGCAATATTGTACTTTTTAGTCATGAAAGGAGCTAAAGGCGCTTCCTTTATGCGTAAAGAATATATAACGTGGATTAATGCCCACACGTTTTCTATCATTGCATATACCTTTCTTGTAACAACAGTCCTGTTTCAACTCCTGATAACATTCTTCAAAGTTAATATATTCAAAATTGTCATATTGGCAGGAACATTTGCTTTGGCTTTCGCTTTTGCAGGTAACGACTTGGTCAATTTTATAGGGGTTCCGCTGGCGGCCTTAGACAGTTTCAGCGTTTACAAAGCGAGCGGTATGGACGAGTCAATGACCATGGAGATGCTGCTGGGCGCTGTTCAGACACCTACATTCTATCTTCTGTTTGCAGGTTTGGTGATGGTACTCACGCTTGTCTTTTCCAAAAAGGCCAAGCGGGTAATTCAAACCTCCGTCAACCTTAGCAGCAGCAGCCGCGGCGCCAAGGAACAGTTCGGCTCCTCGGTTGTGTCCAGAGCAATTGTCAGGTCTTCGTTTAATTTCGGCAAAACGCTGCATCAAGTATTCCCTACAGGAATGACGCGGTTTATTGATAGTCGAATGCTTAAGGTAAAGCGCAAAAAAGGCGAGGTACAGTTGCCTTTTGACCACGTACGCGCATCAATCAACCTTGTTGTAGCATCTATTCTGATTGCATCTGCCACCTCGCTGAAACTGCCGCTCTCAACTACCTACGTTACTTTCATGGTGGCCATGGGCTCCTCTTTGGCCGATGGCGCTTGGGATCGCGAAAGCGCTGTTTACCGTGTAAACGGCGTGCTGAGCGTTATAGGCGGCTGGTTCCTTACAGCATTTTGCGCTTTCACGCTCTGCGGAATTATAGCAACAGCGCTTTTCTTCGGAGGAACTGTGGCGGCTATTATCCTTATGTCAATTGTATCTTTTATTCTTATAAAAAGCAACTTCTTCCCGAAACGTAAAGATGAAGAAATTGCATCAGAATTTGATAAGATTGATAAGGTTTCGATATGCAATAGCGTGAACGATTCCGTAGCGCTCTATTTTGATACGGTGCTTTCTACCTATAAAAAAGCCGTAAGTGAATTTTTAGATGAAGACCTGAAAGGATTACGCAAGACAAAACATAAGGTCATATATATTCATGAAGAGATTGCACGCAAACGCGGAGAGTACTATCGCTTTGCTTACGAGGGCGGAGAGGATAAAGTGGAGCTTGATGCAAGGTATTATTATTACCGTGTTTTTACCAATTTGAAGGAGATTGGGCACGGCCTGAAAAGTGTTGTCGGAACCGCCTATAACCATATTAACAACAACCACTCGGTATATAGCGGTACCTTGCGTGAGAACCTGCTTACCCTGATGACCGACTTGGAGGACTTGTGCACATTTTTGAACGACTACGCCAAATCTTCCGAGCACAGGGACGAGTTGGTTACAGAACGCACGAGACAGAGTATCAAACTGATAGATTCTATTCAACATCAGATGCTGACGCGCATAGATAAGCATAACCTGTCTTTGCGTAATAGCGAACTTTACCTGAATTATCTGCAATTCTCGCGCGACATTATAAACCGCTTCTCGCTTGTTGCGCTGTTGCAGCACGAATTGAACGAAAAATGCCGAACATAGCCATATACACAGTGGGCGCCGGAATCGTATTTTTATTTGTCGGCTGGGCCTTATTTAATTATCGAATGAAAAGAGAGGTAAAGAGAAGAATGCCCTTCGATGCCTCGAAATTAATGTGGTCTTCCTTATCGTACAGTAAAAAACAGGTAATGCTATCGTTCGTAACCTTGGCGTCGGGCGTATTTATTGTGTTTTCTGTAGGGCTTAACCGACAGGGATTTGCCGACAGTTCACAAATCCGCACGGCTGTCGGAGGTTATTCGCTATGGTGCGAAACCGCTGTGCCGATTTATCACAATATCCAAACCGAAGAAGGACGCGCAAAATTAGCGCTGACGGATTTACCCAAAGAAGCGCAGGCAGTTCAACTGCTGAAATACAGCGCCGACGATGCCTCGTGCCTCAATCTGAATAAGGTTGTTACCCCGAATGTCTTGGGCATAGACATGGACGAATTGGGAAAAACCGATTTTAAAATTACCAAAACCATTTACGATAATTCCAATAGAGATGCGGCATGTCGCGCTTCTACAACAATTTTCGACAAATTGAAAAAATCCGAAAATGCCGTATATCCCGCATTAGTTGACGAAACGGTATTGATGTGGAGTTTGGGAAAAAATCTCGGAGATACGCTGGTGTATATGGGAGAAAAAGGGGGAGAGGTGTCTATAGTATTAGCAGGAACGCTTCAAAATTCTATTTTTCAAGGGCACATATTGATTGACAAAGGCCTGTTTTCGGAGATTTGGAGTGAAATTTCAGGCAGCGAAATTATGTTGATAAGCGTACCCGATGAAGAAATTGCCTCTGCAAAAACACTTATTGAACAAGCCCTGAATAACTACGGCGTGCGTGTGATGACCACCGGCGAACGCTTGCAACTGTTTTACAGCGTTATTGACGCTTACCTGACCATTTTCCTTACCTTAGGAGGTTTGGGCTTACTGCTCGGTATCTTTAGTTTCATCGTTGTTGTTCGGAAAAACATGCTTGCCCGCAGGAAAGAAATCAGGCTCTACCGTTCCTTGGGCTTCGACGAGCAACGAGTAGTCGCATTGCTTTACAAAGAGAACATTATCATACCTCTTTGCGCCATTGCCACGGGCGCTGTGGGTTCTTTGCTTGGCGTAAGCATGAGCTTAGGCAACGTGGGCATTCGGGTTTGGGCGCTAGCATTTGTCTTCCTGCTTATCTTCATTTTTTCTGTGATGATTTTTGTAAAAAGAGCGGCAAGGGGGTGCTTGCTGAAACATCAATAACTAAAATTGTAACAGTTTTTCAGAGTTTGAAAAAACTGCTACAAAAATTGATCGTTATTAAACTATTTAGCAACTTTAAATATACCGCCTGTGGCGGTCGATTTTTTATTTTAAGTCATGAATTGGCTATAAATAAGCAGATTAAATAGTTTCGGGCATCAAAGTCCGACAGGGCTTGTATGTGGATAACCCCGTGCAAGCGCAGTGTAGCGCGGGGTAAACGGAAACTATTTGCTGAAAAGTAGGAGGTGAAAAGAAAAAAGCGTAAATTTGCAGGGTTATACAGGCAAACTCCTTTCTTAAAAACGAACATTGCGTATAGTGCCTGTATGACAACGCAAATAAAAAATATGGTTGGAAGATTATGAAAATACTCCTCATCATACCCGGCGCGGGCGACACCTTCTACTGCGGCAACTGCTTTCGCGACAATTTGTACGCTCAGGCCTTGCGTAATGCAGGGCAGGAAGTGGTTATTATGCCGCTTTACCTTCCCTTGACCGATAAATCGTTCAGAGCTGATACGCCCTTGTTTTTTTCGGCAACCTCTTATTACGTGGCGCAGAAATATTTCAAAAAAAGAAAACTGCCCCGCTTTTTTGAAAAAATTCTTGACGCTCCTTCTATCCTGCGCATGGCCTCTTCTTTATCGGGTACAACCTCTGCCAAGGGAATGGAGCAAATGACCCTTTCCATGATAAAAGGCGATGATAAGCATTTTGCCCAACAAATCGAAAAACTGCTGGATTGGATACTGCATCACGACCGTCCCGAAATCATTCACCTGTCGAGCCCAATGTTGATTGGTATTGCAAAGGCCATAAAAAGCCGTGTCAATATACCTATTGTTTGCTCCATACAGGACGAGGAAATATGGTTAGACAGCCTTGATAACCGATACGCACGCGAGGCATGGACTTCCATTGGGCAGCATACGAAATACGTTGACCGCTTTATTGCTTCCAGCGAATTTTATCGGTCAACGGCATTAGCGAAAATTCCTGAAATCGGGGAAATAGAGGTGGTTTATCCGGGTGTAAACAGGGAGAAATATGCCTCGCCCGATTATCCTTCAGTCCCTACTATTGGATTTTTTTACAGAATGAATTATGAAAACGGCTTGGATATTTTGGCGCAAGCATTTGTTCAACTGAAAAACGAGAATGCCATTCCTGATTTGAAATTGAAAATCGGCGGCGGATATACACGTGAAAACAAGGATTTTGTGCACCGTATTCAAAAAATATTACACCCTTACAAACAAGATGTAATTTGCTCGGATCATTATAACTTAGAGGAACACGTCGGGTTTTATAAGGATATTTCTTTAATTTGCGTACCTCTGCGATTCAACGAGGCTGTTGGGCTGTATTTATGCGAAGCCTTTGCAGCGGGCAGGCCTGCTGTTGTTCCGGATACCGGCTCTTTCAGTGAAATCACAGGGAGCGCTGGTTTATTATACGCGCCTAATGAGAGCGGACGTTTGGCAGAGGCGCTAAAGCAAATGCTTGCGGATACTGTTTTATACGAAAAGTGCAAAGAAAACGCCTTACAGTTATCTCGCGAGAGATATAATGATACAATAGCAGCTGAGAATTTATTAAAAACTTATCGGAGTTGTTTATAAATTTTTAGATTAACAGATTTACCGATTTATAATACTCAATACACTTATTGCGCACTATCAATTTTGGTAGTAATCGGAAAGGTTGGTTTTTCTAATAACTGTATTTCGGCGCGTTGTGAAGGCTGCACCTCGCGGTCGCATACTTCATAGCGTGTTTTTGGCCGCTCGGCCTCACGCCAGTTCAGGCCTTTCAATTGCTGTTGGCTTTCCGGCAGCAAGTCAAGCGGGTGTATGGGAATTTCAGGATTGTCTATGTATTTCACCCGCGTCATTTTACGTTCCTTTACAAATATTTGCATATCTTTACTTTCCCCCAGAATCACATTGGTGATAATATCTTCTTCCGTCATGAAAAATACCGTTTGCACATTGGCTTCCACATCTAACAAATATAATTCGTTATCGCGGAAATAGCCAAACATATCGCGCCCTTTAATCTGATTATAGTGCGCAGAATCGACCTCTGAGGCAATAAATGCCGAACTTAAAAATTCAGCCCTGTACAATTCTTGATTTTTACTAATAAAGCGCATGCTGTCAGCGGTTATCTGGTTGCCGTCGTTCCACAACACAGGGTCGTAGTACATCAATCCTAAGGAGTCGTTTACGAAATAGACTAAGGAATCGCAGGCGCCCTGCGCATCGCTTCGGAAGATGCGTACATTTCGGTAAGCAAAAAAGTATTGCAAGATCGAATCAATAACAGGCACAAGGGTATCTCCTGCATGCCCCAACGATAACGAATCTGGAGCCACTAAAGGTGGGTCGCCTTCCGATAGCGACGGAACCTCTTTTTCTTCCTCGAAAGCCTCCTGCGCTTCAATCGGAACAAGATCAGCGAGGGGAGGGGAGGAGGGACGAATTAAGGTATCGCTAACACTCGGAAGAACATCTAAGCTATCGCTTATCACTGGTAACTCGTTGCGAGCTAAGCTATCACTTACATTCAACAGGCTATCCAACTCGTAATTCGTAATTCGTAATTCGTAATTATCCAACGTATCACTTACACCCGACAGGCTATCCAACTCGTAATTCGTAATTCGTAATTCGTAATTATTCAACGTATCATTTCCATTCGTAAGGCTATCTAATTTATCGCTGAGCCCGCCCCTGCCAAGCTGTAAACTGTCGCTTGTCGAGCGCAATGTGTCATTTGTTGCCGTATCTTTGGCATAATAAGCAGGATTCGGCATACGCAGGAAATGTAAGGTGTCGGCGCGCAGGAACAGGGTGTCGCTTTTACCCTCGTCGTCAACTTCGTAATAGGCTATTGAAGGGCGGCGCATTAGCCATGTTTCGTTGGTTTCATTTACAAAATGCCCTTCATCGCCGAAGGCCAGCACCGACCGTGTAGTGTCTAATACTTGAATGTTTCCGTAGAGGTCGGTTTTCTCTATGACTCTGTCGTAAAATATACTATCTGCCCACATTTCCTGATCTTCGGACAAGACGTAAGCCTTTTTAGAAAAATGAAAATAATCGCGCGGCTTGTCGTACCACCCGTCTTCACAAGAGAGAAAACCATCTTCGTGCCAAATACTGGTAGGGCCGAGAAAAACCGTAAATTCCCTGTCAGTGTGATGGTGTAAGGAGTCGGAGTAAATATCATAGTCTTTATTCCGCATCTCCACTTTCCCCTCGAAGCGGGCTAATTTTTCGTTGGAATAATAATAACCCTTATCGCTTTCCAGTACATTTTCCTTATCGTCCATGGTTCCGCCACCATAGAAATAACCGATGCTTTGCTTGGTATTAAAATCAAGATTAAAGGTACGCAGTATGGTTTGGTCGTCAACCAATCTGACTATTTTTCCTCGCACTTGTGCAATATTGGTATTGCCGTTGTAGTGTAAAGTTTCGCCATAGAGAAAGGTCTTGTCTTTAAAAATTACAATGTTGCCAAAGGCTTCAAAACTATTGGTGCCCGGAAAATAATTGGCGCTATCGCATTGCATGAGGTATTCGTTGTGCATCAATTGCACCTTCTTTAGCAAACGGGTTACCGAGCGGCCATCGTCCTGCGTGAAACTCAGCATACGATCAGCACTCAGTATGTATACCAGTTCACGTTTTTCCTGCTCCTCCTGTCCCGCTAAGGACAAGCAGTACAGCAAGACTGCAACAAAGAAACAAATACGCACTCGGAACATAGCGTGATTATTTAATCCAACCTTTACGTTCAAAATGACAATCTTTATACAAAGGGTCAATACGGATATAAGTATAGGCTATCTTATTATCTATCCACTTGTTGAGATTACTCATTTGTCGGCTTTGCTTGGTCATACTCTGTATAATATTGTAGTCATCTTCTATATTGGCAATATGTGAGGGCATAAGGCTTTCCAACAGAATAATCTTATAAACTGTATTTTTGGTATGATCCGTTGCTTCATAAGGTATGGAAACCTCTCCGACTTGCATATTACGTAATATCATATAATCAACAGGCTCCAACTGGTCTTTGTCGAAACGGGAGGTCATTGTATACTCATTGACCACAATACCGCCATTTAATTTTGACTTGCTGTCGTCCGAATGCAGATAAGCTGCTTTTTCAAAAGTCAGACTATCCGCGCGAATTAAATCGGCAATGCTGTCTAAGCGAGCAAATGCGGTTTGGCGGGCATCGACAGAGAATTTGGGTTTAAGCAGAATATGCCGAGCATTAAACATATCATTGCCTTCCTTAACAATTAATTGGATAATATGATAGCCGTACTCGGTTTCTACAATCTGCGATACCTGCCCCGGTTTTAACGACATTGCAGCATCGGCGAATGCCGGAAGGTAACCCTCTGCTGATTGCAGGCCTAACTCGCCGCCGCGCTTAGCCGATTCCGTGTCTTCGGAATACATTACAGCTAAGGTGCTAAATCTTTCCCCGTTAATGATGCGTTCGCGCAAGGATAAAAGTTGTTCTTTGGCTTCAAAGCGGGCGTCATTTGCCGGAGGGTTGATTACAATCTGGCGGAGGACATACTGGTCGGGAATAATAGGCAAACTGTCTTTCGGTATTTTTTTATAAAACTGCTCTACTTCCGAAGGGGCGACAGGTATATCTTTCATCAATTTTTGCTGCATGCGTTGCGTTAGTATCAGTTCACGAATAGGTTCACGCCAGTCTTGTTTGAGTTTAAAGAGCGGTTTTTTAAAATAAGCCTCTGTAGCCTTTTCTCCGCCTAACTGCGTTAATATCGTTCTAATCCGATGATCTAAGTGATTATCCACCTCACTGTCTTCGGCTTTCAAACTATCAAGGCGCGCTTGGGCTAACAGCAATTTTTGAAGCAGTAAGTTCTCGAATACCTCACACTTGATGTTTTTATCAGAAATCACTCCCTGTACACGCATCATCATTACCTCTGTTTCTACATCGGAGTTTAGAATCATTTCTCCGCCAACCACAGCTACTACCTTGTCAATTAAACCATTCTGAGCCAATAATGGAAGTGCGCAACACATCATTATCAGTAAGATTGCACCTGATTTTTTCATATATTTATTCATTGATATAAATTTTTAAACGTTGATTATCTAAGGCCTCGTTGTACACATCTTTTTCTATCTTTTTCAATAAATCCATTCTCCGCTGATTGATAATTGTAGTATAATATTGTTCTTCTAATTGCGTTATGGGAGGATATTCAATTTTCTTTTTTATTTCACGTAAGCCGAGAAGATATACAAAATCTCCTATTTTTTCTTCTAACATAGACACATTATTTTTTAATGCAAGACTACATTGTTCTTTGGAAAAAGGCAAGGTTTTTTGGATTGCATCAAGATCAATCCACTGGTTGCTCCTATAGTCAGGCTGCACATTCAGGGCTAAGCAAAGGCTGTCCAAAAATTGACGGTCTCTGTTTTCCAACAATGCAGTCCGAAGCTTATTCAATTCACCTGCCCTTTGTTTTACTTTTATATATACTACCTTTGCGAAATTTGATGACATGGAAGCTGTTTGCGTTGGGAAATCTTTTTCATAATAAGCCAACAATTCCTCATTGCTTATTAATGTGTCTAATTCTTGTTGAATATAGTATAGCTCATAACGATAAGCTAAAAGCGACATGCGGTAATCATCTACTTCTTTTGTAACATTTAACTGTTGTTTACTCAACATCTGCTCGGCTTTAGCCGCCATTACACATTTGTGCGTCCAATTATAGACATGATTTTTTAACAGTTCAAGACTATCTTCCGACGTAATTCCTGCATAGAAAATATTTTTTAGATCCGACAAATATAAGGTTTTTCCTTCGGCCTCTGCCAATATTGTGTCATTTTGTTGTTTCGACTGAAAATATTCACAGGAAACGCACAAAGACAAAAGGGATATGAGCAAAAGGAATCTCATTAACGACTGTAGTTAGGCGCTTCGCGCGTAATGGTTACATCGTGGGGGTGGCCTTCAATAACGCCTGCGGCGGTTATACGAATGAAGGAGGATTTCTTCAGCGCTGCAATATTTTCCGCTCCGCAGTAGCCCATTCCTGCACGCAGTCCTCCAATCAACTGATAAAACACCTCATCTAATGAGCCTTTATAGGGTACTTGGGCAACAATACCTTCGGGCACTAATTTCTTCACATTGTCTTCCACGTCCTGAAAATAGCGGTCTTTAGATCCGTCTTGCATGGCTTCGAGCGAGCCCATGCCGCGATAGGATTTAAATTTACGTCCATTCAGTATAATGGTTTCTCCGGGCGATTCTTCAACGCCTGCAAAGAGCGATCCGGCCATTATAGTATCGGCGCCGGCAGCTATGGCTTTCACTACATCGCCTGAATAGCGGATACCGCCGTCGGCAATCAACGGAATGCCGGAACCTTTAAGCACTTTAGCCACCTCGTAGATAGCCGAAAGCTGAGGTACGCCCACACCTGCCACTACGCGGGTAGTGCAAATAGAACCGGGACCTATGCCTACTTTTATTGCATCGGCGCCGCACTCTACTAATAGTTTGGCGGCTTCGGCCGTAGCAACGTTGCCGACTACTACTTCTAAACGAGGAAATGCTTGCTTAACTTCTTTCAAGGCATTCACTACAAACATAGAATGGCCATGTGCTGTATCAATTACCACAGCGTCCACGCCTACTTTTATCAAGGCGTCAATTTGTCCCATTGTGCGGGTATTTACGCCAATAGCAGCAGCCACGCGCAAACGCCCTTTTTCGTCTTTACTGGCCTGCGGGTTATCTTTTATCTTTGTAATGTCTTTGAAGGTGAGCAAACCAACCAACTTGCCCTTTTCGTCAACTACCGGAAGTTTTTCAACTTTATGTTTTTTCAACAGGGCGGTTGCCTGTTGCAGGTCGGTGCCTGGGTGTGTAGTTATTAAATTTTCGGAAGTCATTATCGAAGCTACCGGTGTTGACATATTCTCCTGAAAACGCAGGTCGCGGTTGGTTACTATGCCAATCAGCCGTTTCTCATCGTCCACCACCGGAATGCCACCGATTTTATTTTCATACATCAGGCGTAAGGCGTCGCCAACAGTAGCATCTTTATGAATGGTTACAGGCTCGACTATCATACCGTTCTCGGCGCGCTTCACTTTGCGCACTTGTTTCACCTGTTCTTCCACCGACATATTTTTATGAATTACGCCTATTCCGCCTTCCCGCGCAATGGCAATGGCCATAGCCGCCTCGGTAACGGTGTCCATTGCAGCAGATACAATAGGCGCTTTAAGTTTAATATTTCGCGAAAATAGACTGGCCACGTCAACTTCGCGAGGCAATACTAATGATTTTGCAGGTACAAGAAGTACGTCGTCAAAAGTAATCCCTTCCTGTGAAACTCTATCGTTAAGAAATGACATTTTCGTATTGTTTTAATCTACAAAGATACAAAAAAATAATGATTAATGATTAGTGATTAGTGGTTAGTGGTTAGTGATTAATAAATAATAAATAATAAATAATTGATTATTATGTAATTATCGGTTGGCGTTTCTTGTCTAGTTAATAATACGGTTTTATAGTTGTTTCTGTCGCTTTTTTGCGAAAGTACTCTACAACTTCTGCCTTTGTCATTTTTGATAACATTTCGCTCAATCGATTACGTTGTTGACGCATGAAAAGTACGGCATCAAACGTTTCCTTATTTTCATTCATTGTCTTCATATTTTGCAAAATCTCTTGGTGAACGTATTTCTAATTGTTTATATCCATTTCTAATGTTTATGGAATTATACCCTCTAATTCGTTGAACATTAACTATATGTTTGAAATTCCAGCTTATCAGAAAGTCAGCTCTATGGATTGTTGCAAGAGCAATGTGTAAACAGTCAGCATAACTTGTCTGTCCCACAACTCTTTCGTTGATATATTCGGTTGCTAACTCGACTGCTTCGTCCGATATGGTCAAGAATTCCGTAAATTCATTTTTCATGTTTCTTATCAATTCTTGTACGTGTTTCGGAGCAGGTTCCAATTCGTCCTGCGTAACAATTGAAAGCAATACTGTAAATTCGCCATTTTGAATTCGTTCAAACAATGGGATTGTGTATTCCCTAAACTCTATGTCGTGGTATCCACCAACTACCGAAGTATCTATATAAATTCTTTGCTTCATAAAACTATCTTTTATAGTTGCAAATGTACAAAAAATATTCTCAACGCTGTCAAATTACACATAATTTTTCTTGCTGTTAGTGTTCGCTGCGCTGTCCGTAGCTGCTCCATAACTCATAACTAATTTCGCTCCTTGTCGGGTGTTGCGGTCAATCAGGCGTTGGTTCAACAGGCGGAGCAGCTCCACATTCCGCAATTTATTCCATGGAGTACTATTCACAAAACGCGGAGGTACCTCATTAATAAAACGTTCAATATAGATAGCAGGGGAGAGGCGTTCCAAAAAATCAACAAAAAAGTCCAAATAATCATCAAGGCTAAAAGTTACAAAATCGTTGGGACAACGCGCAAATTCTGCTTCCATAGCCGTCCCTTTAATAAGCTGCAGCTGATGAAATTTCACTGAAGTAAGCGGCAGGGCGGATATTATATCGGCCAAATGCAGCATATCCTCACGGCTTTCGCCCGGAAGTCCGAAAATAAAGTGAGCAGAGACAGGAATATTTCGGGCAGCGGTGGCTCTGATAGCCCATTCTGCATCAGCAAAGCTGTGGCCTCGGTTAATGCGCTGTAAGGTACGGTCGCAACACGATTCCACTCCGTATTCTATCTGCACAAAATAATTCTTGGCTAATTCGCTGAGATAGTCAAGTTTGTCCTCATCTATACAGTCGGGGCGCGTACCTACAACAATCCCTTTGACCAAGTGATGCGCCAAGGCCTCCTCATAAATCGTTTTAAGCACGGAAAGCGGCGCATAAGTGTTTGAAAATGACTGAAAATAAACTAAATAATGCCGTACTCTGCGGTAACGAACAGCATGAAACAGTATTCCTTCTTCTATCTGTTGTGTAATTGTTTTTTCCGACCGACAATAAGAAGGGGTAAAAGCCTCGTTTACACAGTAAGTACAACCTCCAACTCCTTTAGTTCCGTCTCTATTCGGGCAAGTAAAACCCGCATTAACCACTACTTTTTGTAAGCGTTCGCCAAAATTTTGCTTAAAATAGTTGATGTATGGATTAAAACGCAGAGACGAAGTTATCATGTTTATCTTTTTTTAAATCAATATTTTTTCAATATAACATTCCGAATGTAAGTACCCCTAAAATCCTACAGCAAATATAGGGATTTTGTTTTATTGAGTTTGTCAACTGTTATGATTCTATAAGTATTTGAATTTATGGTTATTTTGATGTTCCTTTCACGATTTGTAACATAGATGTTTTTCCCAATTCTTTGAAAAAACATTTCTTGCGTTTCTTTCACAATATCGAAAAGCATTTTTTCAATCTCTGATTGTGAAAATTTGCTATTGAGTTTTTTGTTTATTCGCTCGTAAACAAGTTCAGTGTAACAAATTCTACTTAAAATTTCTACTTTGTCTATGTTCATTACAATTCTTCAATTACCGTTTCCTTGCAGCCTATCTATTTCTTGTTGAATTTCATTAATGACCTCTTTATTAGCGATTTCACCGTCTAAACTGAAAACAACAAATACTTTTCCCCCAAATTTTTCCTCAAAGTCGGCAAAACTTGCTTTCATTCGCTCTGTTGCGGAATAATTGCCAAAATTTGCTTTTGCTGTAACTGGTTTTATTTGAATGCCAAACGCTTTATTTCCAACCTTTGCAATATAGTCAATATCGCCTGCGTGGTCGAGTTCGGGGTCGCTTTCTTCAAATGCAACTGCGGGGAAAATCTTCGCTAAACCGTCATTCACAACTGACTTTTCACGCAAAAATCCGTCAAAAGTGCGGTTAATTGTTAGATTGTAAATGTAGTCAATACAATCTTGTAATGTCAGTTGCGCAAAAGCCGCTTGCCATTCGGGAATTACAACTTCTGTAATTTTTTCGTGCAGTCGCTCGCCAAGTTCAGTCAAACTTTCTTTGGTAATTTTTGTCTTTGTCTTTGCTTCGGTAAATGCGTTTTCAAAATACCATTTTTCCCATTCTTCAATGGTTTTCGGCTGGCATTCACGAATTAACGCCATTACTGCTCCGACTTTATTTGGTCGTGAAAGTTGGTATGTTTGTGTGGCATAATTGAGAACTTTCTCTTTTCTACCGAAGTTGAGGGAATATTTCTCTTGTTTCATAAACTACCAATTTAATGTTTTTATGTATAAAGTAATGTTTTCCTTAAAATCTATTGGAAAGAAATTCTTTGCAATTCCATAATTTATCAAGTATTGGAAAGAACAATCTGTATTATTCTTTTTTGAGAAATGATACAAGTTCCACAAATATTGTTTGGTAGAAGTTGAAACACAAACTCTATTGATTTTATATTGACATATCTTAAATTCTGTACTTTTTATGTTTCTCGTAGATTTTAAGTAACAGATATAATCTAAATAGGAAAACAATTTATCAATATCTCTTTCAAACTCACTATTATGAAATTTATTAGCATCATACCAATTTTGATTGTAATCTACAACAGACATCGTTGCCGTTAAATTTTCGTCAAATCTCAACTTTTCAAGAATTTGATTCAGAAATTCAGCCCGCTTGATTCTTGTGCTTTTATAGAACTGCCAAAGAGCAAAACCACCGCCCAAAGCAATGAAAATCAAAGAAATTAAAGTTAACCAATTATCAATTGTAATCATAGTATTTTTAGTACAATGTTAAAAATTTCTGTTTATACTTAAATTCTAACGACCTGTCCACATCTGCCAATTTTTCTTTTAATAAATGGGCGTTAATAAAGGTCTTGTTTTCAAGATATAGATAAACCAATAAACGATTTTGATTATCGTGTTTTTGTTCATCAAATCTCAAAAAAACTCGCTTTCCGTGCAATTTTTGTTTTAAATATTCCGTTGCTTGTCCGTTTATTTGTGGATTTTGTTTTATGCCTATCAATCGCACAATTAAATCGTTATTTAGTCTTAAAAGTTCGGGACTTATAATTTCTTTAACGGAAAACAATTCCTCTCTTTTGGTCGAACTTTCAGCGTCTATTTTAGAGCCATATTGTAACTTTTTTACATCTATTTTCTTGTCTAACTTATGGACATCAACAAATTGATACGGTAATTTCTCAAAATCTGTTTTTATTTCTGATTGTTTAATAAACTCCGTTTCGACTTGCATAAAAGTATCGTTCCCTCCGATTTTCTCCTTGATTATCGGAATAAATTCGGGGTTGATTTCATAACCTACAGAATTTCTATTCAATTTCTTTGCCACCAATGCGGTTGTTCCACTACCCATAAAAGGGTCTAAAACGGTTTCATTCGGAAACGAAAACATTTTTATCAACCGTGCAGGTAATTCTTCGGGGAACATCGCCAAATGTTTGTCTTGTTTTGCACCATTGAAATACCAATGACCATTAAAGTAAGTGTTCCACTCTTCATTGGTCATTACGGAATTTTCTTTTTGTTCGGCTGTTGGTTTTGGTGCGCTTCCTTGTTTTTTGAACAGCAAAATATATTCAAAATCTAACTTTACAATTCCATTTCTTGGGTGTGGAAAACTACCCATTACAGCACCGCCACCCGAAGTATTCATCGTTGTTTGCTTTTGCCAAATAATCTGTCCCATAAAATCAAAACCTGTGGTTTCGCAAAATCGAATAATCTCGGAATGTATTGGAATGACTTTATAACGACCATAATAAACCGACCGAGCAAATTGGTCGCCAATATTTATGCACAGACGGCAACCGTCGTGCAAAACTCTAAAACATTCCGACCATACCAAATTCAGATTGTTGATATAGTTTTCGTAACTGTCGTTGAAGCCAATTTGGTCATCAGTTCCGTAATCTTTGAGTTGCCAATAGGGTGGCGAAGTAACAATCAAATGAACGGATTTGTCTTTTAGTTCGCTCATTTGACGGCTGTCTCCGTTAATTATTTTATGTTTTGTTATCATCTAAAACTTTTTTGGCAAAGATACATGTTTTTTTTGACTTTTCAATTTAAAGTAACTGCCAGTCGGGCATGCCCGACTGGAGAAAATCCTTAGTACATCACAAAGTTAGCATTTACACAAAATATTCGACACTGCCCAATAAAACTTATTTATTGCCGTGAAAAACTTTATCACTTAATCTCTACGTTTCTATCCGACGCATTCTGACGTTAGTCAGAATTAATTATTTATTATTAGGTCATTACATCGTTAGTCCAAAAATTCACTTATGGCGAAATAATCCAATCTCAGCAAGCATCTTTTTTTAGTGTATATCCCCATAAAACAACCTTAGCAGGAGTCTTTATTTGACCGTTTCGATAATACACTCCTCTATAATACCTCCCATTGAATTCGCTTCCGTCACTATCAATAAGAGTAATCGTTGCCTCTTCATAATCAATTTCGTAAGTTCCTCTAATAAAGTCTTCTCCTGGAAGTTTTAACTGAAAAATTCCATTTGAATATAATTCAATACGTACTCCATCGTCATCACAGTAATCCCCATTCTCTGCATTTACAGTAACTCCTAAGCAAATAATTGCTACTAACATTAAAAAAATCTTTTTCATTATAAATCAGGCAATTCTCCTATACATTGCGAGGTTCTAAGTTATACAAATTTCCTGTTCTAATCGGCTTCGCAGGTCTTGCCTTTTTGAGTTATAGAACTTGCTTCGTACTTTTTCTAAGGGATTCGGCCCTGTTATTTTATCGTTATCCTCTATTGGTAATCATTGCTCTCATTGACTGTCAGGCCTTTTTGTCCTTCTTTAAAAGTCAGTCGAATTTTGTCAGGCAGCGCAGCTACGGCAGAATTATAAATCCCACCGAAAATTGTTTTGTTTATTTCTCCTATTCATTTGGCTTTTCAGACTCGCCCCGTTTTTTTCTGAATGGTCTCTGGTCTCCATTACTCCAATTGAGCTACTTGAATGTAACATTTTAAATTCCCTAATACGTGTCGGGCGCAACCTTTAAATGATTAAAAATTTATTTCTATTTAGAGTTGTACTTAACATTCAAGTATTCACGGTTTTCGCAACTCTGTCCACCGCGTACTCGTCCGTTCGCACCCAACCTCAAAATATACCTCTTCATCTTGTTTACCTGCAATTACAAAAAAATAGCGTGGAAATACCCCGTCTGACAATCAGGTTTCCACGCCTATAGTATCCAACAAGTCATTCCACGCCGAATACACGGCGTTTTACTAACTTATTCCTGATACTATTAACTCAAAAAATGAGCCAAATGTGGAAAATGATTGTCAAGAATAACAGCAAATCGCTATTTCTATGTCTTATTTTGTGCTTATTAACACATTATTTTTCTGTTTATACCATACGCTAAAATTTTATTTAAATTCCTTTGCAAATATAGATAAAATTTTTCTAACTACATGACTTATAAATTAAACATTTTTTATAATATTTTGAAAATCAATGAATAAAATTAAATTTACTACACTTCCATTTATAGAGTTGCTAAATTTGTATAGATGTTTTATCTTTGCATTTTAATTTTATAAAATAAGTATTATGGCAAGTATCCGACAACTAAAGAAAGACATTGATTATTTGATAGGGGAAGTAGTATCCGATTGCTGTACTTTTATGTACCTTTATCCCGAGAAGAAACAAGAAGAAGCGTTAGCCATTGTTAACGATGTGGTTGATTTACGTAACAACCTGATAGCGCGTGTAAACCGCCCCGAAGACAAGGCTAAGGGCTATTATAAGGCCATTTTTAAGGACCTGCTCACAGGCGTAGATGCCGCTTTCAGGAATATCAGTGAGTTGACGAAACAGTAACAAGTAACTCTTTCGTTTCGTTCGGTATAGGATCAGTAACCTTGAACTTTGATTGCTTCGCCGTCATTGCGAGGAACGAAACAATCCGCAATTAAACTATTCCCCGCCGCCTGTGCCGACGAAGTAACTGTTTTTTTCTTTAAACAATACATTAAAGGTAGTTAAACTGCCGTAAATTCGGGAAATATATTGTTGAAGATTGACCTTATCTTCATCTGTTAGTTTTTTGTGGCTATTGATATTTTGTTCCAATACCCGCAGTCGGTCGCGCACCATTACTATTTTATGGAAGAAAGCCTCAATGGAAATTTCTTTAGGCAATGAATCATTGCTCGGCTTTAGTATCATTGTTCCGCCTTGCCAACGGTCGCCCAACTCCACCTCCTGTTCAAGGCCGTTGTGTTTTTCTAAAATGTAGGTCAGGGCTTGTTCTACCTCTGCTAAGGACAATTGTTTGGGATTTTCGTCCTCTACGACTTCCGATGCCACTTGCATTTCTACCATTGCGGTAGTTTTCGGAAAACTCATTCTTCCTCCACGTTCAAAAATAATTTCATAATTCATCAAGGAGGTACGGAAAACAAAGCCCGTGCCAAAGCGTTCGTGTTCTACCTGCGTGCCTACTGTAAGTTCTTTTTCCTGTTCCATATTTTTATCTTCTTAATTCAAAATTCTGCCCTAAATATTTACGGCGCACTTCGGGATTGGCGGCAAGGTCCTCGGCTGTGCCCTGTTCTAAAATACTACCGTCGTACAAGAGGTAAGCGCGATCGGTAATAGCTAAGGTTTCGTGTACGTTGTGGTCGGTGATGATAATACCTATATTCTTATCCTTCAATTTCGAAACAATTCCCTGTATATCTTCTACCGCAATGGGGTCAACGCCGGCAAAAGGTTCGTCGAGCAGAATGAACTTCGGCGAAATGGCCAAGGCGCGGGCTATTTCACAACGGCGCCGTTCCCCGCCCGACAATTGTATGCCGTAGCTTTTGCGCACGGTGTTCAGGTGAAATTCATTAATTAAATCTTCCAAGCGCTGCATTCGCTCTTCCTTCGGCATCTCGTTCATTTCCATCACAGCGAGAAGGTTTTGCTCTACCGTTAATTTACGAAAGACCGAAGCTTCCTGCGCCAGATAGCCGATACCTAATTGCGCCCGCCTGTACATGGGATATTTGGTAATATCCTCGTCGTCCAAGAAAATTTGCCCGCTATTAGCTTTGATAAGCCCCACGAACATATAAAAGGTAGTGGTTTTACCGGCGCCGTTAGGGCCGAGCAGTCCTACTATTTCGCCCTGTTTCACTCGAATTGAAACTTCATTCACCACCGTCCGCACCCCGTAGCGTTTTACTAAATCTTTACAATGCAATAACATAAAATACCGTTAATTTACAATTCTTAATTCTCAACTATTTACTAAACAATCCCTTCCCTCATTATATCATGGACATGTATCATTCCTATATACTGTCCGTTTTTTAGCGCCACCAATTGTGATATTTCATTTTTTTCCATCATGCTGAAGGCCTTTATTGCCAGTTCGTCGGCCTCAATGGTTTTAGGATTCTTTGACATAATATCACTCGCGGTAAGTTCGTCAATCTGTTTCCATTTGGTCAACATACGCCGTATGTCGCCATCGGTAATAATGCCTGCCAATTGTTCGTTATTATCCATTACTACCGTAGCTCCGAGTCGGTTAGCTGAAATTTCTATAATACTTTTTGAAATGGAATCCCCGACATGTACCAAAGGTTTCAGTGCAGGGTTCACCAAATCGCTCACCCTGAGGTACATTTTTTTACCTAAGGCGCCGCCCGGGTGTACTTTGGCAAAATCGGCCTCCGAAAAACCGCGTAATTCAAGCAGGCAAACAGCTAAGGCATCGCCCATTACCAATTGCACGGTAGTGCTGGTAGTAGGCGCCAGATTATTTGTGCAGGCTTCGGCTTCTACAGGGGTATATAACACATAATCGGCATGTTGCGCCAAATAAGAATCGCGATTTGCTACGATGGCTATTAATTTATTATCGCCTATATTTCGGATAAGCGGCACTAATAGCTTAATTTCAGGCGTGTTACCGCTTTTCGACAAACAAAGCACCACATCGTCGGGTTGGATAATGCCCAAATCGCCGTGAATGGCGTCGGCGGCGTGCATAAAAATAGCGGGAGTGCCTGTAGAGTTGAGGGTTGCCACTATTTTAGCCGCAATAATGGCGCTCTTCCCGATGCCCGATACAATGACCCGTCCTCGGCTTTCATAAATTAACCGTACCACATCGGCAAAATTGTTATCGATAGCTTCTGCCAATCGGCTAATAGCCACGGCCTCTGATTGGATAACCGTTTTTGCGGCTTGAGCAAGATTTTCAATAGAATATTTCACAAAAAAATTTGTTTTTATAAAAAAAATACTTACCTTTATCACTGCAAAGATAGTAAAAGTAGAATTATTTTTATATATCTTTGTTAAAGAATTATGACAGTAACTAACGACATTCTTTACGAACAGTTAAAAAAGTATTTCGGTTTCGATACTTTTAAGAGGCTTCAGGAGCCAATCATTTTGAATGTATTGGCAGGTAACGATACCTTTGTTTTGATGCCTACCGGAGGTGGAAAATCGCTTTGCTATCAGCTTCCCGCCCTGATTTCGGAGGGGACTGCTATTATCGTATCTCCGCTCATTGCCTTAATGAAAAATCAGGTGGACGCGATTCGCGGATTTATTACCGACAACAATGGAGTGGCGCATTTTCTCAATTCTTCATTAAACAAGCAGCAGATACAGGAAGTTCATGAGGATTTACTTAATGGAGTAACCAAACTGCTTTATGTAGCGCCGGAATCGCTCAATAAGGAAGATAATGTCGCCTTATTCAAACAGTTGAAAATTTCATTTTATGCTATAGACGAGGCGCACTGTATTTCGGAATGGGGGCATGATTTTAGACCGGAATATCGTCGTATTCGGCCAATAATCAATGAAATAGGAACTGCTCCGGTGATAGCACTCACGGCTACGGCTACCCCGAAAGTACAGCATGACATTCAGAAAACGCTGAGTATGTTGAATGCGCAGGTATTCAAATCATCTTTTAACCGCCCGAACCTTTATTATGAAATTCGCTCGAAGGTCAATACCGAGAAGGAAATTATCAAATTCATCAAGCAGAATGACAAAAAATCGGGGATTATTTATTGCCTGAGCCGCAAGAGGGTAGAGGATATGGCTGAATTACTGAAAGTTAACGGAATTAATGCCTTGCCCTATCATGCAGGAATGGACGCTCTCTCCCGTTCAACTAATCAGGACAAATTTTTGATGGAAGAAGCGGACATAATTGTGGCCACCATTGCCTTTGGCATGGGAATTGACAAGCCCGATGTGCGTTTCGTTATTCACTACGATATTCCAAAAAGCCTCGAAGGCTATTATCAGGAAACCGGCAGGGCAGGGCGCGACGGAGGTGAAGGGCAGTGCATCACTTTCTATAGTTATAAGGATATTCAGAAGTTAGAAAAATTCATGCAGGGCAAGCTTTTGTCCGAGCAGGAGATAGGCAGGCAATTGCTGCTGGAAACATCGGCCTATGCCGAATCAAGCGTGTGCCGCCGAAAAATACTGTTGAATTATTTCGGCGAAGATTATATACAGGACAATTGCGGCAGTTGCGATAATTGTTTACGTCCGAAAAAGAAATTTGAGGGAAAAGACTACCTCATTTTGGTATTGGAAGCCGTTTTGGCGGTCAAAGAGAAATTCAAATCCGACCATGTAGCCAACATTATTACCGGCCTAATGAACTCTGCCGTTAAGTCGTATAAACACAACGAATTAGAGGTGTTCGGACAGGGAGCCGACAAGAATACGCGCTTCTGGCATACTATTATCCGCCAAGCCCTCATATTACACCTTTTAGAAAAAGAAATAGAGAATTACGGTATATTAAAGGTAACGGCCAAGGGAAGGGCCTACCTGAAAGACCCTTACCCTATACAGTTGACTGAAGACCAAGAGTATAACGAAAGTGATGATTCCGATGATTTTGTTGTCGGACATGCAAAAAGTTCCGGCGGCGATGAGGAGTTATTGGCCTTATTGAAAGATCTGCGGCACAGCGTCGGCAAAAAGCTAAAACTGCCGCCTTTTGTGATTTTCCAAGACCCCTCCTTAGAGGATATGTCTATTATTTATCCGATTACGCTTGACGAATTGAAAAATTGTCAGGGCGTAGGCGAGGGCAAGGCTAAGAAGTACGGCGCCGAATTTATAGCGCTCATTGAGAAGTATGTAGAAGAAAAGGAAATTGAACGGCCGCAAGACCTTGTAGTGAAATCCGTGGTGAACAAATCGGGCGCAAAAGTCTTCATCATTCAAAGTATTGATCGAAAAATGTCGCTTGAGGATATAGCAGATATAAAGGGCTACCACATGGACGAGTTGTTGACTGAAATAGAGGTCATTGTAAACTCCGGTACCAAATTGAACATCGACTATTACATCAATGAGGTCATTGATGAAGAAAAGGTAGAAGAAATCTATGAGTATTTCAAAGAGGAAGCTGAAAACGAAGATTTGGACACAGCCATGCGAGAGTTAGGTTCCGACTACACCGAAGAAGAGGTGCGATTGGTGCGCATTAAGTTTATGAGCGATGTGGCGAACTAAGGGAACAATAAGATGAAAACTTATTTTAGGTTGCAATACATAATGATGAACAGACAACTATCCGATTTGGGGACACCTCCGATAATCGGTTATTTGCTCTTATTGCTTGTATTCATCGGATTATCAGCATACTTGTTTTACAAAATAACTTTCGCGCACTACGCATATATTTTTATTGCACTGTTTTTCACGTCAAAATTAAGCGATGTCAGGCGTAGTGATTTTCTCAAAAATTGCTTTGGAAATGAACGATATAGAAAAGTTCGAGTGTTGGAAAATCTGATAATTATTTTGCCCTTTGTTCTTTTTCTCATTTACAAACAACTATTTTATTCGACAGCCATTCTTATCATAATGACTGTTTTGATAGCATTATTAAGTTTCAAAACAACCTATAGTATCACAATCCCAACACCTTTTTATAAAAAACCATTTGAGTTTACTGTTGGTTTCAGAAATACTTTTTTCCTGTTTTTTATTGCCTATGGACTTACTATAGTTAGTGTAATGGTAGATAATTTCAATTTTGGCGTTTTTTCTTTAATGCTTGTATTTCTCACAATATTATGTTGTTACCTGAAGCCTGAAAATGAATATTTTGTGTGGTCGTATAGTTTTACTCCGGTAACATTTTTAATCGAAAAAATAAAAACGGCTTTACTGTTTTCCTCTTACCTGTGTTTGCCTGCGCTTTTTATATTAAGCCTATTCTATTTTGAACATATTGTCGTTTTACTTATTTTTACCCTTTTAGGATACTTATATCTGCTAATGATTATTTTGGCAAAATACGCAGCATATCCAAATGAAATGGGGTTGGCGCAAGCAGTTATAATAGGGCTTACTGTGACTTTCCCTCCGATGCTTATTGTCGTAATTCCATTTTTTGCAAATCAATCTATCAGCAAACTTAAAGCATTTTTAAGATGATAAACATAATAGATTTATCTAAACACTTTGGCGTTAAGCAAGTTTTGAAAAACATAAACATACAGTTCGAGAAAGGAAAAGTTTATGGAATTGTTGGCGAAAACGGTGCCGGAAAAACAACGTTATTCAGATGTATAGCAGATTTAGAGAAGTATGATGGACAAATAAATTCGGAGCTCAATCCGTTAAAAAATTACTTGGGATTACTGTTTACTGAACCATTTTTCTTTACAAAGATTACAGGAAAAGAATATATCCGCTTACTTTGTAACGCCCGAAAAAAAGATGTGTTGAATATTGAAGATAAAAATATTTTTGATTTACCCTTGAATCAATATGCCTCGACTTATTCAACAGGAATGAAAAAGAAATTAGCTTTGATGGCAATTCTTTTACAGGGAAACCAATGTTTTATATTTGATGAGCCGTTTAATGGTGTTGATATTCAAAGTAATATAATCATTGTTGAACTTATTCGCAAATTGAAAACTTTAGGTAAAACCGTCATAATATCTTCGCACATCTTTTCAACTTTAAGCGATACTTGTGATGAAATATATTTATTAAAAAACGGAGAAATTATAAACAAAGTAGCTCAAGAAAATTTTACTGCATTAGAGCTCGAAATGAAGGCATTTTCAATCGGAAATAAAATAGAGCAATTGGGATTAAAATAAAATTTATGATTGTTGATTGGGGCAGAAATCATTCATTGTTCATTAACATGTCAAGTTCCCGCCGCTCTTTTTTCGTGGGACGGCCTGTGCCCTTATCGCGCTGAACAAAAATAGTGAGGTTGCGTTTTTCCAATTTTTCCAATTCTTCGGCAGGAGTTTGATTTTCAATGTATAATGATACGTTTTTGGCCGGTTGGCGCTTGTCAATCAGGCCATTGACCTTGTAAATATAAAGCGTCGGCGCCTTGCGTATTTCTATGCGGTCGCCGATTTTCACATCACGCGATGCTTTTGCTTCTATATTGTTGACTTTCACTTTATTGCTCTTGCAGGCATCGGCGGCCTCACTGCGGGTTTTAAACAACCGCATAGCCCATAAATATTTATCAATACGTACGCTTTCCATAATTATTGCAAAGATAGGAAATAATTACGAAGGGGTATTCAGTAAAATCAAAAAAATCCTGCTCAAATTGTTTATCAAACGAACAACTGCTATTGCCAAAGCATAAAGACCACACCTTAAAAGGCAATTTTACAGGACATAGGAAATGTCGTATCTTTGTAACAAATTAAGCCTATCTTATTAATGTGATACTGCCGGTTTCATGCAGTTCCTTGCCATTGCTGTCATTATAATATAAAATATAAAAATAGGTGTCCAAGGGCGCTTCTTTGTTGTTATAGTTGCCATCCCAACCATTGTCGCCTTCAAATATTTTCACGCCAAGCCTGTCAAAAATAGTTACCTTATATCCTTTCATAAAATAATCGTTTACACCGTCATCATTGGGTGAAAACACGGTAGGAATAAATAGTGTAGCGTATAAGTAATAGGTATTGCTTGCACTGCAAAGACCATCGACTACCATTACGGTGAAGGTATAACTTTGTTGCAGGTTTTGCGCTAATGAGGCAGTACCGTTAATTAAACCATCGCTATGCAGTGTTATTCCAGCGGGAAGTTGCCCGGAAATTATGCTAAAGTATGGCGAAACAGCATCGGTTTGCAGCTGTTGTTCGTAATATTTATCATATTGAAACGGAGGCAGTGTAGGTGGTTCTATATACAGCGATTCGCGTACGGTAATATAGACCGTATCGGAAACTGAAGGGCAGGGCGGCCGGTCAGCTGTAACCACAAAATAGGTGCTTGCAGTGAGCGCTACGGTTGTTGAGCCGGTATTCCATGAAATATCGCCGTCGGCCTCTTCGGTAATCAGGGTAATTTCTTCTCCATAGCACATCTGCAGGTCGGCCATAGCCTTTACGCTTGGCGGCTTGGCAACGGTAATGCTTAGACTGTCTTGCTCAGTACAGCTATGGCTGCTGGAGGCTTTAACATAAAATACCGTATCGGAAGTTGGCGTAGCAATGAAAGATGCAGCCGAGGCAATCATTTCAAGGTAGCTTGGATCTTTGTACCATTCTATGACATCGTTGTTGTCATTTGTTGAAGCCGTAACCGTAAAGTCTTCTCCGGAACAAATGGTTACATTATTAGTTAAGTTCAATACCGGAGACGGAGTTACCGTTACGGTTACGGTTGTGGAGGCGACCCTGCAATAGGAGTCTGCCATTTTTACTACATAAGATGTAGAGCTGCTAAGTGCAGGTGTAGTGTAACTATTGCCGGTGTGCAACCTTGTTTCGCCTGTTGCATCATACCAGGTGTAGGTAGCGCCTGCTTCAGGACTGTCAATGGTAAGCGTCCCTGCTTGCCCGGCACAAATATTCGTATTATTAACGGTAATAGAAGTAGCAGTAAAGGGAATAGGCGCTATAGTGGTAACCTCGCTAAGATTATCCGCATGATCCACTGCTACTATATGGATATAGAGGCTCAGATCTTGAATTATATATGCCTCTGACACATAATCAGTTGTAGCTATAGTTAATGGAGTGGTAATATTGCCGGAATCATCGCGCACAATGGTCGGGCTGCCGGCGGGGTTATTATCTTCCGAAATAAAGAACCCTCGCAGGCCTGTTCTGTTCTGAATCGTTAATGTGTCGGAATGGCAGGTATCACTACTGTCTTCCATATTGGTGGCTTTAACATAGAATCTGTAAAATGTACCTACGTTGTCGAAGGACACGATGGCTATTTCACTGCAATTACTGGACAAACGGTTAGCTGCAGGCGGAATCGGAGGCGTCAGGTCAGGAACAGGTACTTCAGCTGTCGTTTCTGTAGTATATTGAGAAAGATACCATAAGGTGTTAGCTATAATCTTTCGTTCGTCAAGGGTAGATGTTCCGTTGGCATGTCCGGTCTGAATCATCGCGGCATTGTTCCATGTAGTCAAATAGAAGTCGTTAGTTCCTCCATTAACTATTTGTACAGGGGCTGTAAATTCACCGGATGCAACAGGAAAATTCATCCAAACAATTCCTTTTGCAGTCTGTCCTGTGGTATGAGTATAAGGTATAGTTAAGTTGGCATCGTAGGGTATAAAATGAGGATATTTCAATAAAAAACCATCGTTGATTACTTTTATGACAGTCCCGCCTCTCCATAAATAGCGTCTGTCAATAATAAGATCTATGTCTAAATTTGTTTTATCGCTTAATGAAGAAAAGTGTGGTTGTACACACAGATCACCGTTAGCCTGTGTGTCGTGCCCAAAAAGTACTCCGCGCCCCGAGTCCAAAAAGGCTCTGACAACATTAGCGGAAGTAGCATTAAGATCTAAAAAATTATTACTGTCCCACGAGCCGAACATGATAACATCATATATATAATCGCCGCTTCCATTTTTCAGATAATTATCGGGATTAGCATTAAAAGCGGTTATTGATACGGGAGTAACCAATATCTTTCCTAATCCGATGTTAGGGTCGTCCATCCAGTCTTGTAAGGAATTTGAGGCCGCTAAATCAGGATAAACATTCAAGACCCTGATAGTTTTATCATAATTGGTTGAGGAACTTTGCCATATACCGGTAATCTCATTCCATTGGTAGAGGGTATATCCGTAGGTTGCACTTGAAGGCGGAGGGGAGTTCCAGTTCCATTCTAATTGTATTTTACTATCAACGAGAGTATGAGTTAATGTCATACAGGATTGACTTAGTCCTGTTAACGAGAAAGTGGAAAAAAGTATTAATCCGGTAAGATACTTTAAGAGTGTTTTCATATTCTTTTCATATTCTTTTCATATTCTTTATCAATTTAATCTGTAAAGGTACGAAATTTTATTGAAAAACACGCTAAGGGTCGGTAATTAATTTTAAAAACTACCTGCCTGACTACCTTGGAACTTCCATTATTTGTACGCGGGGAGCACCGCCGCCGGAACCTTCTCGGCCGCCGGGTCCGCGTTGGATTCTTATGCCATCACCGCCGGGCATAAAACTGGTGCGTTGTCCGCCGATAGAACCAAAACGGTAGGTGAAACTGAACATTACATAACGCCCCAAGGTGTTGCTAACCACTTCTTCAATATAGTTATTGGTCGTATTGCGCCTTGTTCCGCGGCTATCATTCAAAATATCAAATACCTTTACGGATATAGTGCCCTGTTTGCTTTTGAACACTTGTTTCGTTACCTCTGCATTCCATATCGTCATTGGTTTGTCGTTACCGCTACTGTAACCAATATAATAGTTATGGTTAACGTCGCTTATCAAGTTAAAGTCCCATGGCAGGGTCCAGTTGAAGTCGGCGCCTACGGCATTGCTCCAGTAGTTGGTGCCGGCTCGGTTGTCGATGGAATACCAGGCCTGTGTCCAGTTAGCCCGCGCCGATATGCCGGCGTCAAATTTTGAACCTCTATAATTGAGGCGCAACATTTCATTCAAGTTTAAATTTTGTGTGTTGCTACGTTCGGTCAGATTAAGTAAGTCTTCTCTATCAAGTCCTATAATATCAGGAACTTGACCTGTGTAACTTACGGTTTGATTAAAATTAACGCCGCTATTTGAGGTAATGAAGAATTTTGAATTTTTAGTGAGGGGAGTGTTAATCATCAAACGAACATTGGCGGAATACACCCCATCGGTATTTACCGGAATCACAGTTTGCCTGCGTGCATCGTCATATATGCTGGCATTCACAATCCTATCGAAAGCGTAGTTAGCACTGAAGAAGGTCATTAGCGTGAAGTAACTCTTAGTATTGGTAAGACGGTACATGCCGAAGAGATTGTGCTGAAATTCGGGATTCAGGTCGGGATTCCCTATGTTGACGTATAAGGGATCGGCATTGTCCATTACAGGTTGTAATTGACTCATAGATGGTTGGCGCGTAGAACCACGATAGTTGATGCGTAACTGTTCAAAATCGGAATAATTATAAATAAACTGGGCATTAGGCGCAAAATTTACTACGCTGCGGGAAAACTCATAAGGCGTGCCGTTACTGACATACTTACTGTTCATGTAAGAGGGTTGTACGTTGACCCCGATAATGTAGTTATATTTTTCGCCTACTCCGCGTAAATTAACTTCGCCGCTGTGGTTAATAAAGATATTGTCATAGTTATTACTGTAGCGTAAATCAATTTGGTTATCTGCCACATTGCGCGTTTCTTTGTCGGAGGAGCTGTTGTTGTACCTGAAGGAATAAGCTAATTCCATATAATAGCCCTTACCTAATGGCTCGGTGTAGGACAGGCGGGTTCCAATGTTATAGCCATCGCTTTTTGTATTGTATTTTTGATGAATGACACTGTCTTTAGGAGTGATAGTGGTATAATCTCGTGTGAAAGATTCATTTCTTCCGTCCGTATTGTTTTTGTTGTATCCGTAATTAAGATTAGCAGAGAAAGTACGTCCGGGAATATTGAGTTTACGCCGCCATAACAAATCGCCGGAAGCCGAAAGGTTATCATTGGTGCCGGTAGAAGCGTTATAGCCGTTATTGATATCAGTGCCATTGGTCAGTATTGAAGTATAGCTGCTGCTTTCATTGAACTCGCCATATCCCAAACCGAAGTTAGGCTTAAAGATAAAGGAATTGAGGCTGTCGAGTGTATATTCAAATTCAAGCGCGGCACGATGCCCCTGTGTTTTATTGGTGGATAAACTTGTTTGATTGTAAAAGAAATTGTCATTAGGATCAGTCATAATATTTTCCCGTACTCTTTCCTGTTCTAATTTGCTATCGGATCCGCTATAGAAATAATTACCGCCGATTTTCAGGTTTTTATTGGCTTGTAAATGTGCGTTAAGACCTGTAAGCCACGATGTGGTAATGCCGTTTCCGCCTATGTTCATGTTCATGCCTCCCACGTTAAGGTTAAATCCGCCCTGAGCGCCGCCGGGTCCTCCTCCCATCATCATTCTTCCGCCGCCGCCACCTCCGCCTGTTCCGCTACGGCCGCTCTGCATCATACTTCCGGCTATGTCGGTGAAACCTCGGTTATTGGTATTATTCCCTGAACCTATGAAGGAAAGCTGCCAGTTATTGTCGAAACGCGCGACAAAGCCGCCGGCCTGATAGCGGCCTCTGTGTCCCGCTCCGGCGCTGAGATTGCCCAACCAGCCGTTTTTCATACCGGGCATCACCGTCAGGTTTAAAACGGTTTCTTCATTTCCATCATCAATACCGGTAAATTGCGCCTGATCGCTTTTGCGGTCAACCACCTGCACCTTATCAACCATTTTGGCCGGCAGGTTTTTGGAAGCTATCGTAGGGTCGTCGGCAAAGAAGGTTTGTCCGTCAACCGTAATCTTTGAAATTTCTTTTCCATGCACGGTAATTTTACCGTCGCTGTCAACTTCTGCGCCGGGCAATTTCTTAATTAAATCCTCCAACACGGCATTTTCTGCTACTTTATAAGAAGAGGCGGTATATTCAATAGTATCTTTTTTGAACACTATGGGGTTGCCTATGGCCTCCACCACCACATCTGATAAGCGGGTAGCGTCTTCTTCCAAAGCAATTTCGCCTAAATCAACCACAGCTTCGGTAGTACTGCTGATATTTTTTTGTAAATTTTTATATCCCATGTAGGAAACAGTCATTACTAAATCCTCTTGCGGAACGCGCTTAAACTCAAAGGCGCCGAACTTATCCGTAGTAGTAGCGGATACTAATTGTTGATCGGAGGCCTTGGTAAGCGCCACGGTTGCAAATTCCACAGGGGTCTTGGACCGACTGTCATGTACGGTTCCTTTTAATGTGTAAGTGTCGGTTTGTTGCCCGAATAGAGCTAAACTGCATAAAAACAGAGGAATGGTCAGTAAAGATTTGAACATAAGCTATAGCATTTCTAAATTTTATAAATTAGATGCAAATATACGCCAAAGGTTTAATTTTGCCATTATTTTTTTTTTTTGTATTTTTGTAGATTATAGTAGTAATTCTGATAAGAACTGAGTTAAGTGGCCGAAATTCAGTGAAAAAGTGAATAGTAAATAAGTAAATAGTGAATAGTAAATAGTGAATAGTAAACAATCTTTATCCACCTTCATCATAAACAAATAAGCAAATAAGCAAATAAGTAAATCAACAAATCAACAAAAATAACCATGGTAACAATTCTAAATTACATCGAAAACAACAAACAACGCTTTTTAGACGAATTGTTTGAATTATTGCGCATTCCTTCTATCAGCGCTCTTCCGGAACATGCACCCGATATGGTGCGGGCTGCCGAAAAATGGGTGGAAATCTTACAAAAGGCAGGAGTGGATAAGGCTGAAGTGTGCCCGACCGATGGGCCTCCCATCGTATATGCCGAAAAAATTATTGACACCTCAAAGCCTACGGTGCTGGTATATGGTCATTACGACGTTATGCCGGTTGACCCTGTAAATCTGTGGAATACCGAACCTTTTGAGCCTGTGGTGAAAGACGGCCGTATTTGGGGACGCGGCGCCAATGACGATAAGGGACAGAGTTTTATGCACGCTAAGGCATTTGAATATATGGTCGAAAACGGAATCTTGCCCTGCAATGTGAAATTTATGTTTGAAGGCGAGGAAGAATGCGGCTCCGGTAATATGCTGAAATGGTGCGCGGCTAACAAAGAGCGGCTAACTGCCGATGTGATATTAGTTTCCGATACCAGCATGTTCGGACAGCAAGATCCGAGCATAACCACCGGCCTGCGCGGCTTAAGTTACGTGATGGTGGAAGTTACAGGCCCCAGTATGGATTTACATTCAGGACTCTTCGGCGGCGCGGTAGCCAATCCTGCTAATGTGCTTTGCAACATGATTGCCTCGTTGCACGACGAGAAAGGACGCATTACCGTGAAAGGCTTCTATGATGATGTGGAAGAGGTGAGCGCTGCCGACCGCGCTGCCTTGGCTAAGGCGCCATACGATGAGGAAAATTATAAGAAAGCAATAAACGTTGATGCACTGGCAGGAGAAGAAGGCTACAGCACGCAGGAGCGCACAGGTATTCGCCCTGCGCTTGATGTGAACGGTATCTGGAGCGGCTTTACAGGCGAAGGATCTAAGACTATTATTCCATCGAAGGCATTCGCGAAAATTTCTATGCGTTTAGTGCCGAATCAAGACTATAAGAAGATAGGTCAACTCTTCGAGGAACATTTCAAAAGCATTGCTCCGCCTACTGTAAAGGTGAAAGCAACGTTTCATCATGGAGGGCCGGCTTATGTTTCGCCTACCGACTCTAAGGGCTACAGGGCAGCCTACGCCGCTTATACTGAAGCTTTCGGCAAGGAACCTGTGCCTTTCCGCAGCGGCGGAAGTATTCCGATTATTGCCGCCTTTGAGCAACATCTCGGCATTAAATCCATACTGATGGGTTTTGGTTTGGATTCCGATGCCATTCACTCGCCCAACGAAAACTATTACTTGTTTAATTTCTATAAGGGAATTGAGACGATTACCTATTTCTATAAATATTTTAATGAATAGCGCGATTGCTTCGTCGTCATTGCGAGCTGCATAAGCGGCGAAGCAATCTTCATCAATCTTCATCAAATCAAAATTAAACAACGTCATGCTAAAAACAAAACCCGACATAGTAGAAAACTGGCTGCCCCGCTATACGGGAGAGCAATTAGAAAATTTCGGAAAATTCATATTATTGACCAATTTCAGGCATTACCTGAACTTGTTTTGTGAGAAGATGAAGGTTGATTCGCCCGACTGGAATGCCAATATGCCTTGTGCTACGGCCGAAGGCATTACAATGATTCATTTCGGCATGGGAAGTCCGAATGCAGCGCTGATTATGGATTTGCTGACGGCTATACCTCCGAAAGCAGTGTTGTTTCTGGGTAAATGCGGCGTGTTGAAACAGGCGCATGAGATAGGCGATTTTATTCTGCCCATTGCCGCCATGAGAGGCGAGGGTACCTCTAACGACTATTTTCCGCCGGAGGTGCCGGCGCTTCCGGCTTTTATGCTGCAACGCGCCGTATCAACCGCCGTGCGTAATGCCAAATACGACTACTGGACAGGCAGTGTATATACCACCAACCGCCGCGTGTGGGAGCACGATGATGCGTTTAAGGACTACCTGCGTGGACTGCGTTGTTTGGCTATTGATATGGAAACGGCGACCTTGTTTTCTGTCGGATTTTATAATGGCATCAGTACAGGCGCTTTACTGCTCGCTTCCGATAAGCCAATGATTTCAAGCGGAGTAAAAACAGCCGAAAGTGATAAGTTGGTTACTACCGATTTTGTGGACGACCATATTAATATAGGAATTGAGGCGCTGAAACTCATTCAGCGGGAAGGCACTACGGTAAAACATCTGAGGTTTTAAATAAACCTTTTGCCGAATGAATGGTCTAATAAGTAAAAGGAGTAATTATGAAGACGTTTTTGAAATTACTATTGTTTTTTGGCGTAGCGGTAGTCGGTGGACTGACTGCCTTGAGTGTGCAAGATTGGTTTTATGAAAAATCGCCGATATTAACGGTAGAAAATGATGATATTGATGACTTTGCAAGAGAAGAAAAATCTGCGTTTTCGACTTCGGGAACTGCTGCTGCATTACCCGACTTCATTGCAGCTGCCGATAAAACCATACATGCCGTAGTGCATATCCGCTCGGAATTTAGGGTGCGCACACGGGTGTATGATGATTATTTCGGCTTATTCGATTTTTCGCCCTTTTCCCGCCGCTACCGCGAGCAGTCCATTATGGGCTATGGCTCCGGGGTTATTATTTCCGAAGACGGCTATATTGTAACCAATAATCACGTGGTGCAGGACGCTGCGCAGATTGAGGTAACGCTTGATAACCGCCACAGTTACATAGCTCGGTTAGTAGGCGCCGACCCTTCCAGCGACTTGGCGGTGCTGAAGGTAGAAGCACAGGGCTTGCCTTTTCTTTCCTTTGCCAATTCCGACCGCGTGCGCATAGGCGAGTGGGTGTTGGCGGTAGGCAATCCATTCAACCTCACCTCCACCGTTACGGCCGGTATAGTGAGCGCCAAGGCGCGTAATATCAATATTATTTCTGCTAATTTAGACGATAGCCCCATCGAATCTTTCATACAGACCGATGCGCCTATCAACAGCGGCAACAGCGGCGGCGCTTTGGTGAATGCCCGCGGCGAACTGATAGGAATAAATGCTGCCATAGCGTCCAATACCGGCGCTTATGCCGGCTATTCTTTCGCTATTCCCGCCAATATAGCAAAGAAAGTAACCTCCGACCTTATTCAATACGGCGTGGTGCAACGCGCTTATCTTGGAGTAACTGCCGAGATGGGTAACCGCTTTGGCAAGGAACAGCCGTTAGAACGCGGAGTAGCTTTGGGCGCTTTGCTGCGCAACGGCGCAGCACATAAGGCAGGCGTGCAGGTCGGCGATGTGCTGTTGAGCATTAACGGAAAAGAGGTGAACAGCCGCGCCGAAATGATGGAAATCATTGGACGAAACCTCCCCGGCGACCAAATTGAAATCACCGTTTTGCGCGATGGAAAAACCCACGCTTACCAACTTACTCTCCTCAACCGCGAAAACGGCGAAGGTGTGATTAGGCGGTAATTGTTATTGAATGGTTTAACCGTTGAATTGGTTATTTGTTGATTTGATATGCGATTATGCGATATGTTAGCGGCAAGCGGGCGAGCGCGCGGTAGAGAACGAACCGATTGAAAAAGAAAAAGCCAAAGATATGGACAAAGATATAAACAACCCAAATCCCAATACGAAATATCCTGTACCAGATATTGATACAGTTTGTTACATAAAACCGCTTATCAAAAATCCGAATGTGATAATTGGCGATTTTACATATTTTAGTGACGACGAAAATCCCGAAGATTTTGAGCGGCATATCACACATTTTTACGATTTCTACAACGACACATTGATTATCGGAAAATTTTGTCAGATAGCCAAAGGCGTTACTTTTATGATGAATGGCGCAAATCATAAAATGAATGCGTTTAGCACTTACCCATTTTATATTTTCGAGGGTTGGAGTGCAGAAATTCCGCCAATTAACGAATTTTCATTAAAAGGCGACACCGTTATTGGTAACGATGTTTGGATTGGCGAATATTCTACAATTTTAGCAGGCGTAAAAATTGGCGATGGTGCAATTATTGGTACTCGTAGCGTTGTGGCAACCGATATAGA
>Ga0099364_10000208_pt1 | contig 97349 bp, 82 predicted proteins | sample TergutTh196P3_FD_73070 | JGI IMG/M metagenome (GOLD analysis project Ga0099364, IMG submission 73070) | Microcerotermes parvus P3 segment gut microbial communities from Pointe-Noire, Republic of the Congo - Th196 P3 | ecosystem: Host-associated > Arthropoda: Insects > Digestive system > Gut ...
TGTTTTTGGTGATAATTTCTGTCGCTCTTTCAATTATTTTTTGTGACATTTTAATACTCCTTATTCATAATTTATTTTTATTATTTACTCACATTAAACAATATTTCCTGATAACGCTTTGTAGCCAGTTCGCTTGGTTCACCTTTTTTACAAAATTCAAGTTTAGCAAGTTTAGGAACTACTCTCTCAACTACAATTTTCCCATCAACAAGTTTATTTTGAAGTGCATCAAATGCTTCCAGAAACCTTTTATCTTGTCTGGCACATTGATAAAACGACAACACGTAGACATATTGGAAAAGATTGTAGTTTCCAAAAGGATATTCTACCTGCATAAAAAGTTTGCCTATCCCATAATGACATGGACCTATAGGTTTGCGAATCACCCAATGTTCCAAGAGAAAATCAACTGCTTTATCCAGTTTAGGCTCATTATTTAAATACTCTGTAAAACGAAAAGCGTTTAAAGCAGTTAGAGTAGGCAGAGGATTTGAATATTCCGTTTCTGGTCCTCGTCCAAAAGAAAATTTGTTGCATCGCCAGCCACCATCAGTATATTGTGTCTCCAACAAATGTGATAATGTCTTTTGTATTCTACCATCCGTAGCATAACCCATTTCGCAAAGTAAACTTGCTACACCAGCTGTTTGACATGGATAAATAGCACCTTGGGGATAAACTTTAAATCGTCCGTCTTCTCTCCAAGTATCGAAAAACAGATTTGAAATCTCTTTAAGTATCGGGTCTGTTGGTTCTATGCCCAATTCAAGTAACAGAAAAGCACAATTAAAAGCAGAAAATGGTGAGTCTTTAAAAAGCCTTTTATCTGGAGTAGTCCAAAAATCTGATCCGTTATCGTACCTATGTGAAAGGATAGTTTCAAGGTCGCTAGTGTATTTAGAGCCTATCATATTTTATTTGTATGATCTAAATAGAATTTAGTAAAATTCTCAACACTATTATCTGTTTTTCCAATAACATTAGAAATGTTAATCCAAAAACAAGTAGGAATTTCCCCAAGTTCTAAATTCTTCTGAGTGCAAGGTTAGCATCCTTTACCGTGATTGTTAGGATGTTTTTCACATTCAACTTGTTTGCAACTGCAAAAATGTCTCTCCATAATTTTACTCCATTGCCAATCCAGAATAAAATTCTATCAAATTTTCTTCTGGATCACGCAAGTGAACAACACGCATTCCCCAAGCGGGCATATCGATTGGCTCATTAACAAATGTTACGCCTTTTGCCAAAAGGGTTTTGTAAGTTTCGTCCACATTCTTAACTTCAAATGATACCAATGATTTTTCTCGGCAATTAGTCGGCTGAGTTTTATCTGCATTACCAACAACGGGTGCAAAAAAATCAGATGTAAATATTGCCAAGCCTTCAATACCATCAGCTACCTTGAATGAGGCATAACAATCACCTACGTCAAATGCTGCCTTAAAACCAAGTGTTACTGTGTAAAAATTGAAACATTTCCTATAATCTTTTACCAATAACCGTACGTTATTAAACTTCATAATTATTTCTCCATTTTATTTTCATCTATTTTTTGCGTCCGTTTCACCTCTTCTTTCCCATTGCTTAGAAGGGTCTTCGTGTTCATATTCAACAGATGAACTTTCCATTTCATCAAGACTATATTTGTGGGTTTTATAACTTTTCCCACTTGTCTCTTTCTCTAAAATTTGCATTATAGATGAGCTTTTACAAGCATCGGTCATACAAATCCTCCGACAAATTATTAACTACCTGCAAATGTATATGTTTCACTTTAATCGTACCTTAAAAAACCTTCATATATTACCTAGGTGACAATTTTATTAATTAGCGTTTTGAAGTCAAGAGAAAAATTTGCATCATATAAAAAATAGGTTATTTTACTTGGCACAGATTTTTTTAATTCCTTTCTAACAGATATTCCGCAAGGTCAACCAGCTTTTGCTTGAACCCATTAGTCAAATAATCATCTCCATTTTCTAAAAGGAAATCTACAGTCCTATCCAAGTTTTTTAATGTAGCCTCATTATGCTAAAGCATAACGAGGACTCCCGTATACTCTTTTGTTGTCTTTTTCTCATCACGGAACTGTTTGATGAGGCTAACCAGGCTCTGCAAATCCTTTCTCGCTGGGTCTTTGGCAAATTCCATTAGACCTTTGTTGATAGCTTTGAGGAGATTGACTTGAATTTTCTTTTCCATTTCAATGATATCTTTCTTCTTCTCGTTCCATTTCCCTTTCTTTATCCAAGTATAAATTGTTTTTGGCTGACTCCCATTACCCTTGCTAATTCTTTGACCTTGACATTACCTTCTACATACATTCTCTCGAATGTCGCCTTTTGTTTTTCTCTGTCTTGTTTTTCGGACATAATGCCTATTTATACATGTGTACTTACCTTTATAATCAGAACTATTCATATATTACTTGAATCACCATATGACTTTGTAAAATTAATTATTGAGGAAATTATTGACAAAAAACGCTAATTTAAAAAAACTGCACACATGAAAGAAATTGGCCGTTTATTCGATGATAAAATAATAGTTGAGAAGATACAGATAAAGTTGCCTAAACTTTTTTACCTTGCTGAATTAGAAAGTTCAAGAGCAGGAAAAATTGGAAATAATTAAATTTATAATTATCGATTGGGAAAAAGAAGAGATTGAGTACAAACCTTTTGAGAGGTGGGTAAATTTATGGCAAATAGATTAGAAAAAGGCACTTTTACTAGTTCGTTTGGCACTAGTGGTCGTATCAATCATGATTCCTCAAAATTTTATAATTCTAGGTTATATCGAGAAATGGAAAATGAAGTTACTGTTTCCAAAGAATTAAATAAATTTCCAGATAACCTTTTAAACAAAATTATTTTAGGTTCATGTGAAAATATGAATGAAATCCCAGATAATTCTCTCCATTTGATGATAACTTCACCACCATACAATGTATCAAAAGAATATGATGAAGATTTATGTCTGAAAGATTATTTAGAACTACTATATAAATCTTTTTCGGAGACTTTTCGAGTGTTGGTGAATGGCGGTAGAGCTTGCATCAATGTTGCTAATTTGGGTAGGAAACCGTATATCCCTCTGTCAGACTATATATCAAAGATGATGATTGAGATAGGCTATAAAATGCGGGGTGAAATAATATGGAACAAAGCAGCTAGTGCTAGTCCATCAACAGCATGGGGTAGCTGGCAAAGCGCGTCAAACCCAATATTGAGGGATGTACACGAGTACATTCTAGTTTTTTCAAAAGGAGACTATAAAAGAGAAAAGTTAAAAAACAATGAAAACACCATTACTAGAGACGAATTCATGGAATGGACAAAATCTATATGGACAATGAATGCTGAAAGTGCTAAAAAAATCGGACATCCTGCCCCCTTCCCTGAAGAATTACCCAAAAGGTTGATTAAATTGTTTTCTTTTACAAATGATATTATTTTAGACCCTTTTATGGGTAGTGGTACAACTGCACTAGCATCCTTGAATGAAAATCGTTTTTTCGTAGGGTATGAAACAAATTCTGATTATATTAATATAGCTAATAAGAGGATAGATAAAAAAATTAGAGATAATAATTCTGTGTTGTTTAATAATTAGTGGAGAATAAGGATAAAGCATTTTGCTGAGTAGTTCAGTTGTGTTAGGCATGATACGCTCTACTTGAGTATATGCTTGAAGAGGTGAAAGTTGCTCTCCTTCTATCGTAATCAACGATACTCTTGGTTTGTTATTCCAATACTCCACATACTTATCTAACTTCTCGGTGAACTCATCCCAAATTGGAAATTTATTACCAAATTTCCGAAAGATAGTTTGAGGTTTATCATCAATCTCATCTACTTTTTTTGAAGAAGGAAAAAATGATGTAATTTTTTATTTGACAAAAAATTGACATTTAGAAAAATAGCACCACGAGGTATGATTAGCAATGGATGTAAATAGAATAATAGTTTTTATGGTATTTTTGATCGGTTTCATTATCTTTTCTGGTTTTCTTTATGTATGGGTTACAATGGGTCGAGGAACCTTTTGGCGGGGGCTTTCAAAAAAGTCAATATTTGATGTGTTGCATTTACTTTTTGAAGCAAAGCAAAATCAGTCAACAGAATATCCAGAAATTTTAAAACGAACCATAATCTATTTTGGGGTATTGATAGCCTTCTGTATACTTGGTTTTCTGATAGCCCTCGGTAAAACTTGCTAGATAAAGGCTTATGATTTAAAAGTATGAAAAAGCGTTTATTAGCTTTTCTTTTGATTTTGTGAATAAGGAATATTATGAAGCTCTCAGAAAAATCGAATTATTATTAGTTGCTATCTGTTTATATATCATAGAGTTATGAAACAGAGTTAGAGGTGTCTCAAAAAAATATGAAAAGTATTTATCGTGTTGAATTATCAAGGAAAAAAGGCGACTTTTCGAGCAAATTCAACAGAAATTCACAAAAGCAAAAATTCCTCATCAAAAATTTCTCTTCTTTTTTTTGCCGATTTTAAGCAAAAAGTAAATTTGATTTTTAAATTAAAAATGTTAAAGAAAAAAAACATAGAACTTGGTTTAGTATAGAAAAAAAATTGAGTAATAAAAACCCTTTAAACACCGAAAAAACAAACAAATAAATTACCTTTTTTTTACTGCTTTTCTTCCTAATATGCAGTTGGGGCAATGGTACCTAAGGCTTACGAAGGACATAGGCAATCTATATCCATAAGTGACATGACCAGAGAGCCTTGAGGTGTCTGAAACCTAAAATGTGTGGAACTTTACTTCGGATTTTCTCAAACATTATCGTAAAATATACCTCTTTTTACCATTTCTATCGAACTTTATTCTGACACAATATTGACATAACGATATATATATTAAGCACATACAATATATTTGCATCTCTCAATCTTTAGATGCCACGTTTATTAATTAAGACTTTTTTTATGAAGAAAAATTAATAATGTAATAATTGTTGACAAAAATAGTGTTTTCTATTTAATGTCGCTATTAAATAAATGAACTAAGAAAAATTTTATAGAAAAAATAGGAAGCAAGTAAATGAAAAAACAGTTTTTATGTTTAATATTTCTGGGAATATTAGCCTCTTTTCTATATTCTCAGACTATCACACCAATAGCTGACATCGTTGAAAATTTCAACGATTTTAATCAGCGCCCGGTAACTATTGATGGAATAGTGGTGATGGGAGCTCGCACCCTTCATAGCAACATATTGAGGGCTTATGTTCAGGATAATTCTGGAAAAGGAATCCAGATACATGCTCCCAGCTTGAATGCAGAAAACCAAGCAGCCTTTGTGAGAGGAAATTATCTACGAATAAGCGGAACAGTTGGTCTATTTGATGGAATGCGCCAAATAACCTCATTGACATCGTTTGAGGTGATGGAAAGGGGATACGAACCACCTTTTATTGAACTCACTATCCGCGAAGCTCAGAATCATGCAGTATGGGAAGGGACTTACATAAAGATTTCTGGAACTGTAGCACAATTATCCAATCCAGTAGGTGGAGGTCGCGATTTGATAGTTCAAGATGGCTTGGGGGATAGGATAATTGTTAGGGTATGGGAAACGACAGGTTTAAATATTTCAAGCTATTCCATAGGATTACCACTTGATGTAAAAGGAGTTGTCAGAATTTTTCAAAACAGTAGCCAAGTTACGCCTGGTTATCGAGAAGATTTTATCATCAAGCTCACAGATCCAGTTATTGAAAATATAGTCATATCTCCAGAAAGTCCTTATGTTGACCAAGAAATCACAATATCTGCTGATATAATTGATTATGATGGGCATATAGAGTCAATAAAATTTAGTTATCGTTCATCATTGCAAACAGTGTGGACTGAATCAACTATGACATCATTGGGTAACAATGTTTATAGAGCAGTCTTACCGCCTTTCAACAGTATCCATGAGAATAGTGAAGGTGAATATATTTTCCGAATCGAAGCTGTCGATAACGAGGATAATAAAGTTTCATCAGAAGATAGAAGGATCAAAATAAATTTCAGAAGACCTATAATCTCAAACATTGAAACAAACAGTCCAGCCGAACGGGAGGATTTGATAGTGTGGGCAAACATTGATGATGCAGTTTTAAACGGAACAATCTTATCAGCAAAAGTTTTTTATACTATAGATTTTTCTCCCAATATTCGTGAAACTGAAATGTTAAGAAATAACTCAAATCCGAGACTTTGGGAAAGCAAAATACCGGGATATTCAGCAGGAACAATGGTCAATATTTCAATATGGGCAGAAAATGATACAGGTTTGACTTCCATAGAAGATAAAGATGGGGAGGGAAATGCGATAAGATATGTATTTCCTTTGATAAATGATAATATAATGCTGAGAATACATCCTAAGGCTTACAATATCTATGAAGGTGTTGGTGTAGAAATAGGATTTTTTGCAAAAGCAGGTGATATCGCGGTTATACGGATATATAATTCTGAAGGCAAACTTGTTTCCACTCCAGTTAACAGAATTACAAGTCAAGGCGATGCAGGCATAAATTTTTATACATGGGATGGACGAGACAATGATTTTCGTTTGGTCGAACCGGGAATGTATATCTGTCATCTCGAAGTCCGTGACCGAACCTCTGGTTCAATCAAAAATGCTACAGCTCCTATAGTAATAGGAACAAGACTGAGGAGGGGAAGATGAGAAATAAATTACAAATTCTGGATAGAAAAAGCTTAAAAAGCAAAGTCATGAAAAAATATTTGGCTTTTAGTTTTATCATACTTTTTTTTCTTCCAGTTTTCGGTATATTCAATGATTATGAGCCATCCTCTCGCGCTAGAGGCATGTCTGGAGCAGTAACATCATTTAGCGATGATTATTCAGCAATTTTTTACAATCCAGCTGGATTAAGATACGGTGGAAACCAGGTAGGAGCTACTTATTATCAGCTTTTTGGTCTTGATTTTACAACCTTATCAGCAATATCTGGAAGTTATGAAACAAAATTTGGCACTTTTGGATTGGGTTATCAAGCCTTAAATGTCGAATATTATGATATAAATCTAATGAGTGAACAAACATTTTCACTTGGACATTCTTTTTATTTAAATCGCGATGTAATAACAGAGACAAGTTTGGGTTATTCATTAAATGTATATTATTTAAGTTTCCATGAACAAGGTCATGAGACTTCAATAGGAATCAACGCAGGGATGATGGCAGTATTGCATCAAAGAACGCGAATAGGTATCATGCTGACGAATATAAATAAACCTAAAATGGGTGAGGGTGAAAAACATGAAATTCCACAAAAACTTGCAGTAGGTATATCATACACACCCTATCAGGGCGTAATCACGGCGGTAGATTTGAAGAAAAATCTTGATGGTGAAACGGAGCTTAGAACAGGAGTTGAAGTAGAGTTACACCCGATGATGTCTTTGCGTATGGGTGTAAGAAATAATCCTGCGAGTTATTCATTTGGAGCTGGTTTCAAGGTGATAGGGATACATCTGGACTATTCTCTAAATACTCATGCTGTGCTTGATTTGACCCATCATATAGGCTTGGGATATAAATTTTAATTAAATATAGGGAGGATACATGAAACTAAGTTTTATAAAATATCTACCAATACTTTCCTCATTGGCAAGAACATTTATGCTCAATGCAAAACATGACTACAAGATACGAACCTTTGATAAAACAAAGGAAAAAATCAATACTATTGAGCATTTGATAGTAAAACTAGATAAAAAAATAGGAGAATGCCGCAATGAAATAGACAACTTGCGCCAGCAGGTCATTTTTTCAAGGAATTTGAACATAATTTTATCAGTAATGATCATCGTATTATTTTTGATAATGCTTTTTAAGTGATAACTTTTTCGATTTTACGAAAGTAGCCATATGAGTTCAAAATCAAAGCACGCAGTTATCACAGGCGGAGCAAACGGAATTGGTCGTTGTATCACAGAGACCTTTTTACACTCTGATATCGAAGTCACATTGATAGACATCGATAAAATAGCAGGTGAGAAGCTGCAGATTAGATTTCCAGAAATACAGTTTTTTCATGGTGATATAGGTGAAAAAAACATATTGGATAAATTTGTAGAAACTATTGGCAAACCAGTCGATTTTTTGATAAATAATGCTTGTGTAAGCCGTAAAGGTATTCTTTCAGGATGTTCGTGGGAAGATTTTGATTTGGTTCAAAGAGTAGGTGTGATAGCCCCTTATTATCTGACAAAACTGTTATATCAAAAAAAACTATTATCTTTTGGAGCTTCTATAGTTAATATAGCATCAACTCGTGCTTATCAATCTCAGAAAGATACAGAGAGTTATACAGCAGCTAAGGGTGGACTCATAGCGCTGACTCATGCAATGTCCGTCAGTCTCTCTGGTCATGCCAGGGTAAATTCGATAAGTCCGGGCTGGATAGAAACATATTTCTATCAAAAAAATATTGAATATGTAGAGCAATCACCAGAAAACAAGATACAACATCCGGCTGGCAGAATAGGTTTACCTGAAGATATAGCTGAAATGGCATTATTTTTATGTAGTGAAAAAGCAGGCTTTATAACAGGTGAGAATATTTCAGTAGATGGTGGAATGTCGAAATTGATGATTTATCATGACGACCATGGTTGGGAATTTAAAACTGAAAGATGTCCATATTCAAAGAAAGATAAAGAATGAGCGAATTAATATGAGTATTATAGCAACTAAAACTGGTGATAAAGGAGAAACATCACTCTATTCAGGCGAAAGGGTAAGAAAAGATGATATTCGCGTGGAATCTTATGGGACAATAGACGAGCTTGATGCCCATCTTGGAGAAGCTAAACATCATATTAAACAACCTGAGATCTTCGAGATCATCGAAAATATACAAAAAGAATTAAAAAGAGTGATGGGAGAATTAGCATCAGTAAGAAAAAGATTTCCTAATCCAATTAGTGAACATGATGTAGAATTACTAAACTCAATAATTGAAAAATATGAGAAAAGTCTCGAAATAAATGGTTTTGTAATCTCTGGAAAAACAATGTCATCTGCAAAACTGGATATTTGTAGAACAGTGTGTAGAAGAGCTGAAAGGCATATAATGAGTTTGTCTAGCGAAAGTAGTGTGTCAGAACATATATTAGCTTTTGTCAATAGATTGTCCGATGTATTGTATATTTTTGCGAGATTGGAAGAGAGATGATTGATATTTTAGAATTATTAAAGGAAAAAGTAGTTGTTTTTGATGGTGCAATGGGAACTTCAATACAGAAGAAGGGGACTCATAATATCGATTTTCAAGGTAAAGAAAACAATGAAATAATAAATATATTAAACCCAAAATATATTCAAGAAATCCATGAAGATTTTTTAAAAGTTGGAGCAGAAGTCATTGAAACGAATACATTTGGAGCATTACCATATTTGCTTAAAGAGTATGAGCTGGAGCTACGAGCTGAAAAAATAAATAGGTCTGGTGTACATCTTGCATTGGAAGTAGCAAACGCATATTCAGATAAAGCAAAGCCTCGTTTTGTCTCAGGCAGTATGGGACCAGGCACAAAACTACCATCGCTGATGCAAATTAGCTTTGATGATTTGTATAAAGAGTATTATTTACAAGCGGAATGTTTTATCTCAGAAGGGGTGCATTTGATACAGATAGAAACCGGACAAGATCCCTTGCAGATGAAGACGGCATTAAAAGCAGTGTTGGATGTAAAAAAAAAGTATAAAAAAGATATTCCAATATTTTTACAAGCTACAATTCAAGACAATGGACAAATGTTGGTGGGTATGGATTTACTGACCTTTATCCATAGTTTTCGTGAAATGCCAATCCATGGATTAGGAATAAATTGCGGAACAGGACCGCATAAGATAGAAAATTATGTAAAAATACTTTCTGATAATTGTCCTTTAAATGTGATGGTTTTACCCAATGCAGGCTTGCCAATATTAAAGGATGGAGAGTTGATTTACGATTTAAGTCCAGAGCAATTTGGCTATACATGTAAAGATTTGGTAAATAGATATAGGATTAATGGAATAGGCGGTTGCTGCGGGACAACTAGTGAATTTATACAAGAATTAGCAAAGCATATAGATAAAACCTCACCTCTTTCATGTAGTGACACATTAATTCGTTGGGATAGTAGTTTGACATCACTTTTCACTTCACAGGAGATAAAAACGAAACCAGCTCCTCTGATAATAGGAGAGCGTGCCAATGTGAATGGTAGTAAAATATTTAAAGGAATGCTTGAAAAAAACGATTGGGATGGGATGGTAGATTTATGCATAACCCAACAAGAAGAAGGGTCACATGTTATAGATGTAAATCTCAATCATCTTGATAGAAAAGAAATTGATGACATAAAATGTTTTATGCCTTTGCTCAATAAAAACCTTTCAGTTCCAATAATGATCGATTCTACGAGTTATGAGGCAATCAGAACAGCGTTGAAATATACATCTGGGAAAGTTATCGTGAACTCAGTAAACTTTGAATTTGGAGATGATAATGTTATAAAATACATAGATTTATGTCGTGAACTGAATGCTGCATTGGTTTGTTTGACAATCGATGAAGAAGGCATGGCAAAAAGTAAAACAGATAAAATTAAGATAATAGAAAGATTTTTAAATTTATGTGAAATTCATTTTTATCCGCGAGAATATATATTCATAGATTGTTTAACTTTTGCATTATCAACAGGTGATGACGAATATAGAAATGCCGGCAAAGAGTCTCTCGAAACAATAAAATACATCAAAGACAATTATCCAGAAATCAACACTGTTATGGGGGTCAGCAATGTGTCTTTTGGATTGAATGCCGATACGCGTAAAATATTAAATTCTGTCTTTTTATATGAGTGTGTGAAAAATGGATTAACAGCAGCTATCGTCAATCCAGCTAAAATTTTGCCCATCAATGAGATAACAGAAAATGAGGTTAAATTATGCATGGATTTGATATATAACGATTGGGGAAATGGGGACCCATTAGAACAAATTACAAATTACAAATTACAATTTACAAATGATGAATCGCAAATTACAAATTACAAATTACAAATTACAAATGAAGAGGAGCTTTTTCAATCCGTAATAAAAGGACGAAATACGACTCTACAAAAAAATATATCAGAATTGATAAAAACATTGTCTCGCGTAGATATAATTAATAACATCTTGATACCAGCGATGAAAGAGGTTGGAGTATTGTTTGAGACGGGAAAAATACAGTTACCATTTGTGTTAAAATCAGCAGAAATTATGAAGAAAGCTGTAGACTACTTGAATATAACCCAAAAAACAGATGATACTGCCCTAAAAAAAGATGAAGAAATATCAATTCTCCTTGCTACAGTTAAAGGCGATGTTCATGACATAGGCAAAAATCTTGTTCAAATTATCATTGAAAATAATGGTTTTAAAGTCTATGATCTAGGTGTGAAACAGAGTGCTGAAGAGATTTATCAAGCAATCTTGAAATACAATCCGAGTTGTATAGGGATGAGTGCATTACTGATAAAATCAACCGAATATATGCGAGAAACCTTGTTATATTTGACATCTCACAATATTTCTATACCCGTCATTTGCGGTGGTGCTGCACTAAATCAAGACTTTGTAGAAAAAGAGCTGCAAAGAGTTTATAGCGGAAAGGTTGTTTATGGTAAGGATGCCTTTGCAGGTTTAAAGTTTATACAGGACTTATGAGGATTTAAATGAATTTACCAGAAAATGTTGAGGAATATCTCAAGCATATTGTCGAATGTGTAAAGGCAACAATGCCTGTAAGTGCAATATATCTTTTTGGGTCTTATGCTACAGGAAATTATCATGAAGATAGCGACTTGGATATATTCATAGTTACTCCTGATAAATCAAAAAAAAGGCGGGAGTATTCTTTGGAAGTAAGAAAATCGTTAGGAAAACCACAAAAATTTCCTTTAGATATATTGGTTTGTCATGAAGAAGACTTTGATATAAAAAAACAACACTTGAATAGAATAGAAAACGAAGTAGTAGAAACAGGAGTGAAATTATATGCCAACTCATGAACTACATACTACTTTGATCAATGTAGCAAAAAAAGATTTAAGATTAGCAAAACTGGCTGCATCTGAAGATGACCCTTATGTTGAGGGAGTTTGTTTTCATTGTCAACAGTGTGCTGAGAAAGTTTTAAAAGCATATTTAATATACAATGGTATAAAATATAAATTTATACATGATTTAAAGATGCTTTTACAAGAATGTGAAAAAATAGATAATACACTATCTGGCTTTGAAACACATTGTCAGATATTAACTGGATATTCCACCGATATGAGATATTGGGACGATAGTGAAATAGATGTAAAAGAGATGTTCGAAGCTATCGATTTAGCTGAAGAGGTGCTGAACTTTGTTAATGATAAATTATTTAAATGAAAAATGAACATTTTGCGGTTGAAGATTTTATAGATTGGTTAAATATAAAATTTTTGTTTCATACAACATGGCAAATAAATGCTGAGGTCTTGAAAAAAGACAGCGAACTACTAGTTGAGTTAACCGAGAAAAAAGAACAGATGTCAAAGTGGGCAAAAGAATTATTAAGACCTGCTTATATATATATTATGGTGGGAGAATGTTTTGATTTTAGTAACCTCGATAAATTATCAAAGATCAATCCATTGGCATACCAAGTCGTGACTCTCGGTATGGAAGCAGTGCTAAAAGCAAAGGATTTGAAAGAAAATGGAGAATACCTTGATTATTTTTATTGGCATGGATTTTGTTCTGCATTGACCGAAGCCCTTGCAGCGAGAGTTCATGCGATGGTGAGAGTTGATTTAGGTTTGGAAAAAGAAAACGAACAATCTCCAGAAAGAGAGTTTAAACAAGAGTTTCCGGGTAAAAGATTGAGTTTTGGCTATGAGGCATTACCTGATATGCGGGAACAAATAGAGGTTTTGCAGATTTTGCAGGCACAGAAGATAGGAATCACTGCAACAGAAAGTGGAATGCTGGAACCGGAATATTCTACCTGTGCAGTGGTAGTGGGGAATGGATAATGGAAATTAAAATAAATACATATAGGAGGAAACGATGATTAAGAAAATAATCGTAGTTTTAGTAGTGATAAGCATTAGTAGTATGCTTTTAGCTGAATCTTTAGAAGACAAGCTTAGGATGTTTGACGAGAAAAACGCAATTGGTTTCTTACAACCGCTCGCAAACAGTATGGGTGCTGGTATGAATTCTGGATTATTCAACACGGCAAAAGTGTTAAAGCCATTTGCACCAAGTATTAAGGTCAGTACTGCTATGGTGATAGTACCATCGTCAGATAAGACTTTTATTTATGAATCCCAATATGGTCGTGTTTTAACAGGAACTGTCTTTGGTGATTTGCAAGGTGAAATAGTCGCAGAAAGCGAAAAATACTTTTTACCTAAAGGTGCTGATCTTGGATTAGTGCCAGTTCCTCAGTTATCTGCTTCGATTGGATTACCCTTTGGAAATGAAGTAATGCTCAGACTTTTACCCGAAATGAATTTATCTGGAGTAGGTGATGTTTGGCTTTGGGGAGTTGGTCTAAAGCATTGTTTAAGTCAATACCTGCCAGATTTTGTGCCAATTGATTTTGCTGCTCAAGTAGTTTATCAAGAAATGAGTATAGCAGAGATGGTGGATTTCAATTCGTGGACTTTTAGCTTTTTAGCCAGCAAGAGCATTTTGATGTTTACTTTATATGGTGGTTTAGGATATGAAGAGGCAAACTTGAAGGCAAAATATGAATATCAGATATACCCAGGTGTTGAAGGATTGCAAGTAGAACTTGATTTTAAAGCTCAAAATGAATTTAGAGGTACAGTTGGTGCAAGAGCAACAATATTTCCACTTGTAAGTGTGTTTGCTGATTATTCAATAGCAAGTTCTGCTGGGAAAACACATCCGAATACTCTTAATATCGGTGTAGGTGTAGGATTTTAACCTTTAATTCATTTTAAGAAATATTTGCAGTGAGAGAATGAATCTCTTTTCGATGTTTATCTCCTTAATGCTTGATTACGTTTAGGATTACGATATGCCTCTTTCTGCATAATCCCCGATGGAGTCCACTCCGAAAAGTAGATTTTTAATTAATTATTAACATACTATGCATAAGCCGAAGGTATGTGAAGCTAGGTATAAAAAAAATCTATAAAAACCTCTCCTACCCTGAAAGGGTAGGTCGTTTAATAGGGTGGCACGAAAGGAGATATAGAACTTTCTATTGAGGTAATTCTGCGAGCTATTTCGCAAGCTCAATATCTCTTGAACCGACACCTTCGGTGTGCGTAAGGTATGATTTTATGAAAATATACTTTTCGGAGAGGACACCTAATGGAATAACGAATATCGGACGGAGACATTGTTTTCTACCAAACCAATATTCTTAAATGATTAAAGAGAAAAAAGGACAAGAATTATGATCAAAATAGACCAAGAAAAGTGCACTGGTTGTGGATTGTGTATATCAACCTGCCAAGAAGGTGTATTCAGGCTTACCAATGGAAAATCAGAGGTATACAATGAAGATTATTGTGATGGACTAGGAAAATGTTTACCTGTATGTCCTGTAGGAGCTATTTTTATAGAAGAAGGCATTGACACATCCCCCACAATCTCCTCTTGTGAAATGAAATCAAAAGAGCCATCAAAAGAAACATTGCAATGTGGATGTCCTAGAAGTCAATCTTGCGCTATAAACAGATGTGGGGGGGAGTGTTTTAAACCAACAGAAAAAATTTCACAAAGTTCACAATTAAATCAGTGGCCCTGTCAGATTAAATTGATTCCCGTTAATGCAGCTTATTTGAATAATTCTCATCTTTTGATAACAGCTGATTGTTGTGCTTATGCTTATAGAGATTTTCATAACGATTTTATGCGAAAAAAGATAACTCTCATAGGGTGTCCTAAACTGGATAGTGAGAATTATGCTGAAAAATTTTCGGAAATATTGAAAACCAATGAAATTAAATCAATTACTTTGACAAGAATGGAAGTTCCTTGTTGTAATGGGTTAGTAGAGGCGTTGAAAAAATCATTTCAAACCTCTGGAAAGCTAATCCCTTGGCAAGTGGTCACTATTTCTACAGATGGTAGAGTAATAGAAGATTAAAAGGATGAAAATGGATACAATTGACACCCGTGGACATATCTGTCCAATGCCTTTGGTAATGTTAATAAAGGCATTAAAAGAAAAAAAAGAACATAAGGGTATATTTATTCTAACTGACAATGAAATCTCAAAAAACAATTTGTTGAGTTTTCTAAAAGACAATAACTATTCAATAGAATGTGTCTCAAAGGAAGGTTATTGGTCAATAAATATAATCGAAGAAAACCATCAAAGAGATTTCTTGAACGAAAGTAAAGAGCTTGCCCCAAAACCTGAGAACCAGTTACCCAATATGCCTACTCTCAGAAATGAAAAAATGATAAAAAAGAACCATTTACTTATCATAAATAAAGATAAAATGGGTCAAGGTAATGATGAACTAGGTGAAATCTTGATAAAAGGCTATTTCAATGCGCTTTCAGAAATAAACGAAGGACCAGAGAAAATCATTTTTTACAATAGTGGTGTATTATTGTGCAGAAATAAATATTCTGAACTACATATTTTACAAAAACTGAGTAATCAAGGTATTGATTTGATTTTATGCGGAGCTTGTGTTGATTATTTCAAAATAAAGGATGATGTAGGAGTCGGTCGAATTTCTAATATGCTCACAATTTGCGAGATATTGGAAAAATCTGAGAAAATAGTGTATATATGATTTAATGGTTCTACACTCGGGTCGTGGAAGCTTACCTCCAGCCTAATATCCGGCCCGAGGCAAGCTCTTCCACTACAATATAACAAAAAGAGAGCGATTTTTGCATAAATCTCGTACCCTTGTTTATGAAGTTAAAAAGAGATATATAAGATAATTTATTATTTTATAAATCTAATCCTTAATTTTCCATAAAACATTGCTAGAATTTTCTACATTGTCAGAAACAGGGCATCTTCTCAAGACTTCTTTGAGGAATTCTTCTTTTTCATCTTTGTTCAGATTAGCATCTATTTCCACATTTAGTCTGATATTGGAAAAACCAGCTCTTCCTTCATTTGTTTTTCCGAGTAAATAGTCAGTATCGATGTCACCATCAACATCAACTTTCATAGATTTCAACTCAATTTTTCTTTGTTCTGCAAGGATTTTGCCAATGGTGCAAGCACAAGCTCCAATAGCAAAGAATAAAAATTCCAAAGGTGTTGGTGCAGAGTCATTTCCTGAAGGTTTTGGTTGGTCAATTTTTAGAGTAAAATGTCGTGTAAGTAGTTCAACTTCATAAGTTTTTCCTAAATTTGCTTTAACAGCTACATTTTTTTGAGGCATAATAAGCTCCTTAAAATAATATTTAAAATTTTAACTCATTAATTTCATTAATGTTACATTTTAGTTTTTCAAAACTACTATCATTAATAATAAAATGTAATTGACAAAAAAGGTAAAAAAAAAATATTGAACTTTATTTACAGAAAAATGAGGAGTATAATTTATGTTATACAAAGAAAAGCTATTACATTGTTTAAAAACAGAGCAAAATGCAATCAACAAAATGTATTTAAATGAATTGTTGATCAATTGGAATAAGGTTGAAAGTGCAATAGAAGAATCAGAAGATTCAATTATTGAAGAAATGATAACAGCCATATCAACTTTTACAAAGGGTTTAACAGTAGCCAAATTTAAGTTTAATCAGGCTAAAAAATGTGGATTTACAGAAACCCATTATGTTTTTCAAGGTCATTATTTATATGATATAGTAAACAAACTGTTGGATTTAGCAGGTATAACAGAAAACAGTTTTGGATTGTATGTGAAGAAAAAAAATTTTCATACAGGGTTTCGACTTGAACGAGATCCGTATAAAAAGATAACCTCAAAACCAAAATTTGAATTGTTTACCTCAGGAAAATATCTAAATGTAGGTATAGAGCTTGATTTCAACTACAAAATGATTGGAAAAAATCATTATACGAAATCAAAAATACTTGTTCCATTAATAGTGTTTTATATAGAAAAACACTATAACGAGAAGAGTTTTATTGAGATAAAAAAGCTTCAAAACGATGTGGTAGCTATCAATCAGAATGCAATGCTAATATGTTTGACCGAGTCAGTCGATAAAAAGTATTTGAATCAATACGCAGAAATCGAAAAATACCTCTATGTCCTGAGAGCGAATTTTATAGATGACACATATAATGATTTACAACTTGATGTAATTATGTGTTTATATGATAAATTACATGATTTTGCACATAAATCTTTTGTCGGCTTTGACCAAATAGTTCCTTTTGGTCATGTAGGTCTTGTAAAGGAAGTGCAGATTGAAGACGAGCCTGAAGAGGAAAATGAGTAAAAAAATTATATACCCGTTTTTCAGCAGTAGTTCTATTTTTTTAAGAGGTGTATATGAAACCAGAGAATGATGTTCTTGATGAAATAATTTCTTTTTTCAGTAATGTTTTTGAAAATAAAATTAATACTAAAAACATATCTTACGCTGAATACAAAACTTCATGGCTCAAAGAATTAAACTTAGATGTCAATTGTAGAGAAGAAACAAAAGTAAAACAAACTATTAAGAAATTGCAAGAGCACCTTAAAGTTCAATTCGGAGAGAGGAGGATAAAAACAGAAGCCAAAGTAGCGGAGAATATGGAATTAAGGTTTAAAGACAATGAAGAAAACATAGATTTCAACTTTGATTCCTCAAAATTGATGGCTTTTGATATATTAGATTTATTCACAGGAACTGCCTTTGAAATAAGTCTTTCAGACGCTTTTGCTGAATTTTTTAAAGATTTATTAAAAGCTTTACTAGACTCGCGAATAAAAAAGTTATATCTTTGTATGAAAAATCACAGTTACAACACAAAAGGTGGCTCAAGCAGTATAGCAAAATCAGGTTATAATAAGGTTGTAAATTCACCGATGATAAGGCAATATGTCCAGTTAGCCAAACTGTATAAGATTGAAGTGAATTTTATCAATATCTTTCCTGATGATTAGATAATTAGTTTTATTAATTGTTTTGCAACAATACCAAGCAAAACAAAAGGAGACTATATTTGAGAGCAGATGTAAATCATTTATCATACAATCAAAAGACAAATTTGGGTAGTTTTTATACTCCGTCCCACCTTGTGAAACTAGTCTATGATACATTTTCAAAAAATTTAAAGAATCAGTTTGTAGATGTGGTACTAGAGCCAGCATGCGGTTATGGTGCTTTTTTTACAGAAAGTTTTCCGATAAAGAGCGTTCGCTTTGTAGGAGCTGATATTGACCGTGCAGCTTTATCTACTGCGAGTCAAAAATTTCCCAATATACAATTTCTGGCACATAATTTACTATCAAAGCCCTCCCGTGCAAAATATGAGATAAATGAAAATGAAAAACTTGTCATAGTTGGGAATCCGCCATACAATGATGTTACATCAAAGGTAAAAAATAAAATCAAATCTGAGATATATGAGATAGATACAGAGCTTCGGACTAGGGATTTAGGGCTTTCATCTTTGCTTGCTTTCACAAAACTTAACCCAGAGTATATAGCGGTTCTCCATCCACTTTCATATCTCATCAAAAAGGCAAATTTCCTAATCTTGAAACCTTTGATGTGTAGATACAAGTTGCTTGATGCTGTTGTGTTTAATAGCCAAGAGTTTTCGGAAACATCAAAGGCAACAGGATTTCCTGTCGTAGCTGCAATTTATGAGAAAAATCTGTATGGAACAAGGTATGAGCAGATACTACATTGGCGGTTTAAAACACTTGAAGGGTTTCAATTCTCTCTTTTGGACTTTGATTATGTCTGTAAATATATTCCCAAATACCCGTCACATTATCTTAAAAAAAGCAATTTTAAGTTTTTTACCATGAGAGATATAAATGCTTTGAAAAGGTCACGAACCTTTATCACAGAAGATTCTGATAATACTATCCATATACCACCTGAAAAACTGATGTATTATTGTTATATTGATGTGTTCAAAGATATCATACCAAACCTTCCCTATTTTATGGGCAATCTGGATGTCCCTTTTGATAGATTCACATTTGAAGAAACTAAAGAGGATTTTTTAACGATGAGCATTGCTAAACACCCAGATATTTTCAGAGGTAAATTCCCAATACCAGAAAGCGAGAGATTGAAACAAGCTCATACAAGGGTAAATAGATATTTTAAAGAGTTTTTAGGGGTAGAGTTATGAAACCCCAAACTGATAAAAATATATTAGATATAATATCCCTTGCTTCCAAATATCCTTCAATAAAAAGGGTAGGCATTTTCGGTTCTTATGCGAGAGGTGAGCAGCAAGCTAATAGTGACCTCGATTTGCTTTATGATTATGACGATGCTAATGAACACAGCACAGACGATATTTTGAGCTATATTGAAGAAATAAATGACAGCTTGATAAAGATTACAAATGCTACTAAAATTGATTATGTCTGGTATAAAGGAGTTTTAGAATCCTTAAATGAAAAATTTAAAACAAATCTTTTGCATGATGTTACTTGGGTATATAGCTAAACATAAGGTATAAAAGTGAATAAAAATCAAATCTACCATGAAAACTGCATTGAAACAATGCAGAGGATGCCGAGTAATTTTATCGATTTCGTGATTACTTCACCTCCTTATGACGATATACGCAATTACAATGGGTATAAATTTGAATTTGAAAGGATTACAAAAGAATTGTATAGAGTAATAAAAAAAGGAGGAGTCATAATTTGGATAGTTGCTGATGCGACCATAAATGGTAGTGAAACAGGGACTTCCTTTAAACAGGCATTATATTTTAAAGATATAGGATTTCGCCTTCACGATACAATGATTTATTATAAAAATAATCCTATGCCACAAACGGGAAACCGCTACCACCAGCATTTTGAATATATGTTTGCTTTTTCAAAAGAAAATCCAAAAACTTTTAATCCAATAAAAGAACCTACCAAATATCACGGACTGGCAAATATGAAAAACAGAGGTGTTGAAGGGTCTTTAGATTACGAAAAAGTAGAAAGGACAAAGGAAAAAAAGGTGGGAAATGTGTTTTTTTATTCTGTAGGGGGTGGAATCTCTACCAAAGATAAAATCGCTTTTGGGCATCCTGCCATATTTCCCGAAAAATTAGTTGCAGACCAAATAATCACCTGGACAAGTGAAAATGAGCTTGTTTATGACCCCTTTATGGGTAGTGGCACCACAGCAAAAGTTGCCCAAATGCTTAATAGAGAATGGATAGGGTCGGAGGTTTCTAAAGAATATGTCGAAATTGCTGTGGAAAGGCTTGACCAATACTTTGGAAATAAGAAACAAAATCAAAAAAGATAGTTTTATTTAGAAAGTAGGATAAAAAATTTCATAAAAGATGGAGAAAATAAAGATATGACAAATATTAAATCACAAGCAATTGAATTGCTTCAGGATATACCTGACGACAAGGTATTGCCTATTATCGAAATCTTAAAGGGATTACGATTGTTATACATTTCAAAGGAAAATACCACAACTAAAGAAACAACAATAACTAATGCCATGGGAATCTTAAATAAATACGCAAACCCAGATTTAATCCCTTTAGAGAAAGAAGCATGGGGAATGGCGGTGAAAGAAAAACATGGTAAACATTGATGCAAACGCAATTTTGCGGTATATATTAAATGATAATAACGAAATGGCAGGTAAAGTGCGAGATTTGCTGGATGAGTTTAAAGTTTTCGTAAGATATGAAGTCTTGGCTGAAGTTATTTATGTTCTTAACAAAGTTTACTTATTGCCAAGGAATGAAATTGTTGAAGGAATCAATATATTTCTATCAGAACCAAATGTAGAAACAGAATCATCAAAAGTTTTAACTTTAGCTTTAGAAAAATATGCCGCAGTAAACATTGATTTTGTCGATTGTATTTTGTATAGTTTCCGTGCTTTGTATGGGTTTGAGGTGTTTACCTTTGACAAAAAACTTATTTCTTTGCTAACTTCAATTTCTTAACAAGATTAAAAATGCTAAATAGAGACTGGATATGCTCGGAGATTTCTGAGGAATATATCCAGATTGCTGTGGAAAGGTTTGACCAATACTTTGGAAATAAGAAACAAAATCAAAAAGGATAGTTTTATTTTAGAAAGTAGGATAAAAAAAGTAATTGACAAAATGAGGTAGTTAAAAATTGTGGTTAGATACTAAAATTAAAGGAGATGATTATGAATACTTGTTTTGAAGTAGCAAATTATTTTTTGAAGCGACAGGATAAAGAAGCTGGCGATCTGATGTCAAACTTAAAACTACAGAAACTTGTTTATTATGCCCAAGGTTTTCATTTAGCCTTTGAGGGTAAAGCATTGTTTCTTGAAGAGATATCAGCTTGGGAGCATGGTCCTGTTTGTTTTGATTTATGGAAAAAATACAGAAAACACAAATCGGCTGGAATACCAATACCTTATGATGTTGACGCTTTGAGCTGTTTTACAAAAAAAACAAGAGAAATATTGGATGAGGTTTATAGGTGTTATGGTCAATTCTCGGCTTGGAAACTTCGTAATCTCACTCATGAAGATAGTCCATGGTTAGCAGCCTATAAAAATGGTGGTAGCGTTATATCACAAGAAAGTATGGAGACCTATTTTAAAACATTGATTATATTAGCGTAATTATGACCAATAAAATCAAGAAACGAATGGAAGTTTCAAATAGATTGATGATATCTAATGAAAAATATAACCCTGATGATAATCCTCCAAGATTTTCTTTTAAGAAACTTATGGACAGCGATATATTTGGCTGGCAAAGTTTAGATAATAATCATAAACTGGCTTTTGCTAACACTTTATATAATCTGAGCCAAAGAACATGGGCAGAATTAAGAATACTACCAAGACATGGCTTGGGATACGAAAAAATAAACAGAACCTCATTAAAATTACAACTCCCAAAAAATATTCCAACAGAAAGTAATATAATATCATTTAGATTTAAAGACAAAGCTTCCATGATAGGTTATCGAAGTTCATTTGGCACATTTTACATCATTGCTTTTGATAGTAAATTTAAGGCATATAAACACAATTGAGGCATTAAAATAAGAGCAATGAAACTTGATAATGCTTTATATATTGATGAAAGTTTTGAAAAATTGTCAAAAATTTTTCAGGTAAAATACACAAGTACTGAAATATTTGAAGAGTTTACAGTAAAAATGCCAGAACCTCAATATCTTGGAAGTAAATATAAGCTTATAAATTGGATTTTTCAGTATGTTCCATATGATATTCAATCCGTATTTGATGGCTTTGCAGGTTCGCAGAGTTTTAGTTTTCATTCAAAAAAGAAAGGTTTCAAAGTCATAACAAACGATTTTATGAATTATAGTCACCAAATAGGTCTTGCTCTGATAGAAAATAAAACAGAAACTTTGACTATGTCAGATATAAAGATATTATTTATTGATAATAATAATAGAAAAAATATGATGGAAAGGCTCTATAATGATGTGTTTTTTACCCAAATTGACTGTATATTTCTAGATAATTTCAGAGCAAATGTAGATATTTTATCAAACAACTATAAAAAAGCACTTGCTCTCACCATCTTGAATAGAGCTTTGACTCGAAAAACTACTATGGGACATTTTGCTCATCTACAGGCATTAAATTATGCTTCTGATCCTGAACGAGTAAAGAGAAATCCCAACATAGCCAGGAGAGCTAGCGAGGTCTTTCTCAATCTTGTCAAAGAATACAACGAAGCTGTTTTTGATAACAAAAAAGAAAATAAAAGCTATTGTGGTAATGTATTGGAAATATTACCTAAGATAAATGTCGACCTTGCATATTTTGACCCTCCCTATTGTGGTTCTCATTCTGACTACCAAAGTTTTTATCACCTTCTTGAGACCTACACAGAATATTGGGAGGATAAAAAATTCATCAATAAAAACAACAAATATTATCCACTCAAATTTAGTGGATTTGATAAAAAATCAGATATAAAAGAGTCTCTGAAACAGCTTTTAGATTTGTCAAAAAATATCCCCATACTGCTGTTTAGCTACAATTGTCGCTCTGTCCCTACCATAAAAGAGTTTACAAAACTTATAGCTCAATTCAGAAAAAAGGTCGTTGTGCATGAAAATGTCTATAATAATTCAAGAGGTGGAAAAGGAAGTGTCAAAAATAGTACTGAGTTTTTGATAAGGAGTGAAAATGTTTAATCCTTTGAAAAATTTGTATGATAATAATATGATAGAAGATGCTTTATTGCTTTTAGACTGGATAAATAGTAATTTTATCTTGTCATATAAAAAATGCGATTGGGAAAATATTGAAGAAATAGACCCAGATGGCATTGATATCGAAATGATGTCCGACATAGATACAAACTATGATTGTAATGAATTTATTTCCATTAATGACTATATGACCCAAAGGTTCAAGAGAAATGTTTTAACAGCAGAGGCAACTATAGAGAAACAAAAAAAAATTACATGAGTAACGATAAATTATTTGTATCAGGAAAGCAATTTTGTTGTTTTTACTAATAGAAATACATCATAAATAACACCCACCCAAGGAGGCACCATGACCAACGAGACTATAAAAAGCGTGATGCAAGTCCGGCTGTCGGACACATTACCAGAAAAGAAAGGATTTTTACCCAATATTCGCAGGGCACCAAGCAGAGGCAATGTCCTGAGCAAAGAAGAGACTATTTTAGCTTTGAAAAACGCTCTGAGATACATCCCAGAGCATTTACACAAAGAGCTTGCTCCAGAGTTTTTGGACGAACTAAACACAATGGGCAGGATATATGGTTATAGATATCGACCAGAGGGAACGATTTATGGCAAACCTATCAATGAATACAAAGGGATAGTGAAGGCAAGAGCAATACAAGTGATGATAGATAACAATCTTGACTTTGAGATAGCTCTGTATCCTTATGAACTTGTTACTTATGGTGAAACAGGCCAGGTCTGCCAAAACTGGATGCAGTATCAGCTCATCATGAAATATCTCGAAGTAATGACAGAAAATCAGACACTGGTAATGGAGTCTGGTCATCCTTTGGGTTTGTTTCCTTCAAGACCTGAGGCACCGAGGGTGATTTCTACAAATGGTCTGGTGATAGGTAAATGGGATAATCCAGATGATTTTAAAAGGCTCACTGCTCTCGGAGTAGCAAATTATGGTCAGATGACTGCTGGTGGCTGGATGTATATAGGTCCTCAAGGGATAGTGCATGGAACTTATATCACCCTTTTAAACGCAGGTCGACAATATCTCGGTATCCCAGCTGATAGTGATTTAAAAGGTGTAGTTTTTGTATCCTCTGGTCTCGGTGGTATGTCTGGTGCACAGCCCAAAGCCTGCGAAATAGCAGGTGGTATAGGTATCATCGCAGAGGTAGACCCTTCTAGGATAGAGACGCGTCATTCTCAAGGCTGGGTATCACTAGTTTCAAAGGATTTGGATCAGATAGCAAGGTGGACAGAGGAATATAGGTCAAGTAAAAAGCCTATTTCCATAGCCTATCAGGGAAATATAGTTGATTTGCTCGAATATTTTGATGAACATCAGATAAAGATAGATTTGCTTTCTGACCAGACTTCCTGCCATGTCGTTTATGAGGGTGGATATACTCCTGCTGGATTGAGTTTTGAGGAAAGTAGAGAAATGCTGGAAAAAGACCCTGAGAGATTTAAGAAAGTCGTGGATGAGTCACTTTTGAGACATTACAAGGTGATAAAGAGATTGACGGAACTTCCCCACCCTACCCCCCCCATAAATGTGGGGGGAAAAACTTCCCCTATGAATGTAGGGAAGGGAGCTTTTTTCTGGGACTACGGCAACAATTTCATGGCATCTATCTTTGAGGCAGGTGAAAAGTCAATAGCCAAAAACGGAAAGGACACCAACAACGGTTTTATTTATCCTTCTTATGTAGAGGATATCATGGGACCTATTTGTTTTGACAATGGTTATGGTCCATTTAGGTGGATATGTTTATCGAGAAAAGATGAGGATTTAAAAAAGACCGACCAAGCTGCTATAAATTGTATTGACCCTGATAGATGTCCTATAGATAGGGACAATTACCAGTGGATAGCTGATGCTGAAAAGAACCAGCTCGTAGTAGGCACAAAGGCTCGCATTCTTTATGCTGATGAAGAGGGTAGGATTAGTATAGCTTTGAAATTCAATGAAATGGTCAGAAATGGTGAAATAGGACCAGTCATGCTTGGTAGAGACCACCATGATGTTTCTGGGACAGACTCTCCTTTCCGTGAGACAGCAAACATTTATGACGGGAGCAATGTCATGGCTGATATGGCTACTCAATGCTTTGCTGGTAATATCGCAAGAGGTATGACTATGGTTGTCCTCTCAAATGGGGGTGGTGTTGGTATCGGTCGTTCTATAAATGGGGGAAATGGTATAGTTCTCGATGGCTCTGAATATATGGACGAAGTTGTCAAATCTGCATTGTCTTGGGATGTTATGGGTGGAGTAGCTCGAAGATGCTGGGCAAGAAATGAAAATGCGATTAATAGAACAATCGAATGGAATGAAAAACATAAAAATGAGGGACAAATAACTGTGCCTTTTATTGTAAGTGAGGAGATATTAAAGGGATTGAAATGAGTTAATATATAAACTCCTTGACATTTTGTCTAAAAATTTATTTTTGACATTTGAGGTTGAGTTTTGTTTACTCAAAATATTTAATAAAGGAGAAATTTATGGGTTTCTTTTTAACAAGATTTTTTTGGGGTGGGTTCCTGATATGTTGGGGACTTGTCCTAATTATTGAGAAGCTATTTCCAATAAAAATTCCATTTGGAAGGCTGATAATAGCATTTTTGTTGATTTATGGAGGTGTTTATTTACTTACTCGAACTACAAAACAGAAACGAGTTGAAGTAAATACGAACATCTTCACGAGTTCAAAGGTTGTAAATACAAAAGAAGGGAAAGAGTATAATTTTGTATTTGGCAACAATGTCATAGACCTTTCTGATTATGACAAATCCGAAACTATAGAGATAAACACAGTCTTTGGGTCATCAACAGTTTATTTATCTCGCGATAAGACATATAAAATAAGAGCCAATACAGCCTTTGGAGAGACAAAATTGCCCTTTCAAAGAGAATCTTGGCTCGGAAGTTGTGACTTCATAATCGGAGAAAAAGATAGAGATTTCAAAATTCCTATAGAAATCAATACAGTCTTTGGGAGTACGAATGTGTTATTGAAAAACTCTGAGGAGGCTGAAGAAGTCACAAATGAAGCTTATGTTGATTCAGAGGAGAACAATTCAGTAGAAGATGAATAGTTTTCTCGAGTATAAAGCAGAAATTTTATCAAAACTCGCAAAATTAGGTTTTGTTTTAAAGGAAAGCAAGATAATAAATTATGGTGAAGTATTAGAATTTACCCATATAGATAGAGAACAACCTCAAAAAACTTCAGGTACAATTGCAAAAATATCTCTTTATTACAATAAAAAAAATGAATATAAATTTGTAATAAATAAGATATTGCCAGAGAATAAAAAAGAATACTTAATACAAGCATTGATAGATGGTGAAAATAAAAATTCATCGAAAAATGATCAGCAAAGATTTGATTTGAATTGTAAATATGCTGGTAGTGATGAATCTGGTAAAGGAGACTATTTTGGACCTCTGGTAGTAGTGGCTTTTACCTCTGAAAAAGATGACATTGAGAAACTATACAGATTCGGTGTCAAAGATTCAAAATTACTCTCTGATGAAAGGATAGTTTTGCTTGCAGAAAAGATATTATTGGATTTTCATGGACAATACGAGTATTTTATCTTGATGCCTTCTAAATACAATGAATTGTATCCAAAGTTTTCCGTGAACAAACCGGGTTTGAATGAAATGCTCGCTTGGATGCACTCAAAGGTCATCGGAAACCTTCACCAAAGACATGATTTTTCACAAGTTATCATAGATAAATTTGCCAATGAAAAGCTGATAAAATATTATGTAGAAAAAGTATGTCCTGTTGATTTGAAAATAGTGACCAGAGCAGAAAATGATATAGTAGTAGCAACTGCTTCTATCATAGCAAGGTATTTATATATCAAAAGATTGGATGAACTTTCAACTCAATATCAAATTCCCTTGATGAAAGGTGCTTCGATAAAAGTTAAAGAGTTAAGAAATAAGATACATCCAGATATTATACCTTATATATGTAAGACACATTTTAAGGTTTGAATATAGTATAGAATTGAAAAAATGAAAATTATTTGACAAAAAAGGGCTTGAAAAAAAAATGCAGAAAAAATATACATTTTGGAGGAAAAATGGAAGTATTTGATGATTATCGATACACCGAAAACCATGAATGGGTAAAGCTTGATGGAGAATTTGCTTTTATCGGTATTACTTTTTATGCTCAAAAAGAATTGGGAGAGATAGTTCATGTGGAATTACCCAATGTAGGTGACAATTTAAATGCTGGAGACCCACTCGGCTCATTAGAAGCAGTGAAAACAGTTGAAGATATCTATTCTCCAATATCTGGAGAAGTAGAAAAAATTAATAACGATTTGTTTGATAATCCAGACTTAATAAACAAGTCACCTTATGTTGACGGGTGGCTTGTAAAGGTTCGATACACAGATAAAAACGAAATCGAAAAAATGCTTGTAGCTGATGAATATAGAAAACATATAGGTGATTGAATAACTCGATATATAGCTCCTCTTTAACACAGAGCCTTTGCTACCCAATGGGCTCGTTAGCTGTATGGATAGTATTTGACACTCTGATCGCAAGCTTGTCATTCTGAACTCAAACCCTGTCATTCGAACGCAGTGAGAAATCTTAAGGCTTTTCACTTCGTTCAAGGTGACAGGGAGTTACAACCCGCGTTAAGCGTGTCATTCTAGCACAACCTTGTCATTCTGAACGGAGTGAAGAATCTTAAACTTTGGCATCACTTTCAGAAAAGTAGTTTACCATAAATAAATAATCAGACTTTTAAATGACCGCAGTCTGAAAGCTATTAGTTCTATCGAATTATCATCATTTCCATCTAAATCTAGACAACAAAACAACCTCAGTAGAAAATGATAACTATACCCATAAACGTAGTTAACCTAATTCATCTAGAAAAGTTTTAGAAAATTAGGTGAATTAGTTTTGCTTGGAGGGAGGCAATAGTGCTACTGCGGTTGTTTTGTTGCTTGTATTAGATAAAAATTAAGTTGAATAGATTGCTTCTTGAAAATAGCAAGCAGAGACCATTCAAAGACAGAAAACATATAGATATTTCTCCTACCTCCCTTGCAAATTGGGGTAATAAAATGATCTGAACAAAATCCTTGACAAAATCAAATACATATAAATAATTGCACATATCAGCATATATGTATATGATTAATGTGTAAAAATATTTATTTATGCTTTGTATAATATAGTTAAAGGAGTGATTATGTCAATAAATGATATTGAATTATGTAACCCTATTCAAATTCATGAAGAGATTGTCCAAAAGGCAAAAGAAGATCTGCTTGATGATGAGTATATCAGATTAACAGCTGATTTTTTTAAGGTTTTAGGCGACCCAACAAGGATTAAAATCATTCAGATTTTATTCAAGAATGAACTATGCGTTTGTGATTTATCAGCTGTAATGGGCATGAACCAGCCAGCTATATCTCAGCAATTGAAAATTTTAAAACAAGTAAATATTGTTAAATATCGTCGTGATGGAAAAAATGTTTATTATTCTATCTATGATGAGCATATAAGACAATTGTTAGACTTGATTTTAAGTCCTGAAAATAATTCAATCATACCGGGGAGGTACAGATGAAAAAGTATTATTTAAAGAATTTAGATTGTGCAAACTGTGCAGCAAATATCGAAGCCAGTCTAAAAAAGCTTGAATATGTGAGATCAATATCCATCGATTTTAGTTCTGCGAGCATGTTTATAGATACAGACTTTATAGATAAAGTTGTAGAAGAAATGAAGAAAAAAGAACCAGATATCGAAGTATTGGAAAAAGAAAGTTTCCAAAATGTAAAGATAGCTAACGAAAAAAACAAAACTGATTTTAATCCTCATATTGAGCTTTGGATAACCGTGATCTGCGTGATAGTCTACATTTTGGCTTTGATTTTCAATAAAAAACTGCAAGAAACACCCTTTATGATAGGTTCTTGGATAGTATTTGTGTCTATATATCTGGTTGCTGGTTGGAGAGTTTTGCTCAAGGCATTTAAAAATATCAGACATGGCGGTTTTTTTGATGAAAATTTTTTGATGACCATCGCTACACTGGGAGCTTTTGCTATCGGAGAACTACCAGAAGCTGCTGGTGTGATGATCTTCTTTAAAGTGGGTAGTTATTTACAAGAATTGTCTATCTTTAGGTCTCGGAGAAGTATCAAGGCTCTTCTTGAAATCAGACCAGATTATGCAAATGTAGTTCACAATGCACAAATCTTCCAAGTTTCACCTGAAGAAGTTGATATAGATAGCGAGATTATAGTTAAACCGGGTGAAAAGATACCTTTAGATGGCGAAATCATTAGTGGTAGCTCACAGCTTGATACATCGGCTTTAACTGGTGAATCTATCCCCAAAATTGCCAACGAAAAAGACTCTGTTCTAGCGGGTATGATAAATCTAACTGGACTTTTGAGAATAAAGGTCACAAAACATTTTGCCGAGTCTTCTATAGCAAAGATCCTTGAAATGGTAGAAAATGCTACTCACAAAAAAGCTAAAACAGAGATGTTTTTTACTACTTTTGCCAGATATTATACCCCAGTGATTGTAGGAATCGCGTTGTTAACAGCACTTTTGCCACCATTGTTGATGAATGATCAACTCTTTTCAGACTGGATTTACAGAGCTCTTGTTATTCTTGTGATTTCCTGCCCGTGTGCCTTGGTAGTGAGTATCCCATTGACTTATTTTGGAGGTATTGGAGCTGCTTCAAGGAAGGGTATACTTATAAAAGGTTCATCATTTATTGATAGCTTGAATCGTGTTCGAACTATCGTTTTTGACAAAACAGGGACTTTAACAAAAGGTGTTTTCCAAGTAACAAAAATCAAAAATTATTTATCAGGAAAATCAAATACATCTTCTCTACCTTTTACTGATAACGATTTACTGCAAATCACTGCTGAAGCTGAAGCACATTCAAACCACCCTATAGCTTTATCTATTTTAAAAGCATATTCAGATATAATAGACAAAAAAAATGAACCAATAGATTATTCTGTGATAAAGGATTATCAAGAACTTGCCGGGAAAGGCATTTCAGTCAATATCAGAGAAAAAAAAGTTTTAGTAGGAAATGCCAAGCTCATGTCAGAGAACAACATAGATTTTGTCATTTCAGAAGATATAGGCACTATTGTTTATACAGCCATTGATGGCGTTTTTGCTGGTCATATTGTTATTAGTGATGAGTTAAAAGAAGATTCTACTATAGCAATAAAAAGGCTTCGCGATATGGGTATACATTCAATACAGATGCTCACAGGAGATAATTTGATGATAGCTGAAGATTTATCAAAAAAGCTATCTTTAGATAGTTTCTATTCTGAACTATTACCGGAAGATAAAGTTGAAAAGCTTGAACAAATCATAGAGACAAAAAATAAGAAAGAAAAATTGGTATATGTTGGTGACGGGATAAATGATGCTCCAGTCATAGCATTAGCCGATGTGGGCATTTCTATGGGGAGTCTTGGTTCTGATGCGGCTATAGAAACAGCAGATGTGGTGATTATGAACGATTCTTTGAACAAAATTCCTGATTTACTCAGAATTTCTAAAAAAACAAGGAATATTATCATTCAAAATGTAACCTTTGCCCTGAGTGTGAAAATTCTTTTTTTAATACTTGGTATTAGCGATCATGCAAGTATCTGGGAAGCAGTCTTTGCAGATGTTGGGGTAGCTTTGATTGCTGTGTTGAATGCTATGAGGATTATGAAAACATAACATAATAGTATTTTATGACACAAACTCTAAAATTACAAAGAAAAAAAATCCTTTACAAAATATCTCATTTTAAATAAATTGTCAAAAAATGCATTTTGGTGGTGACATGGGGGATTTATTGATAGGGTTAACTTCATTGATAGCTAATCCTAAAATGATTTTAATGATGATTGTAGGTGGTATCTTGATTTATTTAGCGATAAAGAAAGATTACGAGCCTGCCTTGCTTTTACCAATAGGATTTGGGACTATTTTGGCAAATATTCCATTTTCTAGTGCGATTGGGGAACATGGTCCTTTAACATTGTTGTTTAATGCGGGAATAATGACCGAACTGTTTCCAATTTTGATTTTCATTGCTATAGGTGCAATGATAGATTTTTCTGTATTGCTACGAAACCCTTTTATGTTGATGTTTGGAGCAGCAGCTCAGTTTGGGATATTTTTTGCGATGATGATGGCATCTTTGTTAGGTTTTAGTTTTTTAGAATCAGCAGCAATTGGCATCATCGGAGCCGCAGATGGTCCTACATCGATATTTGTTGCAGGGAGATTTGCCCCAGAGCTTTTAGGGCCTATCACCGTTGCTGCATATTCATATATGGCTTTAGTGCCTATTATACAACCACCTGTTATTCGTTTATTGACAACTCAAAACGAAAGAAGAATACGCATGGACTCATTTAATGCTCAAGTTCCTAAAACTGTAAAAATACTTTTCCCTATCATAATCACAATAATTGCAGGGATAGTAGCTCCTACCTCAGTAGCTTTAGTGGGCTTTTTAATGTTTGGAAATTTGCTAAGAGAATGTGGAGTTTTAGATAAACTAGCAAAATCAGCTCAAAACGAGTTATCAAGCCTTGTGACAATCTTGCTTGGGATAACGATAGCTTCCACAATGACAGCAGAAAAATTTTTAAATTTACAGACATTATATATACTTGGGCTTGGTTTGATAGCTTTTATAGCTAATACTGCTGGAGGCGTTTTATTTGCAAAAATATTAAATCTATTTTTAAAGAAAAAGGTCAACCCAATGATAGGCGCGGCAGGAATTTCAGCTTTTCCTATGTCTGCGAGAGTTATACAAAAGATGGGACAAAAAGAAGATAAACAGAATTTCCTATTAATGCCTGCAACTAGTGCAAATGTTGCAGGTCAAATAGGTTCTGTGATAGCAGGTGGCTTGATACTTGCCCTTTGTTCCTAAGTGTAAAGAAATCTCAGAGGAGAAATAATGAACAATTTAAATACACCTTTTTCACCTGAATCAATAGCTGTTTTTTTAGAGACAATTTCGGTGATGTTAAAAGGAATGATCGGAATATTTGCTTTTATGCTGATATTTTATGCCTTAATAAAAATATTAGATAAAGTTATAAAAGAGAAAACGGAATAAGTTGATTTAAATGGGTATCAGAAGAAAATCACGAGAATTAGTTATTCAAACATTTTATGCATTGACATATTCAGAAAAAGACCAATATTTACAATATCTTAGTTATTTGGATAAATATCAAGAGATTTTATTAAATATTGCCTCTGAAAATAAGATACAACCTGAGAATAAAGTATATGAACTTGCTGAGGCTATGATAAAAAATATTATTCCTAAAATTGAAGATATAGATGAAATCATCAAAAGAAATTTGGGAAATATTAAAATAGAAAAATTAGGAGTTTTAGATGTGATTATCATCAGGATGGCAGTATTTGAGATGATTTTAGAAGATACACCATCGATAGTTATGATAAATGAGGCAATCGAATTGGCAAAATTGTTTTGTGCTGAAAAAGCTCCTGCCTTGATAAATGCAATATTAGATAAAATAAGGAATGCTGAAACAAATATTTCAGTAACAATTAGAAATGACTAAAAAAAAATCTTTAAAAGAAAATGTAAACAGTGATTTAAATCATAGTTTCTCAGTTTGTAACGAAAAGAAAACGGAACTACCGATTGTCAAATGTTCAATCGGAGTGATAGCCTACAATGAAGAAAAAAATATATCTCAAATATTAAGAGCCTTACTCAAACAAGAATTACATGAAGTTGAGATAGATGAGATAATCGTTATTTCCTCTGGGAGCACTGATAAAACTGACTTAATCGTTAGAGAATATCAAGAAAAATTCAACAAAATCAAGTTGTATATTCAAGAAAAGCGAGAAGGCAAGGCTTCTGCAATCAATCTTTTTTTAGAAAAAGCCAAGAACCATATTTTATTGATAGAATCTGCTGATACAATACCATCAAAAAATACTGTTGAAAAGCTCGTAAAACCTCTTAGAAAAACAAATATTGGAATGACCGGAGGTAGACCTATTCCATTACAAACAAACGATAATTTTGTAGATTTTGCAGTTAATCTTTTATGGAAACTCCATCATAGAATGGCCAAATTTAAACCTAAACTTGGTGAAATGATAGCCTTTAAAAAAGTTTTCACTTCAATTCCAGAAGACTCAGCTGTAGATGAAGCAAGCATAGAAGCTCTTATCGATAAAGCAGGTTTAAAATGTCTTTATATTTCTGACGCTATCATTTATAACAAAGGTCCAGAAACGATTTGTGACTTTATAAAACAAAGAAGAAGAATAGCTACAGGGCATTTGTGGTTAAAACACAAAGAGAACTATAATGTGACCTCAAATCAACTCTCCTTATTATTTGGATTATATATATTTGAATGCCTAACTAACCCCAAGGATATAATTTATATAACTGGAACAGCAAAACTTGAGATGTATTGTAGATTGTTGGGTTATTTCGATTATTATATAAAAAAAACAAACCCATATATATGGGAAATGATAGATAGATAATTATGCTACAAGTTCTTTCAAGATTGTTGTTGTATAAAGCATATTATTATTTTGGTTTTCCCAGAATAATGCCTATGAGTTATACAATATCATTGACCTGGGATTGCAATTCTAAATGTTCAACTTGCTTTGTCTGTAAAAGAAAGTCGACAGATATGAGTCTTGATGAGTATAAAAAGGTTTTTTATCATTTAGGAAAAAGTCCATATTGGATAACCTTTAGCGGAGGAGAACCATTTCTGAGAAAAGATTTTACAGAAATTGTGAAATCTTTTTATGACATTTGTAAACCAAGAATTATTAATATTCCCACCAATGGGATTCTTACTAATACAATTATCAAAAGCATTCAAGATATTTGCCAACACTGCAAAAAAGCACAAATAATTGTGAATTTATCAATAGATGGGATAGGAGATCAACATGACCAAATTCGAAATGTCCCAGGTAATTATCAAAAGGTAATTCTAACTTTTGATAAACTAAAAAAAATGTGTAAAGCGACTAATAACAATACCGATAAGCCTTTATATTCAAGAATCGATCGTTCAAAAAATATTGATAGAAAAAAACAACAAACTGGAAATATAAAAAGCTCTCTCAAATATAAATCTAAAGGAAACAATTTTGTTTATCAAGCATCAATAAAGGATAAAAATTCTAATAAAATAAATGAAGATGCAGCTAACAACATTTCTTTTAAAAATCTTTCTGTAGGCATACATACTGTTATCTCTAAATATAATATTGACAATTTTGCTATGATATCAAATACACTCATGGAATTAAAACCAGAACAATATATAACGGAAATAGCCGAAGAAAGGCATGAGCTTATGACTGTCGGAGTAGATATAACCCCTGAACTTTTAAATTATAAGGCAGCAGTAGACTACTTGACACATCGAATAAAACATACAGATATAGAAAAAAGAATGAATAGAATAACGCAAGCCTTTAGAATAGAATATTATAAACTCGCAAAAGCTATTCTGAGGTTTAAAACGCAAATTATTCCATGTTATTCCGGTGTGGTATCATGCCAAATAGCTCCAGATGGTGATGTCTGGGCATGCTGCATAAAGGCGAAATCTCTCGGAAATTTAAGAAAAAACAAATACAATCTCAAAAAAATATTAAGAAACATAAAATTTAAAAAAGAAAGAAAATATATAAAAGATAAGCAGTGTTATTGCCCACTAGCTAACGCTTCTTATACAAATATGTTGCTTGATTTTAAAACTCTTTTTAGAGTTTTTTATAGAAGTTTTGTAAAATGGTTTAACTAAAGATATGAAAAAAAAGCATTATATCCCTGCGGTATTCATAATAGTAGCTATATTATTGTCAGCTTATTATGTTTTTTTTCGAGACAATGAAATAGAAATTCAGCTTGATCGAAGCCGCTATATCATCAATCAAAGAATACGAAATATAGAGTTAGAGAGATTTCCTTTGAGATTGCAACTTGAATTTGAAAGGCTTAGACGAGATTTCACTAATATTCAATTACAAAAAGAATGGACTACAGAGCTTACTTTCGATCTTACTCATCCTCCTTTCTTTGATTTGAGAAATCTATATCTTGTTAGCTTTGATAAATTAGCTGTTTATAACAAAAATGATTTAAATTCTGTTTGGGTAAAACAGCTTGACTTCGATATAGAGAGCTTTTCTTTGATAGATGGAAATAATATTTTAGTAATAGATAGTAATGGAAGCGCGTATGCCTTAAATCGTAATACAGGCGATTTGAATTGGTCTCAGAGCATACATGAGAGGTATATAAGCGAACATTCTTTTTCTATAAAACCTATTTTAATAACACACAATGAGGATAAAAGAATTATCACCAGCATAATCATCTTCCCTATAAATAATGAATTAAGAATTTTTTGTAGTATAACAGGGGAAAATCTTTTTACATTGGATTTAGAGGATTATATTTATTTTTTATCAGAATATGATCAAATCAGTAACGCTATCTATGTCTCTTATGGAAATAGAATAGCAAAAATAATTCTTGATAAAAGGTGATTTTTGACGATAAAGAAGTATGTTAAAAATAGTTATTTTGTTTTTTCTCATATTATTAGCAGTAGATGGCATTTTTAGAGATGGCTACTTGATTGAAGTCTTTCTTGGACATGAAATGCATCTACCCTTTTTTATAAGGATTGCTTACATTGTAGTGGCTATAGTTTCCACAGCTTTGCTTTTTCATGCTGTAGTTTGGGAATTTAATCTGATGCCTAAATTAGAGGAGAAAAAGACTCCTTTGCAAATAAAAAGAGATGAAGAGGAAGAAGCTAGGTTGAAAGCCGAAGAAGAAGAAGCTGCCGAAGCAGAAAGAATAAAGCAAGAAGAAGAAATGGCTGAAATAGCATTGAAGGTTGCTCAAAAAGAAGAAGAAGAACGCGTCAGTAATGAAGGTAGGAAATATTTATTGTAGTTTTGTCGTAGGGAACGCATGTAACTGCCGCTAACAATGCAGATTTGGCAACATTAGTAGGGAACGCATGTATGCGTTCCGAATATGTAGAGTATGAAAAATAAAAGAGGCACCCCGAAGGGTGCCTTGTGTATGAGGAGGTTATATGAACAGAATCTGTGGGGGAAGATTCTGTATTTTATTAAACTCCATTTTTTTTTTATGTTACAAAAAAAAATAAAAAAAGGAAAAATAATGAATTTTTTTTTGACTATAGCTGCCTCTGACAGCTCGGGTGGAGCAGGGATACAACAAGATTTAAAGATGGCTCAAAGAACTGGATTCTGGGGGTTAAGTGCTGTTACTGCAATAACTTCGCAAGATTTTCATAATGTATATATTATCGAATTTTTAAAAGAAAAAGTAATTGAAACACAACTAAAAAATATTTTTAAATCTTTTAAAATTTCTGCAATAAAAATCGGAGTATTGCCTTCTATAAGATTTGCAAAGATAATTTCACAATATCTTAATTCTGTTGACTGTCCAAAAGTTTATGATCCAGTTTATAAATCATCTTCTGGTCATTGTCTCTTAACTGATGAACCCAAGGAAATATTTCAAATCATAAGTCCACATTGCACCGTGATTACCCCTAATATCCCAGAATTTGAATTTTATTATGATACTGATATAAAATCCGCTTTAAAAAATTTTAAAGGCAAACCAAATATATACTTAAAAGGTGGACATTCAACTGAAAACAAAATTATTGAATACCTATTCTATAAAAATACCCTTAAACATTTTGCTTATGAAAGAAGTAATTGGGTATATAATAAAGGTACTGGATGTGCTTTCTCATCATTATTAAGCATGTATTTAGTAGATAATGAGATAGAAATAGCCTGTCAAAAAGCGAGAAGGGATTTAGTGCAATTTTACGATGAAACGAATATAAATCTCCATTCTCCTACTTTGTCATTCTGAACCCTATCTTGTCATTCTGAACGAAGTGAAGAATCTCTTTGTCATTCTGAACCCTATCTTGTCATTCTGAACGAAGTGAAGAATCTCTTTGTCATTCTGAACCCTATCTTGTCATTCTGAACGAAGTGAAGAATCTCCATTATCCATTACTTCAAAAGCACCATCCTCTTCACTTCTACACCCGCATTTGTCTCCAGACGATATAAATAAATTCCCGAAGGCACATCTTCGGCATTCCATACTACTGAATATCTTCCTGCATTTTGCTGATCATTAATGAGGGTTTCAACGAGCTGCCCTCTGAGGTTGAAAATATCAATCTTTACATTTGATTCCTCTGCGAGGTGATATCTGATAGTGGTGCTAGGATTAAATGGATTAGGAAAATTACTTAATAATTCAGTAAAAACAGGAATCTCAATCTCATCACCTTCAGAAACTCGAACTTCTATCTCAATAGACACTATTTCTGATTCACCAATCAGATAAATAGCCTGTAAGTTATATACATGAACCCCATCAGGAACATCATAGTCAATAAAATTAGTCTCAAGGATGAGTGAGCTATATAAAGGAAATTCATCACGATACAATCTATAACCCAATAGATTTGCCTCCATTTGCAGAGGGATGATATTAGGGGCAGTCCAGCTCAAAGTTACTGTATTACTTTCCACATTACCTTCAAAATCGGTTGGAGGTAATAACTCTACCGCTTTTTCATACAATACAATGTTTCCCAACTCGATTTCGATGGTTCCTACTTCTAAATTTGTGTTTACAAAATCATAATATCCTTCTTTTGATATTGTGAGTATGTAGACAAGATCAGGATATATATTTTCTAATAGAAATTGTCCCATATCATCAGTTGTAGTTTCGTACTGTTCAACATTTGACGATTGGAAATCATCTCTACGATAGATACTATTTTCTTGGAGAGTGACCAATGCTCCCTGAATACCAGTTTGAATTTCTGATGTTATGACTACACCTGAAACTGATACTTCTGATACCATTGAAATATTCAAAGTGGTAATTTCTCCCTCAAATATGCTTATATTATCTATCTCTTGAGTGACAAAACCATGTTTAGAAACAGTGATACTGATAATACCCTCTGGAAGCCTTTGTAAAATATACTGACCAAAACCGTCAGTCAATATTCTTCGTGTGCTATAGTTTACTCTTACACGTACTCCTTCAAGAGGAACATCGTGATGCGTAACAATTCCTGAGAGATGACCAATACTTTCATTAGGAACGATTGATAATGTGATATTGGGCACATTATGTGATAGCTGACCAGACGGTGGTGATAATGGATGTAAGCTATCTGACATACCCACAATGTGTATAGTCCTAAACTTACCTTCATCTTTTGTTTGTAAAAAGGGAGTTAGCATAGGCCATGTTTGTTTATATTTTTTCCATGTATAAATAACAAGATTACCACCTTGATAAATAAATGGATTATCTAAAACTAAGGTTAAAGGATTCATTCCACTTGGATGTTGAGGCAACACATCATCGTAAACAAGTGTGAAGTATTCAGAAGGTATCCAGCTATTATTGGAAGTAAAGGTATCTATATCATCCCATATATTTGCCATATAAACAGCTATACTGCTACCTCCAACATTTGATGATTGATCATTGTAAGTATATTCAATACTTGAGATTAGACCTACCTCATAAAGCTCATCTGCTGTATAGATAGTTTGAGCGAGACTGCTTTCCCAATCAAAAGTGAAAGGTGCTATTGGAGACCATTCGGTGCTATTAGGATCTCCCACATAAACTTCAAGAGTCTCACCATGTAGTATTGACAAGCTCAAAAAAAGTGTTGTCAATAGCAAAAATAGACAAACATTAGCCTGCCCAATTCGTTTTGTCATCTGTTTTTTTGTTGTTTTCATAAATAACTCCTTGTTAAAATCGGAATATAAAAAATGATTTTTCTCCATTTTCCTATCTTGTCATTCTGAACGAAGTGAAGAATCTCCATTATCCATTACTTCAGCAACATCATTCTTCTCACTTGTGAAAACCCCTCCGTTCTCATCTGATAAAAATAGACACCACTGGCAACTTCGCGACCATTTTCATCGGTTCCATGCCAGTCTATACTATGAGAACCTGCTAAAAAGAATTCATTGGTCAAAGTCCTAATTCTTTGACCACGGATATTAAAAATGTCTATCGAGACTATAGACTCTACTGCTAAATCAAAGGATATATTAGTGATAGGATTGAAAGGATTGGGGAAATTGCTCAATAGCCTTGTTTCGAGCGGAATTGTGTTTATCGGTGGTTTAGGCTCACTACATTGCAAATAACTGTATATTTGCTTCATGATAGCTTCATCCATCTTTCTATACTCTGCATAACTCGCTGGAATGCCGACAGATGCTACTGGAAAACTCCTTTTTCCTTGTTCTGTGAGTTTCTGGATACAAAAAAGCTGAGATTTCATTGCCAATAGCCTTTCAAGCTCTCCGACTGGGTCTTGGATGATTTCTTCAAACAGCTCGATAGCCTCTTCATATTCCTCTATGAACATCTTGGTCATCGCTGTGACATGCTGTATCACTATCGTGAGGTTCGGATGAGATATGTCGAGAAAATCAAAAAAGTCCTCTATATCAAGCTCCAAAACATTGTAAAGATGCGGCATAAGAGCGATACTATAAATAGCATAAATTGTGTCTGGATATTCGTCAACTATGCTCTTGAATGCTAAAAGGGCTACATCGTAATCTTCCTCTTCTATTGCCTCTAATCCTCCGTCATAAACTCCTCTTGCTGATACACCCGGTTTTTCTTCAAAATGAGCTTCTGAAAACCAAAAACAATCGCTACATGGATAAAAACGACTCAAATCTGCTTTGGACACATTTAACATTGAGACATTTATATGAGGTCGCAAAGGAGGTGTATATGATCCCATGATACGAAGTAGATAATGGTCATCACCACCAGAGTTTACTTCATCTATTGCACTTGGGCGGGTTTGATGGGTGAGAGTATTGGGAAAACTAACCCATGCATTATACATCGCAGATATCTCAGCAGAACCATTGTTCGAGATTATTGATGGTCCAGAGATAACACTTTGCTGCTCAGATAGACTATAAAACCCGTATTCTAAGTTATCTTGTATTATTGTATCAAGGAGGTGAACGCGAGTTCCCTGCCATACTTCAAGCCCCGACCCAGCATTCTCGTTGATTTCAGCATTGTATACTCTATTCTGAAAAATTGTGTCTCGATTTAAAGACCCCCCAATATTAAAAGATGGAGAGTTATCTATGATAAGACCGGTAGAACCATTGTCGAGGATATATAACTCATCAGCATCTATGATACTGTTTTTCAAAGTTATGCCTTTAGCGTTTTCTTCATATACGAGATTGCGAGCATACAATTTTGAATTCGATGTCAGGTATAATTCATGAATTGAGGTGATTGTGGTGTCATAAAAATTAAGAGATGATTCTATTGCATAAAAAGAACCTATATTTTCTACCATTACATCTTCAAATTTTACACTACTATTGATAAATAAAAAATTATGTATTTCTGTTATCAAATTTGATGCAATGGAACTTATTGTGAAATCATTTTCTATATTAGGTTGAGAGTCTATTATCACAAACCCATTGAATCTATTACCTGTTCTGCTCAGAATTTCAGTCTCTTCACCTAAAATCATTCTACTATTATCTATGATGATTAAATCTTTGCGGTCAGATAAATCATTTATCTCAGTTATATCTATCAAACTACCCTCAGCAGAACCATATATTCTACTCATTCCCTCCATACTAAACAAACTATTGTTATTGAAAACGATGTTTTGAGCGTGATTCATTACTATATCGGTATCATTTATCTCCAAACTCGAATTGTAAAAAGCTGCTGAACCATCTACTACCAACTCGATTTTTCCGTTATCTAAAATGATACTACTGTTTTGAACTAACAAGAAACTGTTCTCACCACTGATTGAGATAGAACCATTTCCTAAATTGATTTCTGAAGATATTATTTTCAATTCTCCAAACCTGATTTGAAATCCATAAAATTTATTCAGAGCTTGATTTTGATTTTCATTGATGATAGAGTTGGTTATAGTCAAAATAGCCTCATTATCGATGACATACATCTTGTTTATAGCAAACTCCTCACCACTCATGATTGTGTCCTCTGTAATCCAGATCTGGTCTCCCAGTATCCTCTGCACTGGATTGAGCATATTCAATCTGCCACCAGTTATAGTACTGTCCTGCATTGCAGGGATTCGATCCACTCCATCAAGGATATATTGCTTCATGAGTAAAGCAAGTCCGCTAGGATTACCTTCATATTCATCAAGCAAATCATCAGGGGCGATTTGATAGAGTAATCCGATTAGACCTGTTACATGAGGAGCAGCCATAGAAGTGCCAGAAGATTCATAGTACCAACCAACTCCATTATAATAATTGATTGTTGATAATATGTAATCTCCTGGTGAACCTAGATGAACTGAATTTGAGCCATAATTAGAATTAATTGCAAACTCATCTTTATTGTTTGTGGATGATACACTTAAAATATATTGTGATTTTATAGTAGCAGGTATCATTTTATTTTCGGGCAAATCATTATTACCAGATGAATTTCCCGCTGCTGCAATTGTCATTACTCCAGCCTGCCCCATAAGTTCAATAATATATTCCATTATATCAAGTTCATATTCTCCAAAAGAAATGAATCCAAAAGATGAATTTACAGCCACGATATATTCTCCGCCCTGAATGAATATATCATTGTAATCGAGTCTTTGTTCTAACACATATTGATATGCCATAATTACCCAAAAGACTGTCCCCCATCCTCTATCCATTGGAAGCCCAAATGAAATTGGCATCATTGTAACCACAGGTAATATTTTTATATTCCTTGCTATTCCTGATATTCCCAGATTATTGTTACTAATAGCTCCTGCTATCCCTGCCACATGAGTGCCATGCGAGCCAATATATAAAGAATCGTTACTTGTTATTACATTCCATCCTTTATACCAATTTATATCTGGATGATTTGGTGCATATCCATTATCAGCTATGGCTAAAACTACATCGTTGTCAAAAATTATTTCTTGTTGAAATAAACTTAAAAGTTCCCAGACATATTGAAAACTAATGTCAGCATTAGATAAACCTTTTATATCATTTACTATCTGACTAGTATTTTTTAATGCCCATTGATCTGGATATAATGGGTCATTAGGATAGTTTCCAAGACTCTCTATATAATAATTAAATTGGGCAAGGTGAACATTTGGGTCTTGTCTCATCCTTTCAAGAATATCATCGTCTGATATCAAATTTTGGTTGTAATAAAAAAGATGAGTATTAAAACGTTCTGAATATCTGTGACTTTCGTCAATTACTAATTCAAATTGAGAATATGACGAAATAAAATTTATTAGATCATCACCTCTGGTGTTGTTGTTTAAATCAAGGATAATTTGCCCTGGTATACTATTTGATGAACTCAAACAGTATATCAAAACCGACAAAAACAATAAAAAATTAAATTTTTTACAAAAAATCATTTTAGCCTCCTGTGTTTTTTGTTTTATATTTATTCATTTTATCTTAGCAGGATCATTCTTCTTGTTTCATTATAGTCTTCTGTCACCATTGTATAGAAATAAATACCACTACTCACTCTGAGATTTGAACTATCTACTCCAGTCCAAAATATCTCATATTTTCCAGCTGGTAAAAGATTATTTATCAATGTTATTATTCTCTGACCTCTTATGTTGAATATTTCTATTGAGACAAATCCATTTCGAGCAAGGGAAAAATTTATCGTTGTTTGTGGATTGAAAGGATTCGGAAAATTTCCCAAAAGCAATGTCGTATAAGAGATGATTTCGTCATTTTCATCGCTAGTTTCAGGTTTTGCTATAACTATATTTGATGGCTCAGACTCTCCATCTATCTCTCCACCCCATATTGCAGTGACATGATATTCGTAATAAATATCATTCTCCAATCCGATATCGGAATACTCTTTATATGGGCTTAATATTACATCTATTTTTTTATCATCTCGAAAAACATTGTATCCAATCACAGTTCCATATTTTTGAGTATTGGGGATTTCCCATGATAGATTTACTACTCCATCACCGGCAATAGCTTGCAGATTCAATGGTGGACTAAATAATGGCATTATGATTGATGTTCCCGCCGATCCAAATTCACCATCATCATAATATGCTATTATCCAATAAGAATATTTTGTATCTGTATCCAGATTAAGATCAATGTAATTCATATCTGTTGTTTGATTTACAAATATGTGATTTCGATAAAGTATAAATCCATTTAAACTTGCCTGAATATTGCTGTCGTAATTAATAGAAAAATCAGATTTGAGCCATGTTAATACTACATCATGGTCTAAAATTTTTCCTGTAAAATCGACTGGCGCTTTTCTCTTGTTATCCATACTCCGTAAAAAAGGATAACCATTATTGAGTCTTTCGTCTATCCACCATATATTTTCTAAATCCCAATCATTATTTATAAAAGTAGAATTTTGTTTCATTTCTAAAGTAGTTAATCCGAAATTATTATTTATTGTATGGTTCTGCCCTTCTACTAAATTAAATGGTTCTAAAACTCCTGTAGTTTCAGTATTCCAAAAATTATGTCTGATATTTGAGGGATTTTGAGAAGAACTTATTCGACCGATAAGCCCACTTATATTTTGAAAGTCTGTATAAGATACTACATAACAAAACTGGACATCTGATAATGACATTGAGCCGATTAATCCTCCATTCCTTTCTCTTTCTATAGAGCTAAAAATATCTCCATAAAAAAATGAATTTTTCAATGTGGTTTGTCCGGTATAGCCTATTATTCCACCTAAAGATGATGTTTCACTCATGAAATCATAAATAGTTACTTTTGAATAACAATACTCTATATGAGACCTTTGAGCATTCCCCACCAGGCTACCAACAATTGAAGTAATAGATATTTCTGGATATGACGTTCCTACTAAAAGTTCTCCAGAAACTTTACAATTTTCTATTTTGCTTTCAAATGCGCATCCAACTAAAACGCCTATATATGATTGGTAGGTTCTATTTTCTTCCAATTTAACGGTTGCATTTTCTACTCTGAGATTTTTTATTGTAGCAAAATCTAAATAACCAAATAAAGCTGGGTGAACAATGGCAGGAATATCAAAATAACCTTCATGATAATATAATTCATCAGGGGTATTGATATGCAAATTGCTTATTTTATGATAATCTCCGTCATATATACCTAAAAATGATAACACTTTTGCATTCATTGTTGCTACCTCAAAATAATTGCCTATCGGATGAAATCCCTTGCCTTCATTCCAGTTTATAGTCTCAGAAGCATCTATGTCAGCTGTTTGCAAGAAATAATATCTATATACCTCCCAATTATTATCTAGTAAAGCAAAACCCCACACATCAGGTGTCTCTGACAACCACCTCAAATTCGCCAGATTCGCTATTAAAAAAGGGGTTTCTTCTGACCCTGCGTTTTCCTCATGAAAATTTGAGGGTGGTTCTGCAAGGGTTTCGGTGTGTAAAGAAAACAAACTAACACAAAAAAACATTGCGATTAATAACACAAAAAAAACATTTTTTCTGTCTATTCTCATTTCTCCTCCAAATTTGAGTCAATTTTGAAACTCATTTTTTAACTTTAAGGTATATTTTTTTATTTTTACTATTTTTGTCAACAATTATTTTATTTTTATTTTTCAGATATTTTTTTGAATAATTTTAAATAAGATTATTTCAACAATACCATCCTTCTCACGGTAGTAAAATCTCCAGCTCTCATCACATAAAAATACAACCCGCTTCCGACATCGCGACCATATTCGTCCTCTCCATTCCACAATACTTGATGAAATCCTACATTCATGCTCTCATTCAACAGATTCCTAACTCTTTGTCCACGAATATTGTATATATCAATCGAAACGATTGATTCTACGGCGATATTAAACTTTATTATAGTCTCAGGATTAAATGGATTAGGAAAATTACCTATCAATTCTGTTATCAAGGGTATCTCAATATCTTCAAACTCTGACGCATAAACTTCTATTTCAACAGAAACATGCTCTGATTCACCACCGTTGTAAACAGCACTTACACTATAGACATATTCCCCAACAGGCACATAAGCTTGTATATATCTATAATTTGACAATCCTGATGCTTGGCGAAAAGTAAGAAATTCTTCGTTACGATAGATATTATAACCTTTCAGGCTTTCTACTTCAGAGACATTCCTTTTAACTGAATTGTTTATTCTCCTTGAGGTTCTATTTTCACCATCATGATTTTCTCTATAAGGTGGTTTCCAGTTTATTATCACTGTATTCCCATTTACACTACTGACACTACCTTCCAATTCTGTAGGTGGTAGCATCATAAAATCCAAAACTATATTCACAATATTTGTAGGCTCAGATACCCCTTCTATCGCACCACCCCATACTGCTGTGATATAATATTCATGTTCATCACCGTTTTTTAAACCTTTATCTATGTATTCAATTTGCCACCCTTTATAAGGGAGGGATAATACCTCATCTATCAACACCCCGTCCCTATAAATATTATATCTTAATAATTCACCATATTTTTGCACATCTGAAGATTCCCAAGATAAAGTCACCTCTCCATCACCTGCCCAAGCCACTAAATTTTTTGGTGGACTATAAACAACCGTGATGATAGACAAATCAGTCGCTCCAAAATCTCCATCCTCATAAAGAGCTATCAAGAAATAATTGTATTTCTCATCCAGCTCTATGTCTGTATCAATATAAGATAATTCGGTTGTTTCTACTAAAAATACATCGTTTCGATATAATCTGTAATTGATGGAGGATTTGTAAAATTGTCCAAAGCTTTGATGGAAACCATTATCCATTTCATTGCCAGGCTCCTCCCATGTCAAAACTATGTCACCATCCACTATCTCTGCATTAAAATTCCCTGGCGATTTTCTCGCATCTATCATACTTCTCAGATACGGATATCCACTATTTATATAGGGTTTCATAAACCATATATTCTCAAAGTCCCATCCATTGTCAATATATGTGGATTTTTGTTTCATCTCTTCGGTTGTTTTTCCAAAATTATCGATCACTGTTCCATGTCCTATCTCTACATTAAAGAGCTGAGATACACCAGTAGTCTCCTCATCCCAAAGATTGTTTGTGATGATGGAAACTCCCCATGTATGATGAATTTCCCCAATAAAGCTATTAATATTAGTAAATATAACATCTGAAACCACATAACAATTACTGATTCTTGAACGACTAGCGTATCCTACAAGTCCACCATTACTATCTCTTTCGATTGAGCTGTTAATGAAACCATTAAAATATGAATTTTCTATTGTAGTATTACTAGATCCACCAACAAGTCCACCTGTTATATTACTATAGTTTGTAGCGTCTATAATTATAAAAGATGAATAATTATTTCTTATGGTTGAATTTATAGCATTACCCACTAAACCTCCTGCAATCGTCCAAGATGCCCCAATCATTTGTCCAGTAACAGAGACATTTTCTATTAATCCACCTTGAATAATTCCAGCCAAAGGACCAACTTCATTGTATAGCAAATCTTCATTAGGTAAAATACTTACATTATCTAGTCGTAGATTTTTTATTGTGCCACCTAGTATTACTCCAAACATGCCAGGGACAGGAACACAATAAATTACAATATTGTGTGGACAGTTAATAAATAAATTTTTTATAGAATACCCATTTCCATCATAAACTCCCATGAAACCCTTATCATTACCTGCAGAACCAGTCAGATTTCTTACTCCTATAGGTCTAAAACCACAACCATCTTCCCAATAGATAGTCTCTGTAGCATCAATATCTGCAGTTTGCAAAAAATGATACCATAAAAAATTACTACCTGATACCCATTCACACCACACATCAGGCGTCTCCGACAACCATCTCAGATTCGCCAGATTCGCTATTAAAAAAGGATTTTCTTCTGACCCTGCGTTATCATCATGAAAATTTGAGGGTGGTTCGGCAAGGGTTTCGGTGTGTAAAGAAAACAAACTAACACAAAAAAACATTGCGATTACTAACACAAAAAAAACATTTTTTCTGTCTATTCTCATTTCTCCTCCAAATTTGAGTCAACTCTGAAACTCATTTTTTTAACCTTATGGTATATTTTTTATTTTATATTTTTTGTCAACAATTTTTTTTTCTTAATTTTCAAATATTTTCTAATAATTTAAATAAAATTATTTCAACAATACCATCCTTCTCACAGTAGTAAAATCTCCAGTCCTCATCACATAAAAATACAACCCGCTTCCGACATCGCGACCATATTCATCCTCTCCATTCCACAATACTTGATGAAATCCAGCTTTCATGCTCTCATTCAACAGATTCCTAACTCTTTGTCCACGAATATTGTATATATCAATCGAAACTATTGAATCTATGGCGACATTAAACCTAATCATAGTCTCAGGATTGAAAGGATTAGGAAAATTGCCTACCAATTCTGTCATCAAGGGTACCTCAATATCTTCAAACTCTGATGCATAAACTTCTATTTTTACTGAAACATGCTCTGATTCACCACCGTTGTAAACAGCACTTACACTATAGACATATTCCCCAACAGGCAAATCATGTTCTATGAACGATGTTTCTGAAGTGCTTAGCTCTGTCAATGGCATTTCATCTCGATAGATGTAATATCCTATTGGATAACTATCTGGTGCCATCCAATTTAATGTAACAGAGTAATTATCTACACTACCAACAAGATCTGTCGGAGGAAGAATATCCTCTAAGAGTATCATTTTCACAGTATTCGAGGGTTCAGACTCCCCTTCAGGATTTTCATACAAAGCTGTGATAACATAATTATATTCGACATAGTATTCTACATCCTCATCTAAATAAAAAAGGGTTTCTAATGGTAATAAATCAGATAAAACCTCACCTTCCCTATAAACTATATATCCTAAAATATCTCCAAAATTTGCTTTTTGAGGTGCTTTCCATGTCAGAAATATATCATTACCCACAATTGATGCATCTAAATCCTTGGGTGAATAAAATGCTGGGATATAGATATTAATAATATCTGCTCCTAAATCTCCGCTTTCATAGACTGCAAAAAGAAAATATGTATACTTCGTATCAACATCGGCACTAACATCAGTAAAAGATAAATCTGAAGTTTCTGTCAATAATATACCGTTGCGATACAGTTTGAAACCTATAAAATTTGATTTTATCTGAGAGCTATGAAATGAATTATAACTCAAATTCCAAGTGAGTTTGATATTATTGTCTATTATTTCTGCAATTAGATTCATCGTTGGCAAAGAAATGTTTTTTGTTTCTCGAAAAAAAGGATACCCGTCATTGATTTCGGGGTGTATATACCATACATGTTCAAAGTCCCAACCATTTTCTATATACATAGTGACTCGTCTCATTTCTTGTGTAGTTTTTCCAAAATTATTTTCTATTGTATGTTCAGAGCCTTGTATCTCATTGAAAGGATTTAAAATTCCCGTAGATTCTATATTCCAAAAATTGTTTGAGACCGTAGAAGAAGGTTCAATGGTTATTTTTCCTATTAATCCACCTACATTATTCATTTCTAAATTACTCGAGACATAAGAATAGGAAACTACCGAGTTCTGCATACTACCAACCAATCCGCCATATTCAATAGCTTCAGAATCAGAAACGATATTTCCCAAAAAAAAGGAATTCGTTATTGACGAACTTACAATACCAGCCGCTATCCCCCCTACAGTCGAGGGATAAGTGGGAAGAAATTCATTATTAACAAAAATGTTTCCACTTACAAAACAATTAATTATGGATGAACTACCCGCTGATGCAACTAAACCTCCAAAAAAATGTGAGTCGAGTCCAGAAATTATAGCATTGATATCTTGTAAATATACATTTTTTACAGTAGATTCGTATATAAGACCAAAAAGTGTTGAATTTAAAACCATAGAAGGTATTTCATCTTCATTATATTGATTTACATAGAGATTGTTAATAGAAAAATGATTACCATCATACTCTCCTATGAATAATCTTAAAGTAGGGCTTGAGCGGCCTATTGGCACAAATCCAATTCCACCATGCCAAACTTTTGTTTCAGATGCATCAATATCAGCAGTTTGAAGAAAATAGTTCTTTCCTAAAACAATTAACTCTCCAGTAATCAGATCAAATGTGAAGTCTCCCCAAACAGAACGAGTCTCCGACAACCACCTCAAATTTGCCAGATTTGCTATTAAAAAAGGATTTTCTTCTGACCCTGCATTTTCTTCATGAAAATTTGAGGGTGGTTCGGCAAGGGTTTCGGTGTGTAAGGAAAACAATCCCACATAAAAGACCATTGCGATTACAAACACAAAAAAAAAATTTTTTCTGTCTATTCTCATTTCTCCTCCAAATTTGAGTCAACTCTGAAACTCATTTTTTCACCTTATGGTATATTTTTTTATTTTTTCTTTTTTTGTCGACAAATATTTTATTTTTATTTTTCAGATATTTTTTTGAATAATTTTAAATAAGATTATTTCAACAATACCATCCTTCTCACGGTAGTAAAATCTCCAGCTCTCATCACATAAAAATACATCCCACTTCCGACATCGCGACCATACTCATCCTCTCCATTCCACAATACTTGATGAAATCCAGCTTTCATACTCTCATTCAACAGATTCCTAACTCTTTGTCCACGAATATTGTATATATCAATCGAAACTATAGATTCTACAGCGATATTAAACTTAATCATAGTCTCAGGATTGAAAGGATTAGGAAAATTGCCTACCAATTCTGTCATCAAGGGTACCTCAATATCTTCAAACTCTGACGCATAAACTTCTATTTCAACAGAAACATACTCAGATTCACCACCGTTGTAAACAGCACTTACACTATAGACATATTCCCCAACAGGCACATAAGATTGTATATATCTATAATTTGACAATCCTGATGCTTGGCAAAAGAAAAGAAAATCTTCATCACGATAGATATTATATCCTTTCAGGCTTTCTACTTCAGAGACATTTCTTTTAACTGAATTGTTTATTCTCCTTGAGGTTCTATTTTCACCATCATGATTTTCACTATAAGGTGGTTTCCAGTTTATTATCACTGTATTCCCATTGACATTACTAACACTACCTTCCAATTCTGTAGGTGGTAACATCATAAAATCCAAAACTATATTCACAATATTTGTAGGCTCAGATACACCATCTATCTCGCCACCCCATACTGCTGTGATATAATATTCATGTTCATCACCGTTTTTTAAACCTTTATCTATGTATTCAATTTGCCTCGCTTTGTAAGGCGGGGATAATACCTCATCTATCAATACTCCATCCCTATAAATATTATACCTTAATACTTCACCATATTTTTGCACATCTGAAGATTCCCAAGATAAAGTTACCTCTCCATCACCTGCCCAAGCTACTAAATTTTTTGGTGGACTATAAACAACCGTGATGATAGACAAATCAGTCGCTCCAAAATCTCCATCCTCATAAAGAGCTATCAAGAAATAATTGTATTTCTCATCCAACTCTATGTCTGTATCTATATAAGATAATTCGGTTGTTTCTACTAAAAATACATCATTTCGATATATTCTGTAATTGATGGAGGATTTGTATAATTGTCCAAAGTTTTGATGGAAACCATTATCCATTTCATTGCCAGGCTCCTCCCATGTCAAAACTATGTCACCATCCACTATCTCTGCATTAAAATTCCCTGGCGTTTTTCTCGCATCTATCATACTTCTCAGATACGGATACCCATTGTTTATAAAAGGTTTCATAAACCATATATTCTCAAAATCCCAACCATTATCAATATAGGTCGTAGCTTGTTTCATCTCTGCTGTTGTTTTTCCATAATTACCACTCACAGTGCCTTGCCCTGTCTCTACATTAAATAGTTGTGTTATACCAGTAGTCTCCTCATCCCAAAGATTATTTGTGATGATAGATGGAAATCCTGTTGGGTTAGGGTGTGAAATCCATCCAATAAAGCTATTAATGTTTATAAATGAATCTTCTGAAACTACATAACAATTACGGATCCTTGATTCGCTGGCTCTTCCTACAAGACCACCATATCCATCGCTTTCAATTGAGCTGTTAATGAAACCATTAAAATATGAATTTTCAATTGTAGAATTATATAAATAACCTACAAGCCCACCTATTCTAATACTATGACTTGTAGCATCAATAATAAATAAAGATGAATAACTATTTCTTATCGTTGTATGTGATGCATCTCCAGCTAAACCTCCTGTTAATCTTGAGGATGCTTCTATAACCATTTGCCCAGTAACAGAGACATTTTCAATTAATCCACCTTGAATTATTCCCGCTAAAGGTCCGACTTGATTATAATGCAAATCTTCATTAGGTAATATATTTACATTTTCCAGTCTTAGATTTTTAATAGTGCCATTTTGTATTACACCAAACATGCCAGGGACTGGGGCACAATAAATTACAATATTGTGTGGACAGTTAATAAATAAATTTTTTATAGAATACCCATTTCCATCATAAACTCCCATGAAACCCTTATCATTACCTGCAGAACCAGTCAGATTTCTTACTCCTATAGGTCTAAAACCACAACCATCTTCCCAATAGATAGTCTCTGTAGCATCAATATCTGCAGTTTGCAAAAAATGATACCATAAAAAATTACTACCTGATACCCATTCACACCACACATCAGGCGTCTCCGACAACCATCTCAGATTCGCCAGATTCGCTATTAAAAAAGGATTTTCTTCTGACCCTGCGTTATCATCATGAAAATTTGAGGGTGGTTCGGCAAGGGTTTCGGTGTGTAAAGAAAACAAACTAACACAAAAAAACATTGCGATTACTAACACAAAAAAAACATTTTTTCTGTCTATTCTCATTTCTCCTCCAAATTTGAGTCAACTCTGAAACTCATTTTTTTAACCTTATGGTATATTTTTTATTTTATATTTTTTGTCAACAATTTTTTTTTCTTAATTTTCAAATATTTTCTAATAATTTAAATAAAATTATTTCAACAATACCATCCTTCTCACAGTAGTAAAATCTCCAGTCCTCATCACATAAAAATACAACCCGCTTCCGACATCGCGACCATATTCATCCTCTCCATTCCACAATACTTGATGAAATCCAGCTTTCATGCTCTCATTCAACAGATTCCTAACTCTTTGTCCACGAATATTGTATATATCAATCGAAACTATTGAATCTATGGCGACATTAAACCTAATCATAGTCTCAGGATTGAAAGGATTAGGAAAATTGCCTACCAATTCTGTCATCAAGGGTACCTCAATATCTTCAAACTCTGATGCATAAACTTCTATTTTTACTGAAACATGCTCTGATTCACCACCGTTGTAAACAGCACTTACACTATAGACATATTCCCCAACAGGCAAATCATGTTCTATGAACGATGTTTCTGAAGTGCTTAGCTCTGTCAATGGCATTTCATCTCGATAGATGTAATATCCTATTGGATAACTATCTGGTGCCATCCAATTTAATGTAACAGAGTAATTATCTACACTACCAACAAGATCTGTCGGAGGAAGAATATCCTCTAAGAGTATCATTTTCACAGTATTCGAGGGTTCAGACTCCCCTTCAGGATTTTCATACAAAGCTGTGATAACATAATTATATTCGACATAGTATTCTACATCCTCATCTAAATAAAAAAGGGTTTCTAATGGTAATAAATCAGATAAAACCTCACCTTCCCTATAAACTATATATCCTAAAATATCTCCAAAATTTGCTTTTTGAGGTGCTTTCCATGTCAGAAATATATCATTACCCACAATTGATGCATCTAAATCCTTGGGTGAATAAAATGCTGGGATATAGATATTAATAATATCTGCTCCTAAATCTCCGCTTTCATAGACTGCAAAAAGAAAATATGTATACTTCGTATCAACATCGGCACTAACATCAGTAAAAGATAAATCTGAAGTTTCTGTCAATAATATACCGTTGCGATACAGTTTGAAACCTATAAAATTTGATTTTATCTGAGAGCTATGAAATGAATTATAACTCAAATTCCAAGTGAGTTTGATATTATTGTCTATTATTTCTGCAATTAGATTCATCGTTGGCAAAGAAATGTTTTTTGTTTCTCGAAAAAAAGGATACCCGTCATTGATTTCGGGGTGTATATACCATACATGTTCAAAGTCCCAACCATTTTCTATATACATAGTGACTCGTCTCATTTCTTGTGTAGTTTTTCCAAAATTATTTTCTATTGTATGTTCAGAGCCTTGTATCTCATTGAAAGGATTTAAAATTCCCGTAGATTCTATATTCCAAAAATTGTTTGAGACCGTAGAAGAAGGTTCAATGGTTATTTTTCCTATTAATCCACCTACATTATTCATTTCTAAATTACTCGAGACATAAGAATAGGAAACTACCGAGTTCTGCATACTACCAACCAATCCGCCATATTCAATAGCTTCAGAATCAGAAACGATATTTCCCAAAAAAAAGGAATTCGTTATTGACGAACTTACAATACCAGCCGCTATCCCCCCTACAGTCGAGGGATAAGTGGGAAGAAATTCATTATTAACAAAAATGTTTCCACTTACAAAACAATTAATTATGGATGAACTACCCGCTGATGCAACTAAACCTCCAAAAAAATGTGAGTCGAGTCCAGAAATTATAGCATTGATATCTTGTAAATATACATTTTTTACAGTAGATTCGTATATAAGACCAAAAAGTGTTGAATTTAAAACCATAGAAGGTATTTCATCTTCATTATATTGATTTACATAGAGATTGTTAATAGAAAAATGATTACCATCATACTCTCCTATGAATAATCTTAAAGTAGGGCTTGAGCGGCCTATTGGCACAAATCCAATTCCACCATGCCAAACTTTTGTTTCAGATGCATCAATATCAGCAGTTTGAAGAAAATAGTTCTTTCCTAAAACAATTAACTCTCCAGTAATCAGATCAAATGTGAAGTCTCCCCAAACAGAACGAGTCTCCGACAACCACCTCAAATTTGCCAGATTTGCTATTAAAAAAGGATTTTCTTCTGACCCTGCATTTTCTTCATGAAAATTTGAGGGTGGTTCGGCAAGGGTTTCGGTGTGTAAGGAAAACAATCCCACATAAAAGACCATTGCGATTACAAACACAAAAAAAATATTTTTTCTGTCTATTCTCATTTCTCCTCCAAATTTGAGTCAACTCTGAAACTCATTTTTTCACCTTATGGTATATTTTTTTATTTTTACTTTTTTTGTCAACAATTATTTTATTTTTTATTTTTCAAATATTTTTGGATAATTTTTATAGCTTATTGCATAAGCCTAATCTCATTGTGTCTTGAGAATTATACGAAAACAACTCCTATCATCGCTAAAATTGTACCGTTAATTTGAGATATATCAGAGATGGTATCAATGATATACTCCGTAGGAGTCGTGGTTTGGTAGAAAAAGTGACGCCCCCCACCAACCATCTTTATTCCGTTAGGATCCGTCTCCGAAAAATATATTTTCACAAAATCATACTTTACATACCCCGAAGGGGTCGGTTCAAGAGCTATTCGGGGTGGGAGATGTAGTGGTAATCGTTTTCTCATGAGGTAATTCTGCGAGCTATTCGGTATAACCTCATATCTCTTGAACCGATCACCTTCGGGATGTGTAAGGAATATCAATAGTTAAGAATCGACTTTTCGGCGAGGACTCATTGACGACGGCAGTCTGAGACCCCATATTTGTAGTGGCGTATTGCTTACGCCTTATTTTCGATGAGACCCCATATTTGTAGTGGCGTATTGCTTACGCCTTATTTTCGATGAGAATACAAGCGTTATAGAAGGCGTAAGCAATACGCCACTACGATTTTAGATGAGGATTAGTATTATTCTGCTCTAAAAATAAAACTTTGATGATTTCTTGAGTTATAAATTCTTTGATTTGCTTGTGCATCTGTTTGAGTTGAGTATGGTCCTTGCACAACAGCGTGTAATCTCCTTGCTCCTACCGGTTTAGTAATTTGAAAAGTTTGAATACCGTCTCTGTTTAGGGTGGCTACAAAATTTCTTGCTGCTACTTCTGTGCTGAAAACTCCAAATTGAATATAAAAACTATCTCTGACAAGATCTTCATATCTATTTTCAACCACATTTCCGAAACCTGTTTGAATTGGTGGTGTGATGGGATTGGGTGGTGGGTTTACGGGAGGTGGTTGAACTATAGGTTGTCCCCTCACATTTCCTCTCAAAGCGAATAACCTGTCTTCGGCTTGCACTCTATATTGAGATTGGGGAAACTCATTTACAATTTGACTGTATATTGTTCTAGCTCTTGCAACATTTGTCCTTTCCAACAGCATTCCGTTCAAAAAAAGTAAATAAGCCTTATATTCCTCAAAGTTTGAATGATTTGAAAAAGTTCGATAATTTCTTTCAAACCCGGACAAATCACCTTGATGAGAGTTTGTTTCCAAAATCATTATCCAAACAAAAGGTATCAGTTGATGATTGGGAAACTGTCTTATAAAACTTTGTCCTAAAGATAAGACAGTATTATGGATTTGGAGCATCTGATTTATTTTAATCCTCCAATACAGAGCTTCAGGGAGATTATCATTATTTATCTGATTCAATTTTATAAGTGCATTATCGTGATCATGATTGATAAAATCAATTGAAACAAGCTGTATTCCAGACATTTGTCCATAATGTTCGTTGTTAAAAGTGCTAAAATTGTTAGTGTGTATTGACATAACCTCTTCAATATTCTTATGTAATAAAGCACGATAATAATTTTTTGCCGCTTTTAAGCTGTCTGAATCTAAAGAGTCAATAACCAAAAGTGGGTCATTGTAAACTAAAGTATTTTCTTGAAAAGAATTTTGAATCCTTTCTATAACAGACTGTTGATTTGATGATAAAGGATTTGAGCCTTGTTGAGCGTTGAGAGAGCTGAAAAAAAGTAAATGAAAAATGAAAATATAAGTCAAATATTTCAATTTTGTCTTATTTAACTTGTTTTTCTCTCTAAAAATTTTATGAATTAATCCATTTGACGATTGGAAATCGTCTCTACGATTTGACGATTGGAAATCGTCTCTACGATAGATACCATTATTTTTCATATTTTTAATCTCAAAATCCCGTACTCAGGCAGTTGTTTATTTATTTGACGATTGGAAATCGTCTCTACGATCTTTATGTAAAAAGACGAATTCGGTTTTGTTGATTGTATCGCAAGCAAATTTTCATCAAACAATTGAGGTTTTTTTATCTTCAAGTCATATTGTTTGTCCGGAAAGATAATTTCTATCTCATCATTTTCTGTTATTTTAGCATAAGATTTTACAAGAGCATAGCCATTTTTTATTTCTAATATATTACCAGCAAATTGCCAGTCTCTGATATAAGTAGAGGAAGCATAGTTTTGAGTGTCTTCAGCATTGGCTTCATCAAAAAAAGCTTCTGTATAAATTCTATGACTAACTTTATCAAGCTCAGTTCTCCAAAAAGCCTTATCCTGAGTTGTGGTCTTGGACTTAATACTCTGTATTTGCGATTTATAAGCTCTTGTTACAGCTGAGATATAGTAAAGGCTCTTCATTCTACCCTCTATTTTTACGCTATCAATCCCACATTGGTAAATCTCTTCAAGTCTATTAAAAAGACATAAATCCTTAGAATTCATAAAATAAAATCCATGTTTATCTTCGTCTATACTAAAAGCCTCGCTGGGTCTGCTTTCTTCTATCAAATGGTATTTCCAACGACAAGGTTGTGTGCATTCTCCTCTATTGGCGCTTCTGATGATGTTTTGTGTTTTATTGCTAAAAAAAGCACTTAATAAACAGCGACCTGAATAAGATATACACATAGCTCCATGAATAAATATTTCTAATTCTATATCAGGGCATTTTTGTCTGATTTCTTTTATTTCTGAAAAAGTCAATTCACGAGCTAATATAATCCTTTTTGCTCCCAATTTCGCAAAAGCTTTCACCGCTTGATATGATGTTACATTTGCCTGTGTACTGACATGTATTGGCATATTTGGTGCTATATTTTTTACTAGCTCAAAAACTCCTAAATCTGAAACTATCACTGCATCGATTTTTGCTTCATAAATACTCTGTATGTAAGTTTTTAGCTCTTCTATATGTCTATTATGAGCGTAAATGTTTAAGGGTACATATAGTTTTACTGAGTTTGTATGGCAAAATTCAACTGCCTTTAATAAGTCATCATAATCAAAATTGTCTGCTTTGGCTCTTAAACTAAAGGCTTGGCTACCTGCATAAACAGCATCAGCACCATACATTACAGCGTATTTTATTTTTTCCAGATTTCCTGCTGGTGATAAAACTTCCACATTAACTACTCATTGATTTTAGAAGTTGGATATTATCTTTAGTGTCTTTCATTTTGGTTCTTAGTGTTTCTATGCCTTGAACGGGATTCAATGTTTTTAAGAACTTACGAAGAACAAACATTCTGCTTAATTCCAGTTCAGAAAGTAACAATTCTTCTCTTCTAGTGCCAGATTTTATTAAATCTATTGCTGGGAAAAGACGCAAGTCGGATATAGAACGGTCTAAAACAAGCTCCATATTACCGGTGCCTTTAAACTCCTCAAAGATGACTTGATCCATCTTGCTACCTGTATCTATCAAGGCTGTAGCGATTATTGTCAAAGAACCTGCCTCTTCTGTATTTCTTGCTGCCCCAAAAAATTTCTTGGGTTTATGTAAGGCATTTGAATCGAGACCACCAGACATAATTTTTCCTGTAGAAGGAGAATGATTGTTGTAGGCTCGAGCAAGTCTTGTGATGCTATCAAGAACTAATACAACATCAAATCCTAACTCTACCATCCTTTTTGCTTTATCTATAGCCATCTCAGCTACAGAAACATGTCGTTTAGCAGTTTCATCAAAGGTCGAGCTAATTATTTCAGAATTGTAAGGATATATAATCCTTTTCATTTCTGTCACTTCTTCTGGGCGTTCATCTATCAACAATACTATTAAATAGACTTCTGGATGGTTTAGCAAAATAGAATTTGTGATATTTTGTAATAAAACTGTTTTGCCTGTTCGTGGAGGAGAGACAATCAATCCACGCTGTCCTTTACCTATAGGGGTAAAGAGATTAACCACTCTTGTGGAAATAGTGTCGAGTTTATAACGCAATTCGCTGAGTTTTCTCGGAGCTACTTCCAATTCAAGTCGTTTTTCTGGATAATAGGGAGTCAATTCTTCAAATGGCAATACTGATGCCACTTTTGCAGGCTCTTCATAATTTATCATATCAACTCGAAACAATGCGAAATATTTCTCACCCTCTTTGGGTGCACGAACAGGTCCAGAAATCATATGACCGTTTTTTAATAACAATTTCTTAATTTGAGCTGCTGAGATATATACATCATCTTTACCCGGCAAATAATTGTTGTGGGGAAATCTCAAAAATCCAAATCCATCATCCATTACCTCTAAACATCCAGTTGCAAATGCTAATCCCTCTTGAGTAGCGGAAGTTTCAAGAATCTTATAGATTAAATCATTTTTCTTTGAGATTGACCAGTTCTTGATATCAAGCTCTTTGGCTATTTTCTGAAGTTCTGGCACATTCATACCAAATATATTTTCAATATTTTCTGGCATTTTTACTCCTTTGTAGTTTACATTTTTTTTGTTTTTTATTAGTTTTGGACAAAAAATCTCAACATTGTTATTATGTCAAGATTTTTTGATTCAGTGATATTCATATCAATTTTTTTTTTGAGTGAACAGAATAAGGATTATTCCAATAATAAAAAAGTTTAGAAAATATATTGATATTTCAATCTCTTCTTGCATTTTTCAAATAAAACCCAAAACTTTTTTTGGGTTTAAGCTGAAAAGTGCAACTCTCATTAAGTACACCTCCATATTTAAGCATATTTACGGAAGGGTACTGACGACAAATCAAAGGTCTTTGTTTATATTTTAGACATTTATTATCTTTAAATAAATTGCATTTAAAAAAGAGTTCTCCGCTTTCTTCTTGTCCGGATATTTCAAGACAGTTATAAGAAGGAAAATCTCTTTGTAATTTGAAAAATTCATCCTCTTTAGTTACAACCTTATATCCAATCAAAATGTGTATTTTCTGACAACAAACACCACATTGACTACAATATCCCTCAATTTTAAGATTGGAAGGAAAGAATAGTTTATAAAAATTGATTTTTAAGTAACTTAATACTCTTTGTATCAAAATTTTCATAAATTAAGTAACTGCCTTCTTTATCTACAGTTACGGCCCCTAAGGCATTTCCTAAAATTTTTTGTTTATATTCTTGGGTTTGAGGTTTAAAAAAGATAGCATTTTTAAGTTTTTTTAAAAGATAATTATTTTCAATGTTATGACTAACAGAAATATTAACAGATGATATATTATCTCTCTTAAAAGCCTCCTGCCATTCATTTTTAAATAATAAGTAATACTCTTCTTTAAACTTATCACAACAATCCGCTCCCAAAAATTCTGGATAAAAATGAGTCTTTGATAGAATAAACCAGTCGAAAATGAGACAATCTTTAAAAAAATCATTGTTTGGGAGTATTAAATATCCAAGATGCTCAAAAGTTGCTTGGAAAATCTTTATTCTATCTGAAACTTTTTTAGTGATGTTTTTTTTCTTGAAATACTTACCCAAAGAGAGAAAATAATCTACTCCATTCATTTTAGTTTCTTCAGCATTTTCAGAAAATATTTTTTTTGAAAAAAAGGGCATAATTCCAGAATTGTATACCAAATCCAAAGCATTTTCTATCAGTTCTATTTGAGACATTTCATCAAAAGTTAATGTATTTGAAGAAAAAATCCTATAGGGAGCTTTTTTTTGATATTTAATACCCCATTTTTCTATTTCCTTTGATATTTTAGTACCCGGCAATATTTTTAAGAAACCAAGTTGAAAATGGTCTGGTTTTAACATGATTATCTCATTAAAGGTCGCAGTTGTTTCCAAAAAAGTTTCCTCAGGCAATCCTGCTATCATATCAAAATGAGTGTGGACATTTTTTAGTTTTGAGAGTTCAGATAATTTTTCTTTAATCTCAGACCAAACACCTTTTCTATTGATATGATTCAAGGTTTTTTCATGAATCGTTTGTATACCTACTTCAAGCTGAACTCTTTCTTTGGGCATAAATTTCAGAATGTCTAACTGCTCTGATGTAAGATATAAAGGGTGAATCTCAAAGTGAAATTTTGTTTTTGTTTGGCAAGAAGCTATAAATTTTAATATTTGCATACATAAATCATTGTTTACATTAAATGACCTATCGATAAATTTTATTATTATAGGCTCAAAATCAAGAAGATATTCCAATTCTTTTAGCACTAATTCATATTCTTTATATTCAAGCTTTTGCTCTGAGCTTGATGAAATACAATAACTACACTCAAAAGGACATCCTCTACTCGCTTCATAATAAATGTAACGGTTTTTTAGAGATGTTATATCTTCAACTCTGTAGGGCATGTTTATTTCTGAAAAAGAGTAATTATCTTTTTTGATGATTTTAAATTTTGTCACTTCATTTTGACTCTTATGATTCTTTTGAAGTGGGTCATGAAAGTGTTTAAAATCATTATCTTGTAGCTCCTGAAAAGCCTTTTCACCAGCACCTTGAATTATAAAATCAATGTCTGAATATTTTTCAAGCCAGTCGTCAGGATTCCATGAAATATCCGGACCACCGCATATAATAATTAGCTCTGGTAAAACTTTTTTTATGTCTCTCAAAATGCTTTGAATATGGCTCTGATTCCATATATAACATGATAAACAAAGGACATCTGGTTTTATCTCATTGATGTCAGAGATGATATCCCAAACAAAATCCTTGATAGTTTTTTCTAGGATTATGGCTTCATGTCTTGTATCATCTACACATTGACGCAAATAATACAGAGCAAGATTTACATGAGTAAACCTCGCATTGATACCAAGTAATAATATTTTCATTTATACCAATATTTAGTTATTATCCATTAAAAACAACTCTTCTCTTGCTTTTTTTAAATCTTCTGGAAAATCAATCTCTATACAAGGTAAACCATCTGTATATATTGGCAATAAATCAACATTATCACACATCAGATTGACAGCATATTCAAAATAATTGTTTTCTTGTTTATCACGGATTCCCTGCTCAAGATAGTCTACGAATATTGATAAATCTCTTTTAACAAATTTTGCTATACCTATAAATTCTCCTTCTGCTTTTGTAGGCTCTATCTGCTTGTGAATTTCTTTTATCAAGCCATTTTCTACTTTGACCTTGACTTCTTCGGTACTAGTTTTCTTTTTTTCGATAAGTAGTAGGTTTTTATTTTCTCCTTTAACCAGTTTTGTAAGTAAAATCGGATGAAACAAGACATCTGCATTGAAATAAAGAAAATCTTCATTCATGTATTCCCTTGTAAGATAAAGAGAATAAAGAGTATTGGTTTTCTCAAAAATCGGGTTCTCTACAAAGATAACCTGCTCTTTTTGTAAAACCTTAAAAACATGCTCCATTAACAATTCTTTTTCGTATCCCACCACTATGACAAAATTTTGTATTCCTTGTTTTAGACAGTTTGAAATTTGATAGTGCATGATAGATATACCATTTATCTCCTCCATTGATTTAGGAATAGCAGACCTAGCACCACTATTTAATCTCATTCCGCGCCCTGCTGCAAGTATAATAGCTTTCATAATTTTATGCTCCTATATATTAAAATTCTGTAACAAATCTTTTATTTTCTCTGCTGCTCTTTTGCCAGAATTTCCATCTAGAGAGTCAAACAAAATCCTAGAGACTTCTTTTCTTTCTTTGGAAAACATGTTTTTATCGTCCAAAAGGATTTTTATTGCTCCCTCAAGTTCTTCAAATTCATCTATTCTTATGGAAATCTTTTCTATCATATTAATAACTTCTGTTAAGGTTCGTTTGGTTTCTTTCACTCGAAATGTTATTAAGGGTTTATCCAACAAACAAATTTCAGCTATCATCGAACTAGTATCACAAATACAAATGTCAGCCAGATTTATATATTTCAATCTATCTAATTCGTCAATAAAAAAAACTGATGCATTCTCACGAAGCGATTTTTTATAAATTTCACTCATCCACTCATGTACTGACACCAATATGTTGTATCTATCCTTAAGAAGACCAACCTTTTCATACCATTTTTCGATAGCAGACATTCCGCTACCATCCCAAGTAGAAGCAAAAAAAAGCGTTTTTTTACTGTAATCAAGTGTAAAAGGTATAGTTGCTCTTGTTTCTGATGATGCTATATCATCTATTTTGGGGTACGCAGTTTCAAGTGCTATATTTACACCTAAAGCTCTTACATTATCTATTTCTTTTTGTGATGTCAGAAAAAAGAGGTTAAACATATTGTAATACTTGGCATTTGAATGCTTTTTAAAATTAAATGCTCCATGTTTGAATCCTATTTTTTTAATTTTTTTGCAAGGAAATTTCCAAGCCATATTCCGAAACATTATCACAGCATCTGGGTAAGAAGGCAAAGTAGTAATCTTTTGATATCCAAAAGATTCAAGTTTATTTTTTACTTTTTTATTTTTTGCTACTATTTCAATATTTTCCAAATATTTACCTACATTCTTAAAAAGAATAATGTCAAAAGCATCTTCACAATATAAAATGCATTTTCTTCTTTTTCTAAAAAATCTCAAAAAATGCCAAATCACATTGTAAAAAGGGTATTTTATGTAATAAGAAAAGACCATAATACCACCTCACATTAGACTAGATAAATATTTTATTATCAAGTTTACTGTAGCAAAGGCTGCATGTATATTATATCCACCGGTATCTCCATCTATATCTATACATTCACCAGCAACAAAAACATTAGGTAGTTTTTTTAACATCATGTTTTTCTTGTCTATTTCAGATAAATCGACCCCACCTTTGCTACACATAGCAGAGTTGATGCTTTCAAAACCTAATACTAAAAATTCAATACAAAAAAGACTATTGACCAAAGATTTTCTTTGAGACTTTGAAAGTTCAGCTGATTTTTTATCAGTGTTAAATCCTTTTAATACATATTCAATAACCCTCTCTGGTATTCCCAATTGATTGATTATATTGCTAATTTTTCTTTTAGGATATTTTTCAATAAGGTCAAAGAGTTTTTTCTCCAGTTCTGATTTATCCTTGAAATCTGTAAGATAAACTCTTAAGCTATCTCCTTTTTCAAAATATCTTGAATTGTCAAGAATCAGTGGCCCAGATAAGCCTATATGTGTAAAGAGTAATGCTCCTGATTGCGTGTAGATAGTTTTATCATTTCTTATTATCGATAAAAAAGCATTTGGAAAAGTTACTCCAGAAAGATGTCCTAAATCAAAAGGAATTGTTTGACCATTATTAATACTATTTATGAGTGGAAAAGTCAAAGCTGGTTTGAAATAATGTGTTTTGATATTAAAATTCTTCAACAATTTTATTACATCTCCAGTTGAACCTGTTTCTGGATATGATGCCCCGCCAGTGCATAAAATCAGGTATTTTGTTTTAATTTTATGTTCATAATATTTATTATCTGATTTTTTTATAGATATCCCCAAAATAATACCATCTGCTTTATATTCTATCTTTTCAAGTTTACTATTTACTTTTATGTCTACAGGATATTTTTTAGCTTGGGAAATTAGTGTTTTTTTTATATCATCTGATATTAATGATTTTGGGAAAACTTTTTTATCTTCACGCATTATTGTTTCTAAACCTTTTGAACTAAAAAAATCTATGAGTTTTATATTTGAAAGCTGATATAAAGCATCTTTTAGAAAATTGCCATTTTCTCCATAGTGTTTCCTAAAATCTTTCATATCACATCCGTTAGTAAAATTACATTGAGAATTTCCAGATAGACATAGTTTATTACCGAGAGAACCTGTCTTTTCTAAAAGAAGAACTTTTTTTCCCTTGTGCATGAGTTCTGAAACTCTCGCAGAACCGAACAAACCAGCAGAACCACCACCAACTATTACAATATCATAAATATCTTGTTCTGACATAAAAAAACCTTATTTCGTTTTCATTCTGATAGTTAATCAGTTAGACTAACAATACTAAATAAATGTTTTTATTTTTTACAATATATAATTTCTTTAGTTTCATCTGACAACAAACGCATATTTTCAAAATTATCTTCAGAAGTTATATCCTTAAAATTGAAAATTTTCACTTCAAATCCTACAGATTGTAACCTCTCACAAATATCTTGTCCATATCTGCGGACATGGCTTTTACTGCCAAAGAATTTTAATCTATCTTCTTCGCTAACTATTGTTTTATCCTCAAATGTTTTGGCCTCCGGAAAAAGAGGAACTGTAATGATTGCTAATCCATTTTTTCTTAAAATTCTAAAAAGCTCACTCATAGCTTTTATATCATCTAAAACATGCTCTAATACATGATTACATAAAACAATATCGAAACTCTCGTCAGGATAATTTATAGCGGTAATATCCATTTTGACCATAGCTCGAGGATTATTTAAGTCTGCAGTTATGTATCGTTTACCATGAAAATCTTCGAATCTTTTAGAAAAACATGTTTCGGCTGCTATATGCAACACATCATGTAGTTGTGTAAATAAATCTGTATGATTTTGATAAAAAATCCATAATAATCTATGCCTTTCTGCTGATAAACAATTTGGACAATGAACTTTTGTGTTCGCAGTTTTTCTAGGAGTATATGATAAAAAATAATCATATTTTTGACATATAGGGCAGAAATTTTTAGGCTCAGAACCATACAATGCTTTTGCTTTCAAATATTTTCTTTTTTTTATCATCCACCAATAAATATCTCGTAGTTTTGGAGGCACAATCGTCCTGATAATATTTCTGATTAAATGGTTCATTTAATTAGACTCCACTCCGTCCCGTTTGCTGTATCTCTTAGCTCAAATCCCATTGCTTTTAACTCCTGGCGAATCTTATCGGCTAAAGCAAAATTTTTATCCTTTTTAGCTTGATTTCTGAGTTCAAGTAAAAGTAAAATTAATTTTTCTGCTTTATTATCTATATTTTTAGTAAGTTTTTCTGATAAATCTTTGAAAAAACCAAGAACTGAGCCAAGTTTATACAAAAGTTTAGCTGCTTCTTTTTGAGAATTTTCATCATTTTGAGGGTTAAATACCTCTTTAGCTAAATCAAATAGGCAAGCGATTGCTTTTGCTGTATTAAAATCATCATCCATTGCCTCTATGAACTGTTTATTTATATTATCCAAATTTTCTTCTAACTTGTAACTTGTATCTTGTAACTCCTCATACACAGGATATTTCCTAAAAACCTCATAAAATCGAGCTATAGCTGTTTTGGACTCCTCTAAAATCCCCTGATTGTAATCAATAGGACTCCTATAATGTTTGGATAAAAAGAAAAATCTTATCACATCAGCTTCATAAACTTTTAATACATCTCTTGTTGTGAAAAAATTATTCAAAGACTTTGACATCTTATCACCTTCAATATTCAAAAAGCCATTGTGCATCCAATAATTAGCCAAAGGTTTTTGAAACATAACTTCAGCCTGAGCAATCTCATTTTCATGATGAGGAAAAATCAAATCCATACCACCACCATGAATATCAAATGTTTCTCCTAAGAAACTTCTCGACATTACCACACACTCTGTATGCCAACCAGGTCTTCCTTTCCCCCAAGGACTATCCCAAGCAGGCTCACCATCTTTTGCTTTTTTCCATAATGTAAAATCAAAAGGATTACGTTTTTGTTGATTTGCCTCAATCCTTGCGCCTGCTTGCAAATCTTCAAGATTTTTACCAGATAATTTCCCATAATTTATATCTTTTTTAACTTCAAAATAAACATCCCCGTTTACTTCATAAGCAAATTTTTTATTTATCATGGAATTTATTATTTCTATCATTTCCGACACAAATTCTGTAGCTCTTGGATTTTTATCAGCAAAAGTGATATTCAAATTTGTAAGATCTTTGTAAAAAGCCTCTATATACTTTTGAGTAATCTCCTTGAAATCTTTTTTTTCTTCTATAGCTTGAGTTATTATTTTATCATCTATATCTGTTATATTTTGAATATAAACAGTTTCATAACCCAGGAAATTGAAATATTTTCTTACTACATCAAAGAAAAGAAAGGGTCTTGCATTACCTATATGAAAATAATTATATACAGTCGGTCCGCATACATACATCTTGACTTTATTTTTCTCAATTGGAATAAACTCTTCTTTTTTCTTGCTCATTGTGTTGAATATAAACATCTTTTCTCCTTAATGAAATAATGAACATCAGATTTTTTTCTGTATCTAATTATATATTTTGAATAAAACTAACAAAAATATTAGCAGTATTTTTCTCTTTAAAAACAAATTTTTTCAAGTCATCTTTTATTGGTTCTTCTTTCGAATGTTCGACGATAAGAATCCCATCTGCAATGAGTAAATCATTGTCGAGTATTTGCCTCACTGTGTTATTGACCAATCCTTTGTTGTATGGCGGATCTGCAAATATGAGATTATACCTACAGCCTTCTGGTTCTATTGATTTTTGATTATCTTCCATGTAAGATGTATCTATCTCGCCTTTTTGATGATTAATAGAATTCGATAAAAAGTTCTCTACTTTCTTTAATAATACTTTACAATTGTCATGACATTTCAATTTTGTTATATTAGAAATGATTGTAGAAACAGATTTTTTTGAACCATCAACAAATACGACCTCTCTGCAACCTCTGGAGATAGCTTCCAATCCCATTGCTCCACTTCCTGAGTATAAATCCAATACTTTATCATAGTTTTGATTTAAAGAATATAATGTAGAAAAAATCATTTCTCTGATAAAATCAGAAGTAGGCCTCGCTGTCAAACCTTCAACAGCATTAATTTTCATACCTTTGTATTTACCTGCAATTATTCGCATAATATCCTATTTTATCTTAAAATCAAAAATTAATTGCTTGGGTTTTGCACGAAACTTAGGGCAAGAAACTAATATCAAAGCCTTTGTCTGTTTGCAGTTACGCATACATCTAACACACAATTTGTTGATGTCGCTATCTAGTTTTTTCGGTTTCATAATATCAATCCATTAATTCATTATTTATTTCGACTAATACTCACATCACAAAATCACCACACAATTCCTTTTTGTATTTATATTAAAGTATATTTTTCTTAGATGAATATAAAGTTTATTATGATTTTTCTGACTTTCTTTGTTCAGGAGGGATAAAATCTTCACCTATCATAATTTAAACAACCTTTGAAAAAAATTTTTTTTCAAAGGAATTTGTTGTTTATGATTATAAAAATGTGGTAAATCTTCATTATTGAGCATTTTTTGAGGATATTCAACTCCTAGTAAATCAGCAGTCTTATCACCAAATATTTTTCTCAGGACATCTATAGCTTCTGGAAAATCATAAACTCCATTTTGGCAATGACAATCTGTTCCTAAAAAATGAGCATATCCTCTATCTATCAGCTCAAAAGACACATCTTTAACTCGATTTCCATATAATCCCAAGAGGCTTCCAGTGTTTATTTGTAAATATACATCCCTGTGCATGAATTCTTCTGCTAATAGCGGTTTTTCTTTTATTTCGACATATCTTTCTGGGTGAGCGAGAATCGGTTTAAAGCCCAGTTTGCCTAATTTATATAAATTTTCATATAAATCATATGAAAAACCTGTCAAACTGTTTTCCACTAAAACATACCTAGAACCATTGATCATAAAGGAATTAATTTGAATATCATCAATAGATTCATTACCAACAAGGTATATTTCTGCAGCACAATAAGTATTTAAGATATACCCTTTTCTTTCAATTATTTGTCTTGTTCTTTGATAGACATCTAGAATTTTATCTTTTGTATTGTTATAAAATCCTCTCATATAATGAGGCGTGAATACTATTCCTTCCATTTTTGCCTCAACTACTCTGTCTATATAAAAAGCAGTCACATCTTCATGTGGAGAACCATCATCAAGACCGGGTAAAATGTGATTGTGGATGTCAATCATAATAAAACAATAAATACTCCCTTATTTTAAGTTTTATAACTCTATTTTAATTATAATACGAAAAATATTTATCCTCTACTTTTTTTTGTGAATTGCATCTGCAAATTCTTTTATTATCAGAGGATTATCAATATTTTCCAAAGCAGTTCCTACAACGATAATATCAGCTCCCGCAGTTGCTTTTTCATAAGCAAGTTCTGGGGTTCTTATTCCACCGCCTACAATCAAAGGCACATCAATATGTTCTTTTACCGCTTTTATCATTTCGTCTGGAACTTGGAGAACAGCACCACTACCAGCTTCGAGGTAAATTAATTTTTGACCCATATATTGAGCTGCTAGAGAATGAGCTACTGCTATATCGCTTTTTAACCTTGGAATTGGAAAACTATGACTCATATATTGAACAGAGGATAAAGATCCTGATTCAATCAATAAATAAGCAGTAGGAATGACTTCAAGCTTTGAGTGATAAACTAAAGGAGCAGACCTAACTTGTTCATTGATTAAAACTTGAGGGTTTCTGCTGCTCAACATATTGAGCATAAGCAAAGCATCTGCATGAGGACAGACAAAATTGAAAATGCCGGGGAAAATTATCAAGGGAATGTTTACCTGTTTTTTTATCTCCTTGATAGTATCAGAAAACCAATTATTCATCATCATGCTACCTCCTATAAGGATAGCATCTGCACCGTTTTCAGCATATAGCTGAGCGACCTCAATAGATTGATTTATTTCCAATTTATCAGGGTCTATCAAACATAAAAAAGCTGATTTATCTCGAATTGTATCGAGTAAATACTTAAATGTTGTGTCTTTCATTTGTCTCCTAAAACCTTAAATTAATTATATCGTTTGATATAAATGATATAACAATCAAAAGCATGTTTAACTTCATTATTTTTTGTGTGATTCTGACAATCTTCATATTATTATTATCTAAATTTGCTTGATTCATGTGCTTAGATTTACACAAAACTATAATCATAACAAAAACTGGGAGGGTTATGACTAAATGTAAAGCATACCACAAAAAATCATTAACATGATAAAAATAATAGATATTTGCGACTAAAATCATTGCTGGTAACCATAACAATCTAGCGGTGTTTAATTTTCCCAAAACAACTGCTATTGACCTGACATTTCCAATCATATCGCCTTCATAATCTTCTATAGTTTTTACCCATTCTCTCATGATGGTGTAAATAAATGAAAAACAGACGATAGGCATTATATTTTGAATATTTGAATTTATCAAAGCACCATATATGAATGTCGAACAAGCGTTCCATGCAACGATAATATTTCCTAATAAAAAAGTTTTTTTGAAAATTCTCGCATAACAATAAAGACTGATAGAGTTCACCAAAGCAATGATGATACAGTAGATATTTCTTGTCCAGAAAGCAAAAATAAAGCCTATAATGAAAAGAAAGAAACAATATTTTTTTGCCTGTAATAAAGACATTAAACCCTTTGGCAATGTTCTATCCGGTTTGTTCTTTTTGTCAATTTCAAAATCAAAAAAATCATTGACCACATACCCACCAGCTGCGATAAGAAATGTAGAAATACAAGCAAATATAATGGACAATGGAAATTGGAAAATGGGGAATGACTGATAAGAAAACTGGGGATTATTTAAATACCAAAACCCTATAAATGTTGTAAGCATAGCAAACAAGCAGTTTAAAGGTCTGATAATTTTTAAATAAGCAATGATTTTCATTAGCATAATTTTTTTGTCCTATTTTATTTTATCCCCCCCCTGCCCCCCCCATAAATGAGCGGGGAAATCCTCCCCCAACATTTATGGGGGGGGAGCAGGGGGGGAGTTTATAGACATGTATTTTCCTATATCATGGTAACCTATCTTTGACCATATTGACAAATTCAAGAAGATTTTCATTATTTTTCATATTTTTTACTAGTTTATATGAATCATCAAGCAATTTATCCGCCATTTTTCTTGCCTTATCTAGTCCCATGATGGTAGGATATGTAGTTTTATTGTTTTTAACATCCTCAAAAGGATCTTTTCCTAGGGTCTCAAAATCTCCTACATCATCCAGAATATCATCAATTATCTGATAAGCATGTCCTAAATTCATAGCGTAAGTTGACAATGTCTGAGTGAGTGTATAGTCTGCATCGGCACAGGCACAAGCCATTCGGATAGCTGCATCCAATAATGAACCTGTCTTTTTGGAATGCACATATCTTAATATGTTTAATTGTAAGACTTGCTTATCTGATGATAAAACATCAACGGTCTGCCCTCCTATCATACCTCTTGTTGAGACGGCGTTACACATTAATTGAACCAAATATAATGCTACTTCTTTGTTTTCATAAAGAGTCAGCATTTCAAAAGCTTTTGTCAATAATGAGTCACCTGCTAAGATTGCAGTCGCTGGGTCAAATTTTACATGACAACTTGGTTGCCCTCTTCTTTCGTTTGAATCGTCAAGAGCTGGTAAATCATCATGTATCAATGAGGCTGTATGAACCATTTCCAAAGCAGCGGCCACCGGGAGCAATGGTTTTATCTTTTCTAAATCATTTGATAGCTTAATCATTTCATAAGTCGCAAAAAACAAGACAGGTCTAAGTCTTTTGCCACCACTAAAAACAGAATAATTTATCGCCTGATAAAGCCTTTCAGGTTCAAGGTCTTCGTAATTTAGATATTGCTTGAGCGCTTCATCCAAAAATTTTGTTCGAGTGTTAAAATATGATTTTAACATAAAATAAAGTTCCTTTTATCTTTAAGTATTTTAAACTACTCCAGATTTAATCAAATCGTGCATATGTAAGAGACCAACTGGCTCGTCTTTTTCATTTACAATGGGTAGCATTGTGATTTTATATTTTTCCATTAGATTTAAGGCTTCTACTGCCAATTCTTCTGGATGCATTCTCTTGGGGTTGACTGTCATTACACTTAATACAGAAACCTTTAAACTGATATTTCCTTGCGATAAAAATCTTCTCAGGTCTCCATCTGTAATTATTCCTATCAATTTATTGTCTTGAGAAACTATATTTGTGCAACCAAGTCCTTTTGATGTCATTTCTATGATAGCCTCTTGCATATCAGAGGAATCTTTTGTGGTAGGGTTTTGCCGTCCTTTGTGCATTAGGTCTGATATTTTTAAAAGAAGTTTTTTTCCTATTACTCCACCGGGATGATATTGTGCGAAATCATCTATTTTAAAACCTTTTTGGGTTAATACTGACACCGCTAAAGCATCTCCAATTGCCAACTGAACTGTAGTACTTGCTGTTGGAACCAGTCCGAAAGGTTCTATGTCTTTTTCTATGGAAGAGTCTATCACATAATCGGAGTTTTTAGCTAAGATTGACTCAGTATTTCCAGTGATTGAGATTAGAGGGATTTTGTGAAATTTAATAAATGGTATGATAGAAACCAATTCCTGAGTATTTCCACTTTGAGAAAAAGCAAGCACTACATCACTTTTTTGAAGCATTCCTAAATCTCCATGAATACCCTCAGCTGGATGTAAATAAATTGAAGTTGTTCCAGTAGAAGCAAAAGTTGCTGAGACCTTGCGTGCTATTATACCTGATTTTCCCATGCCTGTCGTTACTAACTTGCCTTTGCATTTAAATATAAATGAAATAGCTTTTTCTATATCCTTTGTTATTTTAGCTGATGCTTTTTTGATTGCTTCAGAACTGGAAAGCATCTCTTTTTGGATGATAGTTTTCATTCTTCCTCTTCAATTTCGTGCATTTTATCTACTTGCGATAGTAACGGTTGTATATTTTGATTTTTACTCATTCTTAGTTAATGCTCACTTCATGTTACATTGTTTGGTTTTATCATTGAGATTACTTCTTCGATGTCGCATGACCCCAAATCTCCTTGTTTATGTCTCCTCACTGACAATGATTTTGTTTTTATCTCTTTTTCTCCAACGACCAAGATAAATGGTATCTTACTCATTTCAGCTTCTCTGATTTTATAGCCAATTTTTTCGCTACGAATATCGATATTGACTCGGATATTTTTTTCAAGGAATAAATTGTAGACTTCGTTTGCATAGTCTATTGAATTATCTGAAACTGTCAACAAAATAGCCTGCACAGGTGCTAACCATACAGGGAAATTGCCTCCATAAAATTCAATCAAAGTGCCAAAGAACCTCTCTAAAGAACCAAGTAACGCTCGATGTATCATCAATGGTCGATGTGGTTGATTATCGCTGCCCACATACTCCATATTGAAACGAGATGTTAAATTGAAATCAAACTGTATAGTGCTACATTGCCATGCTCGATCTAGAGCATCTTTGATTTTGATGTCAATCTTCGGACCATAAAATGCACCGCCACCTTCATCAATTTCATATATCAAATTGAGTTTTTCAAGTGCTGATTTTAGCGATAAAGTCGCTTTGTCCCAGTCTTCAACCTCGCCGACATATTTTTCGGGGCGTGTTGAGAGGAAAATCTGAAAATTGATAAATCCAAAGTCTCTGAGCATCATGATAGAAAACTCTATAATTTTTTCAACTTCTTCCATCATCTGTTCTGGAGTGCAGATTATATGAGCATCGTCCTGTGTAAAGCCACGCACACGCATCAATCCATGCAAAGTGCCAGACCTTTCATACCGATATACTGTCCCCATCTCTGCATATTTGATAGGAAGCTCTCTATAACTCCGTTTTGTAGATTTATATATGTTTATATGGTAAGGACAGTTCATGGGTTTCAGGAAATACTCCTGTTCGTCAACGAGTATAGGTGAATACATACTCTCTTGATAAAAACCTGTATGACCACTTGTATTCCACAAGTCGACCTTACCTATATGAGGAGTATATACGAGTTGATAGCCATTTTTAAGATGTTTTTCTTTCCAATAAGACTCTATGATATGTCTCATCAAAGCTCCTTTAGGATGCCATAAGATGAGACCAGCTCCTATTTCGTCAGATACAGAAAATAAATCTAAATCCTTACCAAGCTTTCTATGGTCGCGTTTTTTTGCCTCTTCAAGCTTTTCTAAGTAATTTTCCAGCTCTTTGGCGGATGGGAAACTGATGCCGTAAATCCTTTTCAACATCTTGTTCTTTTCATCACCACGCCAATATGCTCCTGATGTTTTGAGAAGTTTGACTGCTTTGACTTTAGTAGAGTTTCTCAGATGAGGTCCACGACATAAATCCGTAAACGTTCCATGAATATAATCTGACTCGCTGTCTTCATCACTGTGCGGATGTAAGGTATAGATTGATATTGTTTCATCCTCTGGAATCTCATTTAATAACTCTATTTTGTATATTTCTCCTTTTTTCTCAAATAAATCTATTGCCTCTTTTCGACTTAACTCTTGTCTTTCATAAACATAATTGCTTTTCGCAATTGCATAAATTTTTTCTTCTATCTGTAAAAGCTCATCCTCTGTAAACGATTCTTCTCTATCAAAATCATAATAAAAACCATTTTCAATCGCAGGGCCTATAGCGACTTTTACTTCTGGAAACAATTCTTTTACTGCCTGAGCCATCAAATGTGAAGTGCTATGCCAAAACACCTCTTTACCTTTTTCTGTATCGAATGTATGAAAAAACAACTGCGCATCCTCTGTTAATTTGATGTCTGGATCATACATTTTGCCATTGATTTCCGCTGCCACCACTCTTTCAGCAAATTTATTGCTGATAGACTTTGCTACTCCAAAAGCTGAAATGCCAGCATTAAAGGCTTTCACACTCTTGTCTGGAAATGTAATATTTATTTGCATTGTTTTGCCCTCCATATCCTCTTGTATAAAACATACTATTTATAATGAAATACATTGATAATCACAACTAACTAATTAAATTTTTGATAATTTTTTCTCATTTTGTGTCAATATAAAAATAATGTCATTTCTGTCAATAATTTTTTCAAAATGTGAAATTTTATTTTTTCAATACATTTTATAATTATACATAAAGTCTTTAATTAAAAACGGAAAAATAAACAACTTAAATAATTAAAGACTAGTAAAGCCAATATATTATTCTACATAAATAATTTTTTATTTTTTCTTTCAAACATTGTCCAAAAACAATTCCTTGACAAAAAAAAGCAATTTATTATCTTTGTATCATGGAAAAAAATATATTTGTTATAGACATTGGAAACACAAACATAGTTTGTGGGCTGTATGAAGGGGAAAACCTTTTAGGTTCTTGGCGTATAGAATCTGATAAAACGAAGATAGCAGAAGATTATTATGTTTTGTTTACGGAAATGTTAAGTTCAATTTTTGATAATAATCATGCTGATAGTCAGAATTTTTCTTTGCTAAAACTGACAAGGGACAATATTTTATGCGAACATATTGACTATTTCTCAATATCCTCTGTAGTGCCCGTTATAGGAAAAAAAATTGAAGAAATGTTAGATAAGTATTTTTTAAAACCTTATATTTTTGTAGATGGAAAGACAAAATTGGGAATAAAATACCTTGTAGATGATCCATCCTGTATCGGAGCTGATTTGATTGCAAATGCTTATGCAGCATGGCATAAATATCAAACAAATTGTATAATCATAGATTTTGGAACAGCTACTACGATACAAATGATGGGTGCTGATGGAACATTTTATGGGACTTCAATATTACCTGGAATAGTGACTGCTACCAATGGTTTGCTTGACAAGGCTGCTCAATTATCGAGAGAAATATTTGATATAACATCATATTTTGAAATGGATAATGATAAAGAGCAGACAATAGATATTTCTCCAACAATCCCACTAAAAATAAAAGAAGAAAGTAAAAATAATCCTATTTTAGGAAAAAACACAAAAGAATCTTTAATTTCAGGTATAATCATGGGACATTGTCTTTCGGTAGAAGGTTTTATTAACATCATCAAAGAGGAATATATAGAACTTCAAAATATACAAACAATAATAACTGGAGGAATTGCAGACATGATGAAAAAACAATCTAAAATGATTGATATTTGCGATAAAAATCTTACTTTGGAGGGATTATTTTTGATAGCTAAAAAAATATTAGTAACATAATAGCTATTGAGTGGTTATTAATATTCGTAGCTATCTCGACAATAAAAACTTAGTCGAAGCGAACAAAGGTCTTCGGGTGACGAAAATCCCCTAAAATTTGTAGAAATAGAAAAAATCTGCTACAGATGGGTGCTTTTTAGTTGTTCTAACGGTGAAAGATGATTAAAAAAATTTCTATTTTATTTTGGTTGCTGATATTGTATCAATCAATATTTTCCAACAATTTTTATCCGCCTTCATTTAATTTAGAAGGACATATACCAATACGAAATAATGTTCCTGATTTTATGCAATCTCAAACGGGCATTTCAATTTTAGAAGACAAGTATTTTATCATGGACCCAATGCGTCCCACCATAGTATATCAATTGGATTTAGAAAACGAAATGATGCGGATACTTCTAAGGCAAGGTCAGCATGAAGTAGCACATTCATTTTATATAAGTTTTGAAGATTTTCTGGACAATATGTTCAATTTAGCATTTGAAAGAGAATTTGGTAGAATTAAAATGCAACAACTTAGCACAAGAAATAGAATAGATTCTCAAGGTTTGATACCAGAATTGGTCTTTAGGCTTCCGCCCGGTGCAATGCCAAGAACAGTAAGAAGAATTATGGGTAACGAAGCTGGTAGATTGAGCATATCCGGTAGCACAAGATTGACAATCAGTGCTGGAAGAACTCATAGGCAGACACTTCAGGCAGTAGAATGGGGTGGCAATACAGATTTTGATATTACAATGAGACAAGATTTCAACTTGAACCTACGAGGGAATATTGGTGAAAAAATTTCAGTAAGTGTCAGATACAATTCCGGACAAGATAGTAATATATTTGACCCCAACAATATAAATATAAAATATACTGGCGATGAAGACGAAATTGTCCAATCAATAGAAGCCGGAAATATATCTTTATCGCTCACAGGGAGTAGGCTAATAAGTCATTCCGCTTCATCGCAAGGACTTTTTGGTGTCAGGTCTCAGTTTAAGCTCGGTGACCTTTCAATAACAGCTGTAGCCAGCAGAGAGGAAGCACAAAAAAATACACGGACATTTCGAGGTACCTCTCAACCAGACTCTAGCTTTGTTCAAAGTAGAAATTTTGCGAGAAGAAGGATGTTTTATGTCGTTCATCCATTAGAATTATTTTCTACTTACACCGAAGAAGATGATGTCCCTCCCAGCTGGAGAAACAATGCAATCAGAACAGACTCAGATGGTCGTTGGATATATAATAATCCGAGTATATTGCCGACTAGAGAATCATTAAAAGTATATATTGCAAGGGATTCTGGAGTAACTCCAGAAAGTTTTAAGGGTATTTTAGTAAACCCGGATGGCAGCCCTTTTTACGATTCTGAGATACTATTAGATTTCTTAGAACTGTTTGAAGGTGCTACAGCGGACTACACTTATGACTTTGATAAAGGTGTTATCACTTTAAACAACCCTGTCCAACATAATCATACCATTGCTATAAGTTATACAGAAGTAAGTGGTCATGTTGTTGGGAATACATCAATAGAAATCGCTGAATTGAAGCCTATCCGTTTAAAAAACCAAGATTTAAATCAATCAACATGGATCAATGAATTACGCAGTGTCTATGATTTAGGAATGAGAAATGTCCGAGCCGATGGTTTTTTATTGGAAGTTTTTACAGAGTTATCAGATAAAACCAGAAATTATTGGGTGACAGAAACGGAAGGCGCTGTGGGCTGGGAAATATTTAATTATTTGAAACTCGATACCAATCAAGATGGTGTATTAGATTCAAATGATCTAACTATAGACTTATCTCGTGGAATGATTGAGCTTCCATTTATAAATCCTTTTTATGGACTCGGAGATACATTAATGTATGAAACTAATAACATGGTTGGTGATGATGATTATAGTCATGAATTTTTTATTCGTGGTAGGATAGGAAGGGACCAAATAAGTCTTGGCAATATGATGATTTTACCCGGTTCAGTAAGAGTTCGGTTGAATGGAAGAGATGTCCGGGAAAATATAGATTATATAGTGGATTATGATTTTGGCAATGTCACATTTTTAACAGCTGAAGGAAGGGATCCAGATTCCGATATCCAAATAGATTATGAAAATAGACCATTATTTTCAATCGATACGAAAACAATGATGGGATTTAGAGCCGACTGGAGCCCTTCGAGAATCTTTAAGCTGGGAGGTACTTTTGTCTATCAATCTGAAACTATGACAGATAAAAGACCAAGAGTTGGTAATGAAGGTAGAACTCTGATCTTGGCAGGCATAGACGGTGAGATAGCAGTAGATGCTCCATTTATAACCACAGCAATTGATTATATCCCTCTGATTAGTACAGAAGAAAGCTCTCGCTTAACTTTATCTGGAGAAGTAGCAATGAATATACCACGCTTTCAAGGTAGTAAAGATTTTGGAGATGGAAACGAAGCGTGGATAGACGATATGGAGTCAATACAAGAAATATTCCCACTTGGAATCATGAGACCAACATGGATGCCTGCGAGTGAACCTTTTGCGACAAATTTAGTTCGTGGTCGTGTGAATTGGTTTAATCCAGACAATGTGTATTATCGTGATGTATATCCCCCCAATACAATGTCCGAAAGAGATAGAACCGAAAAACTAATGGTCATGGATGTGAAGGTCATACCTCCAGCGATATATACACCGGGTGTTTCTACTCCTATATGGGGTGGATTGATGAAATTTGTTGGAAATCAACTTGACTTTTCAGAACGAGAATATATAGAATTTTTGGTCAAAGTAGATAGTGTTGCAGTTAATTTTTCACAAGTAAAAATGTATATAGATATGGGTGATGTGAGTGAGGATTTTTATGTAGAAAACGGAGGAAGAGGTGTTTTAAACACTGAGGATGGAGTTGTCAGTGGATTTAAAAACACCGGGGTATTGCATTGGATGGATGATATTGGATTGAGCGGAATCCCGGCAGGACATCCGGGTTATGACCCTTACGATATGTTTAGTGATGTTCAGATAAATGGAGAATTTCCATTTATCAACGGAACTTCTGGTAATGGAGTATTGGATACTGAAGATTTAAATGGCAATGGCTCGCTTGATACTCTTGAGAGATTCTTTAGATATCAAGTTACATTAGGCGATACATTGACATCATTTTTTCAAAGTGAATACAATGGTTGGCAATTATATAGAATACCATTAAAAAACAATCCTTTGATGGAAACATTGTCAAATGTATCAGGTTCTGAAGCCAATCTTGAGAGTATATCATTTGTTCGTATGTGGTTTGAAACAGAGACTTTAGCAAAAATGAGATTTGTTTATATTGATGTTGTGGGCAACAAATGGAAGGAACTACCAATCAGAACACGCGAACTTTTCCAAGAAACCGAAGTCACACAGACTATGATAAGTCTTAATAACACATTTACATCAATCGAAACCATAGACAATCACCGTTCTCTGCGTTATGTCCCTCCTCCTGGCACAACCACTAGTGGTTCTGACGATGAAATATCTTTAGAACAAGCCATGATGGTTCATTACAACAATATTCTACCGGGTCAGATTAGTTTAGTAAGACAGCGATTTAGAGAAAACTACAATCTTTTATCTTATAATAGTTTGAGATATTGGGTACATTTAGAGTCTCATCCAAACGCGATCACCACACCAGATTCTGTTTATGTAATATTTCGTCTCGGAGTTGATTTAAACAGAATTCAAATGAATAACACGAATTATTATGAAATATTAAAACCAATAAATGTAAATAGGTATACTACTAGGATGGATATTTTAAATTGGCATGATATAGAAGTGAATTTTACTGATATAACAAGATTGAAAACGCTTTTTGCTGAAGGTGACTCTGTTGCTACAATCATAAGAGATGACTTAATATATACAGTCGAAGGTGATAATGTAACCTATAAATTTATTGGGGATGACACTATTTATAGAATTGTAGGGAATCCCACTCTTAGCAATATACGCGATATAGCACTTGGTATACAGGTGCCAGATGGCGAAATGCCTTTTACAGGAACAGTATATTTCAATGATATTAGAGTGGCAAACCCCAATCAAAATATAGGATATGCCGCTATTGCATCTTTTAATGCAAAACTCGCAGATTTTTCGACTTTGAGCGTATCTTATGAATGGCGAACAGCAGATTTTTTCAATTCAACATCGCGTAATTTAAATTTAAATAGTTTAGATGAAAGCGTTCGATTAAATATATCAAATGATTATTCTTTACATAAATTTTTCCCTGTAGCTTGGGGCTTGAGATTTCCCTTGCGATTTACTTATGAACATAGAGTAGGCATACCAAAATATAAAGCAAATTCTGATATTTTAAGAGAAATATTATCACCTGAAGAACAAGAAAGAGATAGGAACATAAATTTTTCTAGATCCGTGAATTCAGATATAAGCATGACGAGAACTCCCAATAGTAAAATTTTAGCTTATACTCTCAGGAATATGACCTTTGGAGCAAACATCACCGAAAGAATCACACTAAATGCGACTAGAGCAGATACAACATTACAATATCGCGGAACAGGAACTTACAATTTAAGTATCCCACAAGATAGAGTAAGGATTCGTTTGTTTGGAAATTATCACTTAGGTTATGTTCCGAGAACATTTAATAATAGTTTGACCTATAGAGGAGAAACCCCAAAGAGATGGGATTGGCGTGTTGGTACGAGTCAAGAAGTAGATGAAGGAGTTTTTTATTGGAGATTGCCTCATTCCGTTCCCAAAAATACTCGTTTTCTTGATACAAGAAATGAAATTAGGCACGATTTATTGACAGATTTATCATTAGGTTACGATTTGACAACAAGACGCGATTTGATGACTGAATCACTACTATACGGAGTAAATATCGGAACCGAAGAAGACAGAACTCAAAGATTTGAAGCAAATTATAATCCTTTTTATATGACAAGATTGAGTCCGACTCAGATTTCATCGAACATCACCTATAGAGAGGGCAGAACTCTAAATCGCTCAAAATCCCATGAAGCTGGTGAAGATATATATGATTTTCAAGGAAATGTAAGCAGAGGTGTTAGGGTTAATATGACTTTGAGAAATAGTGATTGGATGTCTTCTGTAGCTAATAAATTAGGTGAACGCACCAACCGTAGATATGAAGCAAATACTAGACAAAGTGGACAAGGTTTTGATGATTTGAACAATAATGATTTATTTGATAACAGGATAGATGGATTGATGAACCCCAATATAAGAGATGATGATTTTTTTAATCCGGATTTTGATTGGGAGAGAGAACGAGAAAGAGAACTCGGATACATGTTTGATGGAGATGATTTAAGGAGACCAGGTAGAGAACTTGGAATGGGAAGAGAAATAGATGATGAAGGAAATTTACGGATACCCGATAATGAAAATGAAGACAACGAAAACGAAAGACCGTCTGGGCGAGATACAGAAAGAGAAAGCAGAGGACCAAGCACCTTGATTCCTGATATATTTGGTTTTTTAGCAAGAATACAAAACTTCAGTTTATCTTATGAAAACACCTTCACAAGCAGATTTGAGCAAAGAGAAAATAGACCTGATTTTTTATATCAATTAGGTATACCCAATGTAATTCCCGACTCTGAACTCCAGTCTCGCGGCACTGTAGACAGGTATTCTGCTTCAACAGGATTTCCTATCTTCAGAAATTTACAAACCGATTGGAGATATTCCTATCAGATTGATAAAAACTATACCAGCACTGGACCTGGCGCAATGACAGAAACCACTACTTGGCCTGATGTTCGAGTAACACTTTCAGGATTTGAAAGATTAATCAGGGCTGAAAGATTTTTAAATAGTTCAAGATTGACCTCTACCTATAATTATGCAGAAAGGCTTGCTTATCAAGGTTCTGACTGGAATACGCCACTCTCTGGCACTTACACTCATTCTTTTAGTCCACTAATCGGTTGGACTGGAAACTGGTCTAATAATCTAACCACTACTTTCAATTGCGGTATGACATTAACTGAACAAAACACTTATGGAACAAATCCTATCATCAGAGAAACTATAAGAATGACTTATGCTGGAACTGTAGGATATTCATTTTCCTCAGAACAGGGATTAAAAATACCTTTTACTGGAAGATCTATTCAAATCAGAAATCAATTGCAATGCGATTTGACAGTAAATTATGAAACCAACAAAGCAAATAGTATATCAATAACTCAAACTACCCCTGAAACAGACACCACAAGGTTACTGATCACACCAAGAGCTTCATATAATTTTCATCGAAATGTCCGAGGTGGACTTTCTGGAACTTATGATGTGAGTCATAATAAAATTCGAGATGAGTCTTTGAATATTTTTAGGATGGATATGTGGGTAGAAGTGACTTTCTAGGGAACATCAATGAAGGCAGTCCGAGAAGTCGATTTCGTAGAGGTGTATTGCATATGCTAGATTTTCGAAACGTATTAATTTTTTTTTTGTTTATGTAACTATTGAAATAATAATCTTTTATGAACATATTTATCGATAGGGGGTAGGTTTTATCCTAAGCCTCGTAAAATTATGAAAGGGGAGACATTTTTGTATAAAATTGATTTAAACTATCTATAATAGAGAAATATGGAGTTACTATTTCAAGATTTTGTGAATTAGGTGATTTTTTTCATAAAATAGATTTTAGTCGGCTCGTAGGGAACGCATGTATGCGTTCCGCCTCTCAATAGTGAAAAATAAATTGTGGATAGCTTATGGATAAGTAAAAAAATTTACTTCTGTATCTCTCTATTTTTCAATATTATATTTGCAACTCTCTTTCCCCTCCTGTATGCTTCCCCTATCGCTCTCATGTAATATCTTGAAAATAAAAGAGTTATTATGAGTTATTTTTTAATAAAGAGGTCTTTTGACAAGAAAAAAATGATTTAAAGATTATGTAAAATTATTTTTGAAAAGACTCTTGACAAAAATGATAGATATTTATTGAGGAACAAATAAGAAAATGACCTAAATTTTAGTCGGTCAGTAGTGAAAAAAAATATAAAATTTATATATGAATATTTAAATAATTGTTGACATATTTAAGAGCTTAAAAAAAATTGTTATAAAATGGAAAAATAGTGTTTAATTAATTTTAATAGGAGGTTATAAATGATAGTAACCATAATGAAAGAAAGCGATGTATCCATATTCTTGGTAGAGGGAAAGTTGGATAGTTCTACTTCACCAAAACTACAAGAAAAATTGATGCTTGCTTTGAATGAAGCCAAAAAGATTAGAATGGATTTTAAAGATGTAGAGTATATATCCTCTGCTGGTTTGCGCGTTCTCTTGTTGGGCGAAAAGACTGCAAGGGCAACGGGAAAAAGCATGACGATATACAATGTTCCGGATAGAGTTATGAGTATTTTCACCATGACGGGATTTGCTGATATGTTGAATATTGAGACGAAATAAAACATTCTCAATATATTGAGGAGCTATGAAGACAAAAGAAAAAGATATTTCACAAAAGACCAGCTTAAAGCGTAAAATATCATCATTATTGATGGTTTTGTCACTAACGACCCTAGTAATGTCTGGTATAATTACATTGATAGGTGTCATTTACTTAAGAATGAATACAGCATCAATAAAAAAAGATCTTGGCTATAGTGTAGCGTTAGATAGCCAGCAAGCTCTTGAATCTCTAGCTCTTGAAAAATTATCTATATTGATTAACACAAGGGTAGGATTATGCGATTCCGTTCTTATGGCGATACAAGAAAAAGTCTTTTTAATTGCCTATAAAGCTGGTGAAATAATCAATAATCCTGAACGCTTCTTACCTGTAGTTCCTCTGCCTGCTGACGAAAGAAATCATGGCATTGTAGCGTCACAGTTTTTAAGACCTGAAAATGTTCCATTATCAGCTGTCAGAGCGGAGGCAAATCTGATGGGAAATATCCAAGACTTGTTAGAGGGTATTTCAATTGGTAGTAGTTATGCCAAAACAGGCTATATCGGGATGGAGTCAGGTATGTTTATCATCACAGACACGGGATCAGGTTATAGAGCAAATAAAAGTTTTGATCCTCGTGTGCGTCCGTGGTATATACTGGGTAAAGAAAGTGATAAGCCTGTCTGGACCGATGTGTATCTTGATGCCTTTGACAGAGGTGAATTAATTTCTTGTGCAATGCCTTTTTTTGATAGAAATGGCAATGTTGTCGGAGTTGCTGCTATAAACATGTATTTTGAAACTTTAGTCGACCTTGTAAAAAATACAAAATCTGGGGAAACAGGATTTGCTTTGATGCTCAACGAAAACGGAGACATCATCATTTCTGAAAATGGAGATGACGCTGTGGTTCAAGGATTGACTGAAAAAAGAACAGAATTTTCAGAATTATTTAACGATATCATGGAAGGGAAAAACGGAATACAGAGAATAGCTCTTGATGGCAGAGAGTTTTTCTTTGGATATTCAGCATTGGAAGCATTACCTTGGCATTTAGTAACAGTGATCGATGTGATGGAGATTATATCTCCTGCTCTGAACATTAGAAACAATATTATTCGCAGAACTGATGAATCATTATTAAGATATGATATTGTCATGTTTAGCATCGTGGCTTTATTTTTAATCTTATTTACCATTGTTCTTTTGGTGGCAAGATATGTGTCTAAAATTTTTGCGAAAACAATAAGCGAACCCATAATGAATTTAACAGATGCAGCCTCAAAGATAGCAGAAGGTAATTTTTCAGTCAATATAGACATCAAAACAGGGGATGAAATTGAGGTTTTGGGGGCATCTGTAAATAAAATGACAGATGATCTTCATAAACATTTAGAACATAAGCTCTCTCTGATGATCGAAAATCATAGAATTTCTGCAGAACTTGATGTAGCTAACAAAATACAATTGAGCATGTTACCCTGTATTTTTCCAGCTTTTCCAGATAGAGACGAAATAGATATATTTGCCATGATGAAACCTGCTAAAGAAGTAGGTGGTGATTTCTACGATTTCTTCTTTATTGACGATAATACTCTCGCTATAGTCATCGCAGATGTCTCGGAAAAAGGTGTGCCTTCTGCTCTGGTGATGGTTATTGCCAAAACCCTGATTAAAAGTAAAGCACAAGCTGGACTTAGTCCCAAAGAAGTGTTTGAGTCTGTAAACAATATCTTAAATGAAAATAACGACGCAGCTATGTTTGTAACTGCGTTTTTGGGTTATCTTGATTTAAGAACTGGAGTTTTTAAGTATGTCAACGCTGGTCATAATCCATCTGTATTGGTTTCAAAACAAAAAATTGAACAGGAAAAAGATAATTCAGAAAACAATCCAATTGAAAAACAAATAGATGAGGATAATTTGCACTATGAGTGGTTAATGGCAAAACCAGATTTTGTTCTTGGAGGTTTTAGAGATATTCTTTATACTCAAAAAGAAATAATATTTGAACCTGGTAACATGCTGTTTTTATACACAGATGGTATCACAGAAGCAATTAATAAAAACAATGAAATGTTTGAAGAAGAAAAATTGCTTGAAGCCTTAAAAAGATTTTCAAGGCTTAATGCTAAAGATTTAACCGAATCCATAAGAAAAGAAATTGAAGATTTTTCTGTTGGAGTAGAACAGTCTGACGATATTACTTTGTTAGTGCTAAAGTATAAGGGAAAATGAAAAAGATAAAAGATAAAAGATACAAGTTACGAGTTACGAGTTACGGGTTACGAGTCGGAAAGTGCAAGAATAGAGCAGTTGGATTCTTGATTCTCCTTTTTTTACTATCACTAATTCAAGGATGCCCAACCCATAGCAAAGATGAACCTATCAGCGGGACAAGGACATATATAGATTTTGTAGACACAGGAAAAAGATTTGGTGTCGAGGCAGGCGATGTATATGGAGACCTTGCTAGAGATTTTTTCGTCGCTAGGTCTGTTAAGGAAAATATAAATATAGCTGATTTGTTAGACCCTCTTAAAAGAAAAAGAATAGATGCGATATTAGTGGGAAGTGATTATTTAACTCAATTGTTAGATTCAGGTATCTATAATGAGTTTGAATATTTATGGTTACCTGAATCTGTTTTTGTGAAAAAATCCTCATTTATATTTCATTCTGAGAGTTTGAGAGATCAATACAATGAGTGGTTTCAAGGTATCAAATCGGATGGAACTTTTCAGACAATTTTAGACAGGTGGTTGGGAGGCTCGCTACCCAATCATAGCGATATCCCTGTTTTTGAATTTAGTGATGAAAACGGCATCTTAAGAATCGCAGATACAGGAAATTACCCGCCTTTGAGTTATCTTGATGCACAAGGAAATTTAATTGGTTTTGGAGCAGAACTGGCAAGCCATTTTGCTCAGCATCTTGGTATGAAACCAGAGTTTTCATTAATGCCATATGAAAATATAATTTCCAATGTCGTTTCTGAAAGAAATGATATGAGTTCAGCAACAATGTCTATTTCAGATTCAAGAAATAATGAACTTTTTTTTGGAGATCCTTCAAATATTACAAGAGCTGTTTTGATAGTGCCAAGAGGTCGAAAACTTGGTGTTGACATCTATGATTTTGTGGGACAGAGATTGGCAATATTAACAAGCTCTCATGCAAAAAATGTTGTTCAGGAAATTAAAGGATTTCCTGTCAGTTATGATAGTATTTCTGATGCAGTAGATTCTGTTCTGCGAAGCCAAATCCTTGGTTTTATGTCACCTTTTTCGGTCTTAAGATCAATCTCTATGTTAGAAGGTGGGGGACTTTTAGATGTTATTGCTGTTCCAGTTGAAATTGACTATACAGCTGTTGGTGCAATGTCAATGAATCAAGATATTATTGACAGCTTTAATGATTTTCTGGAAATGATTACAAACGATGGGACGCTACATAGTTTACAAAATAGATGGTTTATTTCGAATGTTGATTATAATCACAAAATTGATTATTTTCTCGATAATCCTCCCAATATGCAAGGAGCGAATCTACGAGTTGTTGTAAATGCTGAAGCAATACCTTATGTTTTCATTAATACTGATGGTAATTTTTCTGGATATAGCGCTGAGCTTGCGCTGCGATTTGGTGATTATATAGGGAGAAATATAGATTTTATTAATGCACCTTTTGGGGAAGTTATAAATATCGTTGAGCAAGGATTAGCTGATTTTAGTATAGACAAATTTGGCATAACTGAAGAGAGACAGCAAAGAGTCTTATTTACAAACCCTATATATTCAGAACGAAATGGTATATTATTCTTGAGACAATTAGATGACTCAAGAGAAGAGATAGATGATTATAGAAAATTTATTAATAAAAGAATAGGTATGTCTATAGGCTCGCTTGCAGAAGGAGTTACTATAAATCATTTGAAAGGTGTTCCTGTATTTTTTACTTACTACTCTGCATCCATAGCTGATTTAAGAGCAGGAAGAATTGATGGGCACATGTCAGATTTATCTACCCTAAATGCTTTAGCTGCTATGCCTGAAAACCACGATTTACATGTATATGAGATACCTAGCAGTATTTTTAGTTCTCCAATAGGTGCATTTTCAAATGACCAAGCTTTAATAGATAGATTTAATGCTTTTCTTACCGAATTAGAAAGGCTCGGTATGTTAAGAGAAATACAGAATCGTTGGTTTTCAACACCTATAAATCTTGACTCAAGACTACATTCATTATCAAATGTAGGTGCAAATGGAGTTTTAAGGGTTGCAACCAGCGATGGAAGTCCTCCTTATTCTTTTGTAGGGAACGATGGAGAAATGCAAGGATACAGCATAGAGCTAATCAGATTGTTTGCCAATCATGAGGGTTTGATGATACGGTTTGCTGAAATGAATTTTGATGCTCTTTTGACTTATGTCAGCACTGGTAGAGCTGACATAGGGATCTCCAATGTGAGTATTTCAGAAGGGCGAAGGCAGATAGTAAATTTTTCCAATCCCATTTACTTTGATAGATTTGGGATATTAGCCTTAAAAACTGAAACTCAATTAGAAAATCAACCTCTTGTCCTAACAGATTTTTTTGGAAAAAGAATTGGAGTCACCTTTGGAACAAACTTTGATAGTATTACAACAAATGTGATCCAAGGGATACCTGTTTATTACAATGATTTCAATTCGGCATTGACTGATATAATTGCTGGCAGATTAAATGGATACATGTTGAATTACACAGTGGCAAGTATGCTGGAAACTGTAGCATCATCAAGTTTTGAAATCATCGAATTGATGCCCACAGAAATGTTTATTACGCAAGTAGCCGCTATCTCTAAAAATAAAGATTTATTAGATAGGTTCAATCTTTTTTTAGAAAATATCACCACAGATGGCACTTTAAATGAGATACAAAGGACTTGGATGTTCTCTATGCCAAAACCAGATATCAGACTGACAGAATCTTCCTCAAGAGGTGAAAATGGCGTGTTAAGAGTTGTAACATCTGGAGCAACTTTACCTTTTTCTTTTTACAATGAAGACAATGAGCCTGTAGGTTTTAGTTTAGAAATTGCTAAAAGATTTGCAGATCATGAAAATATGAGCATAGATTTTGTTCACACAAACTTAAGTAGAATATTCAGATATATTGAGGATGACAACGCTGATATGGGTTTTGATTTATTTCAAATTCCTGAAGAACAGACAAGCAATATTCTTTATTCTGACCCATTTTTCTTGTGTAATGCCTCAATAGTCGCTTTTAGAGACGCTCCAGATCAAAATGTTAATTATTTTTCTAAAGCATGTTCTTGGATACAAACAGGTATTCAAAAAAATCTAATCACCGATAATCGTTGGAGATTGCTTTTAGATGGTTTCAAAATAACAATGTTCATTACGATTTTAGCACAAATTTTTGGAACCATTCTGGGTAGCTTTATTTGCTTTTTAATGGTTAAAAAAAATAAATTTTTAAGAACTATTGGCAATCTTTATCATGAAATTATTTGTAGAATACCAAAAGTAGTATTGCTTTTAGTAGCATATTATATTCTTTTTAATAAAACATCGCTATCAAATGTTATGATAGCTGTTTTTGCCTTTACGATGATTGCCAGCTCCAACATTGCTAGAGTTTTTAGAAATTCATTTTACAATATCAATGTTATGGAAAAAGAAGCGGCAAAGACTTTAGGTTTTACGAATATACAAACTTTCATTTATATCACTTTACCGCAATTAATTCAGCAATCAATTGTTGCCTACACAAAAGACTTTATAGAGCTTCTCAAAACGACTGCAATTGTTGGGTATATTGCTATCCAAGACTTGACAAGAGCAGGTGAAATAATCAGGAGTAGGACCTTTGATGCCTTTTTCCCTTTGTTAGTTGTTACACTCATTTATATGTTGGTCATTACAATATCCATTTTTATTTTTAAGATTCTCGCTATGAAAATAAATAAAAATTTGCCTTTCTATGATAAATCTCTGCATGTTAACGCTCTTGACAAGCTTACAGGAGGTATCTCATGAACATTCTTTCAATAAAAAATCTCTGTAAACAATACGGTGAAAAGACTGTTTTACAAAATGTCAACATCGATATAAAAAAAGGGGAAATTATAGCTATAATAGGACATTCTGGTTCTGGAAAAAGTTCATTATTAAGAGCTATAAATTATCTTGACCCACCAACATCTGGTGAAATTTATATTTTTGATAAAAAAATAGAACAAAAAGATATATCTTCCATTAGACAAAAAATTGGTTTGGTAGATAATCAGACTGAGTTGTTCAGCAATCTTACTGTCATTGAAAACATGATGTTAGGGCAATTGTGTCTGTGTGGGGTTACAAAAATGGTTGCTAAAGATAATTCTATGTTACTATTGAAATCAGTAGGTCTTGTAGAAAAAGCAAATTTTTATCCACATCAATTAACTAAAAGTCAAAAACTGAGAATTGCTATTGTCAGATGTCTTTCCATGAATCCAAATATCTTGCTTCTTGATGATCCCACAAAAGATTTAGAACACATTGCTTCAAATGAAGTAATGACAATAATCAAAAATTTAACACAAACATCTTTTCCGAGTAAAGACCTGACTATCCTGATGTCCACTAGTGATAGAGACTTTATTCGTAATGCTGCTACCAGAGTTCTTTATTTAGATGAAATGGGTATTTATGAAGAAGGAAGCCCTGTCAAAATATTGGAAAAACCTAAAAAAACTTTGACAAAAGGATATATAAACAATCTTTGCTCTTTTAAATATGATGTTATAAGCAAAGATTTTGATTTTGTTGAGTTTTTTAGTGCTATCGACAGTTATTGTATTCGCTATTTTATAGAAAAGAAAACAGCTATTAAACTAAGATTATTGGCTGAAGAAATGGTTATTAATATTGTTACACCTATATATAAGGCTTGTAAATTGAAAATGAGTTATTCTGAAAAATCAGACTCATATCTGCTCTCAATTTCTTATCTTGGTGATGATACAAATGCTCTCGAAATAACTGATGACCTAATCTCAGTTAAAATGGTGAAAAAATGCACTACAAAGATTTGGCATACATACAAAGATGGTGAGAATGTCGTAAATTTGGAATTTTAACAGCTCATCAATATTCTAAAAAATAGCTTTTGTTGATGCAATAATGCTGTCCAATAAAGATTATAAATAGGAGATTATATGCTACCAGAAAACGAACTTTTAATAGAGTCAATACCAGAAAACCATAGTATGGTAATGGATTTTGTCGACAGTCAAATTTCAGATTGTCCAGACGATGTCAAAGATCAAATCAATATTGCTGTAGATGAGATATATTCAAATATAGTTCAATATGCCTATCATCCTGAAACTGGTGGTGTAAAAATCCGTATCACTGTCACTGATGTTATCATATTGGAATTTGAAGACAAAGGAATTCCCTATAACCCGCTGACTGAAGAAACTCCAGATATCAATAAACCTATTGAAGAAAGACCATTAGGGGGGCTCGGCGTGTTTATGGTGAAAAAACTGATGGATTCTGTTGAATATAAAAGAGTGGGCGGGAAAAATTTGCTGATTTTAAGAAAAAAACTATGATGATAGTTGTAAAATAAAAATATGTTTGATCTGAAAAATTTATATATTATACGAAAAAAATTTCATCGGATACCTGAACTTGCTTTCCAAGAAATCAAGACTCAAGATTTGATTTTAAGTGAATTTGCTGATAAAAGCATGATGAAATCAACATTGCCTTTGAGTAAAGAAGCTAATACAGCCCCTTTGTTGTTAACAAAATTTGAACCTACTGGTTTATTATATGAATATGCAAATGGTGATGGTGACTACATTCTTTTCAGGGCAGATATGGATGCTCTACCGATAAAAGAAGAAACTGGATGTGATTTTCAATCAGAGCATAGCGGTGTATCACATGCCTGCGGGCACGACATACATTTGACTATATTGATAGGTTTGATCCATTATGTAATTAAGTATAAACTAAAAAAAAATATACTTTTCCTTTTTCAACCAGCAGAAGAAGGTCACGGAGGTGCAGAACATATCATAAAAACTGGGGTTTTTGAAAAATATAAAATAAAAGCCGCTTTTGCTCTGCATATAACAGGACAATATCCAACTGGTTCTATAGGCATAAAATCTGGAATTTTCTTTGGTATCCCACAAGAATTTGATATAGAATTTTTTGGTAAATCAGGGCATGTAGCAACCCCTCAGAAAGGTAACGATGCTTTTATGGCTGGAATGCTGTATTATCAGATGATAAAAAATATGCTTTCCAATAGATTTCCAGCTCAAGAGCCTATCATTTTTCATATTGGTAAGATTTCATCTGGCTCTGTCAGAAATAGTATTCCTGATTATTGCAAATTTGAGGGGACTTTTCGCTGTCTTAAAAAAGAGGTTCGAGATAGTATTTTAAATATGCTCCAAAAATCTTCAGAAATGCTCGAAAACTTCACAGAAATAAAAATCAAAGTAACAACCCTATCTTCTTATGATCCTGTCGTAAACGATGATTTTTTAACAAAATTCTTAATAGAATCATTACCAGAGGATATAAATGTCCATTATGCTGATTATACAATGACTGGTGAGGATTTTGGCTTTTTTTCTGGATTGTTTCCAAGTGTTCTTTTCTGGCTTGGGACAAATAGCAATGATGATTTACATTCAAATAAATTTTTACCAGATGAAAAAAGTATAGAAATAGCTTTGAGAATATATAAAAACATTTTAGAAAAAATCTGATGACTATTTTAGAGTTATCTCATAAATATATTACTAAATATTAAGGAGAAAAAAATGTTTTTCGACCCAACATTTTTGCTGTTAATTCCCGTAATGATATTGGCTATCTGGGCACAAACAAATGTCAAAAGTTCATACAAAAAGTATAGTCAAGTCAAAAATTCAATTAATATCTCTGGAGCTGAAGCTGCAGAGCAAATACTCAAGAAAAACGGTATTTATGATGTCCCCGTGCATGTCGGTAAAGGATTTTTGATAGACCATTATCATCCGGGTAAAAAAGAGGTTGTCCTATCCGAAGAGGTTTATTATGGAACATCAATAGCTTCTCTAAGCATAGCTGCCCATGAAGTAGGTCATGCTCTACAACACTCAAGAAAATATTACCCTGTTGTTATGAGAGGAGGCTTATTACCAGTTGCAAATATAGGCTCACAAGCTGCTTTTCCCTTATTTATCATTGGAATGCTTTTTGAAGCAACCAATCTAATGAACCTTGGAATAATACTATTTTCAGGTGCATTATTGTTTCATTTAGTTACTTTACCGGTGGAATTTAACGCTTCCAGTCGTGCTATGGTCCAAATTTCAGATGGTTTTATCAGAAATGAAAAAGACCTAAAAGATTGTAGAAAAATGCTCAATGCAGCTGCTTTGACTTATGTCGCTTCTACTCTGGTGTCTCTAATGCACCTTATCAGAATGATTCTCATAAGAGGGAGAAGATAATTATTCGGATATTCTCCATGCTCGTTTATATCATCACACATCAACATTTACCAGTACAATTGTGACCTATTTCATCAATAAAACCATCTGAGTCTTTATAAAATATTCTTTGTGGCAAGTATCCTTCTTTACCATTATTTTTTGTAATATTTTTTACTACATTATCTGCATCATTGGTGACTGTCATAACTTTAGTGTGGTTTCCTGTATCTATTATATAGATATATTCTTTTGTGATTTCTGCTATTTCATATTTTGCTTCCATCATTTATTCCTCTATATATTTCGATATACTATGCTTGCATTTTTCATCATTGTTGCTCCTGCTTCATGAAATGATGTTAGTCTTACTGGTGTATGTTTTCTTTTTACTGTCAGTTGTCCGTTATTTAGTGATACGAATACATACTTGCCATTGTCTGACTTTCCTGACTGACTTTGGACTAAATCTGTCATCTTTACTCTTTTTGCCATTTTTTCTCCTTTATGGGTCCCATCCCACTTATTTATATTATAGTCTTTTTATTTTTTTTGTCAAGTTTTTTTCTTTGAGGCTACTTTGAGGTTACTTTGAGGTTACTTGCTATACCCCCTTATAAAGTTTGAGAGATACAAATATATTGTATGTGATTAATATATAATGCGTTATGTCAATATAGAGCCGAAGTAAAGTTCGATAGAAATGGTAAAAAGGGGTATATTTTACGATAATGTTTGAGAAAATACGAAGGAATGTTCCACACATTTTGGAGTTCAGATACCCCATGTCTCTCTGGTCATGTCACTTATGACTACAAAATGCCAATGTCCTTCGTAAGCCTTAGGTACCATTGCCCCAACTGCATATTAGGAAGAAAGGCGGTAAAAAAAGGGTAATTTATTTCCTTATTTTTTCGGTGTTTAAATGGTTTTAATCACTCATTTTTTTTCTATCCTAAACCAAGTTCTATGTTTTTTTCTTTAACTTTTCTTTTAAGCTTAAAAAGTCAGATTTATTTTAACTTAAAATCGGCAGAAAAAGATGAGAAATTTTTGAAGAAGAATTTTTGACTTTGTGAGTTTCTACTGAATTTGCTCGAAAAGTCGACTTTTTTCTCCGATATTATCTATCGATTTTATCTATTCCAACTTTCTAAGGCTTCACCATTTGCGCCTCTTTATAACTTTATGATATATAAACACATAGCGACTAAAAATAATTCACTATTTCTTCGAAAAAGCGAAGAAAGACCTTGCTAAGAAAACGGCATTTTGTATAGTAGCACCAATTAGTAATGATAACTAATTATATTACAAGTAATTGGAGGCTGAAATGAATGAATTTCAAGGCTTAGAAAACGCTGAAATCAGCGACAGAATGAACGAGGTTGCTATGGCAGATTTGAGTGCCTGCAACCTGAATGTATCGGCAGATACACTACAAGACCCAAGCCATACAGCTTGGGAGGTGGCTCGACAAGAGGACAGAGTCAGAGCTTGGGCTAAATTCGAGATTGTGAAAACTTTTATAAGTTATCGCATGGAGTATAGTGCCAAAGGATTTAAGTATAGCGAAAGTGGTGAAAGCTTCGTTAAGAAATTACATAACGGAGAAATCTGTATTGAAGCTTATAACCAACTGAAACTCAGCAAGCTTGCTTTGCCAACTATCATAACTTGGGAACGAATGCTTCGAGTTGGTGGTGATCTGGACAGTCCTTTTAGTCTGCTTGAGAGCTATAGGCATTGTGGCAGGAAGAGCAGAATCGATGTTTCTCTACGAAGTTGGATAATGGAACTGGCGATAGATCAAAGAGACTTAGACCCAAACTGGATTTATCTATTTTTAGTAGACCAGTATGAAATGATGGATAAACAACTTCCGATTTCACCAAGAACTCTACAACTACTGGTAAGAGATTTTAGAAAGAATGTTTTCACAAAATCTCTTGGAAAAGGGAGTAAAGAAATCAAGAATAAAGTCAAACTCCATAACGTCAGAATCAACGATTTGATGCCAGGTGAGCTGTATGAGAGCGACGGGCATCACGCCAATTTTTTTGTTAAAAGCCCCTTCTATTGCCATAGAAATTATGGTAAAAGATATCTTGTTCGACCTGTGATAATTTTCTGGATTGACCTAGCAACAGGAACTATTGTAGGTTATAGAGCCTGCCTGACTGAAAATAAAGGAGCAGTCAAAAATAGCTTGATGGATGCCATCAGCAGATTTGGAACACCACAAAAAATCAGGGTCGACAATGGTTCTGCTTACAAAAACGTGGATTATGCACCTTGGGTATTTTATAATGAGGCTATAGGCAAGCGAAGATTAACCACAGATGAGAAAATCGCCAAACGAATGTTGGAATCTGGCGATAAGGGTTTGTATATGAATCTGGGAATAGAATGTCATTTTACGATACCGGGCAATCCTGAAAGCAAATCTATAGAGCCTTTTTGGAGGTACGGCATCTCTGCTTTTGAAAAGAGTTTCCTGAGTTGGTGTGGAAACAATCCAGAGAGTCGCCCGGAAATGTTCAAAAATATCGATAGCAAAACTTTAGTGCGGAAATTTGGTAATAAATTTCCTACTTGGGACGAGTTCACCGAGAAGTTGGATAAGTATGTGCAGTATTGGAATAACAAACCCAGAGCATCGTTGGTTACGATAGAAGGAGAGCAACTTTCACCGCTTCAAGCATATACTCAGGTTGAGCATATCATTCCCAACAAAACAGAACTACTCAGCAAAATGCTTTACCCTTATATCCTAAATTCCCGTGCACTTAAGACTATGCAGGGTGGTTTATCTCAAAATCTTTAAATATTATTTTTTGTTTTTCTGAAATTTCTGAATATCTAATTTTTTTGTTTTTACATTCAAAACACTCTATCGAATCTATAGCACTAAACAATTTTTGCATTGTGTAGTATTTCTTGTTGTATTTTAGAGCTAGTTTTTCCATTTGCTTTTTTATGTGTGATAGCAATATCAGGGCAATATATTCAACAAACATTTTTCCTTCTAGGCTTTTCTCATTTGATACCAACAATCTGCGGAATCCTTGTGTCCCTTTAATTGTGCAAATTGCTTTTTCTACTATATCTTTGTTTCTATAGATTTCTAAAGCGGTTATAGAATCCATATTTTCTGAGCTCAATAACACCATATATCCAAAATTTTTCATTGCTTCTTTTATTACTGATTCTTTTGGAGAAACGATTATTTTTTCTTCATCATTTATTTGAAGAATTGAAACATTAAAATATTTATTATACTCTACTTTATTTTGTTTTTGTTCTTCGCCGCTTAGTAATTCTTGTCGTAAATCATCTAATTTACGATTAAATTTCTTCATATCTTTTTCTTTTTGTTCTGGATTGAAATAAAAATGTAGATAAAGGTTTTTGTCCTTTTTTACTTTAATGTCAGGCTCTTGTGTAAAAACTTGATATTCCCATTTTATTGGAGTTGTTTTTGAGTAAACGTTATGGTGGGCATTATAGTTTTCGAAACAAGGAAGTTCAGATTTAATTGTCTCTAAATCGTTTTTTACGAATTTCATCTGCATTTTAGATGGTATCAAAAAATCATACTGATTTTCTATAAGAGAATTTATATTGTCTACGGAAAAGTTGCCCTTATCCATCACTAATTTTAATTTCTCAAAGTGATAATCGTTTAATTCATCTATCAATATTTTCACTGTCTTACTGTCTGGAACATTCCCTGTTAACTTTCTGTAATAAAAAGGCATATTAGATTTTTCTCCAAAAACTACTGCAAAGTTTAGTTGAGCAATAATGTCATTTTCCTTGTTATAACCAAATTTTATTTGTCTTAATTTTTCTGAAAAACTTGAAAATGATGTTGTGTCGTAAGCCCAATACTCGCATTCTGTGTGAAGTGTCTTAAATTGTTTGACAAAATCAAAGGTAGCTTGCTGAGAAATATTGATAAATAGCTCACTACTACGCTGTGAAGGAATATTTTGATTATAAGGGTGTTTTGTATGATGGTCAAATTGATCAAAATTACAAAGAGCATTACTCTTTCCTAATATTATGTAATATGCTATTGAAAGCAATTGTTTGTATGTATCAGGAAAGTTTTGTTTTAAAAGATTGGTTACTCCCAACTTGTTACTGATTCCATCTAGTAAATATGTTGCACCACAATACTTTCTTGAATAATCTGGTGACATTACAATAGACTTACCAGCAGCATTGTTTTCTATTTTCCTTTCTTGAGCTTTACGCATTCTACCATCTGTGGGTATTACCTCACCTGTAACCGGATCAATACGACCGATGAGCTTCTGTTTCGTACGACTTTGCTTTTTTGCTTTGTCCCAATAATTGACATACTCATAAACATAAGTTATGTTATATTTTTTGTTATGCGACTTATATGTTTTCATTAAAAATCCTCCATAGTCTTAAGATATTTATTTTATATAACTCAACACTATGTTAAATGTTACAAAAAAAATATAAATCTTTTTATTTTAATGGAGTTGTAGGGTTTGATATGCTCTACATAGTCTTAAGTCTGCGGGAATTTAGGTTGCATCCCTACGGGATGCTGTTTGGTGTGTGTA
>Ga0099364_10000209_pt1 | contig 97258 bp, 70 predicted proteins | sample TergutTh196P3_FD_73070 | JGI IMG/M metagenome (GOLD analysis project Ga0099364, IMG submission 73070) | Microcerotermes parvus P3 segment gut microbial communities from Pointe-Noire, Republic of the Congo - Th196 P3 | ecosystem: Host-associated > Arthropoda: Insects > Digestive system > Gut ...
ACTTCGCGGACAGCCCGCCTTCGGTAACTGCCACCACTACCTGAACTCTTTGTTCATAACTGTATTTTGCCATGAAAGTGCACCTCCAAAATTTTAGATTTTTGTCTAACTTTTGGGGTGCATTTCATTTCGCGGACAATATACAGAAACAGCACAAGTGCCAAAATTGCAAAAATCCATTCTATCATGAGCCTCACCTCCTTTCGGAGGATTAGCTAACCGCCTACCGTTGAAGCGTCTCGCTTGCGAGACAGGGCAACGCCGTATACATTCTATCTCCGATTAACGAGGGTGTCAAGCCAATCTTTACCTATCCGCATAGGCTATTTACCTATCAGCATAGGCTGTGCGGACACAACGCATCCGGGATCGCCGCAAAAATGTCCGCTTGGCTTGAAGTTTGTCTTTACGGACGGATTTTTGCATGGTATGATGACGCTATATAAATAATTTTGTAGAAAGAACAGGAGGGCACTCTCAGTGACAACACAAATTGCTAAATGGGGCAATGGTCAAGGCATCAAGATAGAGGCAAGCCTTCTCCATCGCATAGGTCTTTCCGTCGGCGACACGGTTGATGTTGTCAAGCTCAATGAATCAATTGTGATTAAGCCTCAAAACCGTCGCGACCTCGATTGGTATCTCCAAGATTACGAGCGGCCCGATGGCGATGTGGGGTGGGTAGACGAACACGATCCAAGGGGGCGCGAAATATGGTAAAGCAAGGCGAAATATTTTACGTTGACTTCAGTCCCTCTAAAGGGCGGGAACAACAGGGCAACCGTCCCGCAATAGCCATTAGCAGCACAAAATACAATTTTCGCACAGGCTTTGTCCTTGCTTGCCCCATAACAAGCACCCAAAGAGCTATGCGGGTTCGCATCCCTCTTGACGATAGGACAACCATACAGAGGGATCTTCTTTGCGAGCAAGTTCGAATCATAGACCTAAAATCCCGCCCACACCGCACCGTGGAGCACGCCCCCAGGGACATAGTATTCAAAATTCACGAAATAATCAATTCCATTTTGCTTCTGGACGAGGCACAATGTGGATAAGGCGGCGGCTGTCTTGTGTTTTGGCAAAAGAGAAAGTTTATAAATATGAGAATGAGAAGAAAGCCAAATCTTGACCTGCGCATTGAAAAATGCTCTCACCTGTTGACAGAGCAGCCTTGCGCCATGCGCGGCAAGTGGCTGCAAGAACACGGTTCGGACGAGCTGCCATATGAAGAACTGCATATAGAGATCGGATGCGGAAAAGGTCTTTTTACGGTCGAAACCGCTTTAAACTCCGCCGACGTGCTGTTTGCCGCGATAGAAAAAGAGCAAAACGCGCTTGTTATTGCTCTGGAGCGAGCCGCGCAGCAGACCGTGAAAAACATTCGCTTTGTTTGCGGTTTTGCCGAAAATTTATGTGATTATTTCGCGCCCGGAGAGGTGTCTCGCATATATATTAATTTTTGCGACCCTTGGCCCGCAAACAGGCACATTAAACGCCGCCTCACAAACCAAAGCTACTTGGAATCATACAAGACGATACTTTGCCCGGGCGGTGAAATACACCTTAAAACCGACAGCCTTCCTCTTTTTATGTACTCCCTCTCGGAGCTTGAAAAGAGCGGCTTTGAGATAATCGAAAAAACCTTTGACCTTCATAAAGACGGTATGGTTGGCGTGTTGACAGATTATGAGATAAAGTTTAACGAAGAAGAATCTGTGCCTATCTATCGCTGCACGGCGGCAGCCACTTAATATGATAATTCAAGAATGTGAAAACAAAATACAGATTTCCGGCATTTTAGATTTTGACCTTACAAAGACTTTTGAGTGCGGCCAATGCTTTCGGTGGAACGCCGAATCCGCCGATATATATGTTGGCGTGGCTTTTGGCCGCGCCGTGCGTATATATAAAGAAAATAACGATATTTATATCACCTGTTCACGCACGGAATTTGAGGATATATGGAAAGGCTACTTCGATTTGGCGCGTGACTACGCAAAAATCCGCAAGCAGCTTGATGTTTCCGATTTCATGAATAAGGCCATACAGTACGGCGACGGCATACGGCTGCTGCGTCAAGAGCCTTGGGAAGCTCTTTGTTCTTTCATAATCTCGCAAAACAACCACATACCCAGAATAAAGGAAATAATCCGCCTGCTATGCACCGCCTTTGGCGATAAGATAATGTTTGACGGCAACACATATTACAGCTTTCCGTGTGCTAAAACGCTTGCCCGGCTGCGCGAGGACGACTTGGCTCCCATAAAGAGCGGATATCGCGCCAAATATCTCATTGCGGCAGCGCAAGCCGTTTCGGGCGGCGTTCTCGATTTTGAAACCCTCTCGGGGCTTTCGCAAAATGAAGCGCGGCAGGTGCTTTTGAAATTGCCCGGCGTCGGCAATAAGGTGGCGGATTGCGTATTGCTTTTTGGGCTTCACATGATAGATGCGTTTCCTGTTGACGTTTGGATAAAGCGGGCTTTGTCGAAGTATTTTGACCCGTCCTTTGATTTTACCGTTTTCTCTCCCTATGGCGGCATTGCTCAGCAATATCTGTTCTACTACGCTCGAAACAATATTTAGGGTATCTCGAATGACATTGGGCGAAATAACTTCCCGCTTTATAACAAACGATAATGGGAATTGCGTCTGGAAATTCTGAAAGTAACTGGAAATATTTAACAAAATCATAAGTCTCCCGCTTCTGCAAGCGGTGAGTTGCATTATAGCCGAAATCAGTGGTGAGTACAAGCTCCAACTGATTTTGTTAAAAACATCACGCGCATCTGCGCGAGATGCAAACGCGTAGCGTTTGGGAGCCGAGCCGAATTCATTTCGGCGAAGGCGATATATTAAATTGACTATGTATCCATCAATAAGAATTCCCGGATGTTTTGATGTTGTATCCCGTCGCGGCTCATATCCAGCTCATCCATAGAAACTACATATTTGGGGAAATTATCTTTGATTTCATAGTAAACGTCGAACTCCCGCTTGATAGTTTCATCGGTTGCGAGGAGATAGCAAACCTGAATATATATCCGCTTTTCGTCACGAACTCCCACGAAGTCAATTTCTTTTTCGCCGACGCGTCCGACCGTAACATCATATCCTCGCCGCCAAAGCTCCAAGCAAACCATATTCTCCAACACCAGCTCAATATCACGTTCATTATAGCCATAGACCGCTTGACGCAGACCGTGGTCAGCGACATAATACTTCTCATTTACCTGAAGCATCTTTTTTCCCGGAATCTCTTGACGCTTGACTCTCCCGAACAAATATGCTTCTTCGCAAAAATTTAAATAGTTCAAAACGGTTTCAGGGGCTACGATTCTGTTCTCGCTTTTGAAATACGCAGATATGCTGTTCGACGAAAAGGTCTTGCCGATATTTGCCATTACATAGCCGATGATGCGCTCTAACAAATCCACATCACGGATTTTATTGCGTTTCACAATATCCTTGATAACAACCGAAGTATGGAGATCTTTCAAATATTGTTTTGAATCTCGTTCATTCAAATTCGCGTTTATAAGAAGCGGCAGACCACCTTGCTTCAGATATTGTCTAAACAGCTCTGCATCTGATGATTTCGGCAACTTTTCACGCATTGCGGTGTCAAATTCGCGGAAAGAGAAGGGGTATACCTGAATTTGGATATACCTTCCCGATAGCTTTGTGGAGAACTCTCCTGCAAGCATCTTTGAGTTAGAGCCGGTGATGTATATATCGGCATCGGAATTTACTCGCAGAGAATTGATGCAGGTCTCCCAGTCTTCTACCTCTTGAAGCTCGTCTAAAAATAAGTACGACCGACCATGCGCCGCATCCATTTGACTTTTTAAATAATCGTGCAGCACTTTTGCATCTTTTAGATGGTCGAAGCTCATGTCCTCAAAGTTGATAACAATCATATTGTCCGGGGATACGCCTTTTTCTTTCAGTTCTTCCCGGACTAATTCCAGCATGACCGACTTGCCGCTTCTGCGCAGTCCGGTCATAATTTTTACAAGCTCAGTCTGATCGATAAACCCTCTGAGTTTTTCCATATACGTTTCACGCCAAATCATTTTTCAAACACCTCCATTTTGATATTATGCTTATTATAACTGATTTGATTTGAAATTTCAACTATTGTTTCAGATATAACCTTAACAACATCATTTTTGGCGAGCGGGTTAAGTTATATTTTGTATAATAAGCATTTTTCCGCGTATGCTTTGATATATATGCTGCGGTCATAGCGACGCTCATAGCGGCAGTCAAAAAGGTCATAAAACCATTCCTCCCCGATCAATTGCGTCATCCCTGCGCAAACGATCGGACGCTCCGCGTCCATGCTCCGCTCTCGGAATGATTTTTATGACCTTTTTTTACAATCATCACGCACACCAAACGGGAGGCTGCCTTGCGGCAGCCTCGTTGATTTATTTTGCATATATTTATTTCCTTTCCTCTTTTTAATATCCCTTTCCTTTATTTGCTAAGTCCTTTTTCTTTGCGGCGGATAATTATAACCGCTGCTTCGAGGGCGAGGATCGCGGCGTGTGCAATCGTCCAAACATCCGTCATAATGATTTGGCCGTTCATGTCTTGGGTCAGCCAGAAGAGGATCACACTGGCAGCGGAGAGGATTATCGCGCTCAGCAGGTTTGCCTTTTTTCCTTTTTTTCCGCGCTTGCCGATGAGGGCTTGAAGAGCGACGATTGAGACAAGCAGCACTCCCAGCAAAGAGAGGATCAGGTTCGCGATTGCCAGAGTTCCCGTTCCTGTGCCGAATCTCGCGCCTATGTTGGCAAGCGGTGTTGACTGTCTGTTTGCGCCCGCGTATTCGTCGTCGTCAGCGTCGCCGACAAAACCGTCATCAGACAAGGGTCTCTCGGGGGTGGGTTCGGGTGTCCGCTCCGGGGTCGCTTCAGGCGTCGGTTCCGGGGTCGGCTCTGGTGTCGGTGCGGGGGTTGTTCCCTGTGTGCCCGCTGTGGTATCTTCTGTGCCCGGCTGTGCGGTCATCTGTGAGCCATTGCCGTCATCTGCTTCTGTCGCAAAGCTATCCATGTCGTCTTGACTTTGACCTTGATCATCATTGTCTACCGTGTTTTTGCCGTCGTCGTCGCCTTTGTCTTTGTCCCCGTCGCCGCCATCGGCGGCGGTATTATCGGCGGCGGTGCTGTTGTCGGGGTTGCAATCATCACAGTCACAATCGTCATCATGCTCATCGGCGTCGGGGTTGCAGTCATCGCAGTCACAATCATCGTCATGCTCATCGGCGACGATGCAGTCGTCACAGTCACAATCGTCATCATGCGCACCGTCGCCTACGGCGCCGGGGTTGCAGTCATCACAGTCACAATCGTCGTCATGCTCATCGGCGTCGGGGTTGCAATCATCGCAGTCGCATCCGTCGTCATGCTCATCACCGTCGTCCTTGTCCTCTATAATATCGGCTGTGCCGTTTTCATCGGTTGCCCAAACAGCGTAGACATTCTCGTCTTTGTTTGTTATGGTGACATTTTCCAGCAGATTTACGGTGACAGAGGAATCTTTCGTCAAAAGGGGCAGCGGCTCGGCCGACCATCCGGCAAAGATAACGTCTATTCCGTTTATCGGTGTGTGGGTCGCTTTTTTGCCGCTCACCGTGATCGTGGTATCTGTCAACAGTCCTACGGCGGGGGCGGGGATGTTTTCCACGTCGCCGCCCTGTGCGTTGGCATGGTAGGTCAGGGTGTATTGGTGCTCGCCATAGTCCGGCTCGCCGTTTTTGTTCATGTCGAAAGCCCAGATAGCATAGACGTTTTTGCTTTCATTCGTTATCACAATTTCTTCCAGCGGCTTCGGGGCTTTTGAGCCAACCGCTAAAATGGTGAGCGGGCTTTCCGACCAGTCGACAAAGATGACGTCCGCTCCGCCTATCGGCGTATGGGTCAATTGCGCGGAGCTTAGCGTTATCGCGGTATCTTTCATCAGTCCGCCGACGGGAGTCGGGAGTCCGTATACGTCGCCGCCCTGCTGTGCGTTTGCGAAGTAGGTCAGCGTGTATTTTGATTCTTGATAGTCCGGGATTCCGTCGCCATCGGTGTCTATCGCCCAGAGCGCATAGACTGTCTCGTTTTTGTCCGTTATAGAAATCTCTTTGTGAAGAGCTTCCTCTACGGTGGCAGAGGCAGCGTCTTTATCAAAAGGTGAGTGCGCGGTGGCAGACCAGCCGACGAGAACCGTGCCGCTCCGCTCCGGCTTATGGCCTTCCGCCAACTCGGCCAGTATGTATGTACCGGGGAGCAGTCCGTCTACCGCTTTGTCCGGGCTGCCGCCGTTGGCGTCGAAGGTCACGGTGAATCTTTCGATCAAGCTGTCGGGGTCTGCCCAGTTTGCGGTGGCTGTCGCCTCGCCGGCGGGCATTACGAACATTATGCTCTTGCCGCCCGGGAAAGTATACAGCGGGGCTATCTCTTCACTGCCTGCATCTGTCGTCACTGTCCAATGCGTGAAGATATATTTCTCCGGGTGTGTGCCCGCTTTGACGGTGACGTTTTCTCCGGCCAGGTAGTTTCCGGCGCCGCTCTCGCTGTCGTCCAAGTAGGAATCTTTCACTGTTACCGGGTATTTCGCCATCGCGCCTTCACCCGGCAGATTCCAGAGGACGGTCACTGTCATGTTGTCTGTTACTTGTTCATTGTAAGACCACCAGCTTTGCTTGATGTCCTGCTCGCGAGACGTTCCATTTTCGGGGACGATCTGCCAGCCTGTCGCCTCGGCGCCGACTATGCGGGAGGGGGGACCAAAGAAGCTGTTATTATATCTGTCGTCTATTTCGAATACTTCTCTCGCGCTAATCGAGCTCATATATGGTGTACCAAAATACTCATGGTCTTTGAAATTGGGGAACGCCGACCAGTTTGGGAAACCGGAGTAGTTGTTGATGCTGCCCAGACTCGTTCCTTCCTGCACGCCGGTCACGGTAAATGGCGCGAAGTCCCCAAAGCGACCCGGCATTACTGTGACGCTGTAGGTGGGTACCCAAATTGCTTTAACTGTGATGTCTTCCTCTGTCATGGTGTAGTAAGCATTTTCGGAGGTGTTCCAAGTGTATTCATATCCCTCTTCGTAAATCCTTACCCAATGTGAGAATACATAGCCGTCTGTGTGTGTTCCGGCCTTTACGTTTACCGTCTCGCCTTCCTTGAACTGACCCACGAATTTGCGCTCAGGGGCAAACGCGTCGTCTACCCAATCGGTATGGTATGAATCCAGAACCGTCAGCGCGAAGGTTTCGTTGGGGTTATAGCTGCTGACGTCGGCTTTAAGTGCGTCGTCCGCCAGATATAGGTCGAAGCGCAAGCCTGATTCGGGAACTTTTATGCTGTCAGGGAAAAGATTGTTGGCCCATGCGCTGGTATTGCTGTTGTAGGCACTGCTAATCAATATAATGGTGTCTCCGTCGTTCAGTCCGCTCATATCTCCGGTCAGGGTGAAAGGAAGTACCGCGCCGGAGTTGCGGACGAAGTCAATCCCCCGGCCATTGTTGCTCGCCCCGCCGTTGAGCGAATGATTTAGCGTCAGGACGGTGTCGCCGTCCGTGATGTCGCTCAGGTCGAATTCGTAGCCCCCGAAGTTTGTGGCTATGTATCCGTAGGTAGGCCAGGCATCGGTCTCTGTGCCGCGAACCGGGGCGGTGATGATGTCCATTGTATAGTGTTTGCGCGATATAAGTTTCATGTATTGGAGCGTGATTCTGCCGCCGTTGGTGACGCTGCCTTTTGTCTTTTGGGGCTGGAGATTCATGAGGACGATTTCTTTCGCGTCGAGGGCTCCGCCGTAACCTTCGAGCGTGACCTGTCCGGCGCCGCCGTTGGAATTGGAGTATATGCCGGTATCTGCTCCCCAAAAGTTTTTGCCCGTTCCGTCATTGCCGAGCCTACCCATGCCGCCGGCCTCACCGGCAACCATGTAAAGGGAATCAAGTTTCAAGGTTTGGCTGCCAAAATTGACGCTGGCATCTCCGCCCCTGCCGCCGGAGCCGCCATTTGTGTTGTCGCCGGAGCCGCCCGGAGAACCGTTTGATCCCTTTTGCGTGCTCCTATTCGAGAGAACGGAGGGGAAAGAACCGCCACTGGCTGACACCGTCAGGTCCGGGTTGTTCGCCAGGATATGGTTAAAGCCCGAGCCGAAGCCGCCGTCGCGGCCGGTGCCGCTTTGAAGGTATTCGGCGGGATTCGGATGTTGGTCGCAAGCGACTCCGTCCGCACCGGGATTGCCAAACTGGCAGTAGCCGTTGTTCGCGCAACCATTCCAAAGGAAGTACATCTCAATATACGCGCTGCTGATGGCATCTGCATCGTCCGCCTCTGTGAAGCCTCTGAAACCGCCCGCGCCGCCTGCCATATTATTGATGCTCGCGCCGCCGTCGCCGCCTTTGGCCGAGTCGGGCACGAGTCCGAAGCCGCCGCCGCCCGCGCCGCCGCCGCCGGTGATGAATCCGTCGCCGCCGCGTCCGCCGCTCATAGGCATGGACGGGGTCTGCACGCGTCCCGCGCCGCCGACGCCCGCGCCGCCGTATTGCCACGCCACTATAGCATTGTTTTCCTGATATTCGATGTAGCCGCCGCCACCGCCGCCGCCGCCGCCGGGTCCTGCGCTGTAGAAGTGATCAAGCGGAGAAACTTTATCGTCAGACAGGCCGGAGCCGCCGCCGGAGCCGCCTGTGCCGCCGCCTATGATCAGCAGGTTTTTGCCCGCGCCCATGTTAAAAGGATCAACAGGGGAGAATTTCTGCACTTCTTTCTGCCAGGCTTGCTGCACTGTCGTTGTGGCTGTCATGCCTCCACTGACAGGTCCGATTCCCACGGCGTTTATCGCCTCGGCAAAGAATGTGTAGGCCGTGTCGGGCTCAAGGCCGGAGACTGTGTAGTTTGTCACTCCGGAAGCCACGCCGTTTACTTGTGTCGGGATGGGGGTGTTATAGGCAGGATATGCAATATACTCTATGATATGTCCCGGTTCCACATATGTCTTGACGCCGCTTTCATCTGTGTAGCTGAGCCGGTAGCCGAGTACGGGCATGTCTCCGTCAAAGTATGGTTTTTCCCATGAGAAGCTGACCGAGTCCGCTGTCACGGCGCCCGTGCCTATAGTCCTGGCATAGGGGGCGTCCGGTACGGAAATCAGCGCCCATCTTTCGGCATCTCCGTCATAAATCATCCGGGTGTTTGGGCTGTTGTCGGGTACAAATAGGCGGGAATACTCGGGATTATTAACTGTTCCCGCGCCGAATACATAACTGTCTTCGTCAATCCTGTTGCTAAGGGTGTATGAGATGATTTCTTTCGTAACGCCATACGCGCCGGTCAACGGATTGCCCGTCGGGCTGGATGCGCCGTTTGTTCCGTCGCCGATGGTGATGGTTGCAGACTTTCTGCTCGTTGTGTTGCTTTCCAAAACGATATTGCGGGGATTTCCTGAGGTATAGTTACCCTGAATTGTCCCGCTGCCGCCGATGATGAAAGAACCGACAAAGCCGGACCCGGCGCCGACTGTGACGCCGCTGCCATTGTTGCCGCTGATTTGACCGCCGCTCATGACAAACTCGCCGCCAACATAAACGCCTCCGTTTTTAGCGGCGGGATTGTTGATGATTTTGCCGCCGGTCATGTTAAACTTCGCGTCGGAAGGCTTTATCGCATTTGTGCCGTTGCCTGTAAAAATCGTCCTGACAAAAACGCTGCCGCTTTCTATTACATTTGCAGAAGAGTAACCGCCGGAACTTGAGTAGTTTCCGCTGATTACAGCATTTCCGCTCATATTAAACTCGGAAGACGTGATGTTGTTAGTTTGGTAGCCGCCTTGATTCATTACCGCCACGGCATAACCCGCCGCCGCACCGTTGCCGCTGATAACTGCGTCGCCGCTCATGTTGAAAGTGGAGCCAAGAACCAAAACCGCGCCGCCGTAAGGTACGTTCTTAAAATAGTTGTCATAGCCTGAATAAGCATAATCATTCGGAAACTCGAGAGGAATCGCCACGTTATTTATTATCGCGCCGCCTGTCATATTGAAAACTGCCTCTCCTACATAGCCAACTATCATATTTTGTTTTATTACCTTCACTCCGCCGCCCGGACCGTTATAATCCGCAGCGCGGGTGAGTGTAATGCCTGATCCCATGGTGAACGTGTTCACGCCTGATGGTCCGGATAAAACCGCAAAGTGGCGATATGGGCCGTTTACCGTCAACGTGACGCCGACCGACGATGTGAGCGTATCTCCACTTGTGGGATAGATGGTATATGTGAGCAAAATCGTCGTAGGTCCGTTTCCCTCCTCGGCTGCCGCAATCGCCGTTTTTAATTCCGCGTAAGTTTCAACAGATGCAAAGTCGGCTTCTTCACATTCGCAATCCGCCTGAGGCTCACCGCAGTCCGCGCAAATATCACATTCGCAGTCCGCTTCAATCTCGCCGCAATCTGCGCAAAACTCAAACGACGATGGCGCGAACAGCATAAAGCCGTTTTCGTCCGCGCCGCCATCGGCGGCGGTGCACTCACATTCGTCTTCGCGTTCGCCGCAGTCCGAGCAAATGTCAGGTTGCGCTATCGGGTCAACGCCTCCTGCGGAGGCGCAGTCGCAGTCGTCTTCAAGCTCGCCGCAGTCTGCGCAAATATCCGCCTGCGCTATCGGCTCAACGCCTCCTGCGGAGGCGCAGACGCAGATGTCTTCAAGCTCGCCGCATACGTCGCATGGTTCGCCGCCCCCGCTGGGGGCGGTGGAGTCTGCAATCGTGACTGTGAACGAGCTCATCATTACAATTGCCAGTATTATTGCCATAATTCTTTTTAGTGCGTTTACTTTCTTTGTTGTCCTTTTCATTTTTTTGCTCTCCCTTTATTTTTATTGGTTTTTTATTTGTTTTGCGGCTTTGTTTGCCGTCTGATGATACTGTAGCACATCTCTTTTCAAAATGTGTGAAAGTTGGCAGAATTGCCAAACATTTTTTTTAGGGAGTTTGCGATAAGGGCGGTTTTTTGCGTTTTTTATGAGAGAAACGCAGCATTTGCAGTCGTTTGAGGAACTCTTTAATTTTAAAAGAGTTCCTCTTTTGAATTGCCGTAAAAAACGAGTTTTGAGGGGGCGGTTGGCGGTTTGGGGATGCGCTGTGGGGAGGTTTGATATATAAGGGGCGGTCATAAAAATTATTCCGAGAGCGGAGCATGGATGCGGAGCGTCCGAACCGTCTGCGCATGGATGACGCAGTGGTTCGGGGAGGAATGATTTTATGACCGCCGCTTTGACGATGCCAAAGAGATGCAGGGATTATATATCCAAAGTATACGCTGTGGGGCGCTTCAGACCTACGTAAAAAGTGACTGTATGGCTCATAGCGGGGTCTTCGCAAACTCGCAGAGCGAATTTCATTCTCCACCCCGAACTTCGTTCGCAAAGCGACCTTTAGTCGCTGTGTCAATGAAATTCGCTCTGCTCAAACAGTGCTCGACCTTGTCCGCTATTTCGCCTACAGTCTCTAATTTACTCCGCTACGAAGCTCCCCGCAGCGTATACTTTGGATATTTGGCAAATACTCATCACACAAAAAGGGAGGCTGCCTTGCGGCAGCCTCGTTGATTTATTTATCATATATTTCTTTCCTTTCTTATTTTTCTATTTTCCTCTTTTTCATATTTTTTGATTATATTTCTTTGACGCTTCTACTGCCTTTTTTATCTTAATTTTCTTCCCCCTTTGTTATTTCGACTATTTCTTCTTCTTCCTCTTCTTCGTCGCGGCGTTTCCATACGACAAACAGGAAGAGCAGTGCGAGAAGTACAAGCAGTGCAGCCATGTTTGCCATTGCGAGGAGTGACATTGAGCTAAGTCCGTTGTTGTTTGCTTGTCTCTCTCCTATATTGGCAAGCGGTGTGTCAGAATTGTTCGCGCTTAAGTATTCGTCGCCGCCGCCGACAAAACCGTCATCAGGCTGAGGTCTTTCCGGGGTGGGTTCGGGTGTCCGCTCCGGTGTCGGTTCAGGGGTCGGTTCTGGCGTCGGCTCTGTGCTCGGCTCGGATGTTGTTCCTGTGCCCGCTGTGGCCGCTTCTGTACCCGGCTGGGCGGTCGTCTGTGAGCCGTTGCCGTCCTCTGCGTCTGTCACTAAGCTGTCGCCGTCGTCTTGACTTTGAGCTTTATTTTGGTCTTGACCGTCGCTGTTTGCCGCGTCGTTTCCATTGTTTTTACCGTCGTCATTGCTGTTGTCTTTGTTGACTTCGCCGTTGTTTCCATTGTTGCTGTCATTGTTTTTGCTGTCATCGGCGGCTTCGCAATCATCGCAGTCGCAGTCACAATCTCCGGCGCAGTCAGCATCACAGTCACAATCTTTGCAGTCACAATCTCCGGCGCAGTCAGCGTCACAGTCACAATCTTTGCAGTCGTCGCAGTCGCAATCGTCTTCGCAAGGCGGGTTGCAGTCGTCGCAATCGCAGTCATCAGCATGTTTGCAATCGTCACAGTCGCAGTCGGCCGCATGCTGTACGGGGGCTACTGTCGTAGCGTTGCTGATGTATGAGTTATTGCTCGGGCCGACTTCGTTGACCGCACGGTATTGCACCTTGTACTGCACTCCGTCTTCAAGCCCATCTATTACATAGGTTTGCACTATGCCGTTTCCTGTCGCGAGAAGCTCTGCGGGAATATCATATGTTATCCAGTCTCCGTATGCGCCGTCGGCGCGGCTGTATCTAATTTGAAATCCCGTTGTCACTCCGCCTCGAATATCAATGTTGGGGGAATATGTTTTAAGCTCGAGTGTGATTTCTCTGTATCCGCCGGTGACTGTGCCTCTGTTCGTATTTGGAATACCATACGCCCATGCGGTTTTCATTTCCGACGGCTCGCTAAATCCTGCCGCGTTGACCGCCCGCACCTGATAGTCGGTGGAAATCGCTGTAAGGAATGTCGCGCTTGTGCTATCCACGTCGCTGTATGACAGCGCGTCGCCGACGTCATACCAAGAACCCCAATTTGCGCTGTCGCTTGCCTTTTGTCTAATCTGATAATGCGTGATCGCGCTGCCGCCATCGTTTTCGGGGGCTTCCCAAGTTAATTCTGCCCGTTTCGGTCCGATTGCCGCCATGAAGTTTTGCGGCGCGGTGGGGGCTGTTTTCGCGTCGCCATCGGCGGCGATGCAGTCGTCGCAATCGCAATCATTTGCGTGCGGTAACTCTTCCCAACGGGCGTAGAGGGTCGTATCTTCCGTGAGGCTCAGTTTCGCGCCGGGGGCAAAGTCCGTGCCGCTGCCGTCGGCTTTTGTATTCCAAGCGGCGAACTCATAATCTTCGGGGGCGGTGAAGCTGCTGTCCGCCAAAGTCGCGGAGCTTAGTACCGTGACGCTGTAGGCCGTGCCGCTGCCGCCGTTCGGGTCGTAGCTCAGGTCGCGGAAGTCATCGACCGTCACATTAATTGTATACTGTTCCGTGCCTTGGAATGTCACTATGAAGCTGTATGTGCCGTTTTCGCTGACTGTCATCCGCGCTGTGGACCAGTTCGTGCCGACAGGAGCAAGATAGACATTCGTCAAGGCGGGCATACCGGGAGCGGCGGTGATGGCTCCGACGTTCAGTCCGAGGTTGATTCTGGTTTTCAGCTCTATCGTCACTGTACCCGTAGCCGCGCTTTGCACTTTTTCGATTTCATAGAGCGGGCGGGGGTCGTCCATGAAGTAGACGGGCGTCCCGGCGGGTGCTCCCCAGGGCATATTATTTATGATGGAGGCCACGGCTTTTCTATAATCGGTGTCGCCGGCTTTGGTGCGGTACTGGTGGATGGTGATCACGTCGATGTCGGGATTGTTTGCAAAGACATTGTTTGTCATGCTGGTCACGGCGCCGGGGATGATGATTTCACCGCTCAGGGCGCCATTTCTAAACGCCTGCGTACCGATAGTGGTGAGTCCGGCGGGCAAGGTCAGTGAGGTGAAGCGACCGCCGTGAAATGCGGTGTCTCCAATTTTTGTGATTGCGGAACCTAAGTTCAGCTCGCCGATGGCGACGTTATAGAAAGCTCTTGCATTGATGGCTGTTATCCCGTCCGATATGGTCAGGCTGCGCAGCTCGCTGTTTGTCGGCACGACGTTTGCGCCGCTTACGCTGCTCACACCGACAGTCGTGATGGGGTAGCTTATTCCCTCGTGGCTGAGGGAGGCGGGGACGACGAGGTCGATGTCCGCCCCGGTGCTGCCCACGTATGTCATGATGGTAGCGTTCAACGTATTAAATGTCCACTCTCCGCTCTCGTCGGTGACGACGGCGGGGGTGTCCGTGATATCCTGCCAATGGATATTGGCGGCGGTCGCGCCCCAGGGGCGGCCGCTAATGCTGTCTTTTTCTTTTCCCAGCAGATAGATGTCCGTGACACCCACAGGGAAGGGAGGCGACGAAACGCTGATGTCGATGCTGCTTATGACGCTGCCCGCAAAGGTGACGGTCCTTAGGGTGCTTATGCCGGCAAAGGCATTGCTTGAGACGGTATGCACCCCGGCCGGAATTGTCACCGCCGCCAATCTGGTGTTTTGAAAGACCGCTCCTCCGATACTGGTCAGGCTCTCCGACAAAGTCACGTCGGTCAGTGCCGTGCAACCGTAAAATGCGAAATTTCCGACAGAGGTGACGCCCTCCGGCAGGATGATCTCCTTTAGTCGGATGTTGCCACGGAATGCTTCGCTGGCGATGCTCTCCAGGCTCTCGGGCAAGGCGATGGCATTAAAACGAGTATTATAAAAGGCCCTGATGCCGATGGAGGTCAGACCCTCGGGCAAGGTAATACTCGTGAGGTTGGTGTTGTCGCGGAAAGTGTCCGCCGCGATCGCGGTGATCTTGCTGTCCGGCGCAAATGTGACGCTGCGGATGGCCGTCTTGGCGTTGAAAGCCCCATTGGCGAAGCCTTTCACCTCCACGCCGTCGATCTCGGCGGGGATTACGATATTGCCGTCTCCCGTATAGGCAGGGCTGAGGCCGAGGATCAGGCCGCTCGCGGCGTCAAAGATGAAATCGCCGGCGCTGGCGCCGTCTTTCCAAAGGATGCTGACGGTACTTGGCGCGCCCCAAGGGGAGCCGGCGACGCCATACATGTCGTGGTCGCCGAGGTCGATGGCGCCGCCCGCCTTGATACCGGAAAATGCGTTGCTGCTGATCGTGGTGACGGAGGCGGGGATTTTGATATAGTCGAGGGCGCTGCAGGCACTAAAGGCACTGCCGCCAATCGTCAGCAACCCGTCGGGCAGGGCGACAGAGGTCAGGGCGCTGCAGCCGTAGAACATACTGCCCTGGAGGGTCGTGAGCTTCGTTTGGGACAGGTCGGCGGATTCGAGCCCCCGACAACTATAGAAGGCTTGGGTGCCCAGGCTAGTGAGGCCGGACGGCAAGGTGATGGTCCGAAGCTCCCGGCAAGCATAAAAGGCGCTGCTGCCGATGCTGCTGAGGCCGGATGGCAGATCAATGGAGGCAAGCTCCAGGCAACCATAGAAAGCGTTGTTGCCTATGCTGGTTAGGCCGGACGGCAAAGTGATGGAGCGAAGCTCCCGGCAACCATAGAAAGTATCAGCGGCGATGTCGGTAATGCCGGAGGGCAAAGTGATTTCCGTGATGTTGGTCTCCCTAAAGGCGGCATTCGAGATCGTCGTCAGCGTGTCCGGGAGATTGGTGATGGCGGTGATGGGGTTGTTGCGGAAAGCACTGTTGCCGATAGTCTTGATCTGGCTGCCGTCTTCGAAGCTGACACTGGTCAGCCCCATGCCCGTGAATACATTAGCGTTTATGCTGCTGATGGTGATGCCATTCACTTGGACGGGGATAAGGATGTCGCTGGGGGCGCCGGCGGGGGGATGGTAGCCGGTGATGACGCCGGAGGCGTTCACGATTAGGTAGTCGGCGATGTCGAAATAGGTGGGCTCAACGCTTGTGGGGTCGCAGTCGGAGCAGACGTCGTTTACGAGGGCGACACCGCAGATGGGGCAGTTTTCCGCTTGTGTTGTCAGGTCGCAGTCGCCGTCGCAGTCAAACTCGCCGCAATCGGCGCAGATGTCCACTTGCGCTATCGGCTCAACGCCTCCTGCGTCCTCGCAGATACAGGAGTCTTCAAGCTCGCCGCAAAGGTCACAGGGGTCGCTATAGTCCGCAAGCGTGACTGTGAACGAGCTCATCATTACCACTGCCAGTATTATTGCCATGATTCTTTTTAGTGTGTTTGCTTTCTTTGTTGTCCTTTTCATTTTTTTGTTCTCCCTTTATTTTTATTGTTTTTTATTTGTTTTTGCGGCTTTATTTGCCGTCTGACGATACTGTAGCACATCTCTTTTCAAAATGTGTGAAAGTTGGCAGAATTGCCAAACATTTTTTTTTGCCAAAATTGGCGGGCGGTTCAGAGGCGGGCGGGAATTTTGAAATTATTGCTTGTCAAATCAGCGCTTTTAAGGCATAATGATATATATAAGATGTATCAAGGGGAGCGCTTGCCTATGATGGAATATTTTCAAAACGAATTGAACACCATTGTAAAGACGATAGCAGACACGGGAATTGTATCTAAAATTATTCTGTTTGGCTCTATGGCTCGCGGTGAGATGACGCCCGACAGTGATATTGATTTGTGTGTTTTAACGTCAGTAAAAGACCGCAGACCTTTAGATATATCCATTGATTTGCGTCGTAAACTTTTCAATGTGAAGAATGTTCCCCTTGATTTACTAACGTATAATCATGACAGGTTTGAAGAGCACGCCGCTTCACCGACTTCGTTTGCACATTTAATCAATACAGAGGGGGTCGTTGTTTATGAGCGATAGTTTGCAGATAACAAGGTGGGTTACGTTCGCGCAAAGAGATTATGACACAGCAATCAATATGTCTATATTGCACCACCCTGTGCCGCTTGATATTGTTTGCTATTTATGTCAGCAAAGCGCGGAAAAAATATTGAAAGCATACTTAATCGCGCAAGGTGAGCCATTTAGAAAAACGCATGATTTAGAAACTATCCTTAAACTTTGTATAAAACACGATAACTGTTTTTCTGCGTTTGAGGATATCTGTCCTGTGTTGACTGAATATTCTACCGTGACACGCTATCCTGCCGATGAGGATTTTATTACCGAACACGATATGAGAACTTCCCTTGAAAGCGCTCATGAGATTTTAGAATTTACAAAGGCGCGGATTGCTGATATAACGCCATAAAACGAAAAATAGTGGCCACTTCTCCGCGCCTATTCTCGCTGGCCTTTCTGCCAATTGGGCTATCCAAAAATATTTCATAGCCTCATTTTGCACTCCGCAAAGTTTTGTCGGGGGAGATTGACGCGCAGTTTTCCGCCAATCTCCACTCCCTCCAATCTTCACGCGGGCGTGAGCCGGGCGGGGCGGGAAAGAAAAGCTTGGCAAACAAAGCGCGTTATGTTATTATTGTGTTATGATAATAACTAATTATTAAAAGGAGTAAACTTTATGATAACAACGGCTAATCGGTGGGGGTCAAGCGGTATAGGGATACGCCTTGCAAAAAATATTTTAGACAAATTTCCTATTGAAGAAAAAACGCCGCTAAATGTCGAAGTAGACAACGAAAATGACAGGATAATCATAACAAGGGTTAAGCAACCAAAAAAATACCCGACAATCGAAGAGCTTTTTGCCGACTTTCGGGGCGAATATGAGCCTGTAGATGTTGACTGGGGCAGCCCGGTTGGGGGGGAAGTATGGTAAAACAAGGTCAAATAATAAAACTCAGCTTTACTCCCAGTGTAGGGCACGAGCAAAGCGGATATCGCCCCGCCGTGGTGGTAAGCAACAATTTTGGGTTGGCGCGTCATAATGTCGTCTACATTTGTCCGATAACCAACACAAGCAAACCATATCCCACACACATACCGCTTGACTCAAGAACAAAGACAACGGGCGTTGTTTTGTGCGAACACATGAAATCAGCCGATCTGTCTGTCAGAAATTTTACGTACGTTGAAGATATGCCTCCTGATATTTTCGAAAAAGTGGTTTTTGCCGTGAGCAGCCTTATTCGATTGCCTGAATAGCAAAACTTTGTCGGTGGTGTTTGACACCACTCGCGCTCACCAATCTCACCATCTCCGCACTTATCCCTCCCCATCTCATCAATCTTCAAAAAAAACTTGCAATTAGTAATATCAAGTGGTATATTTACTTTTACCCCTGTTTTGACCGCAGACACAGAGTCTGACAACATATACATTTATAAGGAAGGACATCATGGCAAACATTAAATCATCCGCAAAAAGAGCTCTGCTGATAAAAAAAGCATCCGCGAGAAACAGAGCCGCAAAGTCTCTTATGAAAACCAACATAAAGAAGTTTTCTTTTGCCGTTTCTGAGGGCGACCGCGACTTGGCCAACGCCGCTTATAAAGTCGCCGTTAGAACCGTAGACCGCGCCGCGACAAAAAACCTTATCCACAAAAATAACGCCGCACGCAAAAAACGCTCTATGACTCTTGCTCTCAACAAAATGGGAGAGTAAGCGGCCGCTTGCCTCTTCCCCACACCCTCGCCAAAGACCAACCCCAAAACTCAAAAGAAAAGGAGATTTGTCAGATGCGTCCGATTGCTCGCAAAGTGATGCTTCCCTTTTTAGTGTTTGCCTTGCTTCTAACTGCTTGCGGCAATAAGGGTTCCGGCAATACGGGTTCGGGCGGCGATACCCCGTCTGCGGGCGCTTATGACGTTTCGCCGCTTGCCGCCGACAGCCCCTTTTCCTATGATGAAATAGATGGATTTATGGGGATTGCCGTTGATGAAAACGGGATACTCTACACCGGCGCGGGAAATCCTGACAATAAAATCATTGACCACTCTGAAAAGGCGGATTGGCGGCCGTCTCGCTATGCCACCGCGTATGACTTGGATGGAAACATACTGGCAAGATATGATCTTAACCCTAAAATGGAGGAGGGCTTTCTTGCCCCGTATATGGCGGCGGGAGGCGGCAAGCTGTATTATTCTGCCGTGTATTCTATGCCCCTGCCCGATTTTTATTATATTACAAAATCTGACGTTATCTACGCGCTTGACTTGACGACGGGCGGCATTATTGAGCACATTTTGCCCGTTGCCTTTGACGCTTTACATAAGCTCGCGTATTTCGGCGGCAAACTTTATATGCTTGCCGAACATCCCGACTATGAAGATTTTTACATTTTAGCGTCTTTTGACATTGTTTCAGGCGATTTTGAAATCATATACGAGAACCTTGACAGCTTCGCGCTTACCCCGGACGGGAACATCCTCATAGCCGGCAGGGATACCGCCGGCGGTTTTTTTGCCGAGATTGATTCGGACACGTGGACAATGAACAATATTAAGTCCATAGAGGTTGGCACAGTCTCCGACATGGCGGCGGATGAGCGCGGCGTGTTTTTTACCGCTCTGCCGCAGGGTAATGGAGATCATTTCCGTTCATTTTGCCTCGGCTACACATTTCTTGACAGCGACAGCAGCGCTATAATTGTCCGCCCGGATAGACTGTTTTTGGGTATATATCCAGCCCTCGTGTATACCCGGGGGCTGTGCTGGTTTGTCTCTCACGATAACAACTTCTCGCAAAAAACGCTCGAGCGAATAAAAGTATCAGATTATGTAAGAGAGCCTTTGCCAATAAAGATGCTCAGCTCATTTGCGGGTGCGCATAATGACACGTTCGGCGGCGGTTTTGCTTTAGACTGGAAAAGAGCTTCCAACGAGGAGCTGGCGCTGTCCATGCTTTCTCAAGATAGAACCTATGATGTTTTCCTTGCAACAACACACGAAATAATAGCCCACAATATCAAAGAAAAAGGCGCGTTTTATCCGCTGGGCGACGTACCTTTCGTGCAAGAATATATGGATGCGTGTTTCCCCTTTATTAAAGACGCGGCGACCGATGACGCGGGCGAAATATGGATGATTCCCATAACTGTAACTGTTTCTTTCTTTCTTTTCCTCCCGGAAAACGCCGCCGAGGCGGGTCTTGATATTCCGGGCGCCAAGACGCCCTCGGACGTCTTGCGTTTTTTAACGGATGCGTATAATGCCGGGGGCAGCTATTATTTTTACAGTACAGCCTTTAGAGACCAGCTGCTATATAAGTATCTGCGGGAAGACGGCACCTTTGACACCCCGCAGTTTCGCTCGTCCGCTGAGGCTTTTCGGGAGACGGTAAACCTCAAAATTCCCGAAGGCACGGCACACGAGTCAGATAGTCTATACAATACGGAATTTTTGTTTTCCCACTATATAAGCCCTTTTGGCTCTGTGAACGGGGTTCTTTACCGTTTCGACACTGACGCGGCTGACAAATTTGACGTAATACCCATTCTCGGCACATCAGGAAACCCATCCGCCTATACTGAGTTTTTGTGCGTCAATCCATATTCAGACAATTTGGACGCCGCCCTTGAGTTTATATCCTCCGTTTGTCAGTATAGGCTCGGCATCAAAAATTCTTTTTACTTGACGGATATGGACACATATTCCGATTCGCAATTGACACGAAAGCTATACGCACTGTACGAGTCCGCCGTGATTGATTTTAGTATGCCTCATGAGATTTACCTTGATAATTTCTTGTACTATCTTGTTGGGAGAATGTCGCTTGACGAAATGATTGCCGAATCGGATCGCGCCCTGAATATGTACCTCGGCGAGTGAGGCGGTGAGCATTGGAGGGCATTTTGTTGAAACACCCGCGCTTATCGTGGAATCTAAAATGCAAGCTGTGCCTCGCCCCCAGCCTCGCGGGGATAGCCGTTTTTTTCGTTATCCCGTACTTTCGCGTACTGTATTACTCTCTCATAGACAACCAATTTAGCCGCAGCTTTGTGTGGCTTGATAATTATGTCAGAGTGTTCCACAACGAATATTTTCAGCTCGCGCTTAAAAACAGTTTGCTGCTCATCGTAACGGCTGTACCCGTGCTGATTGCCCTCGCGCTGCTAATTTCGCTCGCGCTGACATTTGGAATACGGAAGCTGAAAGCGTTTCGGGCTGCTTTCGTGCTGCCGATGGTCATACCGACAGCCAGCGCGGCGCTCATATGGTCGGCCTTCTTTTCGTGGTGGGACAGCCCCGCGCCTCTTTACTTGCTGTTTATTTGGAAAAACATCGGCATATGCGTCGTGCTTATGACGGCGGCATTTTCCGGCATTGATGATTCTCTCTTCGAGGCGGCGGCCATTGACGGCGCGGCAGGGCTTCAAATGCACGCGAAAATAACTGTACCTTTGATTATGCCAACGATAGTTTTCGGGACGCTTTTGTCCATAGTAAACAGTTTTCGGATTTTCAAAGAAATCTTCCTATACCACGGCGGCACAAATTATCCGCCGGACTATGACTACACTCTCCAATATTACATGAACAACAACTTCCTGAAGCTCGACTACCAGAGCCTCGCCGCGGGCGCGGTAATGACCTCTATTCTCGTGCTTCTCATCGTCATCGGCGGCCTCTCTCTGCAAAGGAGGTACAGCCAATGAAAAAGAAAGTTTTGAGCGCTGTCGCTTTATCGCTTGCGGCCGGCTTGTTTTTAACACCCTTGGCCGCCGTGATGGGCGCGTCGTTTTGGGCCGGCGGCAAAGCGACGCTGCAAAACTACGACGATCTGCTTTTTGACTGTTTTAACTTTTACCCCATGTTCTGGAACTCTCTTTCGTATGCCGCGGTCATTTTGGCCGTTCAGCTTGTCGTCGTTGTTCCGTGCGCATTCGGCTTTTCGCACGCCAAGTTTCGGGGCAAAAGCCTTTTGTTCGTTTTTTACATAGTTCTTATGATGATGCCCTTACAGGTGACGATACTGCCCAATTACATAGGATTGCGGGAGATGGGGCTTCTTGACACGCGCTGGGCGATAATCATACCCGCCGTCTTTTCGCCTTTTGGCGTGGTGGTCATGCGCCAATATATGCGCGGCTCGGACGGTTTGGCGGTGGAGGCCATGCGGCTTGAAACTAATTCAATAATATTGATTATGATCCATGCCGTCATACCGCAGATAAAGATTTGCATATTTGCCGTGGCTCTTTTCGTGTTCGCGGATAACTGGAATATGATGGAGCAGCCGCTCTTGTTCTTAGAGAGCGAACATCTAAAGACTTTGCCCGTGTTTATGGCGACCGCGGGAGATAATATAAGCAGCGCCCTCTTTCCGGCTGCGGTTATCTATATGATTCCGGCACTGCTGCTTTACGGCTTTTTTAGCGGCAGCTTGGAGAAAGGGCTTACCTTTGGTGATTTGAAATGAAAAGAGCAGTACTGATGTCCGTGACTATATTGTTTTTTGCATCAATGGCGGCGCTGACCTTTTCGGCGCGTGATGTGCATAACGCAAGATTGCCGCAGGTTACCGTAAGAGAGCTTACCCGTGAGCGTATCACAACAGATCGGCGCGTGCTTGCTATTCCCGTTGACGCCTACGATCAAAACGGGGTTTTTATAATAACGACGCTATACAAAAACGGCGAAGTGCGTGATGCGGCAATACGCAGGCACGTACAAGTGGGCGCTGACAACGGCGAATTTTACGAGGTAGTTGACGGCCTGTTTGGAAACGAACTAATAATTATCGAAAGCGATACGCCCCTTGCGGACGGCGCCGAAGTATTTATTGTCCGATAAGAGTTTTTCATGTGTTTTTGCTTGCTTTTTTGGTGTGAAAATAGTAAAATAGAAAAGTAAATATCTGGCTGTGAAAGGTTCGGTTTCTTCTATGAATTCTGCCGCGGATATATGGGACAAAACACTTACTTTGATGCGCAAAGATTTGACGGAGGTCGCTATCAAAACATGGTTTGAAGATTGCTCTGCGGTGGGCTTTTCCGCAAACCGTCTGTATCTGCACACATCCTCCGCCTATAACAAAGAAATTGTCGAGGAACGCTTTCTCGGCACTATCAAAAGCGCGCTCGGCGAGCTCTTTTCCTCATCAAATATAGACGTCGTCATATTGGACGACGTTGGGCTAAAAGCTATGAACGAATCTGCCGAAGACCCTGACAATCTTGGCATAAACGAATATACCTTTGAACATTTTGTCGTTGGCAGCTCTAATAAATTCGCGCACGCCGCCGCGCTTGCCGTTGCGGACGGTCATCAAAAAAGAGGCTATAACCCCCTGTTCATATATGGGGATTCCGGACTGGGTAAAACGCATTTGCTCTATGCCATCCGCTATGCTGTGGAAACAAAATTCCCGCACTATAACATTGTCTATGTCAAGGGCGAGGATTTTACAAATGACATGATTTTGGCGATACGGCAGGGCAAAAATGAAGAGTTTCGCGACAAATACCGCGGCGCCGACTTTTTTCTTATAGACGATATTCAGTTCATAGCGGGCAAAGAGGCTACCCAAGAAGAATACTTCAACACATTTGATTCGCTCTTTTTGCTCGGCAAACAAATTGTCCTCACATCAGATCGGCCGCCAAAAGATATGCTCTTGCTTGCGGACAGACTGCGATCCCGTTTTGAGTCCGGTCTTTTGGTAGATATTCAGCCCCCCGACGATGCTCTGCGAATTGCCATAATCAAAAACAAGGCGGAGCAGCTTGGCGTCTTTTTGCCCGACGATGTTACAAACTATATTGCCGAAAACTTAGACAGAAGCGTCAGGCAATTAGAGGGCGCGGTCAAAATGGTTGTTGCGTACCGTGACATAATGAATGACGACATTACGGTCGAGACAATAAAAGCGCGCTTGAAAGATGCCTTTATCGTGGGAGGAAACTTTATTCCTTCCGCCGACGATATTATCAACGAGACGGCAAAATACTACTCTCAAAGCGCGGAAGATATAAAAAGGCAAAGCAGAGCCGCCGAGCTTGTCTTGTCAAGGCAAATAGCAATGTACCTCATACGCAAAATGACAAATCTCTCTCTTCAAGATATTGGCACGATTTTTGACAAGCGCGACCATACAACCGTTCGCACATCCGTAATAAAAATAGATAATAAAATAAGAGAAGACAGCACTTTTTCAAACCTCATCAAAGACATTACCTCAAACATCAATTCCCGAAATATCGCCGCCCAGTAAAAAAAAGCACTATACTTACAAAATGGGAAAGCCATATCGTACAACAAACTGCCCTCCGGCTTCTTAGCTTTTTTAAATAGTTATTAACACTCTCTTGTTATCTTTTGTTAATTTTTGTGGATAATTATATCCTTTTTACATATTTCTTTTTATACTCCCTATTTTTCCACATTTCTTTTTTATTATTATCTATGCAAAATATATTTGCCTGCAACGCTTTTTTGACCTCAAAAATACTTTTCCACATTTTTATCTACTACTATTACTGCTACTAAAAAATATTATTTATATAAATAAAGAAAGAGAAAAAAATATGAAATTCACTTGTTCAAAAATACCTTTGCAAAACGCGGTTACGATTTCGTCCCGTGCCACAGCTTCAAAAAGCCCCATACCTTTACTTGAAGGTATATTATTAGAGGCAAAAGATGGCAATGTAAAAATAACGGGATATGATCTCAAAACGGGCATTATCACAAATGTTGAAGCGGAAGTTGAAAAAGAAGGAGGCATAGTTATAAATTCACGGCTTCTTTGCGAAATTATCAGAAAAATGCCGGGCTCTGAAATTTCATTTTCTGTAAGCTCTGAATATATAGCTCAAATAAGCAGTGAGCGAAGCGTGATAGATATATTGGGTTCGCCCACGGCGGATTATCCCGAAATGCCTTATATTGACGAGCAAGATAAAATTGTAATAGAAGAAGCGAAGCTAAAGAAAATGATTGCGCAAACAAATTTTGCGGTCAGCGATAATGAATCTCGCCCAATCCACACGGGAGCTCTCTTTGAGACAAGCGGGGGTCAGCTCACAATTGTGGCTGTTGACGGCTATAGGCTTGCTTTGCGCCGTGAGGTTTTAGACAAAAAAGATATACCACAGCTTAGTTTTGTCGTGCCGGGCAACGCGCTCGGCGAGGTGGAGCGCATATTATCCGATGGCGAAGGAGAGGTATATGTTACGCTCGGTTCTAAAAACATTGTTTTCAAGATTGATGAAATTACCCTTATTTCACGCAGGCTTGAGGGTGAGTTTTTAAATTATAAAAATTCTATACCGGGTCAGCCAAAATATTGTCTGAATGTCAAAAAAGAAGAGCTTATATCATCTATTGAGCGTGTTTCTCTCATAATCAGCGAAAAAATGAAAAGCCCGGTCAGATGTACATTTGAAGACAAGGTAGTCAAGCTCTATACGGCGTCGGCTCTCGGAAAAGCAAGCGATGAATGTACTACCGACGGAGACGGAGAGGGTCTCGAAATAGGCTTTAACGACAAATTCTTTATTGAGGCTCTTAAAGCGGCTCCGGCGGAAGATGTCACACTTGAGCTAAACTCGGGCGTTTCCCCATGCGTTATTACGCCAAGCGATGATTCAAACAACTTCTTATATATGATACTCCCCGTCAGGCTCAAAGCGGAAAACTGACAGCTTATGCGCAAAGAGGCTTGGCGGCGGGTAGTTACTTTTCCGGGCGCGGGAGTCTCAAAAGGAGTATCATGACAATCAGCAGCTTGACTTTAGAGAGATTTCGCAATTTTCAAACAGCTTCGGTGACATTTAGCGACGGCGTCAATGTCATCACAGGACGCAACGGGCAAGGAAAAACAAACCTGTTGGAGGCAATCTACTACTTGGCGTCCGGGCGCGCATTTCGGACATCAACAGATAAAGAGCTGATCAATTTTGACGCCGAGAGCGCTCTCATTCGGACGGAAATTATGTCCGCCGAACGCAAACAATCACTTGAAGCCCGGTTTTTTAATGGGCGGCGAAGAGAAATCTATGCAAACGAGGTTAAGCTAAAAAAAGTAACAGAGCTTGTCGGACGGCTTACCGCAGTGTTGTTTTGCCCGGACAATTTGAGCCTTATCAAAGACGGAGCCGCAGTGAGGCGCAGGCTTATGGACAACACCATTTCTCAGTTGCGCCCGCGTTATCTGGCGGCCCTCATAGAGTTTACCAGACTATACGAAAACAAAACACGCATTTTGCGCGATCATTATGAAAATCCGTCGCTGATAGAGCTGCTTGATGATTTTAACATACGCCTTGCCGAGCAAAGCGCACAGCTCATATACTACAGGTCGGGATTTGTGGAAAACTTGGCAAAAAAAGCGGCGAAGATACACAAGGAGTTTTCGGGCGGCGCGGAGGAGATGGATATATCTTATCAAACAGTTGGAGGGATAGACCCAAAAGGCAAAAAGCCGGAGGAGATACTGCCGCACATAATAGAGCATCAAAGGGAGCATTACACAGCGGAGCTGCGCAGCGGGCTGTGCCTTACGGGGGCGCACAAGGATGATATGGACGTGCAGATAAACAAAAAGGCCGCGCGAAAATATGCCTCGCAAGGTCAGGCGCGAACGGCGGCCGTTTCGATAAAACTTGCAGAGCGCGACATTCATTTTGACGACCGCGGCGAATATCCGGTTTTACTGCTCGACGACGTGCTCTCAGAGCTTGACAACAACAGGCAAGAGTTCATTCTTGGTAAAATTGAGCAAGGTCAAGTGCTGGTTTCATGCTGTGAGGATGTCTCATCTTCAATCTCTCTGCCGGGAAAAGTGATTTTTGTTGAAGACGGAGCAATAAAATAACGGAGCAATACCGGAAAGGGTTTCAATAAACTAATGTATCTTCATCTTGGCAAAAATGTTGTGGAGCACGAATCCAATATAATAGGAATTTTTGATTTAGACAACACAACAAAATCGCGCATTACAAGAGAATATTTAAGCCGCGCCGAAAAAAGCGACCGCGTGACAAGCCTATGCGACGATCTGCCGCGCTCGTTCATAGTCTTGGGAAAGCAAAGAAAGGTTCTCGTATCACAACTCTCGCCGCAAACGATTTTGAGGCGAATAGAAGCAACAAAGGGGATAATACTTTAATGTCAACAGAAAATACAAACAGCATAAATGATGTAAACGACGAATATGACGCGTCTCACATTCAAGTTCTTGAGGGGCTTGAGGCTGTCCGCAAGCGTCCCGGCATGTATATTGGCTCAACCTCAACATCCGGGCTTCACCATTTGGTGTATGAAATCGTTGATAACGCAATAGATGAAACGCTTGCCGGAGCTTGTGACGAAATCACCGTGACAATAGAAAAAGAAGGCATTATAACCGTTACCGACAACGGGCGGGGAATACCGATAGACGTACAGGAGCAAACAGGCACGTCCGCGCTTGAGGTCGTTTTTACGGTTTTGCACGCCGGCGGAAAGTTTGGCGGCGGAGGTTACAAGGTCGCGGGCGGGCTGCATGGCGTTGGCGCGTCTGTCGTAAACGCTCTGTCGGAATGGTTAGTGGCGCGTGTGCACAGGAACGGGCAAATCTATGAAATGCGTTTTTCGCGCGGAGACATCACGCAGGAGCTGACGGTTGTTGGAACGACAGACAAGTCGGGCACAGAGGTCACGTTCAAACCCGACAAAGATATTTTTGACGACCTGAATTTTAATTATGAAATTTTGCGCACCCGTATGCGCGAACAGGCGTTTCTCAACGGCGGGCTGCGTATCACTATTTGCGACCGGCGCGGCGGGCAGGAGGCGCAAGACTCCATGTGCTACGAGGGCGGCATAATTGAGTTTGTCGGATATATCAACCGCAGCAAGACGCCGCTTCATGACAATGTTATCTATTTGCATGATGAGCGCGAAGATTCGACGGCTCAGGTCGCTTTGCAATATTGCGGAGATGTTTACAATGAATTTTTACTCAGCTTTGCAAACAACATAAACACTGGGGAAGGCGGTATGCACGAAACCGGCTTTAAGGCGGCCTTGACCCGGGTGCTCAACGATTACGGCAAAAAGGCAAATATGCTAAAGGGCGAGGACAAGCTGTCGGGCGAGGATTGCCGGGAGGGTATTACCGCCGTTATATCGGTCAGGCTGATGGACGCCCAGTTTGAGGGGCAAACAAAGTCTAAGCTCGGCAACAGCGAAATGCGCGCGTTTGTTGACAGTCTGCTGTCAGAAAAATTGACCATTTATTTTGAAGAAAACCCGGCAGTGGCTCGCGCAATATTAGACAAGGCGCTCACGGCATCCCGCGCCCGGGAAGCGGCGCGTAAGGCGCGTGACAATATTCGCCGAAAAAACGCCCTTGAAGGTATGTCGCTGCCCGGAAAACTTGCCGACTGCAACGAGACAGACCCCGCGCTCACGGAAATATACATTGTCGAGGGAGACAGCGCCGGAGGGAGCGCGAAAGGCGGGCGCGACAGCCGTTTTCAAGCGATACTTCCGCTCTGGGGCAAAATGCTCAACGTGGAAAAAGCCCGCGCCGACAAGGTTTACGGAAATGAAAAACTCGCGCCGGTCATCACCGCGCTCGGCGCCGGCATAGGAGAGGATTTTGACGAGTCAAAACTTCGTTATCATAAGGTCATTATCATGGCGGACGCCGATGTTGACGGCAGCCATATAAGAACGCTTTTGCTCACATTCTTTTTCCGCTTTATGCGCCCGCTGATTGACGGCGGATATGTATATGCGGCGCAGCCCCCGCTATTTAAGCTGACAAGGGGCAAAAAGGTGCGCTGGATACTAAACGAGAGCGAGCTTGACGCGGCGGCGGAGGAAATGCGCGGCGAGGACGGCAAAGGAAAGGTTGAGATTTCCCGCAACAAAGGTCTTGGAGAAATGGATGCGCACGAGCTTTGGGAAACGACCATGAACCCCATGACGCGCGTCTTAAAAAGGCTTGAGCTTACCGACGCTATTGAGGCGGACGAGATATTTACCGTGCTTATGGGTGAAAAAGTCGAGCCGCGCAAAGAATATATTGAGAAATACGCAAAGTATGCGGTAAACCTAGATATGTAAAGAGCGCTTTTCAAGAGCTCTGGAAAAACGCTTTAGTATTTTAGGAAGGGTTTTAATGGGTAGGGGTATTATTTGCAAGTTTTTGCCCCTGCGGAAGGAGATATAAATGGCGAAAAAAGAGAAAACAGGAGACATTAGCTTTCCTGAGCAGGCGATTGTTTCAACACCGATAGAGCAGGAGATGGAAACGTCATTTCTTACTTACGCAATGTCGGTCATTATTGACCGTGCGTTGCCGGACGTGCGCGACGGGCTAAAACCGATCCATCGCCGCATACTGTATACGATGCACGAAAGCGGGCTCACCTTCGACAAACCGTTTCGCAAATCGGCAACCGCCGTCGGTGACATTATGGGTCGCTATCACCCGCACGGGGACGCATCCATATATGACGCGCTTGTGCGCATGGCGCAAGAATTTTCCATGCGCTATCTGCTTGTTTCGGGACACGGTAATTTCGGCTCTGTGGACGGAGACCCTCCGGCGGCCATGCGCTATACCGAAGCAAAACTGTCCAAGATTTCTGACGAAATGCTCCGCGACATAGATAAAGACACCGTAAACTGGGACTCAAACTATGACGAAACACGCAAGCAGCCCCGCGTTTTACCCAGCCGCTACCCCAACTTGCTCGTCAACGGTTCCGGCGGTATAGCCGTAGGCATGACGACTAACATTCCCCCGCATAATTTGACGGAGGTCATAAACGCCGTTATTTGCGTCATGGAAAAACCCGACGCGGATTTGGACGACATAATGGAACATATAAACGGCCCGGATTTTCCGACGCGGGGCATAATCATGGGAAGAGTCGGCATACGCGCCGCATATGCGACGGGACGCGGCAGAATCAGGGTACGCGCGCGCACGGAAATGGAAGAATTTTCTGCCGGGCGCACGAGAATAATAGTCACCGAGCTGCCGTATCAGGTAAACAAGGCGCGCCTCTTGGAATCTATCGCGGAATGTGTCAAAAGCAAGCGCATTGAGGGTTTGTCGGCAATGCGCGACGAATCCGACAGAGACGGTATGCGCATCGTTATTGAACTAAAGCGCGACGCGAACGCGCAGGTTGTGCTAAACCGCCTTTTTGCGCAAACGCAAATGCAAACCACATTCGCGATTGTTTTACTGGCACTCGTGGACGATCAAACACAGCCGCGCATACTGTCACTAAAGCAAATCCTTGATGAATACATAGCGCACCAGCGGGAGATCGTGCGCCGCCGCATCCAATACGATCTTAAAAAAGCGCGTGAGCGCGCACATATTCTCGAAGGTTTGCGCATAGCTTGCAACAATATTGACGAGGTCATAAGGATAATCCGCACGAGCTATGACGACGCGAAAGAGCGTTTGATGGAGCGTTTTGAGCTCTCGGAGCTTCAAGCTCAAGCGATACTCGATATGCGGCTTCGCAGTCTGCAAGGATTGGAGATCGAAAAGATAGAAAAAGAGTACGCAGAGCTTCTAAAGATGATAGAGCATTATATGATGCTGCTAAACAGCCAAGAAAAGCGCGATGAAGTCTTGGTAAAAGAGCTTATCGAAATCAGGGATAAATATGGAGATGAGCGGCGCACGGAGATTGCCGTAGTAGAAGATGAGATTGATATAGAAGATTTGATTGACGAAGAGGAATGTGTGTATACCCTCACTCACGCGGGGTATATAAAACGTTTGCCCGCAAACACCTATCGGGCGCAAAAGCGCGGCGGGCGCGGCATTACCGCGATGACGACAAAAGCGGAAGATTATGTAGAAACGCTCTTTACGGCATCTTCGCACGACTTTATTTTGTTTTTTACAAATCAAGGCAGGGTATATCGCAAAAAGGGATACATGATACCCGAAGCCGGACGGCAGGCGCGAGGCACAAACTTAGTAAATATTTTACCGCTTCAACCCGACGAAAAGGTATCGGCAATGATTCGCGTGCGCGAGTTTGGACAAGACGAATATCTTGTGATGGTTACGAAAAACGGAACGGCAAAACGCATGAAAATGACGGAGCTTCGCAACATTAAAAACATGGGAATCCGCGCCATCACGCTTGCCGCCGACGACGAGCTTATATCTGTCCGCGACACGGACGGCAAACAAAAGATACTGATTGCAACCAAAAACGGCATTGCGATCTGTTTTAAGGAAACCGATATAAGGCCGACGGGACGCACGGCGGCGGGAGTGCGGGGCATACGGCTGCGCGGCGGCGACCATTGCGTGGGCGCGGCAAGGGCGCGCGAGGGCGGCTCGCTGCTCACCGTCACCGAAAAAGGGTACGGAAAAAGAACTAAGATTAGCGAATATCTGCGCGGCGAAGCGGGAGACGTGCAAAGCCGGGGAGGTATAGGCAAAAAGAATCAGATTATTACGGACAAAACCGGGACGGTGGCGGACATTAAGGTTGTTGACGACAATGACGACGTCATGATTATTTCCGATGACGGCACGATTATCCGTATGTCCGCCGCGGACATCAGCACGATTGGCCGAATTACACAAGGCGTGCGCCTAATGCGCATTAGCGGCGACGCGAAAGTTATCTCGATAGCTCGGACTGAAAAGGAGGACGAGGAAGAGAGCGCGGAAGCGGGTGCGGAAGAACAAGGCGTGCAAGAATAGGGCTGTATAAAAATGAAAAAGGTGGAAATATATACTGACGGGGCGTGCAGCGGAAACCCGGGCCCGGGAGGCTGGGGTGCGATACTGCTCTATGGTAAGCATAAAAAAGAACTAAGCGGATCGGAGCCATGCACGACAAACAACCGCATGGAGCTGTTTTCGGTGATAGCGGCCCTTGAAATGCTAAAAGAGCCGTGCGAAGCTGAAATCTTCACGGACTCTAAGTATGTTTCCGGCGCGATAAATCAAGGCTGGCTCGAGTCGTGGCAAAGAAGAGGCTGGAAGCGCAAAGGCGGCGAGGTAAAAAACCCGGACTTATGGATGAGGCTCTCTGAGCTTTTGAAGCAACACAAAGTGACCTTTACATGGGTAAAAGGTCACGCAGATAATGAATATAACAACCGCTGTGACGAACTTGCCGTAAACGCAAGAATGAAAATCGGAAAAAAATAAAAGCACCCACAAGGCGCGGCTGGCTTTAACAAAAGCAGTTTACGGAGGTCATAAAATCATTCCTCCCCGATCAGTTGCGTCCATCCGTGCGCAAACGATCGGACGCTCCGCATCCATGCTCCGCTCTCGGAATAATTTTTATGACCTCAGTCTCAGCGGCCTTCGTCGTCGGCAATGGCATCAAGCAAAGACTTATACCACTCAAGGGCATCTACAAACGCGGTCGTGACGTCCTCGAGTTTGAGGTTGAATTTCACCGTATAGATTGCGATTTCGTCCCAATTTGCGTGCTCATACGCGTTTATGAACGCAAGAACATTGTATAGATTGCCGGACTTGTCCACGAGCGCAGCTCTGACACTTTCGTCGAGAGCGACCTCGTTTACGGCCGCGTCCATCGGCACTTCAAGGATTACATCAAGGAGAGAAAACAGGCCAAGCATAAAGAGGCTTTGCGAGAACACGCCCATTTCAAACGCTTTTGCTAAGTTTTCGGCAAACCGGGCGCGAATCAAGGACAGTTTTGCTATCTCGTTGGGCTTGTCGTCCGCAAGCTGAAGAGATATAGCCGTCGTCGCCCAACGCTTGACTTCTTTTTGACCGAGAATGGCCACAGCGTTTCTTATGGATTCGATTTTTCTCGGCATGATCGTATTGATGAAGCGGAGCAGGGAAATAGAAAGAGAGGGGTCTTGGCCTATCGTATCGGCTATATCGCCAAGATCAAAGTCCTCTTCGTTCATTCGGCGAAGAAGCGTCAGCGCGTTTATTTTGAGCGGAGCGATTTTCGCGGCGCCTTTTGTAATCGGCTGGTTGAAAAATCTGCCGCAAAATTGCGTGTTTGGCAGCTCCGACAGAATGTCGAAGGTCTCCATCGTGCTGATATTGTCAAGGACGATCTTCTTTAGCGAGGACAACGCCTTTATGGTGGCGATGAATTTTTCTCCAATCTCGAAAGCGGAAACGTCGGCGATAATGTAGGTTATAAGCTCAAAAAGCGGGTTTTTTGTGTGGCCGTCAAGAAATCCGTCAACAGCAAGCTCAAAACCAAGCTCGCGCAGCTCTCTGCAACGCTCGAGCAAAGTGTCGTCCGTTTTGATATTGGCGGGCAGTACGCAGACAAGCTGACTGGGCGGAATGTCGAGCGAAACGGGGACTCTCATCAGCACATGGTATTCGTTTACGTCAATAAACAAGGGGCAGCCGCCCGTGAGCGGCTCAACGCCCAAGGTTTTGACAAGGTCAAGACCCGGAGATGAAACCGCATCGGATAGACTCATCTCTTCGGCCATCATTGCCCGCAGTTTTTGACCGCTGCGGGATTTGAGCCGATAAGCGCCGACCGACAAGTTAGAATCAAAGAAAGGAATAGCAACTATATATGTATGTGTATTCATATCGTCACCCCCGTAGTGTCCTTGGTGTGTCAATTATACACCGGCGGCGGGTCAATGTCAAACCGCGGCGATTCTTGCAGAGCTTTGAGGAGTTTTTCTTTGTCGTTTTCGATTTTCTCATCAACAACCATCTCGAGCAGCGCGTTTAGCGTTTTGCCGATTTGAGCGCCGTCCGTTATCCCGGCAGCTATGAGGTCTTTGCCGTTTACGGCCAAATCTTTTAAAGAAAAGCACTGCTGCTGCTCGATAATTATATCAATGAGGGTTGAAATAATGGCGGTGTTGTCGGGGAATTTTTCGCGAAAATGCTCTGACTTGGCGGCGTTGTCGGCCTTTTTTACGAGAAGCAGACGGCGAAGCTGAGTCTCGCCCAGCTTGCCAAGCCATCTTTTTACGCTCCTGTGATTTGGGTCAAGGTCAATCCCGTGGCACAAAACAAGCCCGGTCACGATTTTTGAGGTCTCCTTATCATACCGCAGACGGTTTAGTATCTCACGCGACATATCGGCGCTCACGCCCTCATGCCCGCGAAAACTTGAGGCGCCTTTTTCGCTCAATTTATAGCAGCCGGGCTTTGCGATGTCATGAAAAAGCATTGCCAAACGAATAGTCAGGTCTTTTGGCGCGGCCTCGACAGAGCGCAAGGTATGCTCCATCACATCAAAGGCGTGATAGACGCTGTTTTGCTCAAAACCTATGAGCGGCTCAAGCTCGGGGAGTATCTCGGTCAGCACGGGAAGATGCGCCGCAAGAAGCCGTCTTATATTGTCGGCCAAAAGCAACTTGTTAAGCTCCGCCGATATGCGCTCGGAGGCAATGTTTTTCAAAAGCCCCCGATTTTTTATCATGGTGTTTGCCGTGTTTTCCTCAATGTCATACCCCAAAACGGCGGCAAACCGAAGTGCGCGCATTATGCGCAGAGCATCCTCTTTAAAGCGCTTGTCGGGGTTGCCGACGCATTTTATCCGCTTTTCGGCTATGTCCAGCGCCCCGCCATAGTAGTCCACGATCCCGGTTTTAGGGTTATATGCCATAGCGTTGACCGTAAAATCCCTGCGAGCCAAGTCTCTTTTCAAAACATCAACAAACCTGACAGTTTCCGGGCGTCTGTTGTCCTTATATTTGCCGTCAACGCGGTAGGTCGTTATCTCAAACGGCTTATGGCGGAGCATGAGCGTTATAGTGCCGTGCTTTAATCCGGTCTCGATGATATGGTGTTTTTTGAAGATTTGCGCCGTTTGACCGGGAAGCGCGGACGTGCAGACGTCCCAATCGTCCGGTATTTCTTTTCGCAGGCTGTCGCGGACACAGCCGCCAACGGCATACGCCTCAAACCCGTTTTTTTCGAGGGTGTCAATAATATACGTAACGTCAAAAGGCAGGTTAATGACCATAGCGGCAGACACTCCCATTACTCGGGGCTCGGCGGGATGCTGTCATCGGGAGGCTCCGGCACGCGCTCGCGCTCTCTTGCGGTCTGCTTAAAGGCAAGCCTCGCGGAAACAACGCAGAAAACGAAGAGCAAAAGATTTGACAAAGTCCAGAAGTCAACGAGAATCATCGGGTTTCGCATATTCTCGGTAAACAGGAAGAGGATAATGCCAAGCATGGCGGCCGCGATGGTGGCGAGCAGCCAGTCTTTGATATAGCGGCGGCGAAATATGAGAAAAGCGGCGCTCAGAGCGTAGAACCCGCCCGCTATGCAAAGGAGCAGGTTTATAAGAGCCCATGCCGCGGGGGCAACTCCCGAATCTTTGTTGGGCCACGCGGCCAAAGGTATCTCAAAGTCGCCGATAGCCAAAACAAGAAGATCGTCGTCCGTGATGCCGAGCGTTATGACGCCGCCCAAGACGGAAATGAATACGCGGGCAAAACGCGGCGGGTGGATGTCATCTCCGGCGCCGTCCGAGCCGTCGCCGGGCGGGACAGTCACATCAGGGGCGGCGGGGTCGCCCGAGGGGTCTAAAACAGGCGGGTCAATAACAGAAATCCGCTCACCATCACCGGGAAGTTCGCCGCCCGGCTCGTCGCCGGAACCGTCGCCGGGATCATCGCCCGGAGAAAGATCGGAGGTGGGCGCGGGGGTAGGCTCTCTCGGCGGCGCGGGGGTGGTGGATTCCGGCGTGGGTGCGGGAGTCGGCGAGAGGTCGCTGCCGTCGCCCGGAAGTATTTCGTCGTCTTCGTCATCGCCAAGCTCGCCGGGGTCTGCCTCGTCGCCGGACTCTGTGTCGCCGCCGGGTTCTGTGCCGCCGCCGGGAGGCGGGGTCACAGATTGCGCGACGGGAATGACGAAGGCAAATTCGCTAAAGCGTCCGACGTGAAGATGAATGGTCTGAGTTGAGGCGTTGTAATCAAAATACTCACCAAAGGCGTTTTGGTTGCCCGCGCCCTTGGGTAATTGCTCGACAGAGCCGTTGTGCAGGCGGAAGACCACTACCTTATCGCCGTGTTCGGCAAGAGCGGAGTCGGCGAGCGGCACATAGATGTCAACATTTCGTGCCAGCTCGGAAAGCAGCTCTGTTACGTCCGCTCCCGCACCGTCACGGGAGAAGTTTCTCACATCATTCCAGATGTATTTTCTCATCACAAAGTCTAAGAAGAGCTTTGCTTCCCATTTTACCGTCTTGTCCTCCGAGCTGGAATTTAACGCGCTGTCCACGGCAGAAACCAAGGTCTGCGCGGCAGTTTCAAGCGCCTTTATCGGCGAGTTTTCGCAAAAGCCCCGGCTATAGAGGTTTAGCAAAATTGCCCCGTTGTTGTAGATGACAGAATTTATCTCGTCTTGGGAGACTCCTTGCAGGCCGCTGCGCCCGCCGGACGAGACCCGGGCTATGGCGGCAGGGTCGTCCATCAAAGCGTTTAGTCCGCCGACGACTATGTTTGAGGAAATCGTCTCCACATCATCTTTTATGGTTGCGGGCTCGCGTATGATGAGCTGGGTGTTTTTGCGCCCGCCGCCTCCGGTATAGATAATGAGGTTGCCAAGGTCATAGCCTTTTGAGGGATCGCCCTCATCAAAAGTCACTTCGATATAAAATGTCCGCACGATCTGCTCCGTATAGTCAAGCTCTTCGCGCTCAATGTCCACAACGACCGTCCGCTCAAAGATGACGACGATGTTGTAAAGGCCGGGGTGAACGTCGCCAAAGCAGAATTTGCCGCTCTCGTCGGTCGGCCCGACTTGGCTGATCAAGGTGTCGCCCTGCCATAGCTGCACGGTCACTTTTTCCAGCTCATTGAGGTTTTCGTCAAGGATAGTGCCAAAAACATCATGACCGTCATCGTCTATCTTGTCCCAGACGGCGATAAACTCAGCCGCCCCGGCGACGGGCGTGTTGAGCGGGTAAGAATCGCCCGCGTAGTCAGAGCCCTTGATGAACCAACCGCGAAAACGGTAGCCGTCGCGGGTGACGACGGGGACGGCGGGATAGCCGCCATAGGCGACGGTTTGCGTCAAAGCTCCGCTGCCGGACTCGTGGTCATAATCGCCCGCGCTCGCGCCGGGGTCAAAGGTCACGGTATAGGTGTGCGCGGTCCATGCCGCCACGAGGCGATAACCCGCGAGAGTGTCATAGGTGGGATAGCCGGCGCCGGTCGGCAACTCGGGCAGTTTGTAATCCCAAGCTCCGGGTGCGGTTTCATCTGCCGGGCGAGCCTGTGTTTCTATCGGCATGACAGCACCGAATGTGCTGACGGAAGTGACTGTCCAGCCGTCAAAATCGTGATTATCGCGGGTGGGCGTTATGACGACAATGCCGGAGCCGTCAGTAAGCTCTGATAATTTGAAGTTTGCGGTCGGGGTCGCGGGGTCGTTTGTGCCCCTGCGCAGCCAATAGGTGATAGAATAATCGCGCTCTTTCCAGACGGCGGTGAGGGTCAAATCGTCATCAATCATGCCCGCGGCAATGCCCTCCCTGTCGGAATATGTCACGGTGTCGCTGCCGTCTGTGCTCCAACCGGCAAAGATATAGCCGGGGCGTGTGAAGCCGGCTCTGGGGAGCAAGATGCCGTCACCATAGGTTACGGAAACATCAGCCATAGTGCCGCTTGCGTAGCCCGCGTCACCCTCAGAAAGCCCGTCGTTAGAGACGCCGTGAGAAAAGCTCACGGTGAACTTATCAGGTGTCCACAGGGCGGCAAAGTGCAGATCGCCGTCGCGGTTTTGCAGGGTGTAAATGTCGCCGCCAATGCCGTCTGTAACCGTAAAGCGGTCAATGATAGTGCCGTCAACGCCGCCCTGCCGGATAGTCCAGCCGGAGAACACAAAGCCTTTGCGGGTCGGCGGGTTTATCGAAGTCTCGGTCAGCGCCGGGCTATCTTCGCTGCCGATTTCATAGAGGCTGTACTTCTCAGGATTTCCCCCTGCGGGCGCGGAGCCTTCGTCATAGTTATAAGCTATGGCATACTCGGCGATTTCCCACTGTGCATAGACGACGATCTCAATGCTTTTAATAGTAAGGTCAATAATTTTTCCATCTACAGTTACTTCCCCCTCTATGCCTAAGGGATCAGTTACGCCCATGTCAGAGTTTTCAAAGTCAATGCGCCCGTCGAGCAGAGCGCCGAAAGTGCCGGGATCGCTGCCTTCCCTCGCCCAGCCGATGAACGAGAAGCCGCGCTTTATCAGCGGCGGAGAGGTCTCCGCGATGGTGGGCAAAACGGCAAAAGTGGGATGCTCTTCATCAAGAGCCTCCACCCAGCCCGCGCTCATGTAGCCGTCGGAGGGAAGCGGAAGCCTGCCGCTGCCGCCGTTTGCGTCATAGGTCAAAATGATGCGGGGCTCAACATAATGCCAGATGGCATATAAAGTCACCTCAAAGTCGGTCTCGCTATTCTCTTTAAATATGCCGAGAATAGACGAGTCTAAGGTAAAGGCTTTGCCGTTAAAGAGATATTTCTCCGCGTCCGGGTCATAGTTTTCGTCCAAGTGATTGTAGACATACTCCGGGTCGGGGTGAAAACCGATGAGAATGTGACCGGGGTTGGATAAGTCTTTTGGCAAGGGCAAATCGAGAGACTCACCAAGCGTACCCTCCTGCTCATAAGAACCCATATCTTCCATTTCGCCCGCAACATTGTAGTCAAAGTTTACCGTGTAAGTGATCGGCGTCCATTTTGCATAGACGGTGGAGGACGTGAGTTTGTCGTCGTCTCCCGCGATAACGGAATATGCCGTAAGGGATGTGATTTCGTCGCCCTTGCCGTCCGGCTCTGAAAACCATCCGGCAAAGACATAGCCGGAGCGGGACGGACTTGAGACGCCCGAGAGCAGGCCGGCCTGCGTCCACGCAAGGTCGGTCTTTTGCGTATGTGTGTTGAACAAATCAAGGTTGAAGTTTAGCGTATAGCCGCCAAGCTCGACCCAAAAGGCATAAAGAGTCACGGTATATAGGGTGTCGTCGCCTTCGGCAAGGTCGGCATAAGATGTCAGCTCCGTGACGCGGTCGCCATCGCCGTCGGGACGGGTATACCAGCCGCCAAAGGTAAAGCCGGGCAAGTAGGTCGGGTCAAGAGCAGGGGTAAGGCCGGCCTCCTGCCACAGCACGGATTCTTTGGGATCAACAACGCTGCCGTCCGCGCCCGTGTCGTAAATCACCGTATAGTCGGATTTTTCGATCCATGTGGCATAGATACTGACGGATTTTTGTCCGTCGTCGCCGTCAGCGAGCTCGCCATAGCTGTTTAGGTCGCCCGGCGAGATACCCGCGCCGCCGGGATCAGTGTTCCATCCGGCAAAAAGATAACCGACGCGGGCGGGATAAGACACTTCCGCCAAAAGACCTGTCTGCGTCCAGCGCACCCCGGTTTTGCGCGCGATTTCCAAAGAGCTGTCGCTATAGAAGACCACGGTAAAATCGTCCATTTCCAGCCACTCGGCGTTTACAGTGACAGAAGATGTGGTATCAAAGACCGCAAGATCGCTGTATGCGGTATCTTCTGTAAGATAGAGCAAGTCGCCATTTATGGGGTCGTAAGTATACCAGCCGTTAAAATAATAACCTTTATACTTTGAGAGCGGAGCCGGGACGCCGGAGTCAAGGCCGTCTTGCGTCCATTTAAGGCCGCTGACAGTCCATGTTGAAAGATTTTCTTCATCGGATGTGTTTTTTGGGTCGTCGGGATCAAAGATTCCGTCCTCGCCTGTGTCAAAGGTCAGCGAGAAGGAGCTTTTTTCCGTCCACATGGCATAGAGCGTGAGGCGGCGGCAGCTATCGTCGTCAAAGAGCGCGTAGTCGTCCGCGTCTGTCGGGTCTAAGGTAAAAGACGCTTTATCCGCAAAAGGTTCTCCCGTGCCGTCGCAGTGGGTGTTCCATCCGGAGAAAGTGTAGCCGGTGCGGGAAAATTCGTTTTCCGTAAGCTCCGCCGGATAATCATAGTCGTGGACGTATACGTTTTCCATTGTGCCTGTGCCCCCGTTCGGGTCAAAAACGATGGTGTAGGCCGCCTCTTTCCAGATGGCGTAAAGGGTGGTGTCGCCCGCGATAGCGTAGACGTCGCCGTTTGCGAGAGTTTGTCCGCCTATGCCGGAGTTGTTTGTATACCAAAAGTGAAATGATATGGCGGGGTTGTAGCTTAAGAAGGCGTTTGGCGGGATAGTTATTTTCTCGCCAAAGGTTATGAAAATGTCGTCCATAGCGCCCGTGCCGCCCTCGGCGTCAAAGTTTGGGTCAAAGCTGACGGTATAGGTGTTAGCATCCCACAGGGCGGTGACGGTGATATCGCCGATAAAGCCGTCCTCGCCGCCAAAGCGATACTCGCCGTCGCCGCCGGAGAGCGCGATAATATTGTCGTCGGCATCAGAGACGACCCAACCCTTGAAAGTATAGCCGTCCCGGGTCGGGGGTTTGAAGATAATGCCGCCCGTGATATTGCCCTCGCCGTCGTCGGTGATAATTGTATCGGAAATATTATATTCTTCGGGATTGCCGTCGCCGTTTGTTCCCTCGCCGCCCGGAGCCGCCGGGTCGCCGAGATCGTAGGTTATGGTAAATTCGTCAGCTTCCCAAACGGCATAGACAGTGACGCCGTCTTCGGTGTCGTCGTCCTCGGTGAAAGTAATCGAAGAGTCGCCCGCCGTTGCGGCTTTATCTCTCGACCAGCCCTGCCAAGTATAGCCGTGCCTTGAAAGAGGGGGAGAACCGGTGTTGTCCGCCAAAGTGAGAGTTTCCTCTGCCGTATAGCCGCCTCGGGGCGCGGGCACAGACCCGTCGCCGCCGTTGGCGTCATAATAAAGGGCGATGTTCGGATAGCCCTCTATCCAGATGGCATAGAGCTTTACGGCTCTGTCTGCAGAGTTTCCGGAAGCGCGGGAGGGGAAAAGATAATCTAACATATCAGGGTCGTTGAGGATAAATGAGTCGCCAAAGAAGAGCCACGCCCCGGCGGTATCATCGCCTGTATACCCCGCTGTGCCAAAATCGGAATCTTTATGGAAGCCGCCGACGTAAGTGGGTGTGCCGGAGGGAGTTTCCGGCGCAAAGTCGTCCCGGCGGGGCAAAGCGACGGGGTCAGAGACGGCGTCAAAACAGGAGACTGTCACGGTCAATTCTCCGTCCGCTTCGCCGTCTTTGTAGAGAGCATCTGCGTTATTCACGTCAAATGTAATCTCATATTCAATAATCTTATAACCGGCGTTATAGGGAACAGCCGCGTCAGACAGGCCGCCGACCGTGAAAACGGGGCTGTAACCGTCTGCATCAACATGAGAGGTGTTTAAGGCAAAAGCCGCGTCCGGCGGCAGAAGCTCCACCCAGTCGTTCCAGTTTATATCGGGATTGTCATTTAGAACATACCTCACCTTATAATAGCCGGACAGATGATCGCTAAAGGACCAAGTTCCGTCGTAATTCGCGCCACTCTGCGCAATGGGTTTATCTCCGGTGGGTGTTCCGCCGGCATCTGTTTGCCAAAGCTCTACAGTCATGATGTCACTGCCGATTTTTACATCATTTGTTTCGGATGCGGCATAGGAACCGTTTCCGCTGCCGTCTAAAAAGGCATAGCCCGAAGTCGCGCCGGAGCTGGCGATACGGTATGCGTCATAGCGGAAGACGGCGGGGTTTGTGAGTGTGTACGGATTGTCAAGAAGCACCCTTCCTCGGTGGGTGACACGGGCGGTCAGCATGGATAGGGTATGGGAAGCCGGCGCCGTGCCGCTGGCGGTGAGGTCGGATGGATCATCGTCACAGCTCAAAGAGAAGTAGGCGGCATAGACAGAGCCTGCCGGAAAAGTGGGAATTGTCAGCCGAACATTTGTGATGTCGTCCCAGCCGTATGCGCTGTCTTCGACATCATCGGCGGTGAGCCATCCGTCGGACTCATCTTCTCCGGCGGGCAGGTACTCGAGAGTATACTCTTCGCCGTCTGACCAGCCCTCCGGGACACCGGACAGGCGGACGGCTCTGCGCAGAGAAAGTCCATAGTCGGGCGTTGAGCTTGTCTGACCGGCAACGCCTTTGACGGTGGCGGCGGTGTGGCTGACGGCTTTGTCTTTTGTCGGCAAGGTAAAGATGGTTTCAAAATCAGAAAGCTCGCTTACGCCCATGTTGCCGATTGTGGCATAGGCGGAAAGACGCTCTTTGTAGTCGTCTCGCCAATCGCGGGTGGAGGTATAGTGAAGATAGGACGCGTCAAGGCCGGGATAGAGGATTACTCCGTCCATTGCCGCAAGGCGGATGCTTGTTTCGATGGGATTCCAACTGTAGACGACGACCTCGTCATCTTTCGGTTCGCCGGTGAAGGATGCCACGTTAGAACCCTTGTTGTAATCGGTGATCGAGATGCCGCCGATAACGCCAGAGTTGGCGTTGTTTAGCTCTTCGGGCACGGCGCTCCACCCGGAGGGAAGATATGCTGCGCTGGGCGTCATGGAGTTGAAGCGGTAGTTGTTATAGGTGTTATTGAGGCCATAGTCGCGGCTGTGGACGTTGCCGGGGTCGGAAGTGTCGCCGCCCCAGTCAAAGGTGCGGTAAAGCTCGTCAATTACTTTTGAATTGCCGGGCGGGGCTGCGGGCATTGTCATAAGCCGGATGGTGTAGGCTGTTGTGACGGTCCTTCGGAGCAGGCCGTCAGTGTTTGCGGGTTTACCGTCCGCGGGGATTGTCGGGGATTCTTTGATGACGAGCCATGTCTCCTCCGCGCCGTCTTCTCCTATGACGGTAAAGCGGCGCACCAGATCGCTCGTGCTGCTGACATAGCTAAAGTTTTCATTGATTTTCAGCCATAGGTAGGAATTGCGGTAGTTTGCCCAAAAGTTGGTACTTCCGGTTCGTCCGGCAGGGCTGTTTATGGTGACGTTAAACTCTCCGCCTTGGGAAACGCCGCTGGCAGCGGCGGGGATGCCGGAGACGGTGGGGAAGGGATTATAGACGGCGACGGATGTTGTTTTGCGAAAGATGATGGGAAGCGCGCCGTTTACCGTCTGGAGTGCAGACCTGCCGTCTTCGGCGTTTGCGCCTTCAACTGTTTTTCCGGTATTAAGGTCTATTTCTTTAAGGGCAGGGATGCCGTCAATATTGCCGGTGGCGGTGGCGGTGAGCTTGAAAATATTAAGGGCGTTATCACCGGGGTCATACTTTGCTTCGCCGAGCAATTCGTCATAAAAGCTCATGTCGTAGAAATCACGCACGGCATCGGGGATGGGCTTGCCGTCGGAGCGGAAATTCTGGTCGCGGTGCGAGTGAAAGGCGATGTGCGCGCCCGCTGTCGTGCCGGTTGTGTTGTAGGCATCCCAGGTGCCTTTTAGCCACCGGATGCCGGTGGCGGCTGCGGGGGCCGCGGGGAATCTACTACTGGCTGACGCGGTAAAGTTTACATCACCGACCTTGAAGAGCTCGGCCTCAAAGACAAAGGATGTGAGGTATTCGCCGGGTGCTAACTCTAAGTCTATGATGGCGGAGCTTGTGCTGCGAGCCTGTGTCCGGTCGTCAGAGCCCGGCTCGGGCAATATGGCGGTATCTTCGAGCAGGACGGTTCTCTCTTCGTCCATAAACGGGTCTGTGTTGCTTTTGACGTTATAAGTGATGACGGCTCCTTTATAGAATGTGCCAAAGAGCCTAAAGGCGGCAATGGTCTCTAAGTAACGCTGCTCCGCCTCGGATTCATTGCCCAGCTCCAATCTGAAATTATCATAAACGGGCCATGTGGCGGGGCGGGGGACTTGGTCTACGGTGGGCGCCGCGGGATCATGGTAGCCAAATGCTATGGCAGCCGAGCGAGAGGATGTGTAAGGCAAGAGCGCAGAGCCGCTAAAAAAGTCAGAGTCGGAAGGCCCGATTCCGTCCAGCAAGGGAACTGTGCCGTTGGCGTTAGCTCTGGGGTTTTCAATATTGGGGAGGATTCCGACGGTGCCTTCCGCAGTTCCGAGAATGATTTCATTTGCGACCGTATCGTAAGCTAAAATCCAAGGCCCGCCTTGAGCCTGCATGACCAAGGTGTCAACAGGGCTTTGGATATAAAAGTTTTGAACGCGATAGCGGCCTGTGGGAAAAATATTAGAAGTATCGCCCTTTTTGTTCAAGGCTATGCCAATGCCGGTATAATAGTCGCCGCCGGGGTTTATGGGGACGTTTTTAAAAGAGAGCGTATCGCTGTCAAAGACCTCTAAATCAAAGCCGAAAGTATACTGTTGACCCGTGAGGACATTAAGGCCGTCGGTGAGGGTAAAAACGACCTCAGAGACGGGATTATCCCACGAGGCTTCGGGAAAATAGACGTGGGTAATACGCCCGCCGGTGCGGTTTAGGGTCTCGGTGACAAAGTCGCCCGGGATAAGTGTATAGTCCTGATCAACAGTGATGGCGGGGACGGCAGTGAGTATTTGCATCTCTTCGTCATCATCCCAGACCATAAGCTCTACTGTGTCGGAGCGGGTGAGCTCATACTCTGTGCCGTCTTTTAGTGTGTAGGAAATTTTTGTCGAGGCGGGCAGTCCGTGAGGAACAGAGGTGAGCGAGCCGGAGGATGAGTTATGATGGGTGATGCCGCCGTGCTCAAAGCGTCGTATTGCGGATGTGCCGGAGGCTTCGATATAGATTCCCGTGAGGGAATAGGCGGAGGGAGCTTTGCCAATACCGGAGACGGCGGTGGTTTCTATCTGCGGGTAGTTTGTGGCGTGGTAGCCGGGCGAGTTTGTTGTGTTTACTGTAAAGAGGTCGGGTGTGAATACGATGCTGCCGCCGATATGCTGATCGTTTACGTTAAAGCCGTTGTTTGCGGTGGCGGCGGCTGCGTATGTTGTCTCGGTGTTGGCGGTTGCGCGGCCGTTGGAGAGGGAGATGTTTGTTGTGCTGGTGTCGAGGCGGGTGTTGCCGCGCCAGCCCGCGTTGGCGCTAAAGAAAGTGGATGTCGCGCTGGCGGCAGTGAACGCATAGGTGTCAATTTCGACAAAGTCGGCGGTCTCGACCCGGGGCGGGTTAAGCTGCAAAGTGACAAGCTCGGCCTGTCCGTCTTTATCGTAAGTCCAGTATGTGACTTCGGTTTGGCGGGGGGCGGTATAGACGCGGCCGGGATCATATTTGCCGTCCGGATGAGCCAAAGGATCGGCGATAAGGCCGAGCCGGATACCAAACGGCGAGCCGGAGGTCAGGGTGGAGACCACTCCGGCAGCTGACACTTTCTTATAATCGCTGTTATAAGGTTCTCCGGAGGTATTGACGGAATAGTGGTTAAAGTGCATGAAGCCTTGGATGGGGCTTTGGAACTTGGCTATGTTGTGGGCGTTATCCGGGTCAAGGTCAACGTCGGTAAAGAGGATATAGCGGCCAAATTCGTCGTTTTGGATGCGCGGTATGTAGTCACGGTTGGTGACGAGCATCCCCTCGGGGATGTAGACCTTTACGGAAAGATTCCAATAAGGGTTGCGCTGGTATGAGGATTTAGAGTTTTCGGTATCTTCGCCGTTGTTTTTGAGATATTGGTCTAACTTATGGGTGAAGGTGGTGTCTAAAAGATACCATGCGACAAGCTGCCCGTTGTAGCGGTCGCCCGTATAAACGGCATGGTCGGTGTCCCAGAGCTGGTTTGTGCTGTGCCAGATGGGGTTTTCGATCCCTGAGCTATTTTCGAGGTCGAGCAGACGGTGAGGCAAAACTATGCGCCCATAGCCTGTCATGTATAGGGTTTTGCTGTAGGTAAACCAAGGGTCGGGGTTGGTGTTGCCCGTGGCGGTAGAGGAAGCTGCCCCGAGCGCGTAAAGACCGTTAAAACGCTCTGTCTCATAGACCTTGTAGTTCATCTCGAGAGACATGGCCTCTTGATCTTCGTCATCGGGGAGGTTCTGCTCGCTGGTCTCCGCGACGCCGCTCCATCCGCCCGACCAGTAGGCCAAATTCGCACGGTTGGTGACAGCAGTGTTTCCCGAGCCGTAGATTATGGGGTCAGCAGCATCCTGACTCTGATAGACGCCTCGAGAGGTGTTAAACCATAGCTTGGTTTGGCTTGTGATAGCTTCCATCGTATAGCCGGGGTCAGCTTTTTGTTTCGCGACCTCCTCTATGCCACGCTCATAGATCGAGCGCCCGACGGAGAGGGCGGTGGCGGTTTGAGACGCCGTGGTGCTGGTCGCGTTGATGGTGGGAATGTCAAAGCTCGGAGTGCCGACGACGTCGTCGGCAAGGAGTATTTCAAGGCGGCCGCCCATGTTGACGCCGCTGGCGTAGCTTACAGAGCCGTCCAAGGCGGCGCTATAGGCGGGATAACGGTTGGTGACGCCGGCGATCCCGGTCTGGCCTGTGCCGCCGCTGTCAAGGCGCACAAACCTCATTCCCTCCGGGGCTTCTAAGGTGATGACGCGGTTTTTGCCGGGACCTTGCGTGTCTATGGTGACTCGCGTAAAATAAGTAAAATCTATGACATAGTCCCACTGCCCGTAGATAAGGCCGAGTTCGCTAGAGACGGTAGTTCCGAGCTTATCAACTTCGGGACCGCCGAAAGAGACGTTATTTTTTACAGCCTCAATGATGACAGAGGGGGGCGTGGACGCTTCGGAAAACGGGGCAAAAAGGACGCGGACAAGGCGCGGGGCGGAGGTTTCCGTCTCGCCGCTTTCGGGGTTTTGCACCGAGTATGTGACGTGGGTTTCAAAGTCGTAGCTTATGCCGCCGTCAGAGCCGCCTGTGTTGCTGTCTGTGCCGTCTGTGCCGCCGTCAAAACTGCCGCCGTCAGAGCCGCCGATAGAACCACTCGCGCCCGAAATACCGACAAAGCCGCCGTCTCCGAAGCCGCCGACAGAGCCACTCGTGCCCGAGATGCCGACAAAGCCGCCGCCAGAGTCGCCGCCAGAGCTGCCGCCGTCAGTGTCCGCGCCCGAGCCAAGCGAGTCGTCGCCGCCCACACCCGAGCCGTCGCCGGAGGTTACAGCCTGCGTCAGTTTGTTTATATAGTCGGAGAAACCGCCGTCGTCGCTGATACTGATGAGGGCGGTCAAGTCTTGAGTGTCTGTGTTTGTGCTGCCGCCTGTACCGGTGTCAGTGCCGTCACCCGAGCCAGTGCCCGAGCCGTCGCCTGTACCGGTGTCAGTACCGTTGCCGCTGCCGCCCGTGACGTCAGTGCCAGAGCTGCCTGTACCGGTGTCAGTACCGTCGCCCGAGCCAGTGCCCGAGCCATCGCCTGTACCGGTGTCAGTACCGCTGCCGCTGCCGCCGCTCTCCGTGCTCGAGCTGTCGCCCGTGCCATTGACGGAGCTGTCGCCCGAGTCGCCGCCGAGAGAACCGCCCGTGCCGGGCGGGGTTTCGTCGGGGATTTCACCGCGAGAGCTTGAAATACCGCTGTCGCCAGTGCCCGAGCCGTCGCCAGAGCCAATGCCGGAGCCGTCTATGCCGCCGTCGCCGGTGCCGGAGCTGTCGCTACCGTCAGTACCGCTACCGCCAGAGCCAATGCCGGAGCCATCATCAAGCGAGCCGCCACCAGTGCCGTCGTCAGAGCCGTCACCTCCGCCGGTGTCCGAGCCGTCGCCGCCGCCGGCTGTATAAAAAGCCCAAACGCCCTCGAGAAGGAGCTTTTCTGTATCAACTCCGCCAAGCAGGACTTTTTCGTTTATATAAACGATTAGCCCATCTTCGTCCTCAAAGACAAAGATGACCTCGCGAGAGGTTTCGCCGCCGCCCGAGCCGTCGCCTTGCTCGCCCGAGCCCGAACCTTCGCCCGAACCCTCGCCCGAGCCGTCGCCGGAGATTTCACCGCCGGGTCCGTCGCCCTCTGTGTCCGAAAAATCTAAACCGCTGGCAAGCACCGCCAGAATGTCGGACGAAAAGAACATAAAGACGACCAACACAAGTGCCATAATCCTTTTGGCCACACGAAATCTACCCATAACGAAACCTCCTTATTTGACCGCGCAGTACCGATAAATATCGGCGTTTGACCACCTAAAACTTCGCAAGTGAAAAATCTAAAACTGAGGACAGTTTGATTTACTGCGGTTCGGGCAATATATTACTGCCCGGTTATTTTTTAAATGGAGCACTGACCCTTAAGGAGGTCTGAAGGCTGCGACGGAGAGGGTGTCGCCGCCTGAAAAAACGTGAAAAATGTTGCAATCACAGGGGTTGTTGCTGTTGGTGCGCGGAGCGGGACTTGAACCCGCACGTCCATATCGGACACTAGAACCTGAATCTAGCGAGTCTGCCAATTCCACCACCCGCGCAAAACCGCCTAAGTATAGCACAAAACCCCGCCCTTTGTCAAGCAGAAATCCGGGCGGTGGGAGTAAAACGGGAGGGTGTGGGAGGAAGAGTAATTGAGGCTTTCACTAAACCGCAAAATCTGATATACTTTCGGCGTTGTCGTTCCCGTTCTGGAAACAGAAAGGGGGGGTTCATATCGGTATCTGCACGTTTCTTTTTTCCGTCATGGCAAGCGTGGTTGCCTACTACGTTTGCAAGTGGTTAGACGGAAACGACCGTAGCGACGACTAACCCAAAGAAAGACCCGGGAGCCTAACCCCGGGTCTTTCGCCTTTGGATTCAAGTATCAATCTGCACATTTCATGATGACATGACTATACTACAGATGAAAAAACTTGTCAAGCACTTTATTTATCTTTTGTGTCAGCATATCAAAGAGCCGTTGAGCAAAAGGGTCTGTCGTATAACAATTGCGGGAAATCGGCGGGGGTCGTATTGACAACGGGGCCAGGTTCATTTAGAATATGCACAGATTAAAGAAGCGTAGGAGTGATTTTGTGTATTCTATCGGGTTTGATATAGACAAATATTTAGAGAGTCAATCAAAAAAGATACTGGAACGTATAGAAATGTTTGAAAACAAACTCTATCTTGAGTTTGGCGGAAAGCTCCTAAACGATTACCACGCGGCCCGCATACTGCCGGGATATATGCCGGACATTAAGGTGAAACTGCTAAAAACGCTCGCCGACAATGCGGAAATAGTCATAGTTATCAATGCCTCAAACATTGACTCAAACAAGGAAATCGGCGATACAGGCATATTTTATGACGGAGACGTGCTGCGCCTCATTGACGAGCTTAGAAAAGAAAACTTATATGTCGGCAGTGTTGTCATAAGCCACTATTTGGGACAACCTGCCGCCGTCACTTTTAAGGAATATCTCGAGGGGCTTGGCATAAAGGTTTACATAATACACTATATCCCCAATGCCGATTACCCGGCAAACGTACAGCTCATACTCAGCGACAAAGGCTACGGAAACAACGATTATGTTGTGACGTCAAGGCCGCTCGTTGTTGTAACGGCGCCGGGTCCGGGCAGCGGAAAGATGGCAACCTGCCTTTCGCAGCTCTATCATGAGAACAAACGGGGCGTCAAGGCCGGGTATGCCAAATTTGAAACATTCCCGGTATGGAATCTCCCGATAAAACACATGGTAAACCTTGCCTATGAAGCGGCAACGGCGGATTTGAACGACGTCAACATGATTGACCCGTTCCATTTAGAGGCTTACAATGTTTCGGCGGTAAACTACAACAGGGATATTGAGGTTTTCCCGATACTGAACGCAATGTTTACGCGAATATGGGGCGACAGCCCATACAGCTCCCCGACGGATATGGGCGTCAACATGGTGGGTTTTTGCATTGACGACGAAATATGCGCAAGAGCCTCGCGCCAAGAGATAATCAGACGCTATTTTAACACGCAACTTGATTATGCCAGAGGAAAAGTGCAAAAATCGGCACTGTCTAAGATTGAGCTTCTAATGAACAATACGGGCATTTCGCCCAACGAAAGACCCCCCGTGCTTGCCGCGCTAAAAAAAGCCGCGCTCACGGACAGCCCTTGTGTGGCAATAGAGCTGCCCGACGGCACGTTCATAACGGGAAAAACGTCATCGCTGCTCGGCGCGTCGTCGGCGGCGCTCCTCAACGCGCTAAAGCATTTGGCAAACGTCAGCGACGATACCTTGCTCATCTCGCCAAAAGAGATCGAGCCTATAGGCAAGCTGAAAGTCGGCTATCTCGGCAATGAGAACCCGCGCCTGCAAACGGACGAAGTGCTTTTGGCTCTTGCGATCAACGCGGCGGCCAACAAAACAGCCGAGCTTGTTTTGCAGCAGCTTCCCAAGCTCAGAAAATCTGAGGCACATTCGAGCGTGATTTTATCGCATATAGATATAGCCGTGTTCCGGCAGCTTGGCGTAAACGTGACATGCGAGCCAGTATTTCAAAACAAGCGGCTGTTTCAAAAAAATTAGCATAAGGCAACCTCCAAAAACCCTATCGCGGCAATCTACCTGTGCTTTTTTCGCCATACTTCGTTAAATTTCCTTGAAATAAAGCAATTATTCCTGCGAAAATTTGCCTCGTATGGCAAAAAAATCACTTGGTATCTTGCTCGCTCAGGGTTTCCGGAGGTTGCCTGTTGACCGCGGCGGCGCGAACCCTACTGCTCGCGCCAAGCGAAGATTTCAGAAAAATCAATCGACTCAAACTGTGAAGAAAACTCAAAAGTGACGGCGTTTCGCCACTCATAGGCCAATTCGTCAAAGTCTACGAGAGCGACGTATTCGCGCAGCGTGTAATATTCGCCCATCGAGGCGAGGCCGGCCGGTATGCTGTCATAATTTATAGGCAGCCTGAGTATTATATGAAATCCGTACGAGGTCTCAACAATGCCGCTGATTTCACCGGCGTTCAGATTTGAGCACGCTTCGGAAAACTCGGGAACCATATCTTCAAACACGAACAAATAACCGTCAGGAAAGCTAAAGCTGCCGGGGTCTTCGCTATATTCCGCAACAAGCTCCGAAAAATAATCAACAAAATCATCATCGTTTTCGCGGTCTTTGAGAAGAGCCAAAATAGCTTCGCTATCTTCCAAAGCGTGTTCGTTTTCCACGCCGTCGGATATATGGCTGACCAATATGTGTTTGGCCTGCATGAAGCCTTCCCGCTCGGCAAATTCCGCTATAGAATCATCAGACAAGCCCATGAGGTCTTCCCCATAAAGATGCGTCAGCAGCAAATCGGGGAGCATGGCCAATTTTGCGAATTCAATATATGCTTCGACGCTCATAAAACCGTTGTCGTGCAGCACCTGCTCAAAAACTTCCACACCTCCGTAATCCGCGATCATCTCGTCAATTTCCGCGAGAAAATCGTCAAGCGACTGGGAGTTTTGGTCAAGGCCCAGCAACTTTGCGCCATATGCGTAAGACAGCAGCGACAAAGCCGGCTCAACGGCGGCCTCCAAGATTAAATCCGCAAATGTAGTTTCGGGAAGATATTCTTCCGACCAATCTACACCATCGGGGAAATAATACAGCACACCGGAGATTTCGCGAAACAAAAACAGATATAGCTCAGACCAAGTAACGAAAACGCCGTCGGCGGAGATCATCACCGTATCGGGCGCAAAGAAGCTGCGGGCAAAATCAAAGTCTATGCCGCCTGTATTTGAGGGGTCTAAATCACCGCCCGCGCCGGGGCTGTTTTCGCCGCCCGGCGATTCGCTCTCTAACGGGTCGCCGTTCGGGTCGGTATCTGCGCCGGAACAACCGGAAACTATGGCAAAAAGGAGCAAAAAGCATAGGGGTAAAGCAAGCAATTTCTTAATATTCATTTGGGAATCCTTTCTTTTACGGCTATGCGGAGACTGTGGCGGCGTCGGATTTTTTTACGCTGCCGGTAGCATACGCATAGCCTCTGACGAACTTTAGTGCCTCATCTACAACGCCGACTCCGCCTTTTAGCCTAAGAGCGACCGCAGGGTCTGTGCCGGCGAGAACTTTAACGCGCCCGGTATAATCGGGGAGAGAATACAGCGCGGAAACGCTTTCCATGTTAAACTCCGCGAGCTTGAAGTTGAGCCAGTTTTCTTTTTGGCATATCTCCGTAATGCCAAGCGCGGATGCTTCGCTGCGAAGCATGGCGACAGAAGTCAAAACAAGAACTTGAGGGGGCGGGTCACCGTATCTGTCAACAAGCTCCGATATGATGTCTTCGGAGTCTTCAAGGGTGCGTATCAAGGCAATGCGCCGATAGAAATCCATCCTTTGCTGAGCTGACGGTATATATGTGTCGGGTATACCGGCGGACACGCTCAAATCTGCCGTGCAGTCCACGCGGCTTGTCGGGGTTTCGCCTTTTTCTTCCAAAACGGCCTCTTCCAAAAGCCGAAGATACATATCGTACCCGACGCTTATCATATGCCCGGACTGTTCGGCGCCGAGCAAGGTTCCGGCTCCGCGTATCTCCAAGTCGCGCATGGCAATTTTGAAGCCCGAATTAAATTCGGCAAATTCGCTGATTGCAGACAAACGCTTTTCCGCAATTTCAGTGAGAGATTTGCCGCGCCTAAAAGTCAGATAGGCATATGCCCTGCGGGGAGAACGCCCAACCCGTCCGCGTATTTGATGAAGCTGCGCAAGCCCGAGCCTGTCGGCGTCCTCAACTATCAGCGTGTTGACGTTTGGTATATCAATGCCCGATTCAATGATCGTTGTGCAGACCAAGACATCAACCTCTCCGGCGACCATCTGCTGCATCACCTCGCTAAGGTTGTCCTCGTCCATTCTGCCGTGAGCGACGGCAAAACGGAGGCCGGGAAGCATTTCGGAAAGATACCCGGCAACCATGTCAATATTTTCAATGCGATTGTGCAGATAATATACTTGCCCGCCGCGTGAGATTTCCCTGCGGATAGCGTCGCAGATAACGTCGTTGTCATGCTCCATCACATATGTCTGAACGGGGCGGCGGCTTTGCGGAGGCTCTTCAATGGTGGACATATCGCGAATCCCGGACAAAGCCATGTTTAACGTGCGGGGGATTGGGGTTGCAGAAAGGGTGAGCACGTCAACTTGTTTGGCGAGCGATTTAAGAAGCTCTTTGTGGGCGACGCCAAATCGCTGTTCTTCGTCAACGACGAGCAGTCCGAGCTTTTTAAATTTGATGTCTTTTTGAAGAAGCCTGTGCGTGCCGATAACAAAATCAACGCTGCCGGCCTCTATATCGCGAAGCGCTCTTTTTATCTGAGCGGGGCTCTTAAAGCGGCTGAGCACCTCTATATTGACGGGGTAGCCCGCAAAACGCCGCGAGGACGTGACATAATGCTGCTCGGCAAGAACGGTTGTCGGCACGAGTATTGCCGCTTGATGTCCGTCCAACACGCATTTCATGACGGCGCGAAGAGCAACCTCCGTTTTGCCATAGCCGACGTCGCCGCACAGCAAACGATCCATCGGCATAGGTTTTTCCATGTCGGCCTTTATTTCGGCGGTGCTGACGAGTTGGTCATCTGTCTCTTGATAGCCAAACTTATCCTCAAACTCCGTTTGCCACGCCGCATCTTGAGAAAAGGCGTGACCGGGGGTGCGCTGGCGGGCGGCATAGAGTTTGATTAGCTCGCGGGCCATCTCTCTGGCTGCTTTTTTTGCGCGGGACTTCGTTTTTGCCCATTCTGTTCCGCCAAGTTTGGATAGCTTCATGGGGGCGGCCTCATGCCCGACCCCTATATATTTTGCGACCATGTCAAGCTGGGTGGACGGCACATATAATGTGTCTGTGCCGGCGTATGCTATTTTAATGTAGTCTTTATGGACGTCGCCGACGCGCATTTTGGTAAAACCGACAAAACGCCCAATCCCGTGTTGGTCGTGAACGACGATATCTCCCGGCGAAAGATCGGAAAAGCTCTGCAACCGTTCACGGTTTGAAGATTCTCTTGATTTTTTAACGCGGCGCGGCGCGGACTGCAACACAATTTGCCCCTCGGTCACCACGGCAAGACGAAGCGAGGGATACTCCATGCCCGCGGAAAGCTCTCCGACGGCTATGGTGCACCCCTTTTTCTCCGGCATTGTTTGAAGCGTGCTGTCTAAAGCGGAAGCTATGCCGCGTTCCGCAAGGTATTCGCGAAGGCGCGTACATCTGCGCTTGTCCTGGCAAAGAATGACGACCCTATATCCTGAGGAAAGATAGTGAGAAACCTCCGACGCGGCGGTTTCCAGACTTCCGCCGTAAGACGGGAGGCGTTTTGAGTCTATGTTTAGCGTCCGGCGCGGGGTGATGGGATAGCGGTTGCTCGCAAAGCTGTCGGTCATTATCACGGGGTATTTGTCCATTTGGAGCAAAAAGCCTTCCCAGTCTTCGGAAAATCGCACAAACCCGCTTTCGATGACGCCCGCCTCAAGCATGGAGAGGGCGTCCATTGCGAGTGCTTTCAGATAGCCGTCGGCGCGTTCTTTCACGCGCAAAGGATCGCTGATCACGACAACGGCGTCTGACGGAAGATAATCCAAAGCCGTTGACATTGGGGAGATAAGCTCAAAATATTTGTCGGCGGCAGGAAATCCACGCCTTTCGCTCAGTCTGTCTATATCGGTGCTCAAATTGCTGAGGAGAGCGGGGTTTATTGAGCGGCGCTTTTCCAACTTTTCAAAATAGTTCTTTAACGTGTTTACAAGCCCGTCAACGCCCTTGCCGTCCGGGCTGTTGTAGAGAGAGGGCAAGGCTTCGGCGACGGGGGCTATGCGAGCCTGATTTAGGGTATCAACTCTGCGTTGGGTGCCGACGTCAAACAAACTTATGGAATCGAGCACATCTCCAAAAAACTCACACCGGACGGGTTCTTCGTAAACAGGGGAGAAGAAGTCGAGAATACCGCCGCGAAGGGCAAATTGCCCGCGCCCCTCGACCTGCTCCGTGCGGCTGTAACCGCAAAGGATTAGCCGGGAAGCAAGACGGTCAAGGCTATATTCGCTGCCGGTTTTTAAGGTGAGTGAAGCGCTCGACAGCTGCTCGGGAGACAAGGTGCGCTGCAAAGCCCCACTTACGGACATTACGACAATCGGAGCCTGCTTTTCGCACATGGCAGAGAGCGTGGCGATTCTGGCTTGCTCGCCCTGCCGGGAAACAACCTCCGCGTTATGGAAGGTAAACTCTCTGACGGTCAGAGTCAGAGCCTGCTCCATGGCAAAGGCGGCAATGTCGCGGGAGAGGCGTTCGGCTTCGTCTTCCGCCGAACAAATAACGACGACCGGCCGCATTGAGGCGGCGCGAATACCCGCGATTACGTGGGCGCGGTGAATGTCGGACAGCCCTGACATTACGGCAGGGCAAGCTCCGGCCTCAATACTTGAAACAAGTTTCCTAAAGCCGGGGTCTTCTGTGAGTGACTTAGTTAACGATAGCATTTAAACCTCCTGGCGGAGTTTTGCAAAAAATACAACAGAATGTTTCACGTGAAACAATTAGACGCTATATGTTGTGAGAAACTTATAAGGGAGCCTTTCGCAATTTCGCAAATTTGCGAGGATAACCATCTGGCGTTGCCGTCTTTTTGCGGACAAGGACGGCGCGGTGGGTTATATCCGTACCCGGGATCAAATAATCAAAGATTTTATAAAGCTCTCCGCCCAACAGATTAATAGCGTTTTGCGCCGCTTCGATCTCGCCGTCAGACCGGACGCTCTTCATCGCTACAAACAGCCCTCCGACTTGCACAAAAGGGAGACACAGTTCGCACAAAATGTTTAGCTTTGCGACGGCGCGGGAAACGCATATATCAAAACTGTCGCGCATACTTAAGTCGTGTGAGGCGATTTCGGCTCTGGCGTGAACGCAGGTCGCGCTGATTTTCAACCGGGCGCAAAGCTCCGACAGAAAATCCGTTTTCTTTCGCGCCGCGTCAAGGACGGTCAGAGAAATGGTGGGAAGTGCGAGCTTTAGCGGTATTCCGGGAAAGCCCGCGCCGCTGCCTATGTCTATGACCGTTGCGTTGTCAAAAAGGGTCTCGCCCTCGCCGCCGATGCAAAGCAATGCCAAAGAGTCTAAAAAATGCAGGCGCGCAATTTCCTCCGCGTCGGATATTGCGGTAAGGTTTGTGTGACGGCCGTGCAGGGAAAGAAAGTCGGCATACGCTTCAAACGCCGCCCCGACTGCGGGCGGCAGCTCGATATTCAGCTCTTTTGCGCCTTGCTCTATGATTTGAAGTATCACGTCGCTCATTACGGGTGCTATTATTGCACACTCTTAACAAAAAAGCAAGCAAAAATTAAAAAAGTTGTGAAAGCGGGGTGACGGGGGCGGGAAAGAGGGGTTTTATTATGTTATTTTTATGTCAAATATAAACCTGACTCTTATTTCTAGCAGGTCATAAAATCATTCCTCCCCGATCAGCCCAGTCATCCGTGCGCAAACGATCGGACGCTCCGCGTCCATGCTCCGCTCTCGGAATGATTTTTATGACCTGCCTATAGAGGCTATTGGTTTTTTCGATGGCGGCAGACGGGTTTCTCGCGAAAAAACGCGCAGATATTCGAAGTTTCGCAAAATCCGGTGATGCTAAAAATTGCGGCAACCTTAGAGCAGCTCGAAGGATTTTATGGGTTTTTCATATGCTCAAAAACAGAAAACCGTTGCGCCGCAAGGCAAAAATTTTATAAAAAGAGCCCTTGACATTAAAGCCGCTATAAGGTGTATGCTAAACGGACGTTACTAAAGGCAACCGCCCAAAACACCAAGACGGAGAAAGGATTGTATAAAACTATGCTTAGAAAGACAATTTCGCTAATACTTATTGCGGCAACGACATTTGTTGCCGCGGCTTGCCGAGAGGAAACAAACATTGCAGAGGATGCTGCCAAAAGCGTTGCCCTTGAAGAAGAAATGAAAAGCCTGAGCGATTTTTACAGCAATGTACTCGGGCTTGAGTTTCCGACATATGTCGCCGCGACATACGGAAAAGCGGACGAAAAGACACACGAGTACATAATCAAGCCGGGATATGAACTTATCGAGTTGGAAGCCATACAGGAAAACAACATCGGCAGCAATATCTATACAGGGAAACGCTATCATGCAGCAGGCTTTTTCGGGGAAGGAATGTCTACGCTGGAAACATTAGAAAACGGGCAAACGATTGACACTATCGAGTTTCGTATATTCGATGTAGGTTTTACTGACGTGTATATAGATATTACGCTTGTTGGAGTTGGGCTTTTGGACCTCCTGTACGATAGTTTTGCGAGAGACGGCGTGTACTATAGCGACCATTTCACTTACGTGAGGGTCTACTTTGAGTATATTGGGTATTTTGACGACCTAACAGGATGGGGGAGAGGAAGAAGCGCGTACGTAAAGCTTGAGTCTTTTGAGATATTACCTTAGTTGCAAACAGGGATTGTGATCGCATTTCTTTTTGTCCTATTCACAACGCCAACCGCAATCAAGAGCAAAAATAACTCTGGTCGCGAGTTGCCAAGCCCCCGCCCCTAAAAGTTCTTGAGTTTTCTAAATAGATGTAGTAATATAATAATTGAAGAGACCGCAAAACCCAGCAGGGTTGCGAAAGGAGTGCTTCATTTACCGGGACAGGGTTCATATCGAACCTTGTCTCGTTTTAATTAAAACCCAATTATGCTATAATAAAAAAAGGGTCATGTCCCCGGAGGTTTGAAAAAGACCTGCGGGAGCGATGCCTTGAAGAGGTAGGAGGATAATTCAAAATGGAAATAGCAAAAAAACTGCTCATACTTGCCGCGGCCTAAGTATACGCAATCGGAACACGAATGGGAAGTGCTTTGGTATCACGGGGAGGACGGCTATGTGCTGCGCTTTCTCAGGTATAGCTTTGAAAACCCTGCCCCGGACGGCAAAGTCTACAGCGAATGGCTTAGCTATCATTTCAGATGGTTTGATCATGACGGCAATGAAATAGACATGGAGCATTTTCGCCGATATAGTTATTTCTATTATGATGACAGCAGGGAACGCGGGTATTACAGCCGGACGCATGATGAGACAAGATATTGGGGACACGGTTTTAGAGGGGGTTCTTCCGATACAAATCTTCTCATAAATTTTGACGACGAGACCTTTGAGTGGGCGGATATATTCGTCGAGGACGGTTCATATAACAAATATACCATTGACTCTAATATCTACACCGTATATTAAACAGTATACGGGCGATGCTAACAGGAAGCGATTAGCCATACCGGCGATATTAGACGTGGCGCGAGACGCGCCACAAGGCACAGTGCAATATACCATGTAAACATGGCATATTGATTTCGGTGAGGCAGCCGCGTCAAGGAAGCCTATTCTTTAATAAACTTAAAATTTCGGCGAGAAGCTCTTCTTCTTTTGTCGGCTTTGGCGGCTCGGGAGGCTTCTCGTCCGCCTTACTGCGCAGCGTGTTGAGAGCTTTTACGAACAAAAACACGACGAAAGCAACAATGACAAAGCTGATCAGACTGTTGAGAAACGAGCCAATAGCAAGGGTTCCGGGGTCGGCATTGCCATATAGTTTAGGCAAAGTGACCGTCCAATACGAAAAATCAACGCCTATCAATATGCCAATCAACGGCGTCGCCAAGTTTGAAACGATTGAGCTTACAAGGGCGGTAAACGCTCCGCCGACAATCATGCCGACAGCCATGTCGAGCATATTGCCTTTCATGGCAAATGCTTTAAACTCGCCAAAAAAAGATCGGAGCTTACTGTCTTTTTGCTTTTTCATATGGCAACCTCCCAAAACCCTATCACGCCAAACTACCGGTGCTTTTTTCGCTAAACTTCGTTAAATTTCCTTGAAAGAAAGCAATTATTCCTGCGTAAAGTTGCTTTATCAAACCTGCCTGCCGGCAGGTAGGCAAAAAATCACTTGGCATCTTGCTCATTTTGAGTTTTCGGAGGTTGCCTTATGAATTATCTCCAAACCGCCAAGATATTTTCGCAAAACCTCCGGCACGGCGATACTGCCGTCTTTTTGCTGGTTTTGCTCCACAAGAGCGGGAAGTATGCGGCTCGTAGCAAGCCCCGAGCCGTTTAGCGTGTGGACAAAATCCACTTTTCCGGTAGATTCGCGTCTAAAACGAACAGAGCCGCGCCTTGCTTGATAGCAACGGGCGTTTGAAACGGAAGAAACCTCTTTGTAGCCGCCCATTGACGGGATATAAATTTCTATGTCATAGGTCCGGGCCATTGCCGAGGAGCAATCTTCGGCGGCCAATTTGACCGTTTGGAAATGAAACCCGAGCTCTTTTACCAAAGCCTCCGCTTTAGCGACAAGCTCATCAAACGCGGCATCAGAGCTTTCGGGGGTTGTAAATTGAAACATTTCTACTTTGTTGAATTGATGACCCCGCACCATGCCGCGCTCGTCCGAGCCGTATGTTCCGGCTTCGCGGCGAAAACAGGGGGTATATGAAAAATATTTCTTAGGGAGCTCGGCCTGCGACAGTATCTCGCCGCGATGAAAAGATGCCAGAGCCGCCTCCGCCGTCGGGAGCAAGTAGTGAACCCTGTCGTCTGTCGGGTTTGCTATTTTATATACTTCGTCGGAAAACTTCGGAAACTGCCCGGCTGTCAGGCCGCACTCATACTCTAAGATGTAAGGGACCATAATAAACTTATAGCCGTCGCTGATGTGGGTATCTATAAAGTAGTTGAGCAGCGCCCATTCGAGACTCGCACCAATTCCGACATACGTCCAAAACCCGCTGCCCGCAAGTTTTACCCCGCGCTCATAGTCTATAAGGCCGAGCTCGGCGCAAAGTTCCATATGGGTTTTCGGCTCAAAGTCAAACTTATGAGGCTCGCCAAAAACTCTGAGAGTTTCGTTGTTTTCCTTGCCGCCGGGAGAAAGGTCGTCGTCGGGCGGGTTGGGAAGCCTTAGCATAAGGTCGTTTTGCTCGGACTCCACTTCGCGAAGCACGGCTTCGGACACGCGAATCTTTTCTTTCAGCTCGTTTAGAGCTTTAAACACGGTGGATGTGTCTGCGCCGTCTTTTTTCATCTGCGGGATTTGCTTAGAAACCTTGTTTTGCTCGGCCTTATCCGCTTCGCTCGCGGCAATAAGCGCCCGCCGCCGGGTATCAAGCTCGATAATACGGTCAATCTCGGCAGATGAGTCCGCTCCTTTTTTGATATAACGCCGTTTTAAGTCGTCGGGAGTTTCGCGTATAAGTTTTATGTCAACCATTTTACAATACCTCACTGATAATTTCACAAATTGAACTTTTTTGCTATGCCGTTTGCTATATTGCCGGCTCGGCTATGTGCCGTGCACTCTCCGTACTGCGCTGACGGAGTGACAAAAGCCTGCAACCGCCGCGCTTACGGTTTGCTATCCGGTGATTTTGCGGAGAGCATATCAAAGAGCACGTCAAAATCTTCCGAGTCATAATATTCGATTTCGATTTTGCCCTTGCCTTTGCCTTGCTTAATAGTTACCTTTCGCCCAAAAACTCCGGTAAGCTGGTTTTGCGCGTGGAGCAAATAGTCAACTTCACCGCCGTGCTGTGACTTGGGATTTATAGACTTCTCGCGGCAAAGTTTTTTGACGAGAGACTCTACATCGCGAACATTTAAATCTTTTTCCACCACTATCCGCGCGGCTTTTCTCATATCTTCTTCGCCTCGGAGGGCGAGCAAGGCTCTGGCGCTTCCGGCGGAAAGCTCGCCTCGCAAGATGAGTTCTTTTAGCTCGTCGGGCAAAGAGAGCAACCGCAGAGAGTTTGCGACAGACGGGCGTGACCGGCTTACGCGCTTTGCGACTTCTTCTTGCGTCATGTTAAACTCGTCCATAAGAGCCTTGTAGCCGCGAGCTTCCTCCAAGGGGCTCAAGTCCTCGCGTTGGAGATTTTCGACCATTGCAAGCTCAAGGGCTTTTTGATCATCGGCGACAACGACCCTGACGGGAAGCTCGGAAAGCCCTGCGCCCCGAGCGGCGCGCCAACGGCGTTCCCCGGCGATAATCTGATAATATCCGCCCTCAATAGAGCGCACCATAATAGGTGAGAGAATACCGTGTTCGCGAATAGAGTCGGTCAGCTCCGACAATTTTTCCTGCTCAAACACGCTTCGGGGCTGATCTTCCTTTGGCTCTATGCGCGATAAAGGGATATACTCAAAATCACGCGCGGAAGTGTCGTTTGCGGCATCTCCAAGCAGAGCTCCAAGCCCTGCGCCTAAACCTTTTTTTGCCATTTTACCGTGACCTCCTATCTATAGCCGGATAACCGTACAGCATACTGCATATATCGCGCCTGTCGGCGAACAAGTTTGCGTTTTTCATTTGCCGTTTCTTTTGAGAAATTCTTTGGCAAGCTCTTGATACGCGAGAGAACCGCGAGAAGCTCTGTCATAAAACATAACAGGCTTTCCGTGACTTGGGGCTTCCGCAATCCTAACGCTTCGCGGAATTGCGACGCCGTATGTCTTTTCTTTGAAATATTTTTTGATTTCTACCGTGATTTGCGAAGATAGATTTGTGCGGGAATCATACATTGTGAGTAGTACACCTTCGACTTCGAGCGACGGGTTGAGATTTTTTTTGATCATGCGGAGGGTTGACATAAGGTCTGAGAGCCCTTCGAGCGCAAAGTATTCGCATTGCACGGGTATAAGCACCGTTTCGGCGGCGCACAGCGAGTTTAAGGTCAGCATTTCGAGCGACGGGGGGCAGTCTATGAAAATAAAATCATACTTATCTTTTACGTTATGCAGCACGTTTTTCAAAATATACTCGCGCCCGGCCATCATGACCAGCTCAACGCCTGCGCCGGACATGATTTTTGATGACGGCAGGATGTCGCCGTATGGCGTGGTTTTTATCGCCCCGAAAGCGTCTGCGCCCTCTATTAGCACATTATAGATACTGTTTATGTTTTTGTCCTTGCTTACGCCCATGCCGGACGTGGCGTTGCTCTGTGGGTCCATGTCGCACAGGAGAGTCTTTACGCCAAGCTCTGTCAGTGCGGCGCACAGGCTAATGCAGGTTGTCGTCTTTCCGACGCCGCCCTTTTGATTGGAAACAGAAATAACTTTGCCCATTTATATACCTCAATACAAGTAAAATGCCCAATGTGAAAATGTCTCACATCAGGGCATATTATACTATGAAAGAATGTATTGTGCAAAGATTTTCTTGCGACGGGTGTTGCGACGGGGGCTTTGTAAAAAACCAGAGCGGCGTTTAGCCGCTCTGCTCACTGTGTTGCTCTTACTATGAAAGCTTCACCCACATAGCGGGACGGACGCCGTAACTATAGTCGTCAGAAGACATGCCGAAGTCGCTGATGCTGCCGTATTCGTAATCGACGTATGCGACATAATTAGCATCGATGCCGGGCGAGCGAAGCCACCACCAGCGAGCTCTGCCGTCCGATTCATACGCTACCCTCGCCGAATCGTTTGCGAAATATTGCTGCGCTTCGTCTATGCTAAGCAGAAAAATTTTGTCTACTGTATTGTTGCCGCCGGGCGTATCGTGAGTTGGATTATTATTGTTGATTAGCGTAGTTTCGATAATCCTCGCTTGGTCGGCTTGGCTGAAGCTGCTCAAAAATTCGCCGTTTAAATAATCGCGGATGCTGCTATGTTCCCACGTTATCTCACCGTAGGGCGAGTGATATTCGCGGCGTTCTAATATGTACCCGCTGATGACCAGCGCCCTACCGTCCTGCACGTCCAACACACGCCAGTAATATCCGCCGAATGTAATAACATCGCCGATATTTGTTAAGCCGGATAGGTCGCCTACGCCGGGGTTATTATTGCCCTCGCCCTCGGGGATAAAACAAAGCATCCCCTCCGTGTCCCTTGCCAAGCTGATTATTTCCGATTTCCTTTGCGTTGTGGATATGAGAAGAGACTCCGCCCAAACGTAAGGCAACCCATAAACGACGTTATCCACGACCGTCAAATACCCACTCCCGCCATACATATTGACCACCTCGTTGGCCTCTTCATTGCTTGGGAATACTGTTTTATACCGATCGTGGCGGACGGTTTCTTCACCGAAAGCCCCGGTGAAAGTGAAGAGGCTGTAAATTGTCACATCACTGAGAGTAAGGTCTACGAAACCCTCCTCCATAGTAACGATATAGTTTTCACCCCAATCATATATAAGCATATCGTCCCACTCGACCGTATAAAAATACTGCGGGTCGCCCCGGTGGTTTTCCAACGGCCACACAACTGACGGCACCGGGCCAAGGTCAGAAACGACACTTCCGTCATTAAATATGACCCCATTGCCGGGATCAGGGACACCTGTGCCCGGGTCATTATCGCCGTTACCCTGCGCCCCGTTCGGTGACGGCGCGGACGGCGTTTCCGATGGCGGCGGTGTGTTGGTACTGCCGCCCGAATTGTTGTTGCCGCTATCGGAGCAAGCCGTGAGCGAAAATAGCATTATCAGCGCAAGTATGAGCGCGAAGATTTTTGTTGTGGTTGATGTTTTCATGGTTGATGTACTCTCCATTTGACAAAATCATAAGTCTCCCGCTTCTATTCCTTCGCTGTCATAAAATCATTCCTCCCCGAACCACTGCGTCATCCATGCGCAGACGGTTCGGACGCTCCGCATCCATGCTACGCTCTCGGAATGGATTTTATGACCGCTTTGTTGTGAGTTACATTATAGCCGAAATCAGTGGTGAGTACAAGCTCCAACTGATTTTGTTAAAAACATCACGCGCTTTGTGCGTGATGCAAACGCGTAGCGCTTGTGAGTCTTCGCCGAATTCATTTCGGCGAAGGCGATATATTAAATTGACTAATTTCGATTTTGATTATCCCTGCGCCGTTTATGCAAGGATATACTTTTTCTACATAAATATCTGCGAGCTGCTCCGCTTCATCAAATGTTACTCCGGTTTGTCAATATTTTTTTGTTTTCACTAAGCACTTAGCAATATACCCTCCGTATTGATGTTTATGTAAAAAGGCAAATCATTTATAAACCTATAATACGTAACACAATCTGCGACATGAACAGAAACAATCACATCATATTCTAAGTCCATATCTCCGGTAACAGACCAAATCATATCATATACTTTATGTCTATCTTCAAGTCTAACATCAGCAATTACCATAATATCTATATCAGATTCATCGGTAAAATCACCGCGAGCATAAGAGCCATAGAGAATGACCTTATCAAGCTTATCTCCAAGACTCTCTTTTGCTGCCTTAACTACTTTATCGGTAATTTCATTTAGAACAGATTTGCTGCACACGGTATCCCTCGTTTCTATGCGTATTATAACTCGGCTATATCGCACATTTCGGCTTCTACTCCATCACGTCCGCGACCTCTAAAAATAACGTTTGATACTCTGAAATAAACATTCTCCCCACATTAAATCAATAAAGCGTAAATGTATAAAGTGCCGGTTCGCAAGGCGGATAAGGGGGCGGATTAGGACCGCTATTAGTCCATACCCCGTATAATTCAAAGGTCGTATCGGATATATCGAAGTTGATACGTCCCATATTTAAATAATCCCCGGGTTCATACATTGTCTCGAGCCAGCTCTCATACTGCCACGCTTTGTCAAAACGCTCGTCACGAGCCGCCTCACCGCCGTCCGCGGTAAAGCGCAGATACCCGTCCAAATCGTAGAATACGATGGATTGATATTGGCTGTTCCCCAAGCTGTCGGGGGCAACCCGAAGATAACCGCCATCGCCCTTGTACCAACGTCGGGAGCTGTGGGGGTTTCCTTCCGTGATCATCGCGGGCACGCCCGTCACGCCGCCCGCAACGCCGGCGATGCCGTAATAATAGCCCTTGCCCACCGCGCCGCTGTCGATATAAAGCCGCTCCGGTTGGTTCCAGCGCTGCTCGGCGGTCAGAACGGCAATCACTTCAAGGTTGTTTTTGTCGGTTCCGCGCAGAACGGCGATGGAATCAAGTTCGATGTACCGGCTCGAGCTGGGGCTTATCGGTTTGAAGGTGATCAACATGTCGCCGCTCAAGTGATAACAGAATTCGAGGGATATGGTGTCTCCCAGAGCACGCTCCTGCTCGGTGGCGTTGTCGTAAGCGGTGTAGGGGTTGTCCGCGGGAGGCGGCAGGGTGTCGGGGGGCGGCGGGTCATCGCCGCCGTTACCCTGTTTCGGGTTCGGTGACGTCGCGGACGAATCGCCGACATTGCCGCTATTGCCTTGTGTTTCCGACGACGGCGTGTTGGTGCTGCCGCCCGAATTGTTGTTGCCGCTATCGGAGCAAGCCGTGAGCGCGAATACCATTATCAGCGCAATTATGAGCGCGAAGATTTTTGTTGTTCTCATGGTTTATAGTCCTCCTCACTACACCATAAGAAAGGCATAGCTATTAATAGTATACTACAGCATAGCCATTTCAACAACGTTTTTTGCCGCGCCTGCTCTCGCGTTTTTGCCGCGCCTACTCTCGTATCGCGCCTTATATCGCTTTTATAGCGGAAATAACATAGCGGTCATCCGGCGTGAGGGAAAAGCGCGGCGCAAAAGATTGCAATTTAGACGGCAAATAAGTATAATATGGGTAGAAACAGGAGAGAAACGTGAATAAATTCACGCGTGAATAAATTCACGTTACAATGATTAGATAATTAACCGCTTGGCATCCCTGATGATATAAAGCAAGCAATGTAAAAAAACTCTCGGTTCTGCTGAGAGAAATGGAGATTATTATGGAGAATAAAGTTGGTTGGACAGTAGCTTGTGTGAGCGAATTTGCCCGTCGGTTTAACATATCAGTCAAATCGTCATTTCAGTACCTTTACCTTCACGGCGGCATAGCCTTTTTAGATGAGCATTATGAAGCGGAACATCTCCTTTCGTTTGACGACACGATTGATGATTTAGCGCTTATATGTGAGGCCAAAGGAGGAGCATTGCAATGATTTTGTACCATGGCTCTAATATCGAGATAAAAAGAATTGACTTATCAAAGTGCCGCTCGTATAAAGATTTTGGACGCGGATTTTATCTTACTTCAATTAAAGAACAGGCTGAGATTTGGGCAAAACGAGTAAGCCGTATCTTTTCGGGTGAGTCATGGATTACTGTTTATGAGTTTGATGAGTCGGTATTATCAGCAGAAAATTTAAGTATTAAAGTATTTGACGAACCAAGCTCGGAGTGGGCGATGTTTGTATTGAATAATCGAAACCGTAAATTTACTGATTTGGCGAATGTTAACTCAAATCATGATAATAAATATGATATTGTGATTGGCGCGGTGGCTGATGATGACATAGCCTTGCAATTAAGGCAATTAACAGGAGGTTTTATTGATACTGACGCACTTGCAAAAGCTATGAAATATCGGAAACTCAACAACCAATATTCGTTCCATACACAAAATGCAGTAAACCATTTAACAAAGACAGGAGCGTGGTATTGTGAGTAAAGCGGATATGCTTATTGAATACGCTATAGGCGATATTGTCGGTTACATAATGGAGGACAACAACATTAGCATAGGGGAGGCTATGGCAATATTCTATAGTTCGCGGATTTTCGAAAATCTTCATGATGTTGAAACGGGGCTTTACTTGAACGGGTCTGCTTATGTGTATGAGTTATTTAAGGAAGAGCGGGTAGATGTACTTTTCGTTTAACGCCAGCCGCATAACACAGCTTAGTAATGAACTTGCTGCCTTGAGGTAAAGGTTGGGAATTTTACATCTGCTTCACTCCTTTTCTAAGTATTTTGTTAATCGATTAATAATTCACATTTAAACAAACAGAGGAAGCAAACAGCTTTCATGTAGGTGTTATGCCGTTTGCGGTCATGTTAGAAGATAGGAGTTGACGTCATGTGGATTGTGTACGCGCTGCTTGCAGCCTTGTTTGCATTTATGATTCTCGGCGAAGCGGTGGATGTTAAAACAATTATCGGGGGTTTGCTGATTACAGCGGGAACGATTATGCTCGATATTAGCTGTTGTCTAAAAAAGAGTTAGACAAATGCTGTTACCCCGACGTTGATTGACCTCTTGCTCAATTTTACTTATCGTTTTCATCTTCAACCACCTCCATTGGCGAATAGATTTGATTAGCCGTCTCTAAGTGCCGCTATTTGGGTATTTACTTCGGATAAGTTAAGCTCCGTCATGAATATGCCGTTTTCTTCAAGCTCTAAGCGCGTTTGCCCTGATAATATATAAGACAGCGACGATATGGTATTATTATCTTTGTTATAAGCAAACCGCCCTTGCGGCCCGCCCAAAATAGTATATGCTCCATTGTTGTTATGCCGCGCGAAAATAAACCATGTGTCCCCGACGCCCAAAAGCGGGTCGTCCGATACTTGGACTTCTCCCCTTTTTCCAGTCATAACAATCTCTATTTCGCCCTGTGTGTACATGATACCGTCCAAAACTTTCGCGGAGTAAAAAGTGAGAGGTATCGCAAACCCGGATTCCGACGCTGTGCCAAAACCGTCAGGAACAATTTGCTCGTTCCCCAACTCTGCGGTAATTTGCACAAGACCTATAAAATCGCTGTCTCGTGCAAGCTCTTCTACGTTTCGATAAAAACTTGCCCAGCTCACATTTGTAATAGTCTCAAGATTGCTGTTACTATCCGTGTCCTCTTGCTCATAGCTGCCGGAACACGCGGCAAAGAAAACTATACTTATGATGACCGATATGACACGCGCTAAATATTTCATTATCTACCCATCCTTATCCGTATGTGGGCTATGCGTCCCAGCTTGCAACATTATCAATTGTAGCAAAATTTACCTTAGATTGCCAATGCGGGTTTTGTCAATTTTTGATATGGTTAATTTCTTCATGGGTTGTTGTCCTCCCCATTTAATAATTTCGATTTCGATTATCCCTGCGCCGTTTGTGCCGGGATATGCCTTTTTTATATAAATATCCGCGAGATGCTCCGTTTCATCAAATGTTACTCCGGTTTGTCAATACTTAGTGAACTAATATATTTTTCAACTGCTTTTAAGCAATTTCGTGATTTTTCTATTCGCAAGCTCACACTTACGCGAACTATATCATCAAGCACTGAGCAGCACCCCATCTCTCATAATATTTTGATAAAAGGGTTCAGCAGGTAAGAATTTATAGAACGTTTCACTATCTTTTAAGAAAAGCGCTACTATAAGGTCATACTCATATCCTAATTCCCAAGTAATGTCCAACAACTCTTTTTCAATGCTCCGTAATTCTTCTACCTCAACATCAGCAATTACCATAATATCTATATCAGATTCATCGGTAAAATCACCACGAGCATAAGAGCCATAGAGAATGACCTTATCAAGCTTATCTCCAAGACTCTCTTTTGCTGCCTTTACTACTTTATCGGTAATTTCATTTAGAACAGATTTACTGCACATGGCATCCCTCGTTTCTATGCGTATTATATCATATGAAATCATTATGAGGCAATAATAACATATTTCTGCTCTCGACTGATTTTGTTAAAATGAACTCTCAAAAAGCCTTTACAATCCCGCAAAACCATGTTATAATAAGCAAACAATTGCTTATACGGAAAAGAAACTCGCAAAATAAAACTTGATCAGGACTTGACAGAAATGACGGAAAGCGACAAAATTATTCACGCACGCACGCACGCACGCACGCACGCACGCACGCACGCACGCACGCACGCACGCACGCACGCACGCACGCACGCACGCACGCACGCACGCGGATAATACCGTTTTCTTTCCGTGCGCTGACCCGTGCGCTGACCCGTGCGCTGACCAGCGCACTGAGCACTGCGCACTGTGCTGACCTAAGCCTCAGGCTATACGCATATCTGCGCGTCAAATTTCACATAAACCACCAGGCGGTTATTCCCTTGCCGAGGGGAGACCCGCTTTTTTGCGTTCCCCACACCCCATATAACAAAAAATTGGCGTAGGACGACAAACAAATTTAGGAGGAGAACAAAATGAACACAAAAACACGCTTATCCACAGAAACGGCGCGTCAAGGATTCCGCGCCCTACTGGCAACACTACTGACCATAGCAATGGTGCTGACATTCATACCCGGCGGCTTCATCGCGCCGCAGACGGCAAGGGCGATGCACAGTGCAGACACAATAGACCTCTCAATTTTAACAGAAGGCGATTCAGACACAAACTGGTCTTACGATGAAGGAACAAACACCATTACCCTATCGGGCGACGTCAACATCATCAGCACGGCCCCTGTAACGAGCGCGATAAACGGCAGTGTGCTCACGATAAACAACGGCGCCCGTAACGTCAGGTGGACAGCCGAGTATTCAGGCGCTCCCACCGGCCGTCTTGTAACCGTCAGTGGCAACGGCTCATTTGAAATGGAGAGCGGCGGGAGTATCATACGATTAAGCACAGGCGCTTCTGCCGCCTTAGGGGGACGCAACATCACCATCAGCGGCGGTACGATTGAAAATACCGAAGGTCCCGCTGTTACCGTTTTCCTAAACCTGACAATGACCGACGGTACATTAAAAAATAGTGGAGCAGGGAACAATGCGACAATTGTGGCTCAAAATGCAACGAATATTAATATTTCCGGCGGAGCTGTTGTAGAGAATACTCTTGAATCAGAAGGTGGCGGTGCAATCCACGCATCAGGAACGAGCAACTACAGCGTGAATATCAGCGGCACAGCCCAAGTTAAAAGCACGGGCGACAACTATTCTATCAGCGTGTTCGGGGCAAGCAATCAAATCACAATAGAGGACACCGCTCAAGTCATCAACAATGGCACAGGCGGGGTTATTAATGCCGCCTATGCAACAGACAAAGTTACACTCGCAGGTGGCACGGTGAAGGCGAACACAACAGGCACAGCCATCAACGTTGCTGGAGTCGAGGTAACCGGCGCGGCAACGATAAGTAGCAAAGGGACGGCAATCTCAACATCAAATATAAAGATGAGCGATACCGCTAAACTGACGATTATCAACAACTCCGCCGCCGCTATAACCAAAAAAGTTGAGAGAACCAACACGGCAAGCACTCTCATGTGGAAACTGACAAATGCTACTACGGCTGACGACCTGTTTACTGACGCAGAGATTGACGTTACAGTGGCGGCAGCGGAAACAGGCACGATTGAGCGTGTCACGCTCCCCGCTCTCGGCGGCATGGCTTCTATCACAGGCACAAACGCCATAGGGCAGACGCTCTCGGCAGGTACAACATCTATTACGGGCGGCAGCGGCACGTTTAGCTATCAGTGGCAGGCGGGCGGCGTGAATGTCGGTACTAACAGCGCAGGCTACACCATCGCCGCCGCAGATGCAGGCAAGACCATCACCTGCGTCATCACCCGCGCAGACGCCACGGGCAGCCGGACCGCCACATTTGACAGCGGCAATACTGTTCCGTATAACATCACCATAAGCAATGTCGACACAGGTGAAGACGACGAAGATGTAGAGCTTTCCGCAAACACCGGACGCGCAAGCGACATTATAACGCTAAGTTATGTACTCGGCGAAACCGATGACGGCGGCGATCCTACAACAACGAACACACTATCGTTCACGGGCGGCACAGGGCTTGTCAACCTGACAGCGGCAGGGCAAAATGCGACGCAAGACTATACCGTAAACGCAAGCGACGCGGTAGACGGCGTGATCGCGATAGTGGCGACCTTCCTGCACACGAACCTGACGGCGCAGACGCTCTCATTCGAGGACAGCCATGTGGATAAAGACTTAGGCGACTCTAACTTTACCAACGCATTGACAAAAAGTCATCCCGCCTCCACGGGAACTATAACCTACTCAAGCAGCACTCCGGGCATAGCAACAGTAGACGCCGCAGGTGAAGTGACGATAGTCAGCGCGGGCACAGTCACCATCACGGCAGCTATCACGGCTGACACGACATACGCGGCGGCTTCGGCAAGCTACACGCTCACAGTGACAGACCCCGCCGTCGCAGACAATGCCGCCATCGCCGCCGCAAAAGATTTGGTCGAGGACGAGGCATACGAAGCCGACCAAGCTGACGTAGGCAGCGAAGAAGAGGCAAAAGCGGCGGTTGAGGCAATTATCGGTGAGTTGGATTTAAACGGCGTAGTCTTTGTGGTCAATCCAGTGCTCTTCGCGGCTGCGCAAGCGGAATCAGAGTTTGAAGCGGGCGACGGCGTTGACGGTTCTTACGCCTTTACTGTCACGCTTTCTAAAGGCGTCGGAACTCCGGCCGACACAAAAACTTTATCCCTTACCATAAACTATACTGCAGCGGAAGAGGAAATCATCGGGCCGCAGGCGCCGACAGATTCAAAACCGACACCGGACATCAAACCGACCCCCGCGCCGTTTACCCCCGCATCATTCTCGACAAACCTCTATCTCAACGCCCTGGGACGCGAACCCGACGAGGCCGGGTATGACTATTGGATGACCGGGCTTCTCGACGGCTCGCTTAGCGCGGCGCAGGTCGTCTACGGCTTTGTGTTCAGCGCGGAGATGAACGAGAAGAACTTAAGCAACGAAGAGTTTATAGAATACTTATACATGGCGTTCTTTGGGCGTGAGCCCGACACGGGCGGGTATAACTACTGGCTCGCCGCGCTAAACTCGCACGGCGACCGCGTGCTGATTTTCCACGGCTTTGCCGGCTCTTTGGAGTTTGAGCTGTTTTGCGAGGCGCACGGCTTTGTGGTCTACAACACGGCAGCGGTCAACTTCTGATGAATGTTTGGGCGGGCGCGGTCCTTTAGCGTTTATAAGGGCGGCGGCAAACAATATTCCTCTCCAAAGGCAAATATCCTGCCGCCGACGCGCCCAACGTCTTCTTGTCCCTTTCATTGGCCAAAAGCCCCTCTTGTTCAAGGGGCTTTTGGTGTGGGGATAATAGTCAAGGCGTACACTTTGACTATCTATTCAAAAAAGCCTTTTGAGCGCAAGGGTCAGCAATGAGTATATTTCAGAGCATACCACAAAGACTGGACAGAAATCACATGGGCAGACAGTGATATACGGCAATACTTGAACGGCGAGTTCTACAACAGCTTTTCTGCAAACGACAGGGAGCGGATATCTGAGACACGGGTAGCAACACCTGATAATTCTTGGTATGATACCTCAGGCGGAGAGATTGTCGGCAACAAAATCTTTCTTTTGAGCATAGAAGAAGTCGCCCGCTACTTTGGCGACAGCGGAGCGTTGGCGCGAGGTTCGGGGGAAATGAAAGGCGAGCACGACTCTAACGGAAAGCCTGTTTATACCTATACTGACGGTGACGGCAATGACGCCATATACTACAATTATGAACGCCATTGGATAGACGATCAATATAACGATGTGCGGATTGGTAAGACGAACACAGACGAGAATGAATTCGTCTATGTAACCCCATGATGAAAAAGCATTGGTTTTATACTGGAACAACGGATTGTCGGTTGCCCGCATTGCCTAAAGGTAGTGCGGGTTATTTATTTTGAAATGTCCGTGATGTCTACCTGTGTCCAAAAACTTCCCAAACAGGGCTTTACTTTTTAATTCGATCATGTTATAATTTAAATATTATTGCTGATATTTGGAGGAAGACAAATGGCTGATGAATTGCTTACAGTTTCTCAAACTGCTAAATATTTAAAAGTATCCGACAAAACTGTTCGGAGATTGATTCAAAGTAATCAGCTTATTGCTTCAAAGGTCGGGAATTCTTGGCGAATAGACAGGAATGATATATCAGAATACCTTAAAATAAATGCTAATAGTGCGAAACGGAGAATGGGAAATGAATAATCATATTTCACAAAACAAACCGATAGCCATAAGCCTGTTTTCCGGTGCTGGCGGAATGGATATTGGGATAAAAAAAGCCGGTTTTAGGGTGCTTGCTGAAATTGAAATTGATAAATATTGTTGCGAAACCCTCAGAGAAGCTGCGATCCGCGAAAATAATAAAACAATCGTAATTGAAGACGACATCAAAAACGTTTCTCCTGAGATTTTATGCAATCAATTAAAATTAAAAATAGGCGAATTGGACTTGCTTTTTGGTGGACCTCCGTGCCAACCCTTTTCATTGGCCGGAAAGCAAAATGGTTTAGACGATGAACGCGGCCCGCTGTTGTTTGAGATTTTAAGGTTTGCTGAATACTTAAAACCAAAAGTGATTTTATTGGAACAGGTCAAAGGTCTCTTATCTGCGAGGGATTTAAGCGGCGAAAAAGGCGGGGTATTTAAACACTTCCTTTCAGAGCTTGAAAGATTTGGTTATGTACCTAAATGGCAAGTTTGCAGCGCTGCTGATTATGGAGTTCCCCAAATGAGAGAGCGTATTTTTGTGGTTGCTACATATGGACACAATGGATTTGTTTATCCCCAACGCACTCATGTCCCATCTAATGAATACCCTAATCTTTTCAACTCGCTTCCGTACATTACCGTTGGAGAAGTGTTAGAGGGATTAGGAACTCCGCATGAAAAGATTAGGGGAACAACATTTTATGATAGAAAAGACGGGCATGTTGATGTTACACCACCACGTGATCGGGAACGCATTTCACACGTGCCGGAAGGAGCTTATTTATCAGCACAAACACATTTAAGCAAAGATTTGCTTGGAAATTTATCTGCCAAAGATACCACAAAATATTTACGATTAGACAGAAAAAAACCTTCCAACACATTGCGATGTGGTGAGATTTTTTATCATCCCATAGAAAACCGTTATTTAACGCCCAGAGAGTATATGCGGATTCATGGCTATGATGACGATTATTTGTTGTACGGTCCTATTCGTTCACGTACCGGTTCGGTGAAAAATCTTGATCAACATCGGCAAGTGGCCAATTCAGTTCCGCCACCGTTAGCTTTTGCTATGGGTGATGAAATTCGGAGGTATTTATATGAGTAAAATATTTGAATTGTATGGCTATCGCCTTAACCATTGGAGTGAAGAAGCCGAAAATAATTTGCGCTGTGCTTGGTGTCCGTTTATGAATGCAGAATGTGACGGCGGGGGTAATCGCTATCAGTCTGCTATTGATTTATCGAAACATCCTGAATTAAGGGAGAAATTTCCCAATAAAGATATTATTCAAGTAGGAATTTGTTCTCTTCAAACCCGCGAAAATGAACAGCCATGGATCGTTTGCCCAAGGAGACTTTTATCGCTTAAAGGTGGAAATCTATCAAGTTATCAAACGCACCTCAGAAAACAACTCTCATTATATTCCCAACTGGACGAAACAAAGAAATATTTGGCTTGGGGAGAAGTGAAGATAAAGGCAGAGTCAACAACAGAAGATGATGAAGCGAAATCCTTTGATTATACATTTGATTATGTATTATCGGGGATTAGGCGAATTCGCTTACAAGAAGCTTCAGAATTGTTAGAAATGCCAGAGTCTGTCGTCCAAAAACTTGTTCAAAAAAGTGGTTTCACCCTTTCATACAGAGATTCAGAATATTGGATTGATAATTTCCCCTCCGATCCGCTTATCATCATAGAGGTTATGACTTCCAGCACATCCGGAGGCGATAAGAAAAAAAGAACACAGATTGCAATGGCTTGTGAAGATGCAATCTTAAATGGAGCAAAACATAACGGACCCGGAATAAATTATCGCCAAGTATGGGCAAGAATGGTTAGTCAATTGATTGTTAAATCGCAAGTAGGAATAGCATGGGGCGGTAAAACTATTTGGCTCGTCCAAGATGTATTGGCAGATTATATATCCAAGTCTACGGCATTAATTTTGCCGAAATATCTTGCCGAAAGCCTGAATGAAGTTAATATCCTTGCATACGGGTACGGTGAAAAAATAAACCAATCAGACGGAAAAATAATTGAACTCGACAATGCCAAATTGTATTCCGGTCCGATTACAGAAGGCGGTTCGTCTTCTTCACATGATGGATTTGTTGACATCGTTAAAATCGGAGCACCACCACCTAAAAAGCAAATTTGGAAATCGCTTATCAGCAAAGCGCCGATAGGTTATTGGGAAATATAAGGATAAGCAAATGAAGGGAGGGCATAAATCTTGTCAACAAGAATTTCTCCATTAGAATTATTGCTGGACGATGAAAACCCACGTTTTGTCGTTCTTTCAAAGCGTGAACAAGCCGATATACGAAAATATTTGCTCACATATGAGGAGGTTTGTGATTTAGCTACGGCAATAAATACATATGGGAGTTTACTGCCAGGGGAGCGTATTGTTGTATTGAAAAAAGATGATAAATATGTTGTTGTTGAGGGAAATCGCCGAACATGCTCGCTTCAACTTTTATTATCACGGGATTTGATCCCATCAGGATTTGAACATAAAATCCCATCTGTTTCTGATAAATTGAAATCAAGCTCCGACGTTATTGAAGTCGATGTCTTGCCAGATAGAGATGCTGCGCTGGAGCTTATGACCAAACGCCATATTGAAGGTGTTAAGCAGTGGAAACCTTTGGCGAAAAAACAATTTTTTGCGGCTAATTATCAAGCCGGACAGAGCATTCAAAATCTGTCGAGAATCACAGGGATTAGCGAAAGCGAAATCAAGGGAGATATTCGGGATTATAAATTTTTCTTAAATACATATAATCAATATTGCCTGGAGCATTCTGAATTTAACAGAGATATAATTGAAGTGAAGACCGACCCGTTTTGGCGGATATTTAAAGCTAAATTCGAATTCCCTGTTGGGACAAAGGCTTCTCCCACAGAGATTTTAAAAATTTCTTATGATAATGATTTTAATATAGTTAGTGCATTAGATAGCGGCTTGTTTGCTCAAATAACATTATTGGTGTTTGAAAGCACTATTGTTACAGAAAGAGCGAACACCCGTAATGTTCTTTCTGATATAGATGGGATTATGCCCTTATTAGAACAGATTATAGGGAATTCATCTGCTGGTGATGATAGCAATAGCGATCAAAGTACGCCCAGCAATAATAATGCCCCTGAAAATGATACGGAGAGCGGAAGTGGCTCTAATGGTTCTGATGATGAAAATCCAGACGCTAACGATAATAGTAGCGCGGGTTCCGATGGAGATTCAAGCGGTAGTGGTGGGCCGTCACCCGGAGGGCCCGGACCGAGAAGCTTTTTTGAATCTATCAGTTGGCAAGGGAAAGTAGACCCAGTAAATCAAGACCATCAAGGATTACTTGTTGCTCTAAATGAATTATATCGTCTGTCTACTGTAAATATTAACAGACAAAAATCGTATAAGACGTTTCCTATAGCCACCGGAATGGTTTTGAGAACGGTATATGAGCAAGCATTAAAACTACGCATGATACAAACAGGCCAATGGAGCGGATATTGTTCTACTCTGAGAATCGGTGCGTTTCCGTCATTAGGCGGAATGGAAAACCATATCAATCAAGGGAGCATAAAACCGCTTGTGTTCCCTGACCAAAACTTACTAAATATTTATGATCGTGTTGTAGCGGCAACTCATCGCCAATTTCTAAATGCGAATATACATTATCCGGGTAATATCAACGTAACGCCAGACTCATTAGAAGGTGTTGCGGCGGCTGGAATGTATGCTTTGATACAAGGCATTATAAACTTATTATAAAAAGGGGGAACATCATGCCGGAAACAATCAATCCATTGCGATATCCGGGTGCGAAAAGGGCTTTGACCAATTATATAGATGATCTATTGCAAGCAAATAACCTTCAAGGTTGTTGTTTTTTTGAACCGTATGCCGGAAGTGCTGCTGTAGGGTTAGAATTGTTGCGGCGAGGGGTTATTCAAACACTTGTTTTATGCGAAAAAGATGTCTTGCTCTATGCTTTTTGGGAAAGCGTATTTCATAGAACAGATGAGCTTTGTCGCAAAATCATAGAGATACCAATAACGATAGAAACATGGCGGCAGCTAAATCCGCTACGACAGCAAAATGATTTAGGACAAAACGATATATTAGAGCTTGGCTTTGCAGGATTATTTTTTAATCGAACTAATTTTTCAGGAATACTCAAGGCTAATCCTATTGGTGGAATCAATCAAACCTCTCAGTACAACATAAATTGCAGATTTAATAAAGAACGCATAATAAACGTCATTCAGCAGATTGCGGAATATGCAAATAGGGTTGAAGTTCATTTGCACGATGCACTTGATTTTATGCGATTGCAGAACCCGCGTTTTTTACAACAAAATTGTTTTACATACTTTGATCCCCCCTATTATGAGCAGGGATCAAAAATTTATCGTCATTATTATACAAATCAAGACCATATTGCTTTATCCCAATATGTGAGGTCACTCCGTCATTTGGACTGGATTATCAGCTACGATGATGCGCCGTTCATTTGTGGGTTGTATAGTGATACAGGCGCACGGTATCAACCTCTGTTTTTAGATTATTCCTGTGCTTCAAAGGTTCGGACTAAGGGTCAAGAACTGTTGATTTCAAATTTACCGCTCCCACCATTTCCTGTTGCGAATGTTGTAGCATTATAAATTGTTGCGCCGGAGATTAACTCTTCGGCGATTTTCAAATTATTTTTCAAAACGGTGGGTCAAACGAAAAATTTATTGTATAATCTTAAATAGAGGGAATAGACGCAAAGGCGTTGACCCTTGGCAGAATGAGAATCGTTTACCTTGCCGCGCTGCAGCGTTTTGGCGCGGCTCCCATTATCTACTGTCGCCGCTGCGGGCTTAACGCACCCGCAGCGGCACACAACATTTGCTTATAATGCTTTATATATCAGCGCCTTTCCGGCCTTTCGGAAAGGCGCTTTTTGTGTTGGGGGTATATCTGACATACTATGTATAGATTCTTGTAACGACGTCTGGAGTTGGATGAGTGAAAGCGGGAAGTCTATATCACTAAAAAATTGATGAGACTGCCGCTTTCGCGCCGATGATTTTTATGTTCTTCTGACCGTTTGTTGATCCTTGCGTTAAGGGTTATATCGGACAAGTCAGAAAAAAATCGGAGGCAAGTTGTTTTCCGCATCCTGTGACAACCGGGGTTGGCTGTTACACCCTCGTAGGATTTTTTGAGTTTGGCGGTAAGATCCGGCACCGCTGCTGCCGTAGTTTTCCACAGCGCAGACCGTAAAAAGAATCCACGAAGACAGTCAATGTCAAAAAAACAAAGAGAAAACAACAAGAGGTAAACGGGAGGTTTGTCCTTGACCGCCTTAAAAAGCAAGGATAGGTAGACGGAATGTAACTCTCAGCATTCGGAAAAAAGTGAGAGGTCTTTCAAGCTTTACAAGAACTGAAAGGCGCATATCGGATCTGCGGATTGAACGTGTCCCTTATTCTGATAGGCCCTATGCCGCTGATGATAATTGGCGGATTTCTGAAAGTAATCATGTTCAAACGGGAGTGCCTCCCGCGTCCCGGACAAACGCCAGCGTCCGTTGACGAACCGGCAAATCACAAATACATATTTTTTCAGCATATAGGCGTTGCAGTAACGGAGCGACCGAAGGGAGCGGAGGTACTGTAACGGCAGCTTTGCTATGCCCGCACCCGCATAGGCAGTGTGTTTTCGCATATTCAACCCGGCCAAAGTCGCTTTCGTTCCGGCACTCCGGCAAGCAATATTTTCTATTCAGCACTCTGGCTAATATCTCAGCCGTTTCGGTGAAACGCTTTATTATTTTCGTTCCGACACACCTGTGTCTTTGCTTTTATTCCTGTAATCTGCTTCCCCGGCGACGCGGTCGGAGAGCGCGTCGCCGGGGCGGATTTTTTCCTGTGTTTTGGCAAACAGGAGATTTCATCATCCTATTTTTACAGAAACACAAAATTTTGCTTGCATACTAATATTGGGTGCTTCTTGGACTTGCACTATAAAAGTCATTATATATAACGAGATGTTGTTTTGAGTTGGCACCTCGATCAACATCATATCTTTGAACCAATTTTTAAGGAGGACATTCTCATGTCAAAAAACATTCAAAAGCAACTGGAGAACGTAGTACATGGCTGCGCTTCTCCCTGCCACAGCAAGCGCGCCGACAAGTTCAACGATGCCATCGACACCAGTTGGAAGATTTACGCCAATTCTTCTTTCGACGATATGCTCGATCTCGCGAAGAACCTCGGCAAATTCATCCGTGAGCATTATTCCGATAAAACCAAAGCCTACCATATCGACCGGGACGTCATTCAAGCATATATGAACTCAAAGACGGAGCGATGGGCGCAAAAGACACTTGGGACGAATTACAGTAGGCTCAAGAAGTTAGAGCTATGCTGTAAGCACGTTTATTTCCGGGACAAGGGGCGGTTTGATTGGGATATGGATAACGTCGCCGCCCCGAAATCCACGAAAGAAGTGCAGCACAAGAACAAGCCGATCCCGAAGGAAGTCGCGAATGTCGCTATCGACGACCTGAGAGGCAGAGCTTCCGAGGTCGTCAACGCCGTTGTATTATCGCTTAACACCGGAGAATGAGGGTCGAAGAAGATACCTGTCTGAAAGTCAAGAATGTTCATTTCGCAAAAGGTGAGTTCGGGTTCGGCTATGTCGTGATCGTCGACGGGCCGGAGGGCGGCGCGAAGGGTGGCAGACCACGAAGGATTCCGTTTCTTAGCGCAGAGGCGCGGGACGCGGTCAAAGCCATTACCACCGGAAAGAAACCCGATGACTTCCTTGTGGAAAATCTAAAAGACGGCACGAAACTGACGCCGGCTCACGTCGGCAAAATGCTCCGGGGAGCCTTGAAACAAAGACACAGCAATACATATTTTAACAACAGTTACCACGGGCTGCCGAAAACATACGCACAGCAATATTACGATATTACCCGTGAGAAAAACGACAAAAAGCAGACCATAGCCAAAACAAACGCGGTTCTGGGTCACGGCTACAAACGCGGCCCGCAGGGCATCAAGACCTATGTCGCCAATATGCACTAATAGGTCGCTTCTTGGACTGACCCCTTTGCGGTCATACTACCCTTATCAACAACTTTGTTGAAATAAATTTTACAGACACACTTCATTGCAACCGGAACCCGTCCATCCGAGGCGGGATGCGTGGGAAATTTGCCCCACATTTAGAATTGAACATTACAATGGTGTAAAGCGTTACCGATCCGACAGACGCTTTTATGACAAGTGCCGAAAGACCTTTCGTGTGTCGGAAAGGCTTTCTATGAAAAGCAAACCTATCAAATTCGTTGTGACCGAGCATTTCGGCGGCACGGCGACCGCAACCGAGATTTTTACCAATCTCATTTTCGTAAATTCCCAAACCATGTTGTTCCAGAGGAAAGGAGTTCACATGGAACATAAGGGATTACAGACGGCGGCGTATTCAACTGCGATATACTGCCGTTTGAGCAAGGACGATGGGACGGATTCCGAGAGTACCAGTATCGGCACACAGAAAATGATGTTGGAAAAATATTGCCACGAGCAGGGCTTCACCATTTATGACGTGTACGCTGACGACGGTTATTCCGGCCTCAACTACAACCGCCCCGACTTCAACCGGTTATTGACGGACATTGACAACGGCAAAGTGAATTTAGTTGTTACAAAGGATTTATCACGGTTAGGTAGGGATTACATCCAGACAGGCTATTACACCGAGATGTATTTCGCAAAGAAAAAGGTTCGCTACATAGCCGTCAACGACAACATCGACACCATCAGACCGGACAACGACATAGCTCCGTTCCGGAATATTCTCAACGATTTATACGCCAAAGATCTCTCCCGCAAGGTGAAATCGGCTAAGCGACAGCGGGCGTACAACGGACTTTTTATCAGCGCACAGACGCCATACGGTTACAAGGTTGATCCTACAAACAAGAACCGTTTGGCTGTGGATGAGGAACCGGCGGAGGTCGTAAAAGAGATGTTCAGATTGGCTCTGGCGGGGCACACTACCGTGCAGATTACAAAAATCCTCACGGAACGGAAAATCCCCACGCCGTCAGCCTACAAGGTCAGGAACGGCGACACGCTATATGTTTCCAGCATAGATCGCTTAGGCCGCAACTATGATGAAATTCAAAAGCAGTGGCGAATCATAACGAAGGACAAAGGCATTGATGTTGTGGTGCTTGATATGCCGCTGCTTGACACGCGGTTATATAAGGATTTGATGGGAACATTCATTGCGGATTTGACTTTGCAAATCCTTAGCTTTGTGTCGCATACGGAGCGCGACCACATAAAGAAACGCCAAGCGGAGGGAATCGCGGCGGCAAAGGCAAGAGGCGTGCATATGGGGCGTCCCGCAAAAAGACTGCCTGACGATTTTTTCAAATGGGTAACTCAATGGAAGCGGGGGAAAATCACAATTTCGCAGATGGGTATAGTGACCGGGCTAAAAAAAAGCACGCTATACAGGCATTTGCGGGAGCAAAATATAAGAAAAACATAATCATACGCAAAAAAAGAAAGGTCCAAAAGGCACAGCTATTGATAGCGTACCACAGCAAAGCCATTTTTCAACAACGACTTTTTCTCCCGAGTTTGCTAATCTGCGGGATTGGCAAACATATTGGACAACGAGGCGATGCAAGTTGAAATCCTCGTTTTGTAAAAATTTCGTAAATTTTTCTTGCATTTTGTCAACATTTATGATAGATTAACGACCGTAAGGCCATAACAAAGGGCCGCAGCGACCGTGAGGTGGATCCAATCACCGCACGGCGAATGTAGGGAAATCATCAAAGTCCACGCCTACAGACACGGAAAAACCGCCACTACAGCCAATATCAGTATACATTTTTATCTTTGTATTTTCAACCTGATTTTGCAACTTTTGTGGCAGCACATTTCGTAATAAACGCTGAATTAAAACATCGGCGCGTAGGCAGCGTCGCCTGACGGCGACACGGGCAATTACTTGCGTGATTGCTTGGGTAGGATTGCTTTAGCAATTTAAACCCTCCTGCGTGCCTTTTAATTATGGCCTGCAAAAGAAACAAGAATGTGATAGCGTCCGCGAAAAAGTGAAGCGCCGCAGGGAGGGAACGCAAATGATAAGGTCTGCAATCACGTTATTGCTTATGATAATTTTGCTGACAGCGTGTGGTGAAATACCGAATCAAGACAGCACAGAGCCGCCCGCGCAAAATCCCTCGCCAAGCGCGCAAAGCGAAACGTCAACGCCGGATGGCGCTGCAACTGCCGCGCCAAATGATGACAGCAGATATGACCCGGATAAGACAACCTCACGCGCAGATGCCGCGGAGCTGTTAGCCATATTGTTTGTTGAAGAAGAGGCGGCAACACCCGCAACAAGCAGCTTTACAGATGTTACAGCAAGCCACTCGGCATTTACATACATAGAAGCGGTTGCTCAGCGCGGGTGGATGCATGGCTATGATGACGGGACATTTAAGCCAAACGACGAAATGACTTTTTCACAGGTTGTGATGCTGTTGGTGCAAGTGCTCGGGTTTGAAGATATAGCCGAGGAGCTCGGCGGATATCCGGAGGGGTACATGATTGTGGCAAATACTCTCGGGATAACAGAAAACGTAGAAAACACGGGAGACAAAGCGATATTATACAGCACCGCATCGGAGATGTTTTATAACGCGTTTTACGAGATAGGCTTTTACGCGAACCGTGAAGAGATTGGCGATAGTTTTTATTATGATGATCCTGATTATGTTGACCATAATGACCAAAATGATGCCGAGAACTAAAACAAAGAGTTTGTTTGCAGAAAATTTGCAATGTCGAGGATACCCAAGTATTACATATTCAGAATGGAGGTTTAATTTTTATGAAAAAGCGTTTACTTAGTTTCTTTGTGTCACTATTGATAGGTTTAACAATTTTACCAGCAACACATCAGAGAGTAGATGCCGTTGTCATATCAAGCGTGACAGATTCGCGGATAGAAGCAATGCTTAGTGCCATTGATTTGCAGAATTTTAGCGAATCTAATACCACTGCGGCAAAAGCAAAAGAAGTTATCAGACATTTTCTATTTGATTCAACATTTGCCGCCATCCGGGGAGGAAGATTTTCATACCCTAATGATGCCCCTGATTGGTATTACACTATCGAGGATAATGCATACAAACAGAGTATTACCGGGTCGAAAGGTTGCATGGCTTACAGCCGATTTGTATCTAAATGCATCTATGGAATACAAGGTGCAGTAATCGGCAAAAAGAGTCATACTGCCGATACGCTTAAGATGTTACTTAAGACCAATGGACAAGCAGGGGATCATATTAGAATAAGCGATAAACATTCACTTACTTTCATTTCGTGTAATGAAAAGGGCTTTTATGCAATGGAGTATAATGGCAACGGGATTCATCTAAGTTACTACACATATTCTGAGTTTATCAAAAACTACTCGGGGCGAGAAATCTTTCTGTATGATTCAAATAATTCGGTAAATGATATATCGTCCAATTTCGGAGAGCTTGACGAAGTGCGCGGCGGCAGCTCTGACGAAAATGCGTATGTTCGCGTACAAGGCTGGGTTGCAGACCAAAGCAACTTAAATAAGAATGTGACAGTAGATGTGTATATCGGAGGCCTGGCGGGTTCTAACGGGGCGGAACGCCACAGGATTTATGCCAACAAAGCAAGACCTGACGTTAACGACAAGCACGGCATCACAGGGAATCACGGTTTTGACGCTGTACTGAAAACCTCAAAACGCGGTACGCAAGACGTATATGTCTACGCGCTCAATTTGTCTCAAGCCGGGGGCGGCAACCAACTCCTCGGCGAGAAAAAAGTGACTATTCCAAACCCATCGGCAACACCTCCACAGACGGGCGGCGCAACCATATCTTATAGTATGCACCTGCAACACTTGGGTTGGCAGCCATATGTCTCCAATGGGGCAACATCAGGCACAAGCGGGCTTGCCCTTAGCTCCGAAGCAATAAAAATAAAGCTAAACAATGTTCAAGGGGACGTTGTTTACAAAACACATGTGCAAAAAGCGGGATGGACTGACGAGCGTATGAATGACGCAGTTTCCGGCACGACCGGGCAAGCCTTGCGAATGGAAGCAATCCAAATCAGTTTAAGAGGCGATGTTTCCAAAGAATACGATGTTTACTACAAAGCGCACGTCTCGGGCTATGGATGGCTTGCGTGGGTTAAAAATGGGGCTACCGCGGGAACTGTTGGAGAGGGAAGAAAGCTCGAAGCAATCCAAATTGAGCTGCGCGCAAAAACTACCGCAACGCCGACGCCCGCGCCGACACCCACGCCAACCCCAACGCCTGCGCCCACACCGCCACCCGCGCCGACGCCCACGCCAACTCCAACGCCACCACCCCCGCCCCCGACGCCCGAGCCTACACCAACACCTACGCCCATGCCGACCCCGTCAATTTCATATAGCGCGCATGTGCAAAAACAAGGATGGCAGCCATTTGTTTCTGATGGCGAAGTGGCAGGCACGACAGGGCAAGGGCTGCGGATGGAAGCTATAAAGATAATACTAAGTAATGCGGAGGGCGACGTCGTTTATAGGACGCATTTGGAAAAGATTGGATGGACAGGATGGAGCACAAATGGGGATATATCGGGAACTACCGGAGAAGCCAGACGGATGGAAGCGATCCAAATCTATCTAAGGGGCGATATTTCCAAACATTATGACGTTTGGTATAGGGCGCACGTCCAAAAACTCGGATGGCTTGATTGGGTTTGTAATGGGGCAACAGCAGGAACAACAGGTGAAGCGAGAAGGCTCGAAGCGGTACAAATTGAGTTGCGGCCAAAGAAATAGTCTAAAAGGAGAGGAAATCAAATGAAATTTTGTAAACATTGCGGAAACGAACTGGGCGATATATCTGCGTTTTGTCCGTTTTGCGGGAAACGCATAGACGCGGAGGTAAGCTCGCCGGCAGCATATGAACCCGGGTCAGACAGCACATTCAACGATCAAAGTTTTAGAAAGCAACAACCGTCGGCACAGATTCAGGCGGCAGCATACCCTGAGCAATATTATAGGGCAGAGCCATACTGGTCTGTGCCAAAACCGCACTACGCGCCGGGTAGTTTTGTCGAAAACGCGCATAGGTTTGGTTCATCAGCTTTATTCTTAGTGGGTATTATATTGTTTACCGTAGGGGCTGTAATAAACGCTTTTATGAACATTTCCACTGGCAACATTTTTAGCATTCTTGGCATGGGTGTTATAGCGTTGCCGATTACAGGCGGATGGATGATATACGCGGCTTCAAAAAATCCCCAAATACCCGAAAGAACGTTGAGCGCGTTAAAAGTATTCAAGGCATATATTGTCATTATCTTTATTGCAGCGATTGCGATTTCAATCTTTATCGGCTATCAGTCCACGGTAATGTTTAAAGCCGCCAATGAATATCGCAACTACACTTACGTTTCGGGTTACGGCAGTGGCTATGTCTTTGGAGACCAGATCAGCACACTGGAAACCATCGGCGGTACCTTAATAGTTGCCGCAATCGCAACTTTTATTATCGGCGCAATTTATTTTACAGCACAACGAAATGTGATAAGTGATCTTACATATAGAATTGAACACAATTCATTTGGCGTGATAGAAGGCGTGACAAAACTTTCGGTTTTGACCTATATCTCAGTTGGCGTTTCTGCGTTGGGACTCGCCATTGCCGGTGCAGCCACAGCCAATGCAAGGGCGTCTTATGGCTCTTATGGCTGGCTGCTGGATGATTTTGATATTGCCATGTTTCAAACTTTTAGCGGCGGAGCAATCTTCTTTTCGTTAATGGCTTCGGCAGGTACGGTCTTGTTAGTAGTGGTACTCAATCAGTTCAATAATAGTTTAAAAATGCGGATGTATAATCAGCGGCAATATGGCTCAAAAGCGTCCATTTGTGAACGCTGCGGAAAAGAATACAGCACATCATCATGCCCTCACTGTGGATTTAGACCTGAAAACGACTCAACATGGACTTGCCCCGACTGCGGGAAAAGGATTTCAAAAAACACGTCGTTTTGCACAGACTGCGGAAGCTATACACGGAGATAACCTGAAATGAGAAATATAGGAGATACTTTGAGATGAGAAAAATTCTTGCGATTGCCCTGTGTGTCGTGTTTGCGGGTGCAGCTTTAGTTGCGTGCGCCGGAACCGAAGGTCTATTTTCGGCCCCGCCGAATAGTGCAGCGACCCCAAATATAAGCAATAACGATGCAGACAATCAGCAAAGTGATGGTGACGCTGGCTTGGCAGAAGAGGCTGATTCATTTCAAACTGTATCATTTTTTGAAAATTATTCAATGGTTTTAATGATTTTGCTTCTTGTGATAATTTTCTATGTATTTATGATACGACCTGAAAGAAAACATAAAAAGAAGCTCGCAGAAATGCGCAGCTCAATTTCTGTCGGCGACGAGATTGTTACGATTGAAGGTATCATAGGCACCGTAGTGGCTGTAGATGGAGAGAGTGTCATCATGGATACAAGCGAGGATAAGGCGAGACTCCATATCACAAAATGGGCTATCGGCTCGTCGTCGTCCAAAATTCCCGAAAAGAAAAAGAAAAAGAATATATTCGTCATTGCCGGAGTCTCAACAGCCGCTATTGCGCTTGTGTTTTTAGTTGTTTTTCTTATTGTAATACCGCTAAACAGCTACAATCAAGCATTAGTTTACTTTAACGACGAGCAATACGAAGAGGCACTTGCCTGTTTAGAAGAGTTGTCTTTGGAATATAGAGATGTGAACGACCTGCGCACATACTTTAGCGCATATGTAACCTTTGAGCAAGGGGAATATGAACTCGCAGCAAAGCAATTTGATGAACTGAATGGATTCAGATACTCGGACAAAATGAAAAATGAAAGTAATTATTTGTACGCAAATGAGTTGTTAAATGGTGAAAAATATGACGAAGCGTTTGTTCTTTTTGAGCATTTGTCCGAATACAAAGACAGCGCAGAGTTAATGCCGGAGACTCGCTACCGACAAGCCGTTGCAATAATGGAATCCGACAGCACAAGGGCAAGGGAAATATTCGAGGAACTCGGGGACTATAAAGATAGCGCATTGTTGCTAATGGAAATTGAGGGGTAGTAGTAGCAACGAATTTTTCTATAACGCCAGAAGGAACTTTGAGTGCGAAAAAAGCATTTTTGAGAGTATATCTATCTCTTTAAAAATAGGCAGTGATGAATTGCGGCGCGCTCCGTTTATATAAAATAGGGACTATGGATGACGTCCGTCCTTTCCATAAATAAAACAAGCGAGGTGTGTATAATGAACCCCCACGCAAGCCCAAATTTTGGTGCAAATCAAAATAGCATGGTATTGTATAGACCCGAAACAGTCTATGAGGCGTTTAAATCCTATATAAAGAGAACAAACACTATGTGCGTAGTCGGCATGATAGCACTGGCATCTTTATTAATTATTGGATCTTTCGCAAAAGAGTCAAGTTCTTTATCTTGGGAAGCCAGAGAATCCATAGAAGAATCTTTGCCATCGCTTGTGGTAGCGATGCTAATAAATTTGATCGTCGATTGCATATTATACAGGAGTGTAAAAACATTCGCCCGCGCACTTCCCTCTCTTGAGCTACAAACATTAACCGTGACAGCAACTGAAATTTTTGGACATAACGGTATTGAGTTTTTTATCGCCCCCATATACGAAACAACCAAGGTCTATGCGGACAAAGTGAACCGCAATATAAAAGAAGGGCGGTACACTAATTGGCGATTGACGATAGCAGCAAAAGATAAATCAATAGAGTTCTATTGCTTTGCACAGGCCGACCTTGTGGCAAATGCAATAAACGCAATTTTGTTTGGGATGTCAGAAAAATCTGCGTTGAAAGAAAGGGCAAATGAGCATAATTTGATTAGCCCCCAAGCGGCTAATATGAGCAAAACAGCCAGAATCATTTGTGAACGCTGCGGAAAAGAATACAGCACCTCATCATGCCCTCACTGTGGATTTAGACCTGAAAACGACTCAACATGGACTTGCCACGACTGCGGGAAAAAGATTTCAAAAAACACGTCGTTTTGCACAGACTGCGGAAGCTATACACGGAGATAAGTTGAAATGAGAAATATAGGAGATACTTTGAGATGAGAAAAATTCTTGCGATTGCCGCCCTGTGTGTCGTGTTTTTAATATTAACGGCTCTTTTCATCACGTTGCTTAATAGCGACAAACGCATCAAACTTAACGGAATATATGTAGCGTATAATTTTGACGGAGAAGTACCCGAAGCATACCATTTGTTTTTTGACGACAATAATCTTGTATTTATAAAAGACGGAGAGAAGGTTTTTACCGTTCAATACGAAGCAATAGAAAGTAATCTTCGTTTATTCGGGTATACTAAAGCATATTATGATATATTGGTAGCAAAAGGAGTTGCTCCACCTGATAGAGTTTATGCGTACCTACCTCATAATTCACGCAAACTTGCATTCTACGACCAAGATACTGATACAATTGTATTTGTATTTAATAATATGTTAAAGTTTTCCAAGGTTCGTTAATAAGATTTCAATATTGGTCATGTGTAGAGTAGACAAACAAGCAATATCTAAATCCGGATATGGCGTATAGTAAGCCGCTGGAAAGAATACACGGAGATAAGTTGAGGAGATAAGTTGAAATGAGAAAAACTATCGCGAATATATTATGTGCCCTGTTTGCTTTAGCGACCTTGTCCGCCTGCGCTACAGCCGAACGCCACACGCCGGATGCAATGTTTAATGTCGGAGAAACCATCCCATTTGCCGGGTACGAATGGCATGTGCTGGAAGTACAAGACGGCAAGGCACTGATTTTGAGCGGCAAAGTCCTTGAATATCGAGCGTACCACAAAGACTGGACAGAAATCACATGGGCAGACAGTGATATACGGCAATATTTGAACGGCGAATTCTATAACAACTTTTCTGCAAGCGACAGGGAGAGGATATCTGAGACACGGGTAGCAACACCGGATAATTCTTGGTATGATACCTCAGGCGGAGAGATTGTCGGCGACAAAATCTTTCTTTTGAGCATAGAAGAAGTCGCCCGCTGCTTTGGCGACAGCGGAGCGTTGGCGCGAGGAGCGGGGGAAATGAAAGGCGAGTACGCCTCTAACGGAAAGCCTGTCTATACCTATACTGACGGTGACGGCAATGACGCCATATACTACAATTATGAACGCCATTGGATAGACGATCAATATAACGACGTGCGGATTGGCAAAACGAACACAGACGATACATCATTCTGGTGGCTTCGATCACCGGGTCACGACGCCAATCGTGCTGCCTATGTCAATAACGCCGGACATCTTAGCGTCTATGGCGGCTTTGCCTACCTTGACTGGGTCGGCGTCCGCCCCGCACTGTGGTTGATTTTGGATTAAAACATGGAAAGACATCTGATGTAAGCATTGGCGCACCACAAACGCACTGCATTGTAAACAAATTCCTCAAGGAAGATTTTCAAAGGGGTCGGCGGAATCGGGCGTGGGATTTGGCGGCTTTTCGGGCATTCCGGCATATATATCTTCGTCAAAAGTAATAGTGAGGTCAATGATTTCTCCGGCTCGCCATACCGTGATAGTCGCGGTGTCTCCGGCGGAGTATTTTCGCAGGGCAAAACGCAGCGTATCCAACGAATCAACCTCGTCATCGTTTATGGCCGTTATGATATCCCCCAGTCTGATTCCGGCTTTCTGTGCGGCGGAATCGGAATTTACGTGCCGAACATATGTGCCGACAACCCAGTCAAAATAGTCGGCGTTGGCACTCGATACGGTTTGCACGGTAACGCCAATCAGCGGGCGCCCCGTGATATAACCGTGTTCAATGAGAGCTACAGCTATGTCAATCGCATCGTTTATAGGTATGGCAAAACCGATTCCCTCAACATTGCCGCGCATAACCTTTGCGGTCACTATACCAATGACTTCGCCGTTTGCGTTATACACCGGGCCGCCGGAGTTGCCTAAGTTTACGGCGGCGCTAAACTGGAAGGTGCTGATGGTTTTGCCCTCAAGCGTAACAACGCGGTCAAGGGCGGACACAATACCGTCTGTCATTGTGTAAACATAGTCGCCAAACGGGTTTCCCACAGCATAAAGCCGCTGACCTACGCGAATATTGTCGCTATTGCCGATAAGCGCGGGGTTTAGGCGCAAAATCCCCGTTTCAATCTTTAACACGGCGACGTCGCTGTTTTCCTCAAATCCTACGATTTTAGCCTCATAAGAGGACTCATCACTGAGCACAACGGTTATCGGCAAATCATTGCGGAACGCCAACTCGACAACATGATAGTTTGTCAATATGTAGCCGTCGGTAGAGACAATAAACCCGGAACCTGAAACAGGGGAACCGCTAAAAAGTTCTCCGGCTCGCACTCCCGAGGCTTCGGTGATGACGCTAACCACCTGAGTCAATGCAATGTCGTATATATCTTCGGGCAAAATATATCCGGGTGTGTTTTGCGCCGAACCTGTAAAATCGGGATCGAGCACGGTATATCCGGGATTTGAGGAAGTTCCCTGCGAAGAAGAATTACCGAGCACAACGGTATTATTTTGCGTAAAATCCCCCCTGGTGAAGCGAAAATCCATAACAAGCCAGGTTGCCGCCCCGCTAAAGAGAGCGCACACAAGCACAAGACAGGCAACTTTCAAAAAAGCTCTCATAAAAGACTTGCGCCCGCGAGGCGACCTTGAGAGGTGCTTGCCGTCACTGCGGGGTTGGGGCGGGTCAACGCATATTCCGGGAGAATACAAAATGTCATGCCTATAGCTTTGATTTGCGGCGAAAGACGGCTGCGCGGCGGCAGGCGTTACGTTGGCGGTAAATTCGGGCGGGGCTGCGGAATTGTCGTTTTGCGCTACCGCACCCTCGCTGTCGTCAAGTTGCGCTGTCACATCCCCGCTGTCGGCAATTTGCGCGGCATCCCCGCTTTGCGTTGCCGCATTGTCATAAGAGCCGCCGCAAAGCGCCCCCTCTTGCTCTGGGTGCAAAGAGTCTTCGGTATTTGCGCTTTCTTTAGCGACCTCATTATCATTTTCGAATTTTATAGACATATAAATCACCTCATATCAAAAATTTGTTTTTTAAGCGAAAAAATCTTACAGCATAATGGTTTTATCAGAATACCCACACAATATGTATAATGTGTGAAGAAAGTCTAAACAATGTGAAAATTCTACAATTTATCACAACTCGAGCGCAAGGGTCGCAATGCTCAAGCGGCGGGACATCTTGACACTAATCGCAGTGTGGTTTAGAATACGGTAATGGTATCACGAATTTGCGGCGGACAGCCACAGCAACACGCGCGGCAAAGAAAGGATTATGAACATGGCCTATTTTTTTGAGGATTCTTCACATACATTTAGCGAATATCTGCTCGTACCGGGGTATTCCGGCGAGGACTGCATACCCGAAAAGGTCAGCCTGAAAACCCCGCTTGTTAGGTTTGAGCGCGGCGCAGAACCACAACTGCAAATCAATATTCCGCTGACATCCGCCATCATGCAGTCGGTATCCGACGACAAAATGGCAGTCGCGCTCGCCAAAGAGGGCGGAGTTTCATTTATATATTGCTCTCAAACGATAGAAAACCAGGCGGCAATGGTCGCAAAAGCAAAATCATATAAAGCCGGCTTTGTGCCGAGCGACTCAAACATAAGCCCCGAATCTACATTAAACGATATATTGGCGCTCAAAGAAAAAACCGGGCACTCGACCGTCGCGGTGACGTCAGACGGCACGTCAAACGGCAAACTGATAGGATTAGTTACCAGCAGAGATTACCGTATCAGCCGCATGGACGGTACGGAGCTTGCCAAAACATTTATGACGCCAATAGAAAAGCTCGTAACGGCGCCGCGTGAAACGACGCTAAAAGAAGCCAACGACATCATTTGGGAGCACAAGCTAAATTGCCTGCCGGTGATAGACGCAGAGGGCAAGCTCGTACATATGGTGTTTCGCAAAGATTACGAGTCGCACAAAGCTAACCCGCTCGAGCTGCTTGACAAGCAGAAAAAATACATAGTCGGCGCGGGCGTGAACTCCAGAGACTATAAGGAGCGCATACCGGCTCTGTTAGAAGCCGGGGCGGATATTTTGTGCATAGATTCGTCAGAGGGATATACCCAATGGCAAAAGAATACTCTCTCATGGGTAAAAGAAAAATATGGAGACAAGGTAAAAATCGGGGCGGGAAACGTTGTGGACGCAGAGGGCTTTAAGTTTCTCGCTGACAGCGGGGCGGATTTTGTAAAGGTAGGCATTGGCGGCGGCTCGATATGTATAACCCGCGAGCAAAAAGGCATAGGCCGCGGACAGGCGACGGCGGTTATTGATGTTAACAACGCGAGAAAAGAGTATTTTGAGCGCACGGGCGTCTATGTGCCGATTTGCTCGGACGGAGGCATTGTACACGATTATCACTTTACATTGGCGCTTGCAATGGGCGCGGACTTTTTGATGCTTGGCCGTTATTTCGCCAGATTTGACGAGAGCCCATCCCACCGTGTCAGCATTGGCGGCAGCTATATGAAAGAATATTGGGGAGAGGGCTCGGCGCGCGCGCGCAATTGGCAGCGTTATGACGTTGGGGGAGCGCAGGAACTCAAGTTTGAAGAAGGCGTTGATTCATATGTTCCCTATGCCGGAAGCCTAAAAGACAATGTGGCCATTACGCTTGGCAAGATTCGCGGGGCAATGAGCAATTGCGGCGCGGGGACAATATCGGAGCTTCAGGAAAAAGCAAAGCTCACGCTCGTTTCGGCGACATCTATCGTCGAAGGCGGTGCGCATGATGTTATATTAAAAGAAAGCGTCACGCCAAAAGGCTACTCGCAAAAGTAAGAGAAAACTATGCCGCGAAACCGCCTATTTTTTCTCGACTTTGACACATATCTGCGCCAGATATTCCGCCGGATTGAGTACACAAACTTCATCGAGCAAGTATAGGACATAAACCGGTCCGGTAACGGACAGGGAGTTTTTCTCTATGAAAGACTTCATGCGGCTTGGCAAATCACCCATTTGCCCGTAATACCCACGCTTAAAGGCCACGACATATTCACCGTCGGGGCGTTCCCTGTCGCCTGTCGGGTCTAAAGAAAAGAAATGCGAAGGCTTTCCGGGCGCGTCCATATATTGATCAAAATCCTCATGATATCCGCCAATAGGATAAAGCAAGTTTATCCTAAGCTGAGAAGCTCCGTTGCAAAAACGCGCAAAAGGCTCGTAAAATTCTTCGTCCTCTAAATAAGTGTTAGGAGGGCCTAAGATATAAGACTTTGCGTCTCTATGCAAGAGAAAAATGTCGCTCTCACCCGAATTGATGTCAGCCTCTTCGTCGTTTATAAGACTCACTCCGTCAAAAGTTTTACAACCGTCAAGCAAACGCTGTCCATATCGCACAAGCTCTAATCTGGTGTGAATGACGGAATAGCGCTCGCGCAATTTTCTCATCTCCATATCGAGCTCTTTTTCTTTTTGCTCAACAATCCTGACAATGCTCTCGGGTGTGCGGCGTTTCATCAATTGGCCGATTACTTTGAGCGGAATGTTCAGGTTGCTTAGGACTGTAATAAAGTTTACGGCTATAATCTGATGCGGGGTATAAAAGCGGTAGTTAGAGACAGGGTCGCGTCTTGCCGGAGGAAAAAGAGAAATATCGTCCCAATACCGCAAAGTTGTTTCCCCTATGCCGGAAAACTGCGAAAACTCTCTGATGGTCAGGTATTTTTTCATGTATGGAAACGGCCTCCAAAAGGTGTACTTAAACGCTCATTCATTTAATTATAACACTTTTGCGGTTTCTTTGCTATCTTTTTTATCACTATTCAAGCAAGGCGGTGTCGCTTGTTATAACAAACTCGACTATGGTTTCGTTGTCATCTTGAAAGAACACAAGGATTCTGTAAAACCCTTCCTCTATGCCGCCATTGAATATCGAAATATCGTAAACAAACTGTTTTAGAGTTTGGGGATAAAGCAAATCCGCCCTGTAAGCAAAAAACCCCTCATCGTTATCAACGGCTACCCATGCCCCGCTGTCGTCATCGAATCTATCAAGCCTAAAGCCGCTATATGATACGGCAAACGAATTGCTGTTATAAATAGAAATCGGAATCTCCCGAGTGCCTTCGGGATAATATTCGCGATCCGTGACGACGGATATGCCGTATATCCATTCGGATTCCCCAAGACCGTTGAGTTCATCAGGATTTATATTGAGCGAATTTGACTCGTCATCTATTCCACGATCACCGCTGCCCGAACTCTCGGCGCCGCTTCCCGGTTGTATATTTCCGGCAGAGTCAGCCGCGCCGCCCGCTATGTCATACTCTTCTATGGAAGCCAAGCTATGCATAATAGAAGAGTCGTTGGCAGCGGGGATAATATCGTCCCCCATTCGCGTTCCAAACAGATTGTCCCACAAACCCCATACAACAAGCCCTGCGGCCAAACATGCCGCTATTGGCACATATTTGATGAAGAGCGGAGCTAATGCTTTCTTTTGCGCGTCATTTTGACCGATATGCGCCCCATGAGCGGCTTCTTTTCTTACCGTGTCCATCACATTGCCGCAGAGCGAACTTGGCGCGTCGGGAGCGGACGCGCTTGCCAAAGCGGCAAGCTCTTTATAAATTTGAAGCAGAGCGGAGCATTTTTCGCACGCGTTTATATGCGCGGCGGCCTTTTGCGCCTTTTGCCCGCCAAGCTCGCCGTCCGCGCAAGAGCTGATTATTTTAATGTACCGCGCACAAGATTTCACGCCAAACTCCTTATCCAAACGGGCATCTCACGCCCTTTTCTCCCCACAATCTCTATGACGAGAGTGTTATGGAAATGTTCCTCTTTCTTTTAGAATTTCCATAAGACTTTTTCGCGCTCGCGCAATCCGAGACTTTACAGTACCTATCGTCACCCCCAACGCGCTTGATATTTCCTCATAGCTCATGTCAAGCACAGAGCGCATAGTGATTATCTCGCGGTGTTTGAGAGTAAGAGAATCAATGGCCTTTGCTATAGTTTCCCATTTTTCCCTGCGGATTATACTATCTTCCGGCAATTCGCGCAGGTCAGGTATACGGGAAAGCTCCGTCTCGCCGCACTCTTCTTCAAAGTAAAGCGCGGTTTGCTTTGAAACAGCTTTCTTGCGTAAGAAATCTATGCACAAATTATGTGTCAATCTGTACATCCAAACCGAAAACCGGCAATCGCCGCGAAATGCGGCAATTCGGCGAAAAGCCTTAATAAACGCTTCTTGGGATATGTCCAAAGCATCCTCGGCGTTTTTTGTCATCTTCAAAGCAAGGTTGTAAACATTTTTTTGATTAGCCAAAACAAGCTCCTCAAATGCGTTTATATCCCCGGATATAACCCTATGTATTATGTTTTTTTCCTCAGGCGTCATAATACCTCTGCAAACCGTCCTCTTTTATCTTTGTATCGCTGCAAAACTCCATTTAAACCAGCTCTCTTTTTATGCCCTCCGTTATATCCCGCAAATCTTCCAGTGTGCAAGCCTTTGCGATTTTGCTCTTAAAGTAAGCCGCATACGGCACTGCGCGCAGATACCACGCATAGTGTTTTCTTGCTTCCAAACAGGCGATGCGTTCGCCTTTATGCTTTGCCGCCATAGCAAATTGCCTCATTGCGGTCTCGGCGCGTACGCCAATCGGCGGGATGCCGCCGCTCTTCTCGCCGTTTAAGAGAGCGTTCGCTTCGCAAAATATCCAGGGGTTTCCCATTGCTCCGCGGCCAATCATTGCGATATCCGCTCCCGTATACGCCAATATGTGCGCGGCATCTTCTGCCGAAAACACATCACCGTTTGCGATGACCGGTATATTAACCGCTTGTTTGACGTCTCGAATGATGTTCCAGTCCGCTTTTCCCGAATACATTTGAGCGCGTGTGCGCCCGTGAACCGTTATGGCCGACACACCGGACTCTTCCGCCATTTGCGCAAAATCCGGCGCGTTAACGCTCCCTTTGTCCCAACCCTTGCGTATTTTTAGCGTAACAGGCTTGCTCACCGCTCGCACAACGGCTTTTATGATGTTCTTTGCCTTGTCCGGGTCTCGCATAAGGGCGCACCCGTCGCCGCTTCGCACCACTTTGCCGACCGGACAGCCCATGTTTATATCAACAAAATCAGCGCCGGATATTTCAAGTGCTTTTGCGGCGGCGTCCGCCATGCACGACGGGTCGCTTCCGAAAATTTGCACTCCGGCAGGGGCTTCGCCTTTTCCGAGTTCCAGCAAGCCGAGCGTTTTTCCGTCTTGATACATAAGGGCTTTCGCGCTAACCATTTCAGTATATGTAATGCCCGCGCCCATTTCGCGGCAAATGGAGCGAAAAGCAAGGTCTGTCACGCCTGCCATCGGCGCCAAAGCCAATTTTGATTTAACTTCAACATCGCCTATATACATAGTGAAAGTATTATATCATATCTGCAAAGCGGATATGATATAATATGTCATCTTTTTCGGTTGCTGCGTCAGCAGCGAGAAAAATGACTAAAATCACCCGTATAATAACCGCTTGCGGTTATTATATCATAAAAACAAAAGCATGAAAAACATGATGTGTGTCTAACTAATTTTTCCCTCACCGCCCCCAAAACTCGTTTTTCACGGCAACTCAAAAGAGGAAATGTTTCATAATGAAACATTTCCTCAAACGCTTGCAAATACTGCGTTTCTCTCGTGAAAAACGCAAAATCGCTACGGTTTGAGGATACACTGCGCGGAGCTTCAGACCTCCGTAAAAATAGACTGTACGGCTCATAGCGGGGTCTTCGCAAACTCGCAGAGCGAACAAAGTTCGCTCTACTCAAACAATGCTCGACCTTATCCGCTATTTCGCCTACAGTCTCTAATTTACTCCGCTACGAAGCTCCCCACAGCGTACCCTCAAAACCCTCTCCCCCGCCAGTCCCCCTCGAGGAACTGTTTCATAATGAAACAGTTCCTCAAACGCTTGCAAATGCTGCGTTTCTCTTGGAGAAAACACAAAAAACCGCCCCTATCCCAAACCTCAAATAAAAAATGTTTGGCAATTCTTCCAACTTTCACACATTTTGAAAAGAGATGTGCTACAGTATCATCAGACGGCAAACAAAGCCGCAAAACAAATAAAAAAACATAAAAATAAAGGGAGAACAAAAAAATGAAAAGGTTAACAAAGAAAGCAAACACACTAAAAAGAATCCTGGCAATACTACTGGCAGTGGTAATGATGAGTTCGTTCACAGTCACGATTGCGGACTCCACCGCCCCCAGCGGGGGCGGCGATATTTGCACAGACTGCGGCGAGCTTGAAGACAGCTGCGTATGCGATCCGATAGCGCAAACGGATTTTTGCGCCGATTGCGGTGAGTTTGACTGCGACGGCGACTGCGACGACAGCACCACCACCTCCACAGGAGGCGTAAATCCCGACTTCGACATCGCCGACCACCTGATCGTAAACGCTTCCGGTCAAATCACCGGCTTCATATCAGCGGGCGCGCCGAAGGACATCACCATTCCCGTGAAGTCGAAAGGCGGTGTTAACATCACATCCATCGGTGACAGCGTTTTCGCGAGCACGGGTCTCACAAGTCTGAGCTTTGAAAGCGGCAGCCAAATTACTTCCATAGGCGCCTATGCTTTCCAGAAAAACCCCATCACCGCCATCACGAATCTCCCGACCACTTTGAAGACCATCGGTACTTCTGCCTTCAGCGAAACCGACATCACGGAAATCACCCTGCCATCCGGAGTAAGCA
>Ga0099364_10000210_pt1 | contig 97214 bp, 87 predicted proteins | sample TergutTh196P3_FD_73070 | JGI IMG/M metagenome (GOLD analysis project Ga0099364, IMG submission 73070) | Microcerotermes parvus P3 segment gut microbial communities from Pointe-Noire, Republic of the Congo - Th196 P3 | ecosystem: Host-associated > Arthropoda: Insects > Digestive system > Gut ...
CTAAGCGACCTGTACGCAGCTAAAGCTGCAACAGTCTGCTTAACATCTTCGATATGAGGTCACCTTGTCCAAGAAGCCTAGGCGCTAAAAGCGCCAACGCCCTATGGCAGTCGGACGAAATTCAAAGATTGCCATTCCGACTAGGTGATTCAGCACCTTAGCGAGGATGGACAGCGTAGCGAAGCGGAGATAGTGCTGCTTTATCTCCGATCTAAGAGGTCGGAGTATTGCGATTGCGACTAGGTGCTTTGCCTTTTGCTCTTGCTGCTTTAGCAGCTAAGCAAACGGACAGCGGAGCAACAAAGTTGCGTAGACCGTTCGCAGAACGGCGTGCGAAGCACGTAGCACCGTAGCGAGTATCGACAGCCTTTTTATCAGATGCTTCAGCGGCTAGATAAAACGGACAAATGTTTATCGCGTAGCCGTAAGGTGGAGATAGCACGCACTTGTTTTGATAAAGATGTGAAAGCAATTTGTTTTACTTATGAATCAAGAGCAACCATGGTGTTGCGAAATGACGTTTGTATCATGCAAAAGGACCGTTTGACAAAAAGCAAGGCTGTTTTCACGCATCTAGTGAAATTTAAAAATTCTTAGACCATTTTATCAAAAAAAAGCGTTTTTTTCTTGTCTTTCCAAATGTGTCAATGAAATTTTGTTAGTTTATACAAATCCATCCTTATTAGATTTTTATAAAACAATAAACATATCAAGGATTCGACTTTTATTAACAAAAAATGGTAGAATAATAAGAGGCTACTCTCTGAATAAATGATTTGTAATTACATTTGTATGTAATATAAAACGCTATCGGATTTTGGAGCAAAACCAGTTAAAATATTGTATTTTTAGTAAATTCGACATAGAAAATGTTTAATAGGAATAATTAATGAGTAAAACGATTACAATTATCCAGCGAATTCTGCGCATTATTACGTTAATAGTCGCAATAGCAATGCTTGGTGGCGCATCATTTTTGATAGGAGTTCATCAGGCAAACAAAAATTTAGAAAAAACGCCCGTTTCAGGGAAAATTGTCTATGGTGATGATGTCAAGGCGATTCATGAGGTTTCTTACGAGTTTGAAGGTAAACACTTCGTTCGTCGCCCATTAGATGTATACTTTAGAAAACTTGGCGATGAAGGAGATAAAATCACGGTTTACGTTGTTAATGACCATCCTTCAAGAGTGTTTACAAGTCAACGCGGCGACGATTTACAGGATTCAGCAGCTTTGTTGGGTGGTTGGAGTTTAGTGCTATTTCTTATTTTGTTTGGAGAGCATCAGCTCATTAAACGAATGAAAATTCTTGAAGAAAAAACGAAAAAATAAATTTTCTTCAATTCATCTTGCCCGAAAAATCTTCTGTCAGTGCTGACAGAAACAAAAATCATTACCAAATAAATTTGTAAGCAAATTTTTAGTAAATATCAAAAGAATACGATAGAATAATAAAGTCAAAGCCTATCCAACTTTGGCATCTCTGAAATTCTTTTCAAATTACAAACATTGAGCAAGCTCCTTTTATATGAGGAGCTTGCTTTTTTGCATTCTGTCAGTACTGACAGAGCTGAATTAACAAGGAATAATAAAGAAGAAGTGCTTTAATTTTAATAAATCGTAATTTTTTGATATAATTTATTACAGAGGTATCAAAAGATATCTCCAGAGTGTTATGTTTAGATTTTGAAGAGCCGCAAAGGGGTGGCTTCTTGAGAAAACCAGTTTAAGAGGGTCAGCTATTACTGACCACTGACAGGAGGAAATCAAATGTCTAAAAAAGCTTCAATAAAAGTCGTAAAAAATAGCAAGAATCATAATGATAGAAATGCAATCCTTGCTGATACTTTTGAAAACCGATGGTTCCAAAATGAATGGAAGCATAAACTGGAGATACTTACCGCAGAAAATAGAAAATAAAAGGATATCGTCAGTGATTGCTGGCGATTTTTTATATAAAATATACCAATCAAATTATAATGTGATATCCGAACTTTCAGAGTTATTTTTGATGAATCAACACCTTTACTGAAAGTCGAAGAAAACAAATATGTTATAATGAAAAATGTCACACAGAGTAGGGGAAGTGCGTTAAGTACTGCAAGACGGGATGTTGCTTGCAGGCGAAGTACAGATTTGTTGAAATTACAAATACTGTACGCGGTACAACTCCGCATCCGCTGGTTTTTTTGTGTCTTGCACAATAATCAGTGTTACTCTACCTTAAATGTATGGGAACTTTACCCAACGGAATTTGGCATGCTTGAAGTTATGAAACTAACCAGCTATTCATTTATTTGCGTAAGCAAACAAATTTATAAGCAAGGTGATAGATTTATGACTCTAAAATAGCCAAATTCATATCTTATTCAAGGAGAATAACATGAAAAACTTTACAACAAAAAATGAGCTGCAACGCTTAGTCCTTTTGGCCTTTCTATTAGCATTACAGTTAGTACTATCAAGACTAGCTATTGGAAATAGTTTTTTTAGACTTAGTCCAGTCTTTATTGCTAATGCACTAATTGGAATGATTGCAGGACCATTATGGGGAGGCGTTCTCCTAATGATAGGTGATATTCTAGGAGCTGTCTTATCAGGAGTTCCATATTTCCCAGGATTTACGATTTCTGCATTTTTTGTAGGGATACTTTATGGCGTGTTTTTCTATAAAAAACGTTTAGACATAAAAAATAAAAAACATTGGTTCTTCGTATTCATGGCGATTACGACAATCATGCTCATAGATTCAACTTTTTTTAATACATTATGGATAACGTTGATGATACCAAATTCGAATTTTTCAACTTTTATGACCTTACTTAGCGGTCGAGTTCTGTTGTTACTCCAAGTTCCACTTGAAACTTGTATTCTAATGTTTATTATCCCAACCCTTCAATCAATAAAACCTATTGGAACATTCATAACAGAACATTCAAAATGAAGTCAAGACTTAGCACGCACTGGTTTTGACAAAAAAAACAAAGTGATTATCGAAACTTTAGATAATCACTTTTTTAAATATATCTCATTTTGTTCTAATGAAAGCGTTTGTTATAATAGAAATATAAAAAATATAGGAGATTGCCGATATGGAGCAAAACAAAGTAGGAGCAGCAAAGATAAAAAGAGCAACAATCAAACAGTTTGTTGACATTGACCCAGTTATCGAAAGCGAAATGATGAAACTTGTGATTGATAGTTACCTTCAAGGAAATCAAAGTAGAATATTTTCTAATGGCACAGAAGTAGAGGTAAGTATTCATCAAGGAAATAAGGAGCATGTGCATCTTTTTATTGAAGAAAGTCATAAAAGTACGGTAGAGATTTATCGAGGAAAAGGAAAAATCACAATTCTCAAAAATATTGAGCGTGAAGATGTCGGCTATCTACTTCCCTTTATTAAATGTTTGGGAATATCAGATACCAGCCCTCTCCAAGAATACTTACAAGAAATCTAAGAATAAAAAAACCAGCAAATTAGTGTTGGTTTTTCTTATGAAGAAAAAATAATAAGAAAAAAATTAAAAAAATATGATAAAAGTATTGACATAAACTTTTAATTTTATTATAATATGATTATATAAATGAGAAAAACATTATAATAATAAAAGGATATGAAATCAATGATAAAACTATTTTACTTCCCAGGATGCTCATCAAGCCAAAAAGCTAAACAATGGTTGATTAAAAATGAATTAAACTTTGAAGAAGTTAATTTGATAGAAGATGAGTTAGAAAAAAGTGATATTTTAAGAATACTCTCATTAACAGAATTGGGTGCAGAAGAAATTCTTTCAAAGAGAAGCCATATTTATAAGGCATTGGATTTGGACTTTGATACGCTCAGCCTGAGTGAACTGGTAAAATTAATTAGCAAAAATAGAGGACTTCTAAGACGTCCACTGCTTGTAGATGAATACAGATTGCAAGTGGGTTATAATGAAGATGATATTCGGCAATTTCTCCCTCGTTCCGTACGAAAAATAGAAATCGCGTGTGCGATTGACAATGTTAGAATGTGGGATAAAGAAAGAGCTACTTACAATTGAGGGGTATAAAACCTACAAATATTTATGAAAATCAAGAGAAATATTATTTTTCTTGATTTTTTTAAATTACGGAGTTGTTTTTTATAGGAAATAAGCATATAATATAAATGTGGTTTACAATTGTAAACGAAAGAAAAAGCCAAGCAATACTACTTGGATGTATGATTAAACACTGGAGGGATTATTATGAAAAACACTGTAAAAGCAGGTGTTGCTGCAGTTAAAGTTCTTGAAAATTGGGGAGTAAAAAACATCTATGGTCTTCCCGGAGGCTCTATTAACTCTTTGATGGATGCACTTTTAGAAGAAAAAGAAAACATTCATTATGTTCAAGTTCGTCACGAAGAAGTAGGGGCAATGGCAGCAAGTATGCACGCTAAATTCACAGGACATATTGGTGTAGCTTTTGGTTCTGCCGGGCCTGGTGGGACTCACTTGCTCAATGGACTCTATGATGCTAGAGAAGACCATGTCCCAGTCTTAACTATCATTGGCCAGTTTGGAACAAGTGGGATGAATATGGATACTTTTCAAGAAATGAATGAAGACCCAATTTATGCTGATGTTGCTGTTTATCATCGAGTGGTCATGACTGCTCAATCTTTACCTCATGTGATAGATGAAGCGATTAGACAAGCTTATAGTCAAAGAGGAGTCGCAGTCGTCCAACTTCCAGTCAATCTTGGCTGGGAGGAAATTCCTTCAGACAGTTGGTTTGACGCAAGTCAAGTTTATGCCCAACCAAAACTAGCTAATCCAGACGCAAAACAAATAGAAAAAGCGGCTGAAATTCTAGAAAATGCTGAACGTCCTTTAATCTTTGCAGGGATTGGAATGCGTGGAGCAGGCGATGAATTAATTACTCTATCGAAAAAACTTAAAGCCCCTATCATGATTTCAGCCTTAGCAATAGATATTGTTGACCATGATTACGAAGCATTTTTAGGTTCAGCTATTCGTGTATCAAGAAAGCCAGCAAATGAAGCTGTCGCAAATGCAGATGCTGTTTTAATGCTTGGTACCAACCAACCTTTTATTGATGTGACCAATATGTTTGAACATGTGAATCATGTCATACAAGTTGATATTGACCCAGCAAAACTTGGAAAAAGACAAAAAACAGAGTTAGCAATCTTAGCCGATGCCAAAAAGGTTGTTCATTCGCTAAATGAAAATATTAACGAAAAATCAGAAACAGCGTGGTGGCGTGCTAACGTAAAAAATGTTGCTAACTGGAAGGCATATACAGATTCTCTTGAGCAAGATACTCATTCTCCGTTAAATATGTATCAAGTTTATCACGCAATTAATAAAGTAACGACTCCCAATGCTTTATTTTCAACTGATGTAGGTGATGTTACAATGACCTCAGTGCGTCACTTGAAGATGAGTAAAGGACAAATGTGGCGTACATCAGGACTTTTTGCAACAATGGGTGTTGGACTTCCGGGAGCTATTACGGCAAAACTAGATTATCCTGAACGACAAGTTTGGTCATTGTCAGGTGATGGTGCATTCTCCATGGTGATGCAAGACATGGCTACCCAAGTACAAGAAAAGCTAGGAATACTTAATGTTGTCTTTTCAAATGAACAATTTGGTTTTATAAAGGATGAACAAGAAGCTACAAACAAAGGGTATCTTGGTGTTGAATTTACAGGGATCGATTTTGCAAAAATAGCAGAAGCTATGGGAGCTAAAGGATATACTGCTCGAAAAGTTGAAGAGTTAGATCATATTTTTGAACAAGCTTTGGATGATATCGAAAAAAATATTCCTGTATTGATTGATGCGAAAATAACTGGAGAAAGTCCTATTCCTGCTGAAGCTTTAAAATTAGATTTAGAACATTTCTCAAAAGAAGAAATCAATAAATTTAAAACTAGATTTCATGCTGAAACTCTTGAACCGTTTTCTAAATATATGAAAGAAGAAGGATTAAGTGAAGCTGGGAAAGCAACAGCTCAAGGTGGTTTCTAATTATAAAAATAGAGCAAGAATTTGATTTTTCTGTCATAAAAAGATACAATCTTTCTCGTATGCTTTAATTTTATATCAAGCAGAAAAACAATCTTGGAGGCTATAGATAAATGAAAATTACAATCGCAGGAGCTGGTGCAATGGGGAGTCGCTTCGGTTTAATGCTACATCGAGGCGGCAATGATGTTACTCTAGTTGATGGCTGGGCTGACCATGTGAATGCAATTAAAGAAAATGGCTTACAAGCTAATTTTAATGGGGAAGAGATTGTAGCTCATTTGCCAATAGAGCTTCAATCAAATATTTCTTCTGAAGAGAAAGCAGACTTGATTGTTTTGTTTACTAAAGCGATGCAATTAGATAAAATGCTTCGAGATATCAAACCATTAATTGATAAACACACGAAAGTTTTGTGTTTACTTAATGGGATTGGACATGAAGATATTGTGGAGAAATATGTTCCAGTAGAGAATATTTTCATTGGAAATACAATATGGACTGCAGGATTAGAAGCACCTGGTAGAGTAAAGTTATTTGGAGATGGCTCAGTCGAGTTACAGAACTTGGCAGTGGGGCAAGAAATTGCTGCTAGAGAACTTGCCAAAGTTTTGTTTGAATCTGGTTTAAATGCTAAATATTCAGAGAATATTCGTTATTCAATTTATCGTAAAGCTTGTGTAAATGGCACAGTGAATGGTCTGTGTACGATTTTAGACACTAATATGTATGGGCTTGGAATTACACAATTTGCTCATGATATGGTTGTTACTATTGTCAATGAATTCGCTGCTGTAGCCAAGTATGAAGGGGTAGATTTAGATATATCTGAGGTTGTTGAGCATGTCGAAACTTGTTTTAATCTCGATACTATCGGCATGCATTATCCCTCAATGTATCAAGATTTAATAAAAAATAATCGTTTAACAGAAATCGATTATATCAATGGTGCAGTATCAAGAAAAGGGATAAAATATCATGTGGCAACACCCTATTGTGATTTTTTGACACAACTGATTCACAGTAAAGAAGAAATCTTAAAAGCAAAATAGTGGTTTAACCAAGCAAGTGCGCGCTATCTTCGCCCTTTGGGCCCCGCTGTCCATCTTCGCTACGGCTCTACGTGCTTTGCACGCCGTTCTGCGAACGGTCTACGCAACTTCGTTGCTCTCCGCTGTCCATTCGCTCTATCTCCGTTTCACTGCGCTGTCGATTCTCGCTACGGCACAGACGTGCCTAGTCGAAGTCGCAACTTGCTAAAGCGATAAGGCGAAATGGCAAGCTTTGCTTTCGTTCTACTAACATCAGTAGGAGAGAAAGAATCTCCCACTGATGAAGTAAGCACTTCAACTTATGGTGAACTAATCATATAAAAAATACCTTGATAAGATTATTAGGGTGTTTTTTTATGATATAATTATTTTCTAAGACTGAGGGAAGAATAAAATATGAAAAATGCATCAGAAATTTTAGAAAAAATGAATAAAAATCAAAAAGTTAATTACGATAGAGTTTTTCAAAAAGTACAAGAGGATTGGATTGAGCAAGGGATTCGTCCTCAAATTTTGCTGCATAGTTGTTGCGCACCATGTAGCACTTATTCACTTGAATATCTTACTCGTACAGCTGATGTAACGATTTATTTTGCAAATTCAAACATTCATCCCGCTAGTGAATATGAAAGACGAAAAATTGTTCAACAGCAGTTTATTGAAGAGTTCAATAAACGAACAGGTAATGAAGTTAAATTTATTGCCGCTGCGTATGAACCCAATCTTTTCATAAAAATGATACAAGAAAATCATCTTGCTGGTGAGCCTGAGGGTGGAAAAAGATGTACGGCTTGTTTTCAAATGAGATTGGATCTTGTGGCTGAGAAAGCTAAGGAACTAGGATTTGACTATTTTGGTAGCGCTCTGACGCTTTCTCCAAAGAAAAATAGTCAACTTATCAATGAGATTGGTCTTGATATTCAGAAAATATATAGTGTAAATTATCTTCCAAGTGATTTTAAGAAAAATAATGGCTATAAACGTTCTATTGAGCTTTGTAAAGAATATGATGTTTATCGTCAATGTTATTGTGGATGTGTATATGCTGCTAAAGCGCAAGGTGTGGACTTGAAGAGTCAGAATAGGGAAGCTATTGCTTTTATAAATAATCAAAAAAGGTTTGATAGTCATATTTAATGTAGATTTTATAAAAAGAGAGCATCTGGCTCTCTTTTTTTTTGACTAAAATAGATAAAATCTTTAAAAAGTCAGTAAAATTAAGCTTTTATCCATTATCGATATTTGCATATCATTAGGTAAATTAAATTTTATATGAGATAATTCTAATTATAAGTTAATAAAATGTATTCATTAGATGACGAAAATATTAGAGAAAGGAAGAATTAGTGTTTAATTTAAACATTAATTCAAGTAAAAATCTATGAGTAAAAAAAGATTCAAAAAGTTGATAAAGCTTTTTGCGATTCTGGCTCTTGTTCTCCCCTTATTTAGCGGATTTGGTGCAATCAGAACATCAGGAGAAACATCTGGTGCGATTAATCCGAATTATCAAGAACAAGATTCTGATATTGGAGGAAGTGGACGTCCTCTGGCAGCTAACACTTGGAAAGTTGCTGGTCATGAACGGGTTCTGAATCATACAGGAAATACTATAAGAGGAATAAATAATTTTATAACAGATGCACCTGAAGCTTCAGAAAGTGATTTTCCAGACATAGGCTCAACTAATACATTAGATAATACATGGATTCAATATGGCACAATGTCACAACCAGAATTTGATATTACTCAATTTGCTAAAGAAACTAAAACTCCTGGTCTATATGATGTCTTCACTCATGTAAAAGGTTATCGGCATGTTTTAACCAAACCGCTTGATGTTATTTTAGTATCAGATTTTTCGGCGTCTATGGATAGTCAATCGCGTATGAATTATTGGCGAGGTGCTGTCAACGAATTTTCGAATTTACTAACCAATTATGAGGGAGTAAGAGCAGATGATGTTCGAGTGGGACACGTTGCTTTCGGGTCAAAAGTATATAATACAGGAAACGATGCAAATACTGCGACCTACTTTAATTTGAAAAATTATGGTCAGGCTGCGGAAGATTTGAAAAGAATCGCTAATCCTCAGCAAACACCGATTTCGCTCTCCTCTAATTATACATTCACTCAAGCTGGACTTCGTGCAGCTCAAAATATGTTTGACGTGAATGATGGAAGTCGCGAAAGGATTGTTATCTTACTGACAGATGGAATTCCGACTTTTTCTAATTCAATAACAGGGTTTGATAATAAAAATTCTAATAATACTATAGATATTGGTGAAGTTACAGAAACGACTGGTGAGGGGAACTCACCAATACGTGATGGCGTTCCAGCGGCACAGACTCCATCTGGTGCTAATACTACTGTTGCAGGTAATGGTAATGGATATAACGGTTCTGCACGTATTATTGATTGGTCTCAAGGAGTTAATGGTGGTCTTCGTCCCAGAAATGCTGTAGGCTCTAGTTCAAGTAACCCTCAGTATGATAATGTTTTTCCAGCGACAATCTTTCAGGCAGATAAGATGCAGCAAGATGGAATACAACTTTATGGTATTGGGATGAACATTGCTGCAACGAATACTAGTGGAACAGAACGTGGTTTTAATATTGAAGAGGTAAAAAAGAATTTTGAACGTCTAGTTGACGGGGAAAATTATGATTACGAAAGCAGTGAATCAAAATTTACCAATTTTCCTGGAGGAGATTTTCATCTTATTTCTCAAAAATTGTCAGGTATACTTCAAGATCATTTGAATACTGTTAACAACGGACAAATTAATATTAAAATTGGCGAACAATTTAATCTTGAATCCAGCAGTGTTAAGGCCAACTTAGTGGGAACTGGAGGAAATATTGGTGCTATAGATAGCTCTGCTAATGATTCTATAGTATTATCTGATATTAGCTTAGGGGCTAATCAGGAAGTTCAAATTTATCATCAGGTACGAATTAAGACTGAAGATGCAAACTTTGTTCCAGAGCAATGGTATCATATCTCTGATCCTGTATCTACTCAATTTGTAAACAATACCGGCTCTGTGAATAGTAGGACTGAAGCGCTATTTGCAGTACCATCAGGTAATGCTCCTGGTGTGGATTTGGATTTTGCTAAACATTGGGTTGCTAATCTTGAAAGTATTCCTAAACAATTAGAACTAGTGCTTGGTCGTTCTACAGAAAATGGAATTTCTGACTGGGAGAAATCAGTTCTATTAAGTAGTGAGGGAGATTGGAAAGCTTCACTTTCTAAACTTCCGAAATTTAGTAATCTTGGACTAGATTTTAATTACAAAGTTAATAATGAAATATTTTCTGATGAAGATAAGAACCTGTCTAAGGTTTACCAGTGGGATGTAACTGGTACTACAGATATGACCGTTGTCAATACAGAACGTTTCCGCTTACAATTGATTAAAACTTCTAATCATACTAATAAGCCATTAGCAGGGGTAGAGTTTATCCTGAAAAATAGTGAAGGGAAAGAGGTTGCACGTGATAGGACGGGAGAATCTGGAGAGATTATTTTTGAAGATTTCCGTTTGAACTATGGAGAAGAATATAGCTTATCTGAAACAACACCAGCGGGTCATAAACCAACAGAACCGTGGACAATAAAAGCAGAGATTAAGGAAGGAAAACCTGTAGTATTTGTTGAGCGTGAAAAGGTAGAGTTGGATGCTGAGAATAATCGATTTGTTCTTACACTTAATATCACAAATGAGATTAATGTTGAAGCATTTAAAAATTCTGTAAAAGTTGATAAACGGGATGCAGTAACTGGGCAATCAATCTCAGGAGCACACTTTAACCTATATCATCTAAATGCGCTTAGTGATGATTTAGCGGATTTGACAGCTTTGGAGAGTTTTGATAACTTGTTACCTGGATTGTATGCTTTGCAAGAAGTTGCAGCACCAAATGGATATTTCCGTAATGATGAGATTCAATATTTCAGAATTGATTTTGAGGGTGGATTTACCGCAATAAATGCTGAAGGTGAAGAAATACCATTTTTAGAAGAAGCAGAAATTGGACAAAATGGTTTTATCTTTGAAAAAGATGAAGAAAATAATCCTAGGCTTACTCTCATCTTCCATAATAGAGCTGCTCCTCCACTCTATCTTGACGTAACAAAAAGGGATGCTGATTTTACTTCTCCATTGGCAGGGGTAACTTTTGAACTGACAAAAGTTGGAAGAATTAAGGGAGAGGATGGAAATGCAGGTGAAGCTACTTCTCCTTTGAGACTTTTCAGACTTTTTGATAGTGTAGCTTTGGATAGTACTGTTTTATTAAAATCAAATGATTCTGGACGTTTATCTCCTCTGGATGATGATGGAAATCTGATAGAAAATGCAGACCCTATTGAATTAGATTATGATACAGAGTATCAATTATTTAAAAAAGATGCTGTTGGTCTATTCCCAAATTTTGGAGAATTGAGCCAATGGACAATTAAAACACCGACTGCTGCAAAAGTACAGGAACACGCTAATGTAAATAGTGCTATAACTATCTCAGGAGATGACCTAATTGAAACACCAGATGAAGCTATTTCTGGTTCTGTTGTTCATCCACCTTCTCCTGTAGGTTATGTTTCACTTATCACAACACAAAATGCAGATTTCAAACCGATAGTAAATCTAGAATCTAGCACAAGAGCTGCTCTAAAGATGGCGCGCGATAATGAAGTATCAGCCTATGTTATTTCGTTTGAAGTTCATTCAAATATTACTCATCCATTTACGATTGAGAAAGTTGATGCAAGAAATAATACTCCTATGGATACACAATTTATCTTACGATGGGTACAGAGATTTGTTCCTACGACAGATTTTGATTCACTGAAGACTTTGAATCTTGAAGATTTAGAACTTTCTGGAGGAGAAGACGAAGATAGTGATGCGGTGGTAGATGTATCAACAGGTGCTACACTTTCAACGGTTAATGGTTCTAAAACGCTCAATCATATGTCTCGTGGAAATCTTTATATTATTAGTGAAGATACTCCACCTGCTGGCTACCAGCCAACTAATACAGTGATTGTTGCTTATATGGATGAAGCACAAGGTTATAGTGATGTAGCAGATATTCATATCCGTTTGGCTCGTCGCTCGGCTAATAATCCTAATCTTTTAGAATTTGGCGCATTGGAAGAATTTCCTGAATATCGTGGAACTCTTGATGATAAGATAGGATTGGTTTTTGCCAACTTTGAACTTGGAGAGCCCAACAATGGTAATGGAGATAATGGTGGTAATAATGAAGATGTTAAGGATGAAGGAAGTTCAAAATTACCTAGTTTGGGAGTAGTTAGTGCTGGTATTGCTGGTATAGGTACCTTGGTATTAATTGCTGCTTATCTGATGAAGAGATATCTGAAGAAGTAATTTAGTATTTTGACTTCATAAATTTTAAAAAGTTTGCATAATAATTATTATGCAGGCTTTTCTTTTATAGGTGATGTTATGAGGGGTGTATTATAAAAAATAGATTTATAGGTTAACTCTTTGAAAATAAATGCTATAATATGAGCAACTAAATATCAGGGGCAAATGATGAAAAAAGGAAAATTGCGAATTTATTTCGGTTATGCGGCTGGTGTTGGGAAAACTTACGCTATGCTTGAAGGGGCGCATGAAGCCCAAAAAGATGGAATTGATGTGGTGGCAGGTTATATTGAACCTCATGCGCGACCTGAAACCATGCGATTACTGGATGGGTTGGAGAAGCTGCCAACTAAGCGTTTGATTTACAAGGGAATTAAACTTCAAGAATTTGATATTGACGCTGCGATTGTAAGGAAACCTCAAATTATACTAGTTGATGAGTTGGCACATACTAATAGTTACGGGTCACGGAATAAGAAAAGATTTCAGGATATTGAGGAATTGCTTCGGGCAGGAATTGATGTCTATACAACGGTGAATGTTCAGCATATTGAGAGCTTGAATGATGTTATTGAGAAGATAACAGGGATTCGTGTGAATGAGAGAATTCCTGATGATGTTTTTGATGAGGCTGATCAAATAGAATTGGTTGATATTGAACCGTTGGATTTGCTTGAACGTCTTGACAAGGGGAAGATTTATCAAAAAGCTCAAGCCTATCGCGCAATGCAAAATTTCTTTACAGAGGAGAAGTTGATTGCTCTTCGTGAGATCGCATTGCGCAAAACCGCTGACCAAGTGAACCATAGTGCGGTTCGCATGGATAAAAATAGAAATAGCGCTTATACGAAAGAGCATGTTTTGGTCTGTGTTTCTCCTTCACCATCAGCATTGCACGTGATCCGAGCAGCAGCACGTTTGGCGATGGCTTTTAAAGCGGAATTTACGGCACTTTATGTGGGAAATGTGGAAGCTGAATCTTCAAGTGATGAAGATAAAATGAGATTACGTCAGAGCTTACAGTTAGCTGAACAGCTAGGAGCAAAGGTTTCGGTTGTTTATGGGGATGACCTCCCTCAACAAATTGCAGAGTATGCCAAGGTGAGTCATGTGTCAAAACTGGTGATAGGTAAAAGTGCAGAACAACCATTTTGGCGAAGGGTGAATATTGTTGATTTTTTAAGTCAGGCGGCTCCTAATCTAGATATTTATGTTATTCCAAATGGGAGAGCACTGGAGGAAACATCACATCGAAAGTTTTATCAACTGACAAAACTACATTTTTCTGTCAGTGATTTATTTAAAACTTTGCTGATGCTTGTCGTTGTAACGGTAATTGGTCTGGCTTTTCGATATTGGAATTTCAGTGTTGCAAATATTATTACAATCTATATTTTGGGGGTTCAGATTAATGCGGTGCTGACAAAGGGTCGAATTTTTAGTGTTATTTCGTCAGTGCTTTCTGTGCTTTGTTTTAACTATTTTTTTACTGCTCCTTATTTTACTTTCGTGGCATTTAGTCCGAATTATCCAGTAACTTTCTTTATTATGCTTGCTGCAGGGTTAATTACGGCAACATTGATTAAGAGAATTCAGGAGCAAGTGAGAGCCTCTGCTGAGAAGTCTTATCGTACGGAAATTTTGCTTCAAACAAATAAGGAATTGGCACAATCTGATTCGGTAGTAGATATTTTAGAGGCTACAGCTTACCAAGTCGAAAAATTGTTGGAGCGTGATATTGTTGTCTATCCTGTTGAAGAAGGTGTACTTAGCGAACCACATTATTTTGCTACGGAACGGTCTAATCGTACGTTAGCTACTTATGAATCATATAAGGAAAACGGCGTAGCTGAGTGGGTGATGCATAATAACAAGCGAGCGGGAGCGACAACGAGTACTTTATCAGCTTCAAAATATTTGTATCTTTCTATTCGAGGTAAAAATCAGGTTTTTGCTGTGATTGGGATATTAATGACTGAAAAATCTGAACTTGAAGTTTTTGAAAAATCAGTTGTTTTTGCGATTTTAGGTGAGGCTGCGTTAGCTTTGGAGAAAGAAATTTTACGTGAGGAGCAGCAGAAAACAGAACTCAAGATGCAGCAAGAGCAGCTTCGGGCTAATCTACTTCGTGCAATTTCTCATGATTTGCGAACACCACTGACAAGTATTTCGGGTCATGCAAAATTACTGATGGAATCTGGTCAAAGTCTGGACGAGCTTCAAAAAAATGAACTTTCAGCGTATATTTATGATGATGCGATGTGGCTGATTAACTTAGTCGAAAATCTGCTCTCTATCACAAAATTGGATGGTGATGTGGAGTTGCAGCTAACAACAAATATCATTGACGAAGTGATTGAAGAGGCTTTGAAACATGTGGACAGGCATTTGAGTCAACATCGATTTAGTTTGGAATTATCAGCTGAGGTATTGACCGCAAAAATGGATGCTCCTTTGATGATTCAGGTGTTGATTAATATTATTAATAATGCTGTAAAATACACGCCTGTTGGCTCAACGATTGTACTAAGTACACAGCGTTTGGACGGGAAAATAGTGGTAGAAGTTGCTGATGATGGGGTTGGGATTAGAGATGAAGCAAAGTTGAAAATTTTTGATTTATTTTATACGACAGGAAATCGTCAGGTGGATTCAAAACGTGGTTTAGGTCTTGGACTGTCCTTGTGTAAGAGTATTATCGTGGCGCACGGTGGTGAGATTTATGCACGAGATAATTATCCAAAAGGCGCAATTATTGGTTTTACATTACCTTTAGTGGAGGTTGTTTTAACGGATGGAGAATGAAGTGATTAAAATTTTGATTTGTGAGGATGATCCGTCAGTCAATAAATTATTGTCGTTAACGATGGAAGTTGAAGAATATGATTATACTGCGGTTCAGACGGGCAAAGCTGCTTTACGTGAGTTGGTAACGCATCGCCCAGATGTATTGATTTTGGATTTGGGACTGCCTGATATGGATGGTCGTGAAATCATTGAAAAGGTGCGCGGTTTCTCACAACTACCGATTATTGTAGTGAGTGCGCGCGGTGAAGAAACGGATAAAATCGGTGCGTTAGACGCGGGTGCGGATGACTATTTGACGAAGCCTTTTAGCACTGATGAGTTGTTAGCGCGTCTACGTGTGAGCTTACGGCGAGCAAAATTTGCTGACAAAAATCTGTCAGCACTGACAGAAAAAACAGAATTTATTAATGGCTGGCTGCGAATAGATTTTTTGTCCAAATGCGTATTTGTCAGTGATGAAGAGATTCATCTGACTCCAATTGAATACAAGTTGCTTTGTCTTTTGTCTGAAAATCTTGATCGTGTTTTGACTTATCATTTCATTGTCAAGGAAATTTGGGGTTATTATGAGGAGAATTTTTCGGCTTTGCGTGTCTTTGCCAATACATTACGCAAGAAAATTGAGCTTAATCCGACTCACCCTAAAATCATCCAAACACATATTGGGGTAGGTTATCGAATGGTTAAAATTGATGAAAAATGAAGTCAAGACAAAATATGAAGCCTGCCATTTCGATTAGCATCAAGGTGGACGGAGATGGTGCTACTTTATCCGCAGAGAACGGGAATTAGCATACACTTGCTTCGATAAAATAAAAACTTACTGACGGACTTTTTGTCAGTAAGTTTTTTTAGTCTGTCAGTGCTGACAGGCTTTTTTTATCAAAACAAGTGCGTGCTCCGCTGTCCATCCTCGCTACGTGCTTCGCACGCCGTTCTGCGAATGGTCTACGCAACTTCGTTGCTCCGCTGTCCGTTTGCTTAACTGCTAAAGCTTGCATTTTCGCTTCGCTCCGCTATCCATTCGTTCTATCTCCGCTTCGCTCCGCTGTCGATTTCACTAACCGACTAAAAGTCGGAAGTTCAAATCGCAATCCAGCAAAGCTGGCAAGACGAAATGGTAAGAGCAAAAGGCAATGCGACTGATAAAAGGGCAACTCCCACTGAATAAGGCTTGACTTCATCTCAAAAATAAAATCTTTATATCATCTTTATATGACTTGGCTAATCTTTATACCAGCTTAATTTTTAAAATGTTAGAATGATTTCGATATCAAAGAGGAGGACAATGTTTTGATGGATTTATTGATGCTTGTAATATTTGTAGTGCTTTTTGCACTGATTTTTGGATTGATTGCTTGGTGTAATCATCAAATGAAGAGAAATTAGAAAGAGGTGTTGAAGTGTTCATTGTTTTAGGGATTATTATTATTTTGTTGGCTTTTTATCTCTTTTACGCGCTGATTCATCCAGAGCGATTTTAGGAGGAAAATGAGATGTTACAAAGTGTTTTTGTTTTAGTAATTGGGGTTTGCTTAATGCTCCCGACAGGAAAATATCTTTATCATATTGCAACGGGACAACACACCTTCGCTGATTCAGTGATGAACCGTGTGGATTCTTTGATTTACAAGTGCATCAGGGTAAAAAAACAAAGGATGACTTGGAAAAAATATGCAATTGCATTAGTCTTGACCAATGCGGTAATGGTTTTTTGGGGCTACTTGATTTTACGGGTGCAGACTTTGCCTATTTTTAATCCAAATGGAATTTCAGCGATGGAGCAAAGTTTGAGCTTTAATACTGTAATTTCTTTTATCACCAATACTAACTTGCAAGACTACGCTGGAGAGACAGCTTTGTCTTATCTAAGCCAGATGGTTGTGATTACTTTTATGATGTTTACATCAGCTGCATCAGGTTTTGCGGCTGCAATGGCATTTATTCGTGGTTTATCGGGTAAGTTTCAAGATATGGGAAATTTCTATGTTGATTTTGTTCGGATTATCACTCGTGTACTTTTACCTCTTTCCATCATTGGTGCATTGATTCTTGTCTCACAAGGAGTTCCTCAAACGCTCATGCACACTTTGACAGTGACAACTTTGGAAGGAAAGTTTCAAGATATTGCATTGGGACCTGTTGCAGCGCTTGAAATGATCAAGCATTTGGGTACAAATGGTGGTGGATTCTTTGGGGCAAATTCAGCCATGCCTTTTGAAAATCCAAATGTGCTTACTAATCTTGTTGAAATGCTGTCAATGATGCTTTTACCTGGCTCAATCGTTGTTGCTTTCGGACATATGGTGGCGGATAATCATTCTGTGCTGACAGAACGTTCTGAAAAGCTGTCAGTAAATGACAAAGCTCAAAAAATTAAAAAAGTTTGGCTCGGAAGACAAGCACGTCCAATTTTTATTGTCATGAGTGTATTGTTTATCGCTGGTCTTATCGTTATTCTCTGGGTAGAGTCTAAAGGAAATCCTATTTTACAGCATATTGGTCTTAGTCAGTCTATGGGCAATATGGAAGGAAAAGAAACACGATTTGGTGTGACAATGTCTGGGCTTTTTACTGAAATTACAACAGCATTTACCACAGGGTCAGTCAATAATATGCATGATACACTGATGCCATTGAGTGGTGGTGTTGCTCTAGTAAATATGATGCTCAATGTCATTTTCGGAGGCAAAGGTGTTGGATTGATGAACATGATTTTATACGTTATCTTGGCTGTCTTTATCTGCGGGTTGATGATTGGGCGCACACCTGTATATCTTGGGAAAAAAATTGAAGGAACAGAGATGAAACTGACTGCAATGGGAATCATCGTGCATCCATTTCTCATTTTAAGTTTTTCGGCACTGGCTGTTTCACTTGCTGCAGGTGTTGCGGGAGTGAGCAATCCAGGCTTTCATGGTTTGTCACAAATTATCTATCAATATACATCATCATCAGCTAATAATGGTTCAGGTTTTGAAGGTCTAAAGGATAATACCGCCTTTTGGAATATCACAACAGGGTTTGCTATGTTCTTTGGACGGTATGTGACCATGATTATTCAACTTGCAATTGCTGGTTCATTGATGATGAAAAAACCAGTCAATGAATCACAAGGAACATTAAAAACAGATACAGGCACTTTTACCATCGTGCTGTTTGTCATTGTCATTGTCATTTCAGCTTTAACTTTTTTACCAACTTTGGTTCTAGGACCGATTGCTGAATCTTTAACTTTGTGAGGTGTTATGATGGTTTCAAAAAATAAAAAATTATTAAATCAGGAAATATTGACAAGCTCTGTCAAAGGAGCATTTGTCAAACTTAATCCGATGTATATGATAAAAAATCCAGTGATGTTTGTGGTTGAAATTGGTTTTGTGATTACGTTGATTTTATCTATTTTCCCTGATTTGTTTGGCACAGTGAGCCGTTCAACACAGATTTACAATAGTATTGTGGCTCTGATTTTGCTACTGACAATTCTTTTTGCTAATTTTGCTGAATCTGTTGCCGAAGGGCGAGGTAAAGCACAGGCTGAGAGTCTGAAAAAAACGCAACAAAATATGAAAGCACGACTTATTGGTACTGACAGAAATTCTGTCAGTACTGACGAGAAAATAATTGATGCTACTGAACTGAAAAAAGGCAATATTATTCTTGTCAAAGCAGGCGAGCTTATTGCAAATGATGGAGAAGTCATTGAAGGAATAGCCTCTGTTGATGAATCAGCAATTACGGGTGAGTCAGCGCCTGTCGTCAAAGAATCAGGGGGTGATTTTGCTTCTGTCACAGGAGGAACAACGGTTTCAAGTGATTGGCTCAAAATCGAGATAACATCAAATGCAGGCGAGTCCTTTATTGATAAGATGATTGCTTTGGTTGAAGGAGCATCGCGCAAAAAAACACCCAATGAAATTGCTTTGAATACGCTCCTTGTCAGTTTAACGATTATTTTCTTGATTGTCATTGTGACACTTTATCCTATCGCAAATTTTGTCCATGTGAAGCTTGCTGTACCTACTTTAATTGCATTGACCGTTTGTTTGATTCCAACAACAATTGGTGGATTATTGTCCGCTATCGGAATTGCTGGTATGGATCGTGTGACACGTTTTAATGTGATTGCCATGTCAGGAAAAGCTGTCGAAGCGAGTGGAGATGTTGACACTATGATTTTGGATAAAACAGGGACGATTACTTTTGGTAATCGAATGGCAGCTAAATTTATACCCGTTGCTGGAGTAACGCTGTCAGCACTGACAGAAAGTGCGGTACTGACATCATTACAAGATGAAACGCCAGAAGGAAAATCTATTGTCAAACTGGCTGAGGAGCAAGAAGATAAAGAATTTATGACACCTGCTGATATGACTTTTGTAGCATTTACAGCTCAAACTCGAATGAGTGGGGTGGATTTTCCGACAGGACGGACGATTAGAAAAGGTGCTACAGATGCGATTATTGCTCAGGTCACAAAACGTGGGGGTAGAATTCCCACAGACTTGAAAATAATCACTGACGAAATTTCATCAGCAGGTGGCACACCATTGGCCGTTGCTGAAAATGATAAAATTCTTGGTGTCATTTATCTAAAAGATACAATTAAGCCAGGTCTAGTTGAGCGATTCGCGCGTTTACGTAAGATGGGCATAAAAACGATTATGTGCACAGGCGATAACCCATTGACTGCTGCAACCATTGCTCAAGAAGCAGGTGTAGATAGTTTCATCGCCGAATGTAAACCTGAAGATAAAATTGAAGCTATCAAAGCAGAGCAAAATAAAGGAAAAGTTGTTGCGATGACAGGTGATGGCACAAATGATGCACCAGCATTGGCTCAAGCCGATGTAGGAATTGCTATGAATTCAGGAACTAGTGCTGCCAAAGAAGCAGCAAATATGGTTGACCTTGATAGTGATCCTACCAAAATTCTTGACATTGTTGAAATCGGAAAACAATTACTGATTACACGCGGAGCATTGACCACGTTCTCCATTGCTAACGATATTGCCAAATATTTCGCCATCATTCCAGCGATGTTTATGATAGCAATTCCAGCAATGCGCGTGCTCAATGTCATGGGGCTTGCGACTCCGTCAAGTGCAATTTTATCGGCTCTGATTTTTAACGCCATCATTATTCCTATTTTGATTCCGCTTGCGATGAAGGGGGTCAAGTATAAGCCTCAACGCTCAGAAAAAATGCTGACACATAATATGTTGATTTATGGTCTAGGAGGAGTAATTGCACCGTTTATTGGCATTAAAATCATTGATTTTATCATTGCACCACTTTTGCATATGATAGGACTTTAGAAGCATAGGCTGTCAGCATGCTGACAAAAAGGAGAAATTATGAAAAAAACACTTACAGAAATAAAAACACCATTCCTAATTACGCTTGTGTTCATTGTTATTTGTGGTCTATTCTATCCATTACTTATGACAGGATTAGGCCAAACACTCTTTCCCCACCAAGCTAATGGCAGTCAAGTTATTGCTGACGGAAAAGTTATAGGTTCGTCATTAATCGGTCAAGAATTTACGACGCCACAATACATGAAAGGACGCCCTTCTGCTGTAAATTACAATACCTATACCACCAAAGAGAAAGAAGAGGGAATCTACACAGGAGTGTCATCTGGCTCTCAAAATCTTGCACCAAGCAATCCAGCACTTCAACATCGTGTTGAAAAAGCTCAAGCTGCGTTTCTCAAAGCAAATCCCACAATAACAAAATCACAAATTCCAACAGACTTACTGACCGCCTCTGGTTCAGGTTTAGATCCAGATATTAGTCCAGAAAGTGCACTTGTTCAAGTACCAGAACTATCAAAAACAACAGGATTAAGTGAAAGTAAATTAAAAGAGATTGTCAGAAAAAATACTCAAAATAAGCTACTCGGATTTCTTGGCGAAAAAACAGTAAATGTTCTATCTGTCAACATTGATATAGCAAAGTTCTTATCCCAAAATAAATAAAATATAAAAAAATCACTAAATACTCTTAGTGATTTTATCTCGTCTTCTCCCAAGAGAAAAACAGAAATTCAACCTATTGCATATAAGCTTTGCTTAGTTTATTTATTAATAAATCGTGCCTGTATTTTTCTAAATAACAATACCCCTAAACTAATAACTATCAAAGCACCACCAAAGACCAAAAGAAATTCAGAAGGAGAATCTCCAGTAGTAGGTAATTTTTTATTTTCAACTTTTTTATCTATGCTTTTGTTTTCATGAGTCCCCTTTTTTGAGGTAGATGTAGGGGTAGCTGGCTTGGGAGCAGATGGCAAAACAGTATCTTTTTTATAGATATAAATTATGTTTTGAGTTTGATGAGTGAATTGTCCATTAGCATTTCCGTGAATTTCTTTAAAAGTGTATCCGTTGATACGTTTTTGCTCTGAAGAGTAGCTTTCACCAACATCACCAGATAGGACTATGGATTTTGAGAGCGTCTTTCCAGCTTCATCCACATAGTTAATGATGACATTTCCCTTGTCTGGCAATTTGTCACTAACTTTTATCGTAGCTATAGCACTATATATTCCATGATTTTCCGAATCCGAGAAGAAATTAGGAACACCTCTTGTATAGGTCACCTTATATATTCCAGCTTTACTGGTATCTACATCACCACTAACAATAATATTTGAAAAATCTACAGGATTTCCCCAATAATCTGTTGCAGAATCAAAATTATCTTGAGCATCCCAATGCTCCCCAACGGTTAAGTTTGAATCATGAACAATAATACTAGAAAAATCTTGATTCATACGATAAACATAAATTACTGTCTGTGCTTGATCAGTAAAAGTTCCATTTGCATTTCCTTGCACCTCTTTAAAAGTATAACCAGAAATACTCTTTTGTTCAGCTGTATAAGCATCTCCAATATTTCCGTTTAAAGTTTCAGGAGTTGCAATTTCCTTGCCATTCTCATCTTGGTACAAAACAGTAACAGCCTTACCAGGTAAAGCAGGATTTAAAAATTGAAATTGTCCCATAATCATTGATGAATTTAACTCATAAAACCAGTCTTGAATACTCCAATCATAAAAAATAGAATATTGTCCCGTAACAGGGAACATCGGTTGATTTAACATATTATTGTTTATAATATCATCTTTTTTAGGAATCAATGGAGCAGTAATACTAACAAATGGATTGCTACCATCAGACTCAGGACTGGTGAGTGTTCCATTTAGAGTCACTTTAACACCCTTCAATTCACTTAATGGAGGCTTTGTATCTGTATAGTTAATGCCATCAGTCGTATAAATCATCTTTACTAAAGGTAAAAAATTGCTACTTCCAGACAAGGTAGGATAATCTGCAAATGTAAACCATTCATTTCCAGATGCATCAGCATTAGTGAAGCTACTCCATAGTCTATTAGTCAGTGTTCCATTACTTGTCGCAATAAGTTTCTCCTGAATATAAATGGTAGAAGTTGTTTTGAGATTAATATCTGAAACTTGATTCCAAGAGATATTTCGATAATTATCACCATCAAAAGAGTAAAAAAGTGCAGCACCGAAATTTGGTGTACCCGCCTGTACTTTTGGACTCCTCCAACCTATGCATGCTGCTAATAGAAGCAATACAGCTAAAGACAAAATGTGTTTTCTTTTCAATTTTATAAAACTCCTTTATTTAACTTGTTGGTCTTTTTTGTGACTAACATTAATACATGATTAAATTTTATCATTTGAAGTAAATTAAAAAATATCTTTTTGTTAAAATTGGTTTTATTTAATTAACTTTTATTATGTATTTTATTGATTGCATTATTTTGTTTTTTTATTGCAATGTTTTTTTAAAACATAAGCCCACAAAAAGAAATATAAATGATTTGTACTATTTCAAATAAAAATGTCAAGATTCTATAAAAAGTTTATAAAATAAAAATAGCAGAAGTCGTTACAACATCACTTTAAGGACGGGTATTATACGCTTTTATAGTAAAAACAGCTTAAGTTCTGTCAGAATTAACATATAAAAAACTTGCAAAAATGATAAGAAATATGTAAAATTAACGTAATCATAAGATAACGTATTGTTAAAAATGGAGAATATGAATCACCTATAGAAGAGTGAGTAGTTAATATATGAGCGACGAAGTGATAAAAGTCTATTATTCAGTAGGAAGAAAAAGCGCCACTGTCAGAAAATTAGAAAAGTGGTTTCAGATGCATCAAATGGAATATCAGCTATTAACCTTTGGCTCTCTGACCCAAAAAGAATTGCTTAATATTTTATATCTAACAGATCAAGGATTTTCAGATATTATAAGAACAAAAATAAAAAATCCAAGCCTTAATAAACTTTTGAATCAAGCAATTGACAAATATACTGTGCCAGAAATGCTTGACTTTTTGTTGGAACATCATTATTTATTAAAAAGTCCAATTGCAATCAAAGACCACAAACTCCAAATAGGATATAACGAGGAAGAATTGCGACAATTCATTCATCGAGAACGGAGAATAGTGGAACAACGCTATCATTTCAGTCAGTAAATAAATGACCTAGCTTTTGTTGAGTTAGGTCACTAATTGTGGAGAAAATAAAATATGGAAACAACTAAAACATCCAAGCAACGATACAAAGTACAAATTGCTCCTTATCAGTCATGGATAAATAGCATTATCATTCCTTCAACATTAATCGCACTCTATCTCTTTACTCTGATAGGAATTAAAATAAATGTTGTGGGGACGCTTATATTTATTTTTGCGATAATCACACATCTTAATTATAAGCGAGCAGAAGTACCAAAAATCTGTTACACTGCACCCATTCTATATTATGTCTATAATGTTGTATCTATTCCGCTCATGATTTTACTTTTTATATCTCCAAATGAAATTATTTTATCTACGCTTTTATCTTTGATAACTATCATTTTATTGATTTTGGTTATCGTTTTCTATTATATTTCGGCAAGTGTGATTAAAAAGCAGTACCCAAATCTAAAAGATGACTTTAGAAAAGCCAATATTGAGTACAAATCAAGTAAAAAATCATTATAAAAATAAAAATCAATAAAAAACTCTCGTATCCGCGGGAGTTTTTTTATTGATGAAATGAAAGTTATTTAATGTACGAAAAATAATAAAAAAATCTAATTAATTAGATTTTTATCTTAAATATTTATACGAAAAGCCATAATTTTTCTGAAAGAAAATATAAAAACATAAGATAAGAACAGTAATGCTTATTACTACCTTACAAATACATTATATAATAATTTATAAATATGTCAACAGTTTTGCAAAAGATATATAAGAAATCAATAATTAAAATTGTGAAAAAATTAGAATTCAAAGATTCGGAATTTATGACGATTATTTATTTTCAAATGGTTTTTAAGACTAACTCTATTATACTATAGAGTTTTTGCTTTCAGAAAAATTATGGTTTTCTTGAAAGAGCGATTAAAAAAGAAGAAGAAAGACAAATGTCTACTACACAAGGAATAGAAAGGAGAAATAGGCAGAGAAATAAAAAATATACAAAATGAGTGAAAAAAATATTTCACAAAAACAATTCATTGCTAAAATCAAATTTTGATTAAATTTTGATTAATTATTTATTGGAGAAAATTAAATGAAAAAAACACTTAAGCAAGCAATTTTTTCAAGAATGATGGCTAGTTCCACAATTCTTATTCTTGCGAGCGGAGCTGCAGTACCAGCATTTCAGGCATATGCTACGACGGATAGTGCTTCAAATCTTTCCACTAATCCTGTCGCAGATTCTACAAGCGACCGTTCATTGACTATTACCAAATATCAAATTACGGAAGCTAACCAATCTGGCACTAATGGAGATGGGACTGGCGGTACAGTAAATCTTCCATTACTTCAAGGAGTTGAGTTTAAAATTCAACGTGTTTTGCCAGTAAAAGACGGTGCACAATTAGTTAATCCTGCGCTTCAACATGAAGGAACAGACTACACGATTGATTCTAGCTTTACAGCACAGACAGGGACAACAGGTTCAGACGGTAAAGTCAAATTTGATTTAGGAACAGGCACTGACAATGATGGAGTCTATCTTGTGACAGAGGTTGATGATTCAGGAGCTATTGATTCTACAACAGGAAAACCTGTTACAGTTGTGAGTCCAGCTGCACCTTTCTTTGCTTATATTCCACAAACAAATCGTGGAACACAGTCAGGGCTTATTTATGATGTACAAGCTCAACCCAAAAACCAAATTATTGACGATATTCATCCCGTCAAAAATGTTGGAACAGAGGATGGCAAAACAGATTCATTAGTAGCAGGAAATAACTTTAATTGGTATCTCAAAACAGATATTCCTGCAGGTCTTTATTCGACAGCAACGAAAGATACTTCTTTGCAAGTACGAGATAAAGCTGGGAATGCTGTTTACTACGCGGATGGTACTCCTGTAACGGTTGCAATCAAAGCTGGAGATCCACTTTACTATTCAGCATCGGATGCTTTTGCAGCGGCAGGTGGTGTGCCTATTTACTCAAATGGTTCAAGCACGGCTCTTACAGCAGCTGATTTAGCTCCTTCAAGCCTATATACAATTACTGACCAAATGTCCAATCAACTCACGGTCAACTCACAAAAAATGCAATATCAGGATGTCTCTGGAGCATGGGTGGATTTAGATTCTAGCGACTATACTTATACCGCCACAGGTAAAACAACCCTTACATTCGAATTAACAGAATCAGGACTTGCCAAAGTAGCACTTTCAAAAACAGCAGGTGGTACACCTCAAATTCGTGCGGTTGTTAACACTAAGGTTGATGCAAATTGGGATGGGGTTATTGAAAATAACTTCACAGCAACTTATCAAACTCCTACAGAAGCAGCAACTCCAACAACACCACCAGTTAATCCCCCAGTAACACCACCGGTTACACCACCAGTAACACCTCCAGTTCCACCTATTGACGTTACTCCACCACCAGGAGAAACACCTAAATATTTTGATGGCGGTTTTGATATTGTAAAAGAAGATGCTTCCACTAAAACTGAACTTGCTGGCGCTGAATTTATGATTGCCACGAGTGAAGATAATGCAAATGCAGGAAAATATCTTGCATCTGATGGTAATTCTTATACAACAGCAGATACATTACCAAGTGGTGTAAGTTTCTTGACCTCTACATCTGATAGTAACGGACATGCAGCTTTTGATGGACTACCTTTGGCATTTAATGACGGTAATGGCAATGGTATTCTTGACTGGACAGACAGCAATAGCAATGGAATCATTGACCCAGGAGAACTTTCAGACGGAGACACCGTTCAATCTGATTACTGGGTTGTTGAAACAAAAGCTCCAGCAGGATATGAACTTTTAAAAACTCCACAAAAAGTAACAGTTAATGACACAACAGCGAATGATTCAACAATAGAATTAACAGTAGCAGACCAAAAATCAACAGATTTGCCATTTACAGGTGGAGCAGGACAAGTATTACTCGTAACCCTTGCACTTGGTTCAATTGGTATTGGTACAGCAATCATTGTAGCGCGTAAAAAACGTCAATCAAAGGAAGTATAATTTTTAGAGAAAGGAGACAGCAGAAGTGAAGAAAAAAGTAGGTACTTTTGTAGGAATGTTGATACTTCTTTTTACAGCACTGTTTCCAGCCGCTAATGTATTTGCTGTAGGAACATTGAACGTAGATGTTAATGTCTCGAATATGATGAGTTCCACATTATCTGGACAAGATGCCTTGTATCGTATGGATTTCAAAGTAACAGGGATTAATACGACGTATAATAATGCTAAATTAACAGTCAGTATTCCAACAGGTTTTAGTTTAGATACTGCCAATATGCCTTTAAATAGTATTGCGATTAATGGAATAACACCTGTTTATGATACTACAGCTAATACTTTAACCTATAATTTAGGGACAGTTAGTTCTGGATTAGATTATTCTCTAGTCCTGAAAGTAGCAACGACTAATGGCTCTACTCCGAATGGAACGACACTAACATTAGCTGCTAAGTTTACTGCAGATAATTTTGATGGAAATGCAGCCGACAATGCACCGGTGACAGTCAATGCATCTAATACAATTAGTACATCTAAAACAGCGGCTTCAATTACAGATTCAAGTGGCAAAACTATCTCACGTCCTCCTGCAACGAATGATATCATCAATTGGCAAATTAAAGTTGCAGATATTAATAAAACAACGGGTTTATTGTATCTTAAAGAAGGATCTAATATTGTAGTGGTAGATACTCTTCCAGATGGATTGTCTTATGTTAGTGATGATTCTGGTGGTGTGTATAATGCTTCAAATAATACAGTTACTTGGACTTTTGGAGCACCAACTATTGCTCAACAACAAGCAGCAACAGGAGATTTATATAATAAGACAATCAATGTAAAAACGACGATAACCAGCACAACTAATTTTTCAAAATTGACTAATAGTGTGAAAGCAACTGCGACAGACTTGAATGGAAGCCCTGTGACAAATACTTCATCAGCATCGGTTAGTATGGGTTTAAGTGATCCTTCTGCTCCAGAATTACCTTCAGGAAATATTTGGGTATTGCAACATGGTGCAAATGCGGCGGCTGGTTTTTATCAATCACAGTGGACTCAAGGCTCAAATCCAGATCCAACGCTTTATAATGACCAAACTTGGGCGACAGCCTTTAATATTCGAGATAATGCGGCTAATAGTCGAACCAAAGATATGACTTCATATGTGGCTTACTATTCAATCGACCCACATTTGAATTTAAGTTCTTTGTATGTTCCAAGTTATGTCTTAGCTTATGATGCGGCTAACAACCCGAGCACGGCTATGGTTGGTGCGCAACATCCTAATATGGATATTTATATTACAGTAAATGGGACAGAATATAAAGCAGTCACTAATGCGACAGACCTAACAACTTATCAGATGAGTGCAATCTTTACTCAATTGGGATTACCTCAAGATAGTCATGTTTCTAATGTGAGATATAATTACACCTATGCTCCCGCAGGAATGTATGCGAGTAATATGGCGTTAAATTTCACGATACAAAGTGGTTATGTGGGGAAAGTCACGAATACTGTGGTTTATAAAATATCTGGTTATAATGCAGCAGGTCAACCAGTAACCATTGATACTACATCTAATTCTACAGACCCTAGTAACGTCGTTGGAGCAAGAACAGCAGAAATAGTTGCTCGTCCAGTACCGAGTCCTCCAGTTGCAACTTCCAAGATTAGTTTTGACACAAATAATAATGGAGTTGTAAATTTGGGAGCTAATCGTGTGACAGGTAACTTTGGAAATATCAACACATCAACCTCAAATATGAACGGTCCATTTACAGCAGTGGTTATCTTACCTAAGGGTGTAACAGTTAATACAGTAAATCCCAGCTATCAGCTAAAGAGTGCGATTGGTAACTCATGGGATAGCGCAACGACAGATGGAAATAATGCTAATGGTACTGTTAAGATACTTTCTACAAATTATAATGGTACAGGGCAGGAACAAGTTTTAATTAGTTGGACAAGTGATAGTATTTTACAACCAGGCCAAGCTCTATGGTACGGTTTTAATGTAAACATCGACAGTACAGCTTCCTCCCCTATCCAACTCTATACTTTTGGGGCATCAAGTGATACAAACCTCACAGTTCCTACTGCTCCAAGTAAAATAACGGATTCGTTCTTGTTGACAGATAACGGTTCAGATGATATTGCAAAAACAGCAGATATCAATAACAATGGTAGCAGTACAGATAAGTTGGTTAAATCAGGCAATCAATATACGGTATTGAGTAACTATGGTTTAAATGTTCAAAAGCAAGTACAGGGGAATTTGGATTCAGAATACTCTACCTTTGGTCATGTTTCACCTGGTGGGACAATTGATTATAAAATAGCCTTGACTACACGTAATCCAAATCAGACACTTACTAACTTTGTCTTTGTAGATGTACTTCCATCTGTGGGAGATTTAGGGATTACGGACAATACTGCTAGAGGTTCTCAATTTACTCCTATTTTGACGGGACCTATTAGTTTACCTAGTTCTTGGAATAGTCATGTTACAGTTTATTATTCTACAGCTAAAAATCCCTCTCGTTCAGATTTAACAGCTAATGTGGCTTATCCTGATACAACGACTCAATTGACAGACCCGAGTGGAGTTCAGACCGCCAATTGGCAAATTGCTAGCCAAGTAACGGATTGGTCTCAAATTCATAGCTATATGATTAAACAAAACGCTGGAGATACGTGGAGTAATATTTCTAATTTGATTTATACTTTCACGATGCAAGCTCCAACGGTAGCTCAACTTATCTCAGCAGGAGAAACAAGCGCCCTTGCAACTAATGTTTCAGGAGACCCTACAAGTAATCCAACAAATCGGGCAGCTTGGAATTCCTTTGCTTATCAGGAAAATACTTCCCAAGTTATTGAACCAATCAAAGTTGGGGTTGCAATGGAAAACTATACAGGTGATGTATACTTGCTTAAATTTGAAACAGGTACAACTGTGGATACGGATAGTGATGGAAAACCAGATATTGACTCTAATTATCATTTGACTAAGGGAAATCCTTTGTCTGGTGCAGTCTTTGATTTAGTTGATGCGGGCGGGAAAACAGTAGGAACTGCAACAACAGACCAATACGGTCAAATTCATTTTAGTAATGTTTGGTATGGAGATTATACTCTTGTAGAAACAAAAGCTCCTGCAGGGTATGAACTGTTGAAAAAACCAATTCCTGTCACGGTTTCATCGTCAAATAATGGTGTTACAGTAGCATTTGCAGGTGATAGTCCACAAACTGTTCTTCCTAGCACAGGAGGTGATGGATCAAATCAAGTGCCACTAATTGTAGCAAGTAGTTTAGGACTTGTAGGACTAATTACACTAGGTGCAGGATACCTCATCCAAAACAAGAGAAAGAAAGGAGAGGAAAATGATGTTATTGAATAAAATAAAAATTTCAACTGCTTTTAAAATACTTTTGTTCATTTCATTTCTCTTTTTCAGTTTTGTTTCTAAAAACTTGACCTTTGCAGATACATCAACTCCTGATACTTCGTTGACAATTGTGAAATATAAACTTTCTGAATCGCAGCTTCAAAATTCTAATTTACCGAAGCATCCAACAGGGTCGATTTTGGGAGCTAATGAAGCTAAAGACTCATCGGGAAATGATTTAACAATAATGTCAGGGGTTCAGTATAAGATTGATGAGGTCATACCAAGTAATGATGAGAATGTCCCGTTTGAAATTGCTCCTAACAATCATTCTCAAGTGATTACTACAGATGGTGAGGGACAAGCAACGATTACGCTTCCAGCAGGAATATATAGAGTAACAGAACTTCAAGGAGCGGGGATTCAGAATCCCGCGGCACCTGTTATCGTTCAACTTCCAATGACTTTACAAAACGGTCAGATTTTGAATCACGTTTATCTCTATCCAAAATCTAGTGTCATATCTCCTCAAAAAGAAACAACATCTTCAAGAGCTAAGGAAATAAGTAACATTCCGCAAACTTCTGGAAGTGAAAGTTCTTTATATCCTATTTATATCGCTTTATTCATAGTGATTTGTGCAGGATTATATGGTCTGTTTATCATCAAGTCTAAGCACTATACTAAATAATGATAAAAAGGAGGAAGAGTAGAGCAGGTGTCATGATTAATTTGAAAAATTTGCATGCTCTGATGATAATACTCTTACTATTTCTTTCTCCTTTTTATCTATCTTTTTTAACAAGTTTTTATTGTTAGATTCTATATTAATGATTATCACAGGAAGAAATTCTTCTTGTGGTAATGAATGGAATAATATCAGTAATTATTTTATTCATTACCACAAGAAAAGGGGGAAACGATGAGAAAGAAAAAAATTCCAGTATTGCTAGTTGCCGCAATTATCTTTATTTTTGTTGGTATTGGTGCATTAGTGTACCCTATTGTAGGAGATTATTTTGCAAATCAACAGCGCTCAACAGCTGTTGCTCATTATGATAATCGATTAGAAAAAATTTCTAAATCAGATATTGAACAAAAATTAAAGGATGCTCAGGAATATAATGATAATATTTTTGCTCAACAGCAAGGAGAAGTCGCACCTTATCCTAATATCAAGTATAAAAACACAATTAATGTTGGTGGAGTTATGGCAACGCTAGATATTCCAGCGATTGATATTAAAAATATGCCTGTTTTTCATGGCACGAATGAATTGACTTTGAATGACGGATTGGGGCATTTTCAGCCTTCATCAGTTCCGATTGGAGGAAAAAATACTCGTGCTGTTATTGCAGGACATTCTGGACTACAAAATCAGGTATTGTTCACAAATGTGCGGAATCTTCAGGTAGGAGATATTTTCTACATTAATGTTTTAAAGAAAAAATTGGCTTATCAGATTCAATCTATGGATGAAGTTCTACCTTCTCAGGTAGATAAAGTTAAGATTATTCCTGGTAAAGATATGGTTACTTTGGTTACTTGCACTCCGCCAGGAATCAATACTTATCGTCTTTTGGTAAATGGGGTTCGTATCCCGTATAGTAAAGCTCAAAAAGAAAAAGTAACTCATCGAGATATGTTCAGCTATACTAAGGTGGTTATTGCTTCATTGAGTCTTTGTATCCTTTTATTTATTATCATCTTGATTTTATACCGTATATTAAAAGGTCAATATAATCAAGCGGTTAAAATGATGAATGAAGGGAATCGAGAAACTTCAGAAAAAAGGCTGCGTAGGTTATTTAAAGCAGTCAAAATCCTTTTTATCATGCTAATTATCGTGATGGTTGCAGTTTTAGGATTTGCTATTTATGGCTACACACAGATTCAACATCAGAGGCAGATGAATAGTATTGAGGTAGGGAAAACAGAACAGCTCTCAAATTATAATTTAGATAAGATTAATCGTGCTAATTATACAGAGTCAGATGTCACATCTGTTGGGATTGGAAATTATGCTGAGGCTAAGATAAATTTTAATCAAACAGTCAATGATTGGGGTGTTGGGAAAATAGTAATCCCTAGTCAACAAATTAATCTTCCAATATTGGCTGGGATGAATAATGATAATTTATTAAATGGTGCAGCTACGTATAGTGTTCAGCAGCAGTTGGGAAAGGGAAATTATGTTTTGCTTGCACACAATATTCCTAATAACAAAGGAGAGTCAAGTCCAGTTCTTTTGGGAAAAATCAATAAGTTAAAAAAGGGAGATGTAATTTATGCCTCAGATTTCAAAAATGTTTATGTTTATAAAGTTGCGACAAATCAGGTCGTTAAGGAAACTGAGACACAATATATTGAACAGCCACAAGATAGGAGAAGTGAGGCAATGATTACTCTTATTCGTTGTGAAGGTGGAATGGGAACTCAATTTCGTCGTGTTGTACAGGGAGATTTGGTGAAAAAAGAGTCATTAAATCAACTAGATAACGAACGTTTAAAGGATTTGGGGATGAGCAGAACGGCATCTAAGTTATCTAGCGAAATATATACTGGCTCTAGTTATTCGTCAATTACTGTTTTAGGGATGAGGATTGCAGCGGCTATTATTAATAATCCGATGCAAACTCTTATTCCTATTGTGTTACTTTTGATGGTTCCTATTCTTATTTTAAATTTACTTTGAGTTTTGCGCTAGAGAAGAAGTGATAGGAGGGATAAAGGAGTCAGAGATTTATGGGCAATCTTGAAAAACAAAAAGAAATCAATGAACGAATAAAAGCGATTAAGAAAGTCATTCAGCGTTATAGAATCCCAATTTTAAGGCTTTCAGAAAAAATAGATTATCCGGGAACGATAGTGGCTGATGTTTTGTTTTTTAGAAAAAAAGCTGGGGATGATTTTTTGGAAAAGGTTGAAAAAGGATTGGAGGGGATTATTAGAGAAAACAGAAACTTGAATGTGATGACGAAGCAACATGATAGAGAAGAAAAAACTAAGGATTCATTTGAAAATTTGGGTTTTTTAGATTCAAAAGTTCCAGTAAAGTTTGGTGTAAAAATAAGGCGTATTCGCTATACATTGAAATATTCAAAGGAGGAATTTGGTGAAAAACTTTCTCCAAGTTTATCAGTTCATATTATCGATGAAATGGAAAATAATCAATTTGTTCCATCGCTAAGTTACCTTATCCAAATTGCAGATATGGGAAATGTGACATTAGACTGGCTTTTAAGAGATTAATGGCTTAAAGGAAGTATTTTAGGAGAGAGTGTGTGAATTCTGTCAGTACTGACAGAATTTTTGTCAGCACTTTTAAGTTAAAAAATAGTTCAATGATGAAAATTATGGAATTTAGACATCTCTGTAATTAGATTTATGTCTATGTTTTTTAATTGGTTTAACAAAAAAAGAATCACTTTATTGGTGTTTCTTTTTATTACGGCTTGTCTATTTTTATTTATTGTCATTCATGAAGAAAAGCAATGTTTGAAGCTCTTTAGTGAGATCAATAGATTGAACAACAACATCTGATGGGACACGAAGGCGAATAGGCGCGAAATTTAGAATTCCTTTGATACCAGCTTTAATCAAAATATCAACGACTTCCTGAGCGTCTTCTTTTCTAACAGAAAGAATAGCAGTTTTAATATCTGATTTTTTTACATTTTTCTCTAAATCAGAAATATTAAAGATTGGGATACCATCGTCTGTCTGTGTACCCACTAATGGATTTCCAGAAATGTCATAGGCTTGAGTAATTCTCATTTTATTGCGTTCTTGGAAGTGGTAGTGAAGCAATGCTCGCCCGAGATTTCCCACCCCAATCAGTGCCAAATGTGTTTCTTGGTCTTGACCAAGTAATTCGCCGAAAAAGTCGCGTAATGCTTGTGTTTCATAACCATAACCACGGCGCCCAAGTTCACCGAAAAGAGAGAAGTCTCGACGGATTGTTGCAGCATCTACACCAATTTTTTCAGAAATCAATTGCGAATTGGTCCGTGTGATATTTTCCTCAACCAGATTTTTAAATAAACGATAATACTGAGGAAGACGTTTTGCGGTTGCTTTTGGTAAAGTTTTATTTAATTTAGTGTCAGTCATTTTTTTCTCCGTATAAAATGTGTATTTTAGCACATTTCATCTTAAATTTTTATTTCAAGAGTTAAATCTGTTTCTTTTGTGATAATTTTACCAAAAGTTTGTGAAATTATCAACCAAAAATAACGGAAGTGAATTATGGCCGTTATTGTCAGCGCTGACAATGTGTTGTCAGACGAATAAATAATATAAATGAAGCATAAAAAAGCTGTCAGCATACTGACAGTTTTTCTGTAATTAATTAGTGATTCAAATTAACCTGACTATCACTGACAGAAATTTTAAGGGCTTGATTCAAATTACCATCAGTAAAGGGAAAGCTTTGGCGCTGATGACTCACATGGAGTGCGCTATCTTGTCCATCAATCATCAGACCAGCTACCTTAGGATAATTTAATGTGAGTCGGCTGTCATTAAGTGTCCACGTGCCAGATTTTTTGACAGTAAGTGCGCTTGTATCAAAAGCAGAATCATTGGCACTGACATTAAAGAGATTGGTCTGTAAGTTGGTCAGCATGAGGTGCGAGTCTGTCCCTTTAGAAATAAGGGTTGAAAATTGACTGCCCGAAATCTCAAGATGACTATCTGAGAAGTTAAGTACTGCCGAAGAAGCTACTGATAAATGACGAGCAGTCAACCTGGTATCACGAAACTGACCTGAAAAATTTTTCAAAGAAAAATGTTCTAGTGTTATTGTTGTGTCAGAAAGTTGTAATTGTAAAGATTTAATCTGATTTTTGTCAGGAAGTGTGATGATTAACGACTCTTTTTGAGCAGAAGCAAAAGATAAAGTTGGACCTTTAAAGTCAGTTGATTTTGTCTGAATGATTGCATTTTTTCCTTGAGAAGTAATCATTGTATTACGGTCAAGTAGGCGTGACTCAACTTTAAACTCAGAACCTTCTTTAAACGATACATTGACATCTGACGCATTAATTTTAAGGTTTTCTACAGAGGAATTGAGAGTTTGATGAGCGACAATCATCTTGCTAAGTTGTGGATGACCATTTTTCCAGATGATACTTCTATGCGCTCCCATCCCGAATCCGATGAGTCCGAGTGCGCAACCTAAAACCAAAAGCACAGCACCAGCTATCATAAGATTTTTAAATTTCATCAAATTGCTCCCCTCACCTTAATATTCGATTTTTTTGTTAATTTGTAACCAATCCATTTGATAAATTTCATAAATAAATTAAACAAAACATGAGTAAATTTGAGTGTTAACGGAGCAAAAATAAATCCAAGACCGATAGCAACAAAAGCAATCCCTGTGAAGAAGATGAAAGTTACCAAACTCTGTGCGAGAATTCCAAAAGCAGAAATCAGAGTAAAAAATCCACTAAAAATCAGAGCAATTACTGTAATATAGCAAGAGAATAATAAGGCGAAAAGCACAACGCAGCAAGCAAATAAAACAAGAAAAAGACTTAAAGCGACAGGAAGCAACAAGGGAGAGGCAAAGAGTCCGAGAACAATCAACCAAACCAATTGCAATCTGTGTTTGGTGTTTTGAGGCTGAACAGCTGTACTATTTTCATCATCATGTTCTAAGAAATAGGTCATTTTGAGTGCTTGAGCAAATTTTTTTGGTGTTCCATATTTTTCTATAATTTGTTCTAAAGTGAGGTTTGCATCAAGAAAATATTCTTCATAGTATTCCAAAAGTTCAATGGCTTCTTTTTGAGGAATACCCGACAGGTGTTTTTGAACCTCATTAAGATAGTTATTCATCTGTTTCTCCTAACATTTCATCAATAATTTGTCGAAAGTTCTTCCAATCTTCTGTAATTTTTTTGAGTTCATCTTTTCCATCGGAAGTGATTCTGTAATAACGTCTCATTCTTCCTTCAAAAGGAACATCATAGGTTTCAAGTAATTCATTTTTTTTGAGACGACGGAGTACAGGATACATTGTTGATTCGCTTATAGGAAGCCGTTCTTGGACATTTTTTGTGATAATGTACCCATAAAGGTCTTCTTGATTAAGTAAGGCTAAAACGGTGCCGTCAAGTAAAAGACTTGGGATTTGAATTTCCATAGATTTCCTTTCTATATCGTTTATAATACTATATTATATGAAATATAGCATAAAGTCAAATTATTATGTGATACTTAAAACGTTTTCAAATGTATTCTTTTAATGATAAAATAGAATTACGATAGAAACAAAGGTTTTCAGGACTCAGTGATCATTTAGTTAAGGAGAAAATATGATTAAACTTTATCTTAGTAGTTCTTGCACATCGTGTAGAAAAGCGAGAAAATGGTTACAAACTCATGGTATCGCGTTTAGAGAAATTAAATTATCACCGAATTTGCTGAGTAAGGAGGATTTAATCGGGATGTTATCCTTATCAGAAAATGGTTTTGAAGATATTATTTCTAGTCGAAGCAAGAAATACTTGGAAGTTGTTTATGATTTTGGAAATTTACACCTCGATGAAGCTATCGCTTTAATCCAAAGAGAGCCAAGATTTTTGAAGAGACCACTTATTTTGGATGAAAGACGATTACTGATTGGTTATAATAAAGAAAAAATTCGTAGTTTTATTCCTACGGAAGCACGTAGAGTTGCCTTGAAATCAAGAATGGTTCTAGCTTAAGCATGGGGAAATGAGCAAATAGACTTACCAATATGAGTAAGTCTATTTTAATTTCGCAAAAATCTAGCTTTGTCTTTGCTTATATCTCCATATCGAAAAGAAAGAGAATCATAATTACTGATTAAATAATTGCTTCTTCAATGATGAGTTAGAAAAAGAGTACCAAAAGCCGATTTGAAATGATATAATTAACACGAGTGCCTGACAGCTAAAAATAGAAGTAAGAACTAATCCGTCGTGGATAAACGCCAATAAATGAGTCCTGTGGTATGAAGTCAAGACTTATTCAGTGGGAGTGCCGTGAAACATTTGTCCATTTTCTCTAGTCGCTGAAGCGACTGATAAAAGGGCAACTTACCACTGAATTTAGAGTACAACCTCACATCAAAGATATGAGGTCACCCTGTCCCTGAAGCCTAAGTGCTAAAGCGCTAACGCCCTAGGGCAGTCGGACGAAATTCAAAGTTGGTGCTGCTTCATCCCCTACCTAAGAGGTAGGGGTGTTGCGATTGCGACTGGGCGCTTCAGCGCCTTAGCGAGCATCGACAGCGTAGCCCAAAAGGGCGGAGATAGCACGCATTTACTTCGATAATATCCTACTGGATTTTAAAATGAAACTAGCATACTTCAAAAAGTTAAAGGACATCGTTTTATGAAGAGGTTTAAATAGAATTATGATTTTACTACAAGGAAATGGCATCGCTCGTACTTTTGGTGGCGATGTTTTATTTAAAGATATTAATTTTAGTTTGCAAGATAAGTCGCGTATGGCTTTGGTTGGACGAAATGGTGCTGGAAAATCCACCTTATTAAAAATTATTGCTGGAGTTGAGGAGCCAAGTGCAGGAACGATTTCAAAAGTTAGAGATTTGTCAATGAACTATCTTGCACAGGATACGGGGTTAAACTCGGATTTAACGATTTTTGATGAGATGCTAACAGTTTTTGAAAAACTACGTCAGATGGAAAAACAGCTTCGTCAGATGGAAATGCAGATGGGAGAACTAGAGTCTAATGATTTAGCGGTTCTCATGGCACGATATGACTATCTCTCAGAAGAGTTTCGAATCTTAAATGGTTTTACCTATGAGGCAGAGATAAAGGCAGTATTGAATGGTTTTCGCTTTGATGAATTGATGTGGGATAGAAAAATTTCAAGCTTATCTGGGGGACAAAAAACACGACTTGCTTTAGCAAAAATGCTTTTGGAAAAGCCACAGTTGTTAATTTTAGATGAACCAACGAACCATTTGGATATTGAAACGCTGGCTTGGCTGGAAAATTATTTAAAAAATTATGACGGAAGTCTTTTGATTGTTAGTCACGATCGATATTTTTTGGATAAGGTTGTGAATGAGGTTTTAGAACTATCCAGAGGTGAATTGACGCGCTTTGTTGGAAATTATTCAAAATATGTTGAACTTCGTGAAGAAAAGTTACTTTCTGAAATTAAAAATTTTGAAAAACAACAAAAAGAAATTGCGAAATTAGAGGATTATGTAGCACGCAATCTTGCACGTGCTTCAACGACAAAAATGGCGCAATCTCGTCGGAAAAGGTTGGAAAAAATGGAGCGTCTGGACTCTCCTTCTGGAGATGAAAAGTCTGCACATGTTACTTTTATTCCCGAAAAATCTTCAGGTAATGTAGTTCTGACAGTGACAAATGCTGCGATTGGTTATCCTGATAAGGTGCTTTCAAAATCAATTAACCTTGATGAACGTAAAGGAGAAGCGATTGCTATTGTTGGTCCAAATGGGATTGGGAAAACAACACTTATTAAATCCATTATTGGTCAAATTCCTTTTATTTCGGGTGAGGCCAAGCTTGGTGCAAATGTGCTACTGGGTTACTACGATCAAGAGCAAGGACGTTTAACTCCATCTAATACTGTGCTTGACGAGTTATGGAATGAGCATCGGCTTCTTAATGAGGTCGAGATTCGCAATATGTTAGGAAATTTTTTATTCTCTGGTGAAGATGTGAAAAAGACGGTAGGAATGCTGTCCGGAGGTGAAAAAGCACGTTTATTATTAGCTAAATTGGCGATGAACCATGATAATTTTTTGATTTTGGATGAACCAACGAACCACTTGGATATTGATTCACGTGAGGTGCTTGAAAATGCTTTGATTGACTTTGCAGGAACGATTTTATTTGTCTCGCATGACCGTTATTTTATTAATCGCGTGGCAACAAAAGTGATTGAACTCTCAGCCAAGGGCAGTATGGAGTTTCTGGGCGACTATGATTATTACTTGGAAAAGAAAGAAGAAATTGAGTTTGCAAAGGAAGCGTTAGAAGGGCGAGAGTTTGTTGAATCAGCGAGTCAACAAGACTTTGCAGCACAAAAAGAAGCGCAAAAAAACCGACGCAAAATTGAGCGTGATGTTGCAAGTGCGGAAGAAACTTTGGAAAAAATAGAGTCTACAATAAAAGAGTTACTGGTGCAGATGCATGAAAATTCTGAAGATTTTGTAAAGCTTGGAGAACTTCAGGCGAGTATTGATATATTGACTGAGCAAAAAAATGAAACTGAGCTTGTACTTCTTGAAGCGATGGAACTACTAGAAGAGTTAGAGTAAGACTTGCAAATTTGTCTAATCTTTGATAGAATCATTTTAATAAAACTTTTAATTTAGGGTTGGATTTTGCAGATTGTTGTGAAACTGCCCTGTTCTAGTGACGGAAGTCCTAGGATAGTCCAGAGAGACTAGCAAGGTTGAGAACAGGTGTAAAATAATCATCTGTCAGTACTGACAAGAAGTCTGTCCGTTCAATATGGCTTGATTTGTATTGAACGTGCGCTTTATCAGCTTATACAATAAGCTGTCAGTATACTGACAGAAAACTTTTACAAAATTTTTCAAAACTTGCAGTGTTTCTGCAAGTTTTTTTGTTATAACACTACACAATTAATTGAGTTCATTTTTATTCGTTATGCTTTAAACACCAACTTTTATGCGCTGTGTCAAGGACTCTTGTATTAATGCAAAAGAAGTATAACAGTATGAAATATTCTCATCTCTTACTACAAGGAGTTCATTTTCTATGTCATTGTCAAAGAATATTGCAGCTGATTTATTAAAAATCAAGGCCGTTAGTTTGTCACCAAGCCAACCTTTTACTTGGGCTTCTGGTATTCAATCGCCAATTTATACGGACAATCGTGTCACACTTGCTTATCCAGAGGTACGGACGCAGATTGAAAAAGGCTTTGCGGATTTGATAAAATCGGAATTTCCAGAAGTTGAAGTCATTGCAGGTACAGCGACAGCTGGCATTCCGCATGGGGCAATTATTGCGGATTATTTGAAACTTCCTTTTGCTTATATCCGAAGCAAACCTAAAGACCACGGCGCAGGTCATCAAGTTGAAGGACGTGTGGCTAAAGGGCAAAAAATGGTTGTTGTTGAAGATTTGATTTCTACTGGTGGCTCAGTCTTAGAAGCAGTTGCTGCGGCTGAACGAGAAGGAGCAGATGTTCTCGGAGTAGTTGCAATTTTTACCTATGAATTGGAAAAAGCAAGCATAAAATTTGCCGAAGCTGGTGTTAAATTAGCAACACTTACCAACTACTCTGAACTGATTGAAATTGCTCAAGAGACGGGCTATGTTACTTCTCAGGAACTTGCCTTGCTCAAAAAGTTTAAAGAAAACCAAGAAACTTGGTTGGATGTGAGCAAATAATCGTTTTGTAGACTTATTTTTAATGTTTATCAAATAGGGCGTTGGCGCTTTTAGCGCCTAGGCTTCAGGGACAAGACCACTTCGCCTTGCGACTTTAGTTGATTGCGATTTGAACTTCCGACTTTAGTGGCTTAGTGAAATCGACAGCGAAGCAAAGTGGAGATAGAGCGAATGGATAACGAATCTTCGCTACGGTGTGACCTCATATCGAAGATGTTAAGCAGACTGTTGCAGCTTTAGCTGCGTACAGGTCGCTTAGTTGTTACACCTAGAGGTTACCTTAAATTCAGTAGTGAGTTGCCCTTTTATCAGTCGCATTGCCTTTTGCTCTTGCTGCTTTAGCAGCTAAGCAAACGGACAGCGTAGCGCAGCGAAGATAGCGACTAGAGAAAATGGACAAATGTTTTACGGCACTCCCATTGAATAAGTCTTGACTTCATTAGAAAATAATTAGATTAACTATAAGAGATTGATTTACTTTTGGGCAAAGAAGTAGATGCGTAAAGTCGAACGGGATGAGATGACGCAAAAAATACTGACAGTATTTCTGTCAGTACTGACAGAAAAGAGTAAGAGGAGAAGTCATGTATTTGTTGGTTAAAAATGGGCGTGTCATTGACCCAAAAACTGGACTGGATTGTGTTTGTGATGTTTTAATTCAGGATGAAAAAATTGTTAAAATCGGGAAAAGTCTGTCAGTTGAAGGGATTAAAATTGATGAGATTATTGATGCAACAGGATTGGTTGTGTCGCCGGGGCTGATTGATATTCATGTTCATTTTAGAGAACCTGGACAAACGCATAAGGAAACGATTCATACAGGTGCCAAATCCGCTGCGGCTGGAGGTTTTACCACAGTTGTCATGATGGCAAACACAAAACCTGTGCTTTCAACGGCTGAAATTCTCCATGAAACATTAGAAATTGCTGCTCAAGAACCCATTCATATCAAAGCGATTGGATCGATTACACAGGATTTTGACGGTCAGCAGCTGACAGACTTTGACCAACTTCTGTCAGTAGGTGCTGTTGGTTTTTCGGATGACGGTATTCCTTTGACAAACGCTGGTATATTGCGATCAGCACTGACAAAAGCTTTGGAAACTGACAGCCTAATTTCCATTCATGAAGAAGATCCAAATCTTATCGGAACTTTGGGAGTAAACGATGGGGCTGTCGCTCATCAATGCGGTTTTACGGGTGCACCTGCAGTTTCTGAATACAGTATGGTGGCGCGTGATGTCATGATTGCTTATGATACTAATGGTCGCCTCCACGTTCAACATTTATCAACAGCAGAATCTGTCGAAGTTGTCCGATTTGCTAAAAAGTTGGGGGCGAAAGTGACTGCAGAAGTGACACCACAGCATTTCTCAATCACAGAGCAGGCGGTACTAGAGCAAGGAACAAATGCTAAGCTCAATCCACCTCTGCGTCGGGACAAAGATATTGCAAAAATCATTGAAGGCTTGCAAGATGGTACTATTGATGTCATTGCAACCGATCATGCGCCACACACTCATGAGGAAAAAAACGTCGAACTAGCAAAAGCACCGAGTGGAATGATTGGTTTAGAAACATCATTACAGCTTGGTTTGACTCATCTAGTAGCATCTGGTCATCTTAGCTTATCTGATTTACTTGCAAAAATGACAATCAATCCAGCGCAACTCTATCATTTTGATGCAGGTTATCTAGCAGAAAATGGTCCAGCTGACCTAACAATTTTTGACGCTCATCATGACTTTACAGTGCCAGAACACTTTGATTCTAAAGCGACAAACTCACCTTTCAGCAATCAAAAAGTTAAAGGGCAAGTAAAATTTACGATTTGCTCAGGAAAAGTTGTCTATCAACAACACTAAAACATCAGAAAACTCTGATGTTTTTTTATTATATTATGAAGTACAAAAAATTCCTCTGAAATGCTATAATAGAGTTGTTCCAAAACTTAATTAATTGGCTTGCATCCCAGTAGTATAACAATTAGCAGTTTGCTATGTGCTAAAGATAGCGATTAAGATTTATTAAATAAAAGTAAAAAATTGGAATATACCAAGTGATTAAAGTAACTTATGAGCGAAGAGGAGCATAACAATATAAAATGAATTATTATGAAGAATATAGCAAAGGACACTTGGTTTTGCCGAGCGCACTCTTGACACATTTCAATAAGCTTTTTCCTTCCAGCTCTGATTTTTTGGTTTGGCTTTATTTTTTTGAAAATAGTGATGTTGCTCCAAGCGAAATTGCTTCAAAAATTGGGAGTACACCTGCAGAAATTAATCGCGCGATTGACCGTTTGGCAAAATTTGGAGCTATGAAAGTAACTTTGATAGAAATTGACGGTGAGATGGAGACATTTTTTGATGTCAGCCCAGCCTTTAAACATTTGGATGAACTCCTTAACTCAGACAGTGGTAGCGGTACAAATATCAATGAAGAAAATGAAGGAACACTCAAAGAGCTGATTAGTCTATTTGAAGCTGAAATGGGAGTGATTTCTCCAGTCCAGGTGGAAGAATTACGAGCGTGGCTATTTGAGGATGATTATGAATTTGCTTTGATTAAACAAGCACTTCGTGAAGCAGTCTTAAATCGTAAAGTTTCGTTGAACTACATTAAAGCGATTCTTCGAAATTGGAAAAATGAGGGAATTCACTCTGTTCAAGCGGTAGAAAATCGCCAGATTGAACGTCAAGAATCTAGAAAAACGATACCACAAAAGGATTTTTATATTCCAATGGATGGTCCTTGGAATAATTAATTACGGAATAAAAATTATGTTAAGTAAGAAAAAATATTTAGAAGCTTTAGAAATCATTGAAAATATGTTCCCAGATGCACATGGAGAGTTAGTTTGGAAAACCCCTTTTCAATTACTTATTGCAACAATCCTGTCTGCCCAAGCAACAGATAAAGGAGTGAATAAGGCTACTCCTGCACTTTTTGCAGCTTATCCAGATGCTCAAACGATGGCACAAGCGGATATTTCTGATATTGAGTCCCATATCAGAACCATTGGGCTTTATAAGACAAAGGCTAAAAATATCTTAAAAACTGCCCAGATGTTGACAGAAGAGTTTGATGATTTATTACCAAATCTTCCAAAAGATAAAAAAATTCTGCAAACTTTACCAGGTGTTGGGCGCAAGACTGCTAATGTTGTCCTTGCAGAAGCTTATGGTGTGCCTGGGATTGCGGTTGATACTCATGTTGAGCGTGTGTCTAAAAGATTAGATATTGTTCCCCAAAAAGCGACAGTAGTAGAAGTTGAAGAAAAGTTAATGAAGTTTATCCCAGAGGAGAAATGGGTTCAAGCACATCATCATCTTATATTTTTTGGTCGCTATCACTGCACAGCTAAAAAACCGAAGTGTTCAGAATGTCCAGTGTTAGAATATTGTAAGTTTGGAAAGAAGTATTTAGAGAATGAATGAAATCAGATTATCACAGCGACTTCAATCAGTCGCTGATTTTGTATCAAAAGGGGCGAGAGTTGCAGATATTGGTTCTGACCACGCTTATCTACCTGCTTATTTGGTACAAGAGGGAACAATTGATTTTGCAGTCGCCGGAGAAGTTGTTGAAGGACCGTTCAACATCGCCAAGAATCATATTAATGATATAAATTTACATAATAAAATAGATGTAAGATTAGCAAATGGACTTGCTGCAATAGAAAAAGATGACCAAATTGATAACATTGTCATCGCAGGGATGGGGGGGATTTTAATTTCTGAAATTTTGGATGCTGATATAAAAAAATTAAAACAAGTAAAACGATTAATTTTACAGCCCAATAATCATGAAGATACCTTGCGCCAATGGCTTGATAATCAGGGTTTTAGGATAGTTGATGAAAAGATTTTGCTAGAAGCGGGTAAATTTTATGAGATTATTGTAGCAGAACCTACTGATTGTTTTACTGAAAATTCTGTCAGTACTGACAGAAAACTGTCAGTAAAGGAATTGATTTTTGGTCCTAAATTACTACTTGATAAATCAGATATTTTTTGTAAAAAATGGGAAAAAGAACGAGATACTTTAAACAAAATACTAAAAAGATTACCTGAAGAACAAGTTGCAAAACGTGTCGAGCTCCAAGCCAAAAAACAAAAAATTGAGGAGATACTCAAATGAAATTAGCAGATTTTATAGCAAAATATGAGTTGTTTTGCCCGAAAGAACTTGCAGTGGAGGGTGACCCTGTAGGGTTACAAGTGGGCAATCCTGATAAAGAGATCAAAAAAGTTCTTGTAACATTAGATATTAGAGAGCAAACTGTTCAAGAAGCGATTGATTTAGGAGTCGATGTGATTTTTGCGAAGCATCCATTGATTTTTAGACCTTTGGAAGCTTTGACTACGCTTGATGAACAGCAAAAACTTGTTTTAGATTTGGCAAGTTCAGGGATTGCAGTCTATACAAGTCACACTAATATTGATGTTGTTGAAGGTGGATTGAACGATTATTTTTGTGAACTTTTAGGGATGACAGATATTGAAGTTCTAGATGATGAAGAAGGTGTTGGACGCATTGGAAATCTTCCGTTGACAACTCTGTCAGCGCTGACAGAAAAAGTAAAAACAGTCTTCAATCTTGAACGGCTGAGGATAGTAACTTATCATCATGAGATGCTGGAAAAAATTACTCGCCTTGCGCTATGTGGAGGCTCTGGCGGTAAATTTTGGCCAATTGCAAAAGAAAAGGGAGCCGATGTGTATTTGACAGGGGATATTTATTACCATGCGGGTCATGATATGCTTTCTAGAGGACTTCTAGGTATCGATCCTGGTCATTATATTGAAAAAGCTTTTATTCCATTAGTTGCGGAAAAAATGCGTAGTTTTGAGACAGATGTTGAAATAATTGAAAGCAAAGTGAACACCAATCCCTTTTATGATATATAAAAAAAAGACCGCAAGGTCTTTTTTTAATAAGTAACACTTGTTTTACCACGAAAATCAACAATCAAAAGATTGGGACTAAGTAATTCTGCGGGGCTTTTAAGCTCAATAAGATTATAAGAAGTGTTGATACTCGTTGTCATATTATCATGGAAGAAGTAAGAACCGTATCCTTTGTAGTAGATAGGACCAAACTCTGAATCGATGTGTGCATCAAATTCTTTAGGGACCTTTCCTTTTTCGACGGCAACAATGCGATAGCGTGAAATACCGCCAGCACAAGCATCAACTTCCGTATTTTTTTCACTCAAAGTATGGTCGAAATCAAAAACAAGTTCAACATCTCCAAGTGCTCTAATTTTATCAGCTGTTTTTTCATCAAATGTAATTTTCATTTTACACCTCCAGATTTATATGTATCAGATTATCCTGTATGCCTCTATTATAGAATTTTTTGAGAAGAAGGTCATGATTTTTGTTTACGATTAGTTATAATCTTTAAGCACCCATTCATTGATAGCGTGAGCTACCCCAGATTCTTCATTTGACTTAGTAATATGTTTTGCAATTTTTTTGAGTTCAGCTTTACCATTTTCCATGACCACTGGATGTCCAGCAACTTCAAGCATAGAACGGTCATTTTCCTCATCACCAATTGCCATAATTTCATCCAAATCAAGATAAAGTTTCTCAGCTAAATGTTTCACAGCAGATCCTTTGCTTGCTTTTTTATTCATAAATTCAAGATAATAAGGCGTTGATTTTACCATATTGTAACGTTCAAAGAATTCAAATGGGAGGTAAGCGATACCGTCGTCCAGAGCTTCTGGTTCATCAACCATCATAACTTTTGCGATTTCTAGTGCCGCAATTTCTTCTGGTTGACGGAAATAAAGAGGCATATTAACCATTTGAGCTTCATGAACAGTGTACTTTCCAAGGTCTCGATTAGGTGTATAGATTCCTTTTCGGGTGATAGCATGAATTGGTAATCCAATTTTTCTAGCAGCAGCATCAAGGTCAAGCCAATCCTCAGCAGACAATGTTTCTTTGATAAATTCCTCACCAGTTGCTCTCTGCACTAGAGCACCATTGTATGTGATAACATAGTCACTTTGTTCAGTCAAATCTAAAGTTTTGAGAATATCAGTAACACCAGGTAAAGGACGCCCAGTTGTAATAACAATTTTGACACCGACTTCTTTTGCTTTAGCAACAGCTAACTTCACTTCATCAGTAATTTGCCGATTAGGATTAAGGAGAGTTCCGTCAAGGTCAATTGCTACAAGTTTAATCATAATTTATCTCTTTCTGTATTTTACATAATTTTAATGATGTGTTTTTAATCTAAAATGGTACTAATCACACCATCAGTACTAATAAAAGTATCATTTTTGATATATTTTGTGAATTCGGGATTTTCCAGCATAACTTTCGGGAAGTAGAAGCGACTATTTCCATGAATTGTTCCAGTTAAGCTTTTGATTAGTGGAGAAAGCATGGAAAGTTCCGTTAATTCTCCATCCTTTTGCAAAATCTCAATTTGTGTACGAGGTTTGCTTGAACTTGGACGATAAAAATCATAAGGTAAGTCATAATTACTATGGATACCTGTATAGTAAACTGGATCAAAACCTGCTTCACTGACAAGTTGACTTAGAACATCAAGCTCATTTTCTTTAATAGAGTTGCGATCAAATTTGATAGATTTCAGTAGATGACGATTGATGTAAGCTGTTGCCAAATCTGATAAAATCTTATCATCGTGCTCCATCCAAGTTTGGAAATAAGTATTCATCACACCATCATCAAGACGAAGATAATTTTTCAGATTATGATTTTTTTCAAAGAAGGGAACAAGACAAGGACTACTTGTTGCAAAATAGTCGGGACATTGCGCATACAAAACTTTTGCTCGTGCTAACATTTTTTGGAGTAAAACCTCCATTGAGCGCGAAGCAGCGTGAAAATAAACTTGCATATACATTTGATAGCGACTGACAATGTAGTCCTCTACAGCGTGCATTCCAGAATACTTAAAAGCAATGCCGTTTTCGGTAGGTACCATAACTCGTAGAATACGGGTTAAGTCAAATTGTCCATAAACCGCACCAGTATAATAAGCATCACGCAAAAGATAATCCATTCGGTCAGCATCAATCTGACTGGAAATAAGTTGAACAACTTGAGGATTAGCGTATTCGTGAGAGATTACAGAAGCTACTTTTTCAGGAAAATCGGGTGAAACTTGTCGTAAGATAGCATTGACTTCTGTTTCTTCAGAAGTAATAATCTCACGTGTCACAGCTTCATGGTCAGTTCCAAACAAACCCTCAAAAGTATGAGAATATGCGCCATGACCCACATCATGTAAAAGTGCAGCACACTGAGTCAATAAATTTTCATCAGGATTCCATTCAAGAGGAAAATTCATACTGAAATAATCAGTGATTTTTTTAGCAATGTGGTAAACGCCTAAACAATGGGAAAAACGAGTATGTTCAGCACCATGAAATGTAAAACTCGATGTACCAAGTTGTTTAATTCGACGTAACCGTTGAAATTCTGCAGTATCAATTAAAGCAGAAATAATCGAACTATTTACATTAATATAATTATGTACAGGGTCACGAAAAACCTTTTCCAAAACAGACCTCCTATTATTGTGATGAGTTGAATTGTCTACTGTATCATTAATGACAAATTTGAGATAGAGTCAAGAGGAACAAATTTTATAATCTGTCAATACAAAAATTTACTGACAGAAAGCAATCTCTTTGACAGCTCATTTTCTCTAATTATAACCCATTTTAAATTAAAATACCATTTCTTACAGACACATCAAGAGCATCATAAGTAAAAATGAACAGCTATGATTATGAAGTAAATTATAGTAAAATATAAGTTATGAAAATCACAATAAGAAGTCAGATAAAAATTGATAAACACGAAGAAATAATCAAAGAAACTTATGATGGCGAACTAAAAAGAATTGCAGGAAAAACAGTATTAATTTACAAGAATGAAGCAGAAGAAAAGGTACTTCTCAAATTTGATGAACAAGAACTTACAATGACAAGATTTACTGACAAGCCTGTAACTATGCGTTTTCATGAAGAATTTCGTAGTGAAATGACTTACGAAGGCTTGGGAAATCTGTCAGTACTGACAGAAAAATTGTCAGTAAATATTCAAGAAAAATTAGTAAAAATCAACTATCAACTTGCACAAAATGACTTGAAAATCGGAGATTATAGACTTCACATCACCTGGTTAGATGAAGAAGAACAAGCGAAAAAAGGAGTAAAATAAACTGATGAAAAAAATTCATCTTCCACAAGAACTTTATGACAAACTTGATTTATCAATTGACGAGGAAATTGAAGTGATTGATATAGCAGCAGACAGTTTCACCGTCAGGCGATTAACTAGTAAAAAATCAGACTATGCACCTACTTGGTTTATTGTACCTACGATTTTTGCAACATTGATTTTTATTGCGCTTGCTTTCTTTTTTAACCACCCTCATGTGATTCCTTTGTCAGGAAATGAATCTATTGCGACAGCAGTGATTGTAATAGCGAATGCCCTAGCGATTTTTACTTTTATCTCTGCCTATTTCAGTCGTAGAAAAAGTTTTTATCGTCAAATGACCAAACGGATTTATTGGAGAACTTTTTTAACAGTGACAGTCTCAATATTAATCATCGTAACACTAGCTCTGATGGCATTATTTTGGTTTTTAGGACAAATTTTTTACGGCGTAAATTTTGGTCTATTTACCTCAACATTAATCTTTACTATTTTTTCAGGAATCCTTAACTACGTGATGATTTTTGTTGTTGACACTTTTTCAATTAATATGATGGTTAATATGTTATTGATGGTTTCCGTGGGTGGCTTAGTGTCAAGCATGGCAACAAATGGTAATCAATACTGGTGGCAGCGGAATTTTAGTTTATTAGGAACAGAGGCCTCACACTCTAGTTGGCAATTTAACTTGACATTGATTGTATCTGCTGCATTATTTATCGCTCTGGTAGATTATATTTTTGTCTCTATTCGAGAAAAATATGGCACACATCTTAGACAGACAATTCTTCAGGTTTTGCTTACTTTATGCGCATTTTCGATTGCCTTAGTTGGATTGATACCAAATAATGCAGGATGGATGCACATTGCTCATGATGTGGCTGCTCAACTTATCGTATTTTTTATGGCACTGTCTATTTTAGGGATTCAATGGTTTTTACCTAAAGCCGGAAAGAGCCTTTATCAAATGTCTTATATCATTGTTGGACTTATCTTATTTTCATATTTTCTTTGGCATCCTGTTCATTATTTAACCCTAACAGCTTTTGAAATTCTTTCATTCAGCCTAAGTTTTGCTTGGCTTCTCCTTTTAGTCAATACATTGATTAATATGTTATGGAACGACCGAAAAATATACAAAGTTACCGTTTCTAAAGAAAATGAAGAATGAAGTCAAGACTTATTCAGTGAGAGTGCCGTAAAACATTTGTCCATTTTCTCTAGTCGCTAAAGCGACTGATAAAAGGGCAACTCACCACTGAATTTAAGGTATAACCTCTAGGTGTAACAACTAAGCGACCTGTACGCAGCTAAAGCTGCAACAGTCTGCTTAACATCTTCGATATGAGGTCACCTTGTCCAAGAAGCCTAAGCGCTAAAAATGGCAGTCGGACTAAATTCAAAGTTAGTGCTGCTTCATCCCCTACCTAAGAGATAGGAGAAGTTAGCATGCACTTACTTTGATAAATTCAAGTTTTTTGAAAAAAATTCTTGAAAAACAATAAAAGAAGTAGTATAATGATATAGTTGTCTTTGTGGAATCTCATGAAGTACAACCGCACGAAGTTTCGTTTAAAGTGGCAAAAAGCCCACGAACAAAGGCGAGTCTGACAGTCGCTTGACTAAAAAAGCGACCAAATCTAATAAGGAGGAATCACAATGTCAAACTATGCAATCATCAAAACTGGTGGTAAACAAGTTAAAGTTGAAGAAGGTTCAGTAATCTACGTTGAAAAACTTAACGTTGAAGCTGGTCAAAACGTAACTTTCGATGAAGTTATCTTTGTCGGAGGAGAAACAACTAAAGTTGGTGCACCACTCGTTGAAGGCGCTACTGTTGTTGGTGAAGTTGAAAAACATGGTAAACAAAAGAAAGTTGTTACTTTCCAATACAAACCTAAAAAACACTCACACCGTAAACAAGGTCACCGTCAACCTTACACTAAAGTTGTTATCAAATCAGTTAACGCTTAATTATGATTGAAGCAGTAATTAGAAAGAAGCGTGACCGCTTTGTTTCTTATGAAATCTCAGGTCATGCCTCATCAGGTACAGGTGAATTTGAGTTCGATGTTGTTTGTGCAGATGTGAGCGTTTTGTCGATTACAACTGCCAATAATATTGATTCAATGGCTAAGGTCAGACCCATTACCAAAATGGAAGAGGGCTACCTTTACGTCGAAGTACCGATAAGTATCCCGAACAAACAAGAAGAAGTTGTTCAAATTCTTCTCCAAGCATTTGCAAATGCTATGGAAGATGTAGCTGAAGAATTTCCACAGTATGTTCATTTAACTATTGAAAATTAGAGGGCAAATATTATGTTAAAACTTAATTCACAACTCTTCGCCCACAAAAAAGGTGGAGGTTCTACTTCCAATGGACGTGACTCACAAGCAAAACGTCTTGGTGCTAAGGCATCTGACGGTGAACTTGTAAGTGGCGGTTCAATCCTTTTCCGTCAACGTGGTACACATATTCATCCAGGTACTAATGTTGGCCGTGGTGGCGATGATACTCTTTTCGCTAAAATCGAAGGAACTGTTAAATTCGAAATGAAACGTGGTAAAAAACACGTATCAGTTTATCCAGTGGTTGCTAAATAATCACTGATGAAGTAATCACTTCAAACTCTGTCTTAGGACAGAGTTTTTTTGTAGATTTATAATATTACGTAAAAATTACATTGAATTAATCGATATATTACCAGAAAATAGTGGAAAAAGTAATATATAAAAGACATTCGCATAATAAACACTTTAAATTGAAAACATAACTAAAGAAACAAAAGATATGAAATTGTAATTATAAACATAAAGTGATAAAATAGTTTTAGACTTAGTGTATAAATAAGAAAACCTACAAAATCTAAAGATATTTAACTAAAAACATAGATGATGAAAATCGCAGGTTATCTATATAAAAGTCCAAATATTGAAGGTTTTTTGGTATAAAAACAAAAAAGAGTAGTGTTATGCGACAAAATAAAAAGAAACAATCATCTATCAAACTTTCCCAGCGTCCAAAAGTATTTCGCTTTAGTGCATCATTTATCATGCTTTGCACTTTGACTGGTTGGTTAGTCTATCAAGCAAATCAAAATACATTAAAAGTTTACGCTGTTTCTGGTAATGATGGTACTGGTACATTGAATACCGTTGGAGCAAATGACTTTCTGTACTACTTTACAGACTTAGGATTCGTGACATCAGGGGATGCAAGTACATTGCCTGCACAACGACTTGAAACGGCTGGAGATTTGACAGATAGCACAAGCTATACAAATGGTATTTCCAATGATTTAATCAATGGTACAGGAAACTTTACCATCAATCCTAAAGGTTCGCTGGGTACAGGGACAGGCTTACCCCTGATTAACTCTTTCTTCTCAGAATGGCCACAAAATACTTATGGTATTCCGTATCTTTATACTCTAGGAAATAAATCGGGAGCAACAAATAATAGCACGCAGCCAACAACACCAACAACTGGAACTTATACCACTCCACAAACTTCTAATGTGACAAGTACCACAGCTCCAGCTAATGCAGGTAAATCAGTAACATCTACAGCAGGCTCATTTGTTTATACTCCAGGTAGTGTTGATAGTACAAATCAAATCGCAACTGTTTATACAATGAAGCCTGCGGATGGTAGCAGTACCGTACTTGGTCCAGACCCTAAAGATAGTACAGTTCTTGCGGGAAACTCAGGAAAACAATATACCAAAACTTCCTCAGCTACAACAATCACATTGGATAATCCAGATGGAACAAAGACAGGAGGAACAGGGGGGACACCTGGGACGATTGTAGGTTCAACAACAGGTGCGACTTCCTTTAACCCTCCTGTAGGATTTACAACAAAAATTCTTTACCAAAGTGACCTAAGTTCGGCTAAAACGGGCTACATCCAGCCAGACCAAGACCCGAACACACAAGCAACTTACCCGATTCAAGCAGTCAACCCAGGGGATAATGCTATTGCAACACAAGTAGAAGATGTCTCTTACTTTGATGCTTATAATGCCTCGTCTTTTGCAGGGTCAGGTTCAATCACGAGCATAATCACTTATGTCGGTGCTACAGTGTCAGGTAAAGATGCGAATGGAAATACTGTAACAGGGACAACGGTTACTTATTCAGGACAACAAGACCCTAACGGCACAACTTATACAGGAGATTACGCGGAAATCTCGAATGGTAAAGGAACAACATTAACTCCAGTAGTGGCAGGAAAGATAGTTGCTAATGATTCAAAAGGAAATCCTATCCAACTTTCTGGAATTACTGTGACAGGTGGTAAGGAAACAGGGATTACTTGCACGATTACCTATTCAGAAGATGCTTCAAAAAATATGACAATTGTCTGGGATGGCGCAGCAACTACAATCACAGAACCCGTCATTAATCAAACCTCTACAGACAGCTCAGGGACAAATGCTATTAGTGCGACAGGAACGCCAAATAAATCGGGAAGTTTCTACTCAAATTTTGCAAATGACCAAGAAGTGATTTCGATAGGTCCTAATCTAACGACAGCTTCAAAAGGTATCTTAACACTCACTCCAGCCTCAGGTAATCAAATCGGCGCAGCTGAGTTGACCTCTTACAAACTTGACATGACGAAGACTTGGAATTTTGGGGGTCAAGTAGCAATTGGTGGTACTGGAGGAGCTGATGGTGTTGGCTTTGCGCTCTATCCAGGTAATGTCGGACAAATCGGTAAAAAAGGATTAGACCTCGGTGTAGGAGGCTTGTCTGGAGCTTTTGGGTGGACGGCAGATACCTATGCTAACGGGGCAGGAGCCACAACAGATCCCGCCTATCTGCTACAAGGTTCAGATAGTGCATCAACAGGAACTAATGGAACATATAAAGGATCAGATGGACCATCGAATTATACTTTACCAACTTCTGGTGCCACAGTATCCAATAGTGGAACGAATACTACAACGCAAAATCTAGCACTTAACTTCACTACAGGTGGGGGAACTAACACTGCAAGAGGTGGCTGGGCATTTTCAAGACCTTCAGGTGGTTCAGCAACAAATGCGTACTCTGTCTTTGACTTAACGGACTGTCCTACAGCTGATATTTCAGGTTTCTTGGATAACAGTTTTCATGATTTTACCCTCCAATACACACCAGGAACAAAATCCACCAAAGCCTCTGACCTTGCTCAGGGGACAATTGCAGTAGAGTATGGTGCAGACTTAACCTCCGCCTCAGCTCCGAGTGTTACAACGTCTGGAAATGCAACAACAAGTGGTACGACAACAATACTTCCTAATGGTTCAACTTGGGCAATTCAAGGCAATGGTAATTCTACAAATGCAGTTGCTTTTAGCTCAGAAAGCAGCGCAAGTAGTAATTCAAACTATAAAATCACAATAGCTAATAATATGGCAGCATCAACTACACCAACAGCAACTTATGGTTCAGCTTTGACTGGGATGAAACTTGCTCTAAAGAGTTTTAGCTATAAAGGAACACCATACCCAATTGGCACCACATTCTCATATACTCAGCAAGGAACTTCATCGTCATTTACAAGTGGTTATGGTACTGTTTCTTATTCAACACCTACAATCACGTATTCTAATGTGATTGTAGCAAAATCGAGCACCACAACAAGTACAAGCACCTCTGTTACTTACTATTATGCTAGCTTCGCTACGTATTCTGCAAACTCTGTTGATGGAAGTAGTGATTTCAAATGGTCTATTCCTGTCGCAGAGTTAGAGTATAATGCTGGAGGTGCTTCAGAAGTTGGAACAACTTCAATGTCTTTTGCGTTTCTTGGATCGACGGGTGGTTCAATGAATCTGCAACAAGTGGAATTTCAAGGAGATGCAACAGCTAATGCAATGCAGTCTAATCAAGGCTTTGGTTTTTCTCCTTCACCAGGTTATGTGACAGTAGGCTATGTTGACTTTACCAAAAATACCGTAGTCAACTTATCGGGACAACAACTCGTCAATAATGCTGGAAATCCAATCTCGCAAATCAAATCTAAAAATGCATCAGGAGTGGATGTTTCACCACCAACAGCGAAGTCAGTGACGACAATGATTACACCTGATGGAAAAACTCAAAACAATATCGGAAATGAATTTACCGACCAAGTGAGTCGGATGTATCAGACTCTTGCTCCTGATGTAGGTGGAAGTGGAGGAGGTTTTGACCCAGGAGATGGTACAGCAGTTCCATCTGAAATATTTAACAAAAGTACCACACCTTTTAGTCCGACTAATCCATTTAGTGTATCTCCTGATTATACTTATGCAGGAATTTATGGTACAGCATCGGGCAGCATCACTTCACTATCTGGGGATAGTTCAGGAAATATTTATATTAATGGAAGTACAACAGCAGCAGTAAACTTGGATACAACAGCAGGAAGTTATGATGGTACATCAATGTCTGGAAAATATACAGGAACTTTCTCTGCGAATAATACCTATCTGTACTATATCTATAAACCTGCAACAGAATATGCTAATGTCACTTATGTTGATTTGAATGGTGGGAGTGATGGCAAAACCCCAACCTATGTTGACCCAAGTATTACAGGCACCAGTAAGGATACGTCTACACAAATTTCAATTGCCTATAAAGGTACAGTTGGAGCAACGTTGTCAGCCGTTAGTTATGCTGCCAGCAATTATACTAATGCTAAAACAACGGGGACAAATCTTGTTACAGCAAATGCTAGTAGTAGTTTTGCTATTCCGGCGGGTTACCAGTTAAGTTATGCAATCAACACGACAGGCCAATCTGGAGCTGGTACAAATAAGATTATGACTGGCTCGTCGCCAAGTGATTCGTCAACACCAACAATCCCTAATTCTTCAGGAACAAATGCGGCAACAGATGTATCAACAAGTGGTTTAACATTTGACTGGTCACTGGCAGAAAATACTCCTGAGACAATTACGATTTATTTAACGCATATAGCGGCTTCTAGTATCAATGGTACGGCCTTGACTCCTATATTACAAGCGGAGACGATAAATTATTATACTAATACTGGTTCGGCTACTGCACCAGCTGGTACTACAACTGTGGCGACTGCGGTAACAAATTATATTGGCTTTAGTAATGTTTATGACCAAGTCAATGGAAATCTTCTTTATACGGACTGGTATAATTATGGAACAAGTAAACCTACTCTAACAGCAAGTAGTGCTCCAGCACTTAACAATGATGGAAGTTTAGCATCTTCAGCGACAGGATGGAGTACCTATAATTCAAGTAGTCCACCTCAGTTTTTATCTTCTTCATTTCCTACGGTTTCTGGGAAATATATCAATGCGGTAACTAATGCTGGAGTGGTGGTTACGCCTGTACCAACACAAGTGCCAGCAGTAACGGCAACTGGTGGTACACAGTTTGCTGGATACACGACAGCAAGCAGTTACCCAACAACTAATAGCTATACTCCTACAATTTCGAGTATTACTTTGAATGTTTATTATAATACATCAACGAGTATTGCGATGTCTAACAGTCCTACTTATACGACAGAGCACGTGAACTATGTTGCTCAAACTGATCCAACACATCAGGTGGCAACAACATCTCAGCAGACGATTACCTTTATTACTGTGAATGCAATGAGTGGAACGAGTGGTTCGGGAACAACAACAGGTGTCTATGCCACTTACTGGTATGATGGTATCCCTACAACTTATCCTACAGTGTCTTACACATCATCCAATACGGTTGGGACAGTAAGTGCGCCTACTGGCTGGACATTACTTTCTACGGATCCTAGCTTCGACTCAATTACAAATATTGCAGGTAAAATCGCAGCACCCCCACTCTCCGAGTATGATATTGTGACAACCGCAGTTGAAAATGACTATACAACTGGTGGTACTAATAAGTCAATCTCATTAACTCCAACAACTGGAAACTCCAATACTTATACGCTGAAGGGACAGGTGGCAAAAGCTGGTTCAAATACGGTAGTACCTACATCGACCACTACAAGTTTAAGCTCTAGTGCAACTATTGGTGCTTTGGGTAAATTATTTGAAACGGGCGTTTCTGCGGATACAACAACAACTGGAAATACGGATTTGAGTTTTACAATTTACTATACGAAAACGACATGGTCACTGCCGTATACGGGCGGAATTGGTATCTTGCTCATCGTTATTCTAGGGGTTGGAATCAGTAGTCTTGCAATCATTCTACGAAAACGTAAAAATCGGCAAGCTGAAGAAATCCAAAGTTAACAAAAAACTTCGAGATTGATCTATTATCTCGGAGTTTTTTGGACAAATTGAAATTTATATTAAAAAATGAAATATGCTATAATATAAGAAAACGATTAAATGGAGATTGTTTATTGAATAAAAATTCTATTGAATTTAAGCTTAAAAATCCAGAAGATGCAAGTCTGATTTTTGGTGTACAAGATAAGTATTTGAAATTGATTGAGGCTCAACTAGGTGTTGAGGTGAATTATCGTGGCGAGATGGTACAAATTTTGTCTGATGATGAGGGTTCGTGCGAGCGAGCGCGAAAGGCGCTTCAAGCTCTTCAGGTCTTGGTTTCAAGAGGACTTCCTGTGCATACCTCAGATGTGGTTATCGCTGTAAAAATGGTTTTGAATGATGATATTGAGAACTTTACAACGCTTTATGAAGTTGAGCTAACTAAAGATGCAAATAATAAACCAATTAGGCTCAAAAATCTGGGTCAGAAGACCTATGTAGATTCGGTCAAACATCATGATATTGTTTTTGGGATTGGACCTGCTGGAACAGGAAAAACATTTCTTGCTGTGGTAATGGCAGTTCAAGCCTTACGTAATGGTGCTGTGAAGCGTATTATATTGACAAGACCTGCGGTTGAAGCTGGCGAAAGTTTAGGATTTTTGCCCGGAGATTTACAGGAGAAAGTTGACCCTTATCTTCGCCCTGTATATGATGCTTTATTTACTATTTTGGGAAAAACGGCTACTGAGCGTATGATGGAGCGTGGTATTATTGAGATTGCGCCGCTTGCTTATATGCGTGGTCGGACATTAGATGATGCATTTGTTATCTTGGATGAAGCACAAAATACAACAACAATGCAGATGAAGATGTTTTTGACGCGTCTTGGCTTTAATTCGAAGATGATTGTTAACGGAGATACTTCGCAAATTGATTTGCCTCTGAAAGTTAAATCAGGCTTGATTGATGCTAAGGATAAGTTGAGTCATGTTGATGCGATTGATTTTGTATATTTTACTTCCAAAGATGTGGTACGTCATCCAGTAGTGGCTGAAATCATCAAGGCTTACGGTGATGAATGAGGGAAGAACAATGATTTTTCAAGTCAATAATCTAAAGTTACACTATGAAGTTTTGGGCAAAGGAAAGCCACTCGTGATTTTGCATGGCTTAGCAGGAAATTTGGAGACAATGGAAGCTGTATTTGAGCCAGTTTTTAATGAAAAATCTGGTTTCCAGCGTTTATATGTTGATTTGCCTGGAATGGGGGAAACGAATGCTCCGCTAGAATTTGCTTCATCCGATGCTATTTTGGAAGTATTGTTATCTTTTGTAAAAGAAGTCGTTGGTTCTCCCTTTTTATTAGCTGGTTATTCTTATGGGGGCTATCTCGCTCGTGCAATGGCAGTAAAAGATGCAGCTGTTAATGGGTTGATGTTGCTTGCGTCTATGATTGTACCTGAGCATGACAAGAGAGCGTTACCTGAGACAGATTGGTTTTATGAAACGCAGATTTGCAAAAAGGCTCAAGTGAGATATGATGCGGTTTCTAAGCAGGCGAATGAAGATTTTTTAGAGAAGTTGGATGATAAATATGCGTTGAGTTGGGATGTTTCAGCTGCTCATCGCTATAGTCAACCTGCGTTGATTTTATTGGGACAGCAGGATGGTACAGTCGGTTTTGAGAATCAATTATCTTTGATTTTAGATTATCCTAGAGCCACCGTTGCAATTTTAGATTTAGCAGGACACAATTTGCAAATGGAGCAAAGAGAAGTTTTTGAAGAACTTGTAAAAAATTGGATAGAGCGCTGTGAAATGACAGAGGTAAATTAAAATGGCTGAAGGATATATCATGGATTTGCGCGAGAAAGTTGGACATATTCCGATGGTAATTGCGTGTGCGAGTGTGATTATCTATGATGAAACACGGGGCGTTCTTTTGCAAAAACGCAAGGATAATGGTCAGTGGTGTTATCATGGAGGTTCTGTGGAACCTGATGAAACAGTGGAAGAAGCAGCAAAGCGCGAGCTTTTTGAAGAAACAGGACTCTCTGCTTTGGAGATGGAGCTTTATACAGTAGCATCAGGGAAAGAACAACACTTCTTTTATCCTAATGGGGACGAGGTTCACATTGTGGATACTGTTTTTATTTGCAAAAATTTTTCGGGTGATATTGTCATGGAAGAGTCAGAAGTGACGGATTGTAGATGGTTTGCTTTTAGTCAACTTCCAGATGATATTACACGAGCTACCAAAACTCCGATTTTACGCTTTGCAAAGGAAATGCTTACAAGGAGTTTTTGAGTAGTCTGCCAGAAATGGCAGAAATAAAAAATGAATAAAAAGAGGATAAAATGTTTTTTCAAATCGATGATTTTAAGCTACATTATGAAGTAATGGGTGAAGGAAAGCCGATATTGATTTTGCATGGGTGGGCAGCTCATTTAGCAACGATGGCTGAAGTTTTTGAGCCAATTTTCAATGAGAAAATAGGATATAAACGGATTTACGTTGATTTACCAGGAATGGGAGATTCATCTGTTCATGATGATTTTTCCTCGTCGGATATGATTTTATCTACTTTGATGAGCTTTGCAAAAGAAGTTATTGGTGAGCCTTTTTTGTTAGCTGGATATTCATATGGTGGATATTTGGCAAGAGCAATGGTAGCAAAAGGTGCTCAGGTATCAGGTTTGTTGCTCCTAGAACCTATGGTCATTCCAGATACAGAGGCTAGAAATTTGCCTGATGTCGAATGGTTTTATGACACTGAGATTTGTCAGCAAGCGAGTGTCCGCTCAGACAAGCTTTGGCGAGATGCTAATTCAGAATTTTTGGCACGTTTGCGTGAGTCTTATGCGCTTAGTTTTGATACGAGCCATGTCAAAGCTTTCGATGCTCCGACTTTGATTTTGTTGGGACATCAAGATGGAACGGTGGGCTTTGTTGACCAACTTAGTTTGTTAAAAGATTATCCACGTACCACTTTTGCGATTTTGGATTTAGCGGGACACAATTTACAAATGGAACAGCCAGAAGTATTTGAATTCTTGGTAAAAAATTGGCTCTTACGAATCGAGAATGGTATTTGATAATATTATAAAGCTTGTCAGTAACAAAAAATAAGGAAATATAAAATGTACGTAGAAATGACAGATGAAACAGGAAAGGTTCCTGCAAACATCATTGAGCAAACTGAAAAAATCTTGGCATTTGCTGCTGAAAAATTGAAGTTGAAAGATGCAACGGAGATGGCAGTCACATTTGTTGATAATGCTCGCTCTCATGAATTGAATTTGGAATATCGTGATACAGACCGTCCAACAGATGTGATTTCGCTAGAGTACAAACCTGATGAAAGTGAATTTTTCTTTGATGAGGAAATGGAAATCCCTGAGGAATTGCTCAATGAGATGGATCCTTTTATTGGTGAATTATTTATTTCGATTGATAAAGCAGCAGAGCAAGCAGCAGATTATGGGCATTCGATTGAACGTGAGTATGGCTGGCTTGCAGTACATGGTTTCTTGCATATCAATGGCTATGACCACTATACGCCTGAGGAAGAGGCAGAGATGTTTGGACTTCAAGAGGAGATTTTGACTGCCTATGGACTCACACGATAAAGATTTTAAAGTTTATGACAAGAAGGATTTCAAAAATCCGAATGACAAAAATGCTAATTCGCGCGATAAGTGGAAAAATAGAGATGTTTTTTCAAGTTTGAATTTTGCTTTGACAGGAATTTTGACTGCTTTTCGTTATGAGCGAAATATGAGAAAACATGCTCTGTCAGCGATTGTAGCAATTGCTTTTGGGATATTTTTCAAAATTTCAGAGTTTGAGTGGTTATTTCTACTTTTATCTATTTTCCTTGTTTTTATGGCGGAACTTTTTAATTCAGCGATTGAAAATGTGGTTGATTTAGCCTCTGATTATCAGTTTCATATGCGGGCAAAACGTGCAAAAGATATGGCAGCTGGAGCGGTTCTTGTGATTTCAGGGTTTGCGATTGTGGTTGGTTTGATTGTTTTTCTCCCTAAAATTTGGAGCTTAATTTTTAAATGATAGATAAAGAAACAGAATTTTTAAATATTTTGCAGCAAAATACAGAACTGATGATGATTGTTGAGGAAGTGTCAAAACTAAATTTACCTCATTGGTATATCGCTGCTGGAAGTGTTTTTCAAACGGTGTGGAATGCTCAAGAGGGCAAGCCATTGATGAATGAGGTTCATGATATAGATCTTGTTTATTTTGATTCTCATTTGTCAGCTGATGAATCTAAAATTGCTGACAAAGCTTTGGAAAATTTTTTGTCAGTAAAATTTGGTTATCAATTTGACGTACACAATGAAGCTCAAATGCATCTTTGGCATGGTACTGACAGACTACCTTATACGAGCTGTGAAAATGCAATTGAACGCTGGATTGCAACGGTTCACGCCATCGGCATCACTCAGACACAGACGGGGCTTCGTTATTTTGCACCCTATGGTTTAGATGATATTTTTTCAAGAACAATTCGTCCATTGGTGCATGACGATATCACACGTGAGATGTATCTTGCTAAAGCAAAAAAATGGCAAGAAAGATTTCAGGGCTTGACTGTGCTTCCTTGGCCTGATGATAAACACTAAATTACTGACAGAAATTCTGTCAGTATTCTCGACAAATCTGTCATTAAAAAAGTGTACTGACAACTTTCTGTCAGTACACTTTTTTATTAAATTTAATGAAGTCAAACCTTATTTAGTGGGAGTTTCATAAAACATTTGTCCTCTATCTCTAGGTCACTAAAGTGACAACAATAGAGGCAACGCCAAATGGCAATCAAAACGTACAGCAGAGCAACGAAGTTGCGTAGAGCGTTCGCAGAACGGCGTGCGAAGCACGTAGCACCGTAGCGAACCACTTCGCCTTGCTTGCTTTAGCAGCTGAGAGCGAATGGATACCCGTGGTGCATCGACAACGTAACCCGAAGGACGGAGATAGCACGCACTTGCTTTGATAAAATTTCTCAAATATGCGATTCTTTTTTGTAACGTTCAAGTTCTTCAGCTGCTAAATTTGCAAGCCCGAAACATTCCAAAACTTTAAAGGCATCAATACAACGTTCGACATCTGCTAAATGTTCAGAATTGGATTGTCTACGAAACTTGTAAAGTGCTTTAAAATAAGCAAACATCGCTCGTTCATACATATTATAATCTGGCAAGACATGAGCTTCCAAGTAATTAAAAATTTCATGCAGAGGTCCAAAGTGTTTATTTGCGATGAAAATTCGAATGACAGAAAGTAGTGCGGCATCAATCTTTCCCTGTAAACAATCCCAATTTCTCACTTGAATTTTAGGTGAAATCATTTGTTTAGTCAAATCAGCCAACTGTTTATCTGAAAATAAAATCGCACAATTCATGAGTATTTCGCACTCAACATACCACCACTGACTAATATTAAGGAGATGGGAAACGAGATGGTCAACATCTGTTTGGCTAACATGATACCTGGGATTGAGCTGCTTCAAAAAAGCCTCTGCTTGCATTTTATAGAGAAAAACAGCAGTATCATCAGGATTTTTCAATAATTCTTGATTTTGTTGCTCAATGAGAATTTCTAATTTAGCAATATTTCGTTGCCAAAAACTCTGCCAGATTTGCCAACTCGTAGAGTTTTTATTTTCCTCTAGCTCATGATAGGCATATTCAAAATCCATCAAAGTTGTTCCAATCCCATTGAGCGCAACCATAAGTTTGTCAATCGTCAGAGTAGTTTTCCCTGCTTCAAATTTCATGAGTTGAGAATAAGAAAGATTTTTACAGGCGATTGATTTTGCCTCTATGTTTCTCATCAAACGTAAGCTTTTATAAGCCTTTCCTAAATTATCGTTCATTTTTTTCACTCTCATATCTGCGAAATTTTACTTTAAAAAATATTGATTTCGCTTTCAAGTCATTATACAATAAAAACATAAAATTTGATAGCGCCGTTTCCTCCTAAAAAAATTTGAAACTGCTATCAAATTTTTTGTGCAAAGTTTGATATACTACGTATATCAGGTTTTGACAGTTCTGTCAAAACCCTTATTATCAGCAGAAATCAGGAAAATTATGGAAAAAATGATAGAGGTTAATGAACTCAGTAAAAGCTTCAAAAAAACAATTAAGCAATCTGGTTTAAAAGGAGCTGTTAAATCTCTTTTCAATCCAGAGTATGAAACCTTTGAAGCAGTAAAAAATCTAACTTTTGATGTAAAAAAGGGGGAGATTCTTGGCTTTATTGGTGCAAATGGTGCAGGTAAATCTACAACAATTAAGATGTTAACAGGGATTTTAACTCCAACAAGCGGGACTTGTAGGATTAATGGAAAAATTCCGCAAGAAAATCGCACCGAATATGTCAAAGAAATCGGTGTTGTATTTGGTCAACGTACGCAACTTTGGTGGGATTTGGCACTACAAGAAACATATAGTGTGCTTAAAGAAATTTATGAAGTACCCGACAAACAATTTCAAAAACGCATGGATTTTCTCAATGAAGTGCTTGAATTACATGAGTTTATCAAAGACCCCGTCCGTACACTTTCACTTGGTCAACGGATGCGAGCAGATATTGCTGCAAGTCTTTTACATAGTCCCAAAGTGTTATTTTTGGATGAGCCAACTATAGGACTTGATGTTGCAGTCAAGGATAATATTAGAAAAGCGATTATGCAAATTAATCAAGAAGAAAAAACAACGATTATCCTGACGACGCATGACCTTGCGGATATTGAACTGCTTTGCAATCGAATTTATATGATTGATAAAGGAGAAGCAATGTTTGATGGTTCTGTCAGCCAATTAAAATCGACATTTGGTAAGATTCATGAAGTTGATTTTGAATTGTTCAGCGAAGAAGAGGTGAAAAAGATTAATTTTGCTAGCTTTTCAGACGTTGAAATCGAACAAGTGGGGCGACAGGTAAAAGTTCGATTTGATGCGACAAAAATTACAGTGCCACAACTTTTGCACTCTGTGATGAGTCAAGCTCAAGTGCTGGATGTTTCGGTTAAAGATGCTGATATTGAGGAAATTATTCGTAGATTTTTTAGAAAGGAGATTTAGAGTGAGAGGACTTTATTCTAATTTTAAAAAATATCGCCCATTCCTACGTGCGGGAGTTCAAGGTCTGATGGCATATCGGATGGATTTTTTGATTTACAGGTTGGGTGATATTATGGGAGCCATTGTTACTTTCTTTCTATGGCAGGCTGTTTTTCTGAGTTCACCACGGACTAATCTTAACGGTTTTACCGTTCAAGAAATGACGCTTTATGTTTTTTTGAGTTTTTTCACCTCCCAACTTTCTTATTCAGATGGCGCTTGGGCGCTTGGTGATGAAGTGAAAGACGGTTCAGTTGCGATGCGTCTTTTGAAACCAGTTAACTTTAATGCAACTTTTTTGTTCAACGAATTAGGCGGAAAATCTGTTGCAATTGGAATGCTTAGTGTACCGATTTTTGGCGGTGTTTTACTCTATCAATTTTTGCATCCTGCAACAGTAAGTTTTAGTTTCATTAATTTTGCTCTATTTCTTTTGAGCTCGATATTTGCCTATTTTATCAATTTTTATTTTAATCTTTGCTATGGTTTCACAGCATTTGTGTTCCAAAATTTGTGGGGAGCCAATGTTTTGAAAAGTGCAGTCGTTGCTTTTATGTCGGGTTCGTTGATTCCGTTGAGCTTTTTTCCACCAGCTATTGGACATCTATTGAGCTTATTGCCTTTTTCTAGCTTGATCTATACACCAGTGATGATTTATTTAGGGAAAGAAAATACGAGCCAAATTTTAATTGCTTTTGCTATTCAAGTTGTTTGGCTTTTAATTTTCATGGGATTATCAAAGTTAATTTGGCGTTATACAATCACACGCCTCAATGTGCAAGGGGGGTAAAGCAAGTTGGAACGACTATTTAAGCAGAGTAAAATATTGGGGGAACTATGAAAAGAATTTTAAGATTAGAAAAAATCTTTGCCGCACAATATCTCAAACAATTGATGGAATACAAAGCAGATTTTTTGGTGGGAATTATTGGTGTTTTTTTGACACAAGGGCTAAATATTTTGCTGATTGGAATTATTTTTACACAGATTCCAAGTTTACGTGGCTGGAGTTTACCTGAGATTATTTTTATTTATGGCTATGGCTCGCTTCCTAAAGGCATTGACCACGTCTTAACAGATAATCTTTGGGCGGTTGGACAGCGACTGGTCCGTAGGGGAGATTTTGACAAATATATGACGCGTCCGATTAGTCCATTGATTTACTGTGCTCTCGAAATGTTTCAAGTTGATGGTTTTGGTGAGATGTTAATCGGGATATTATTAATGGCAAGTACATGGCAGACGGTTGCTTGGACTCCACTCAAAGCTTTTGCTTTTATTGTAAGTATTCCTTTTGCGACATTGATCTATACAGCACTGAAAATAATACTTTCAAGTTTAGCATTTTGGATGAAACAAAGCGGAAGTTTGCTATATGTTTTTTATCAGGTCAATGGATTTTCAAAATATCCTGTCACGATTTATAATTTTCCAGTTCGTTTTTTGATTAGTTTTATAGTGCCGTTTGCCTTTACGGCTTATTACCCAGCAAGTTTCCTACTGAAAGGGCAAAATTTTGTTTTAAATATTGGGGGGACAATACTTGTTTCTGTCCTGTTTATGACTTTTGCACTCTGGATTTGGAATAAGGGAATTGCGGCATACGAGTCCGCAGGCTCTTGAGATAACGATTGAAAAAGCTTTGATAGACAATTCTTATACTAGTTCACCTCTAAATCCGCATAAGCAGATTTGGTAGTTGGATTGCAAATATACCGTCTTTTGCTCTTAACATTTCGTCTTGCCAGCTTTGCTGGATTGCGATTTGAACTTCCAACTTAGATTTAGCGACATAACGAAAAAGTCTTGATTTCTCTAACACCTGAATCTTTAAGAAGATGAGTAGCGTGCTGTAAGGTTGCTCCTGTGGTATAAATATCATCGACTAAGAGGACTTTTTGGGGAAGGATTGTGTTTTTTATTATAGAAAACGCATTTTTTGAGTTTAAGCGATCTTTTCTGTCAAGAGAACTTTGAGTTGATGTGTCAGATTTAACAAGTAACTCTGTAAAAGAATGCTCTTTTAGAAAGGCAGAAACTTGATTAAATCCACGCTCTTGATGGCGTTCTGGACTGATTGGGATAGGAACGACCGTAAAGTTTTTGTCAAATTTTTGGAAAAATGATTTAAAAATTTTATGAAGTTGGTAATCCCCAAGAAATTTATAACGACTGAAATAGTCGTGCATTGCGCCATTGTACTGGAAAATAGCTTGGTGGTTAATCAAGATACCTTTACTTTCCCATTCTTGACAATCTTTGCAAATCTGTGAATCCCCTGACTTATAGCAACGTGGGCAGTGTTCTGTTGGGATTTTTATAAAATCTTGTTGACAATCTGGACAGATAAATTGCTCAGAAGTTTTGAGAAGAAACAAATCTGAAAAGCGATAATGAATATGAAATTTAGCGTGACAGAGCAGGCAGATCATAAAACTCCTCCTCTACGATTTGATTTTTTTATTTCCTGAACAGCTTTAAGCATGGATTTAGTTCGTCCTTCGTGAAAAAAGTAAACTAATCCACTAGGGCGCGTGATTGAGCGCCCAACTCGCCCTGACATTTGGATAAGGGCTGATTTTGTAAAATTAGTGTGATGAGCGAGGAGGACAAAGACGTCTATTTCTGGGAAAGTGACTCCACGCTCTAAAATACTTGTGGTGACAAGGATAGAGTAGTTTCCTGAACGAAAGTCTTCAACGATATTTAAGCGCTGCTTGCTTTTGGAGGATACAAATGCAATTTTTTCTTCTGGAAATTTTTGCTTTAACTTTTTTGTAAAAGATTCACCAAACTTAATTTCGGGGACAAAAATAAGAAGCGGGAAACGGCTTATTCTCTGCTTTTTTAAACATTGGATAAATTTTGTATGCCATAAAAGTTTTGGAACAGTGAGCTTGCCTCCATGAAAACGTTGAGTTAGCTCAAGTTGATGGAGAGCTCCGATTTTGATTTGATGATCTAAAAAATCAGTGGTTGTGGCAGTCAGATAAATTAAACAAGAATCAGGTTTTCTGGCAGTACAAGCAGCAAAATAAAGCATTGGATTGTCTGCAAAAGGAAAGGCATCAACTTCGTCAACAATCAATAAGTCAAAGGCATCACGAAATCGTAAGAGTTGATGCGTAGTCGCAATCACAAGTGGGGCACGAAAATAAGGCTGACCTTCGCCATGCAAGAGTGGTATTTTACAAGAAAAATCACGAGAAAGCCGTTGATGTAGCTCGATACAGACATCAATTCGAGGACTGACAACTGCAACACTTTTTCCATCTCTCAAATATTGATTGATGATTGGGTAAATCATCTCGGTCTTTCCTGCACCTGTGACAGCTCTGACAAGAATCTGTGAGTGCTGACGGCAATCTGTGACAAGGCTGTCAGCGATTTTTTGCTGTTCTGAGGTTAGTTTTCCTGACCAACGAAGATAAGAATGTGCTATAAAATTTTGCTGAGGGAAGTGATAGAGTGACTCATCAGAGCGTACCCTCCCCAAATTAATACAAGTCGGGCAATAAAAACATCCCAGAGGAAGTCGAACCATAAGTTTTTTGTGGATGCTGCCACATCGCAAACATTTGATGCTGTCAGTGCTGACAGAAATCATAGCAGGAGATTGGATAAAATCAGCTTTGCTGACAGAATGTCTGATGCGATTAAAATCTGTTGTCAGTAATAATCGTCCGTATAAATCTTTCATAAATAGTTATACGTAAAACTTTGCTTGATGTAACGCGTATTTTAAATATTACGAATATTAAATTATTATGTGTTTTTGTTAAAATTTGTTTAAATAGAGTTAATAGGAAATACTAAAAATGGAGGGAAAGCTATGAAATCAAATCAAATTAAATCTAGGATGCTTAGACTTTTGCTTATCGCAACAGGAATAGTTGCAGGCTCTTCTGTTGTTGTGGCGACAGCAACACCAGCAGAAGTTGCTGCTGCGAAATCTTTCATCAAGTCAGTAATGATTAAAAAAGATACGAAAAGTAAGAAAAAGAAAGGGGATAGCTCAAGTATTGAGGCGGCAATTGCAGGACTTCTTGGAGCTGCAGGAAGTCCATTTCCAGAAGAAATTCCTTCGATAGAGTTTCTCACAACAACTTTGTCCAAAGTATCACCTTTGACCGCACGTTTGGCACAAATTTCTCGAAATCTTTCAAAAGAAATAACAGAAGTAGTACTAGGGGAAACTGCCGCTGCGGAGGAAGTGGATGCTGAAAGTCTTACAAAAGTTGACTTCACAAGTTTGTGGGAAAGTGAAGACATTAACTACTTAATCACTCTTTTTGGTGATATCACGAAGATTAAGACTGATGTCAATGTCAGGGATATTCTTAATAAATTTGGAATTAAGAATTTTACAGGTTATGAATTTGACCGAACGGAAAATGAAGCAACGCTCTTTTTTGGAGTAGATGATTTATCTAAAGTTCCAGATTTCACAGCTGAGGAAAAAGAGATGTACCATTTTGCAGAAGAATCTGCAAGTTTTGAAACGACTATTGGTCCTGTGGGACAACTTCCTGTCGGAGTAGTTCCAGCTGCGTGGGAATATGTCACTCAAGAGGGGAAAATATTATTTGAACATGGTGTTGATGGAGATTTTGCACATGGGACGTATCATGAAGGACTTGATGCGATGATGTTTTTAGATGGCTCAACAGTGCTTCCACCTGAGCTTGACTCGATTAATGGTTCAACTGCGACTTTCTTAGAAGGGGTGCATAATTATAATCCGAAAAGTTCGGGAGCATGGACAACGAATGCTACAATGGCTATATCGAACTGGGTGTTGAATTTTGGTTTTAATCAACAAGTTGTGAGTCCAGAAGATCATGCTACGATTGGTGGTATACTAAACGCAGCTTCGTTCAAAGATTTGTTGTATTCTCTTGAGGTTGGACAATCCGTAACACTGAGAAGTCCACTTGAAACATACGCCAATCAATCACGAACTCCTGCTCTAAAGAGTTTGGTAGGGACAGATAATTATGTATATATTGTATTGACAAGGACTGCGGATGGCACAGCAGAAAATCCAGCCTTTCATTGGTTGAAATCAACTTTCCATCCAGAAGCTACTGGTGGAAGCGAGTGGTATCGAGGGTTGAGGTACTATTATACTGAAGTTGAAAGTTTGTATTCAGCAAGTTGGAAAACAACAGTGAGATTGGTTTTACCAGAAAGTGTATCTGAACTAGAACCAACACCAGAACCGACACCTGAGCCAATTCCAGAGCCAGAGCCAGAACCAGAAATCATCGAAGAAGAGAAAAACCCAGAGACACAGATTGAGGAAAAAACAGAGCTAGAAAAAGAGGAGCAGGCCGAGAGTATTCCAGAGCCGATGATTACTTTGACACCAACTTATAGCTTTACCTCTGATGAACCAGCACCGGTACCAATGGATGACGGGTTCGTTGTAGGTGGTGAAGAAATGGATATGCCAAAAACAGGGGATAAAACGGATGAGCTTCTAGAAATAGAAGGTGGCGCTATTGCACTTGGAGCCGCAGCTATCGCACTTGAAGAAGGGCTTAAAAAACATAAAAAATCCGCTAAAAAGGAAAAATGAAGTCAAGACTTATTCAGTGAGAGTTTCGTAAAACATTTGTCCGTTTTCTCTACTCGCTATCTTCGCTGCGCTACGCTGTCCACACCACGGGTATTCAGGCTCGCTACACCAAGTCGCAATGGTTCTCGCTAAGTGGCTAACGTCACAAGTCGAGTCGCAAAGCACTAACACCCTAGGACAGCGTAGCCCGAAAGGGCGGAGATAGCACGCACTTGTTTTGATGGAAGATGAAATAGAGAAATGCAAAGCCGTAGAACTTTGCATTTTCTATATGTAAAAATGCTATAATTGAGCTAAGACTTTTCGTTCGTGAGGGTGAAAATATTGAGGTCACCTAAAGAATAATGAGGAGAAATAGATGACAATCACGATAAAAAAAGACGGCATTTATGGAGAAGAAATCAAAAAATCACGTTTCATCTGTCAGCTCGCTCGTGTCAAATCAGAAGAGGAAGCGCAAAACTTTATTGCACAGGTCAAAAAAGCCAATCCTCGTGCCAATCATAACTGCTGGGCCTATACGATCGGCGATCGGCAGGAAATCCAGCGGATGAGTGATGATGGAGAGCCGTCAGGCACAGCAGGCGTTCCCATGCTTGAAATCTTAAAAAAGAAGGAAATCACTAATAGCTGTGCCGTTGTCACGCGCTATTTTGGCGGCATTAAGCTAGGCGCAGGCGGACTCATTCGTGCTTATGCAGGTGCTGTCAATCATGCGCTTGAAGCCGTTGGGCTGGTGAAGTTAGTTGAGCAGCAAGAAATGATTTTGCGCCTTGATTACAGTCTTTATGACAGCTTACAGCGCTTTTTGACACAAGAAAATCTCGTCATCGTAGAAGCCGAATTTTTGACAGAAATCAAAGTGAGTGCATACATTGACAAAAACCGCGCTGACAGCTTTCTGTCAGCACTGACAGAGCATTTTAATGGAAAAATCATCGCTGACAAAGGACAAATCAAACTGACAGAGGTCGATTTCACTGACAAACTTTGACAAATCTTAACTTTTAGAACTCCTGAGCTTAACTTTCATTTTTTATAATAAAAAATGTAAAAAGTAAAGGAGCAAAAAAGTGACCTCAAAACGTCGAAAAAAAGTCCAAAAAAGGGCTAAAAGATTGACTTTCATCTTTATCTTTCTCATTCTGTTCATCAGTATTTCATTATTATTTTTCATCAAAAAAATGAATACAGACACTCTGTCAGCACCTCTTTCACTGACCAAAAATGCTGTCAGTAAGAAAACGCCGACAGAAAAATCAGTGCCACTGACAGAAATCCAAGACACAGGAAATCTTGTTCTCGTTAATAGCAGCCACGCTGTAACTCATGAGCCGAGCGAGCAGTCGTTGAGCTCTGTCCAAGGCAAAATCGCAACGCTTGGCAATTCGCCCATTTTTTTGAAATCAGTGACGCTGAATGCTGTCAGTCAGCTAATCAACCAAACGCAGCAGGCAGTCGGTGGCAACATTGCCATCAGCAGTGGTTTCAGGTCTTATAATGAACAAGCTGCGCTTTATGATAATGCAGCGGACAAGTCCTACGTCCAAGCGCCAGGGCACAGCGAGCATGAAACAGGACTTGCGGCAGATATTTCCATTCAAAATGTGCAAAATGTTGAAAATTCGCCCCAATCTCAGTATTTGCGCGCAAATTGCTGGAAATATGGCTTGATTCTCCGCTATCCCGCAGATAAAGAGCAAATCACAGGCATATCCAACGAACCTTGGCATTTCCGCTACATCGGCGAAATTCATGCTTGGTACTGTACCACTCACAATATGGCTTACGAAGAATACATCGCCTTTTTGCAAAAATCAGGAGGTTACAGCCAAAAATTGGACGGAAAAACCTACACCGTTTCTTATCAAGTGCCCAAAAATAACGAAATCACCGTCCCGCTGAACGCTCAATACAACCTTTCAAGCGATAACACAGGTGGCTACATTGTCACCTCATGGAAATAAAAAATGACCTATAATATTTTAATCTGTGATGACGACCAAGACATCAGAAATGCCCTCGCCATCTATCTAAAGCAAGAAAATTATCATGTTGTTCAAGCTGAAAATGGCGTAGCCGCATTAGCGCAACTGGCTCAAAATGACATTCATCTCATCCTCCTAGACATCATGATGCCTGTACTTGACGGCATTCAAACTGCCGCCAAAATTCGTGAAGAAAACAACGTTCCCATCATTTTTTTGAGTGCAAAATCCGAAGATACCGACCGTATTTTAGGGCTGAAAATCGGCGCGGACGACTACATTACAAAGCCATTCAATCCTGTTGAACTCCTTGCGCGCGTCAGTGCCGCACTTCGCCGTTACACCAGACTAGGCGGCATGAAAAACACAGCATCCGATGATAAAATCTATCAAACAGGCGAATTACAGCTCAATTTTGAGCAGAAAAAAGTAACAGTCAATGATAAAGAAGTCAATCTGACCGCAGTAGAATACAAAATTTTAGAGCTTCTCATGGCTAATATGGAGCAAATCTTTAGCTCAGAGCAGATTTACGAAAAAGTCTGGGAAGAACCTGCTTTTCAAGTCGCAAAGATTGTCTCCGTTCACATTCGCCACATTCGCGAAAAGATAGAAATCAATCCCAAAAATCCTCAATACCTCAAAGTGATTTACGGATTGGGCTACAAGGTGGTGAAAAGACAATGAAAAAACAGTTGACTTCCATTTTCTTAAAAATGCTCATCACGCTTTTGGGTTTCATTTTCGCCGTGAGCAGTCTCAGACAGATGAGCTTGACTTATCATTTTTATCTCAGGCAGTTTTGGGGAAATTTCCTGACCTTTCCTAAAACGCTCTCTCTTGCCTTGTTTGCGCTCTGTATTTTATTGCTTGCGCTCATGATTTTGTTCAGTCCAAGGCAAGCCAAACGCTCTGATTTTTTCCGAAAAATAGACGCAGGTAGCTTAATTTTTCTCGCTTTCTTTGCAAGCTATATTTCCAACCTTTGGATTCGTGAAAGCAGTTCTGCGCTGGAATATTTCTTGTTTTCAGCCCTTGCTTATTTCGGAACAATTAGCGCTCTGGCAGAGTTTTTGTCAAGAATCAGAGATCGCCAATTTAACTTTTACTGGTTGGCTTTTTTTAAACAATTTCCTATCAAGCAAGTCGTGGGCAGTGCGATGGCGCTCCTTTTAGCAGGAAATCTGGGCTATTTCATTGTGTCACTGATAGTCAAGCGCAGCGCACAACTTCCCATTGACCCTGCGCATGGACAAGTTATTATGCGTCAGGTCATCTCAGGTTCTCCTTTATTTTCGCTCATTTTCGCGCTCAATCTTCTCATTTTAAGCTATCTCGTCGTTTTTATTTTGAAGCTTTCTGAACGCTACGAGCGTGCCAATCAAGAAAAGATACGTTCTGAGCGCTTTAAAGCAGAGCTGATTACCAATGTCTCCCATGACATGAAAACGCCGCTAACCTCTATCATCAACTATGTTGATTTGCTCAAAAATCTCCCCATCACTAACCCCGACTTTGCCAGCTATACCAGCATTTTAGAGAAGAAGTCTAACCGTTTAAAAAATCTGATTTCAGACCTTATTGAAGCCTCAAAAGCAGGCACAGGAAATCTAAATATTCAGCTTGAGAGCGTCAATCTCACGGAGTTTCTTGGACAGATTGTCGGTGAATTTGATGAAGATTTCACAGCCAAATCGCTCACGCTCATTTATCAAGAGCCAGACAGCGTCCTCAAAGTTCAAGCTGATGTCAAACAACTTTGGCGTGTTTTAGAAAATATTTTTAACAATGCGTTGAAATATTCCCAAGCAGGCACGCGCGTCTTTGCAAGAATCAAAGCAGAAAAAGAAAAAATCAGTCTTCAGCTGGTCAACATTTCTAGCGAAGCCATCAGCCAATCCGAAGTCAATCTCACGGAGCAATTTATCCGTGGCGATATGTCCAGACACACAGAGGGCAATGGCTTAGGGCTTTATATCGCAAAAAGTTTGGTCGAACTGATGAAAGCAGAGTTTAAAATAAAAATCAACGGTGATCTCTTTGAAGTAAATATTGATTTCCATAATTTGGAGGAAAAATGAAAAAAACATTAAAAATCTTTCTCGTCTTCTATCTCCTTTTTCTCATTTGGCTCATTCTTTTCAAATTTTCTTTTCATCCGCTGAGATTTCTCCTCCTAGAACACACTCAAAGTCTTAACCTGATTCCTTTTGCCATGTCAGGTGGGCGCAGAGAAGTTTATCTGAATGTACTGGTCTTTATTCCTTTTGGTTTACTGCTTTATCCTGCGCTTGAAAAATCAAGTTTTGGGCGCAAGCTGCTGTTGATTATTCTGCTGAGTTTGTCCTTTGAAACGCTTCAGTATTTCTTGGAAATTGGCGCGAGCGACATTACTGATGTCATTACCAACAGTTTTGGGGGCTTGATTGGCTTAGTCAGCTCTGCCATTTTAAGTAAAATTCTAGGAAAGCGCAGTGCGCAAAGGCTTCTCATGGTTTTCAGTATTCTCATGATTGGCTTAGTCATTTTCTTTTCTCTGACAATGTTCCTCAGACGTTATCCTATTTGAGCAAATGCAGGCTTTATGATAAAATGATAAGAGATTTTTTCAAAGTAAGTGCTTGTTATCTTTCTCCTTGTGGCTACGCTCTTCGTTTCCTCAGCAGGCAAATGTAGCAGATAAAAGGCAACTCAGCACTGAGTAAATCTTGACTTCATAAAGAAAAGGAACCCCATGAAAATTTTCAGAGGCTCAATTATTGTTAGTATCATTGCACTCATCGTTGCTTTTATTTATGGTGGCTGGGATGCACTTTTTATCACAGCGATTCTTGCTGTTCTTGAAATCTCGCTTTCGATTGATAATGCGATTGTCAATGCGAGGATCCTTGAACGCATGAGTCCAACTTGGCAAAAAGTCTTTTTAACTGTTGGGATATTGATTGCCGTAGTAGGAATGCGCTTGATTTTTCCCCTGCTCATTGTGAGTGTTTCGGCGCAGATGGGTCCTGTGCGTGCTTTGCGTTTAGCACTTGAAAAAGGCAATCCCCATCAGGCAGGCACTTATGGCTACATTCTTCATCATGCACATCCGCAGATTGCAGCTTTCGGTGGAATGTTTCTGCTCATGTTAGCCCTTAGCTTTTTCTTTGACAAACGTGCGCACACTTGGCTCAAACTTCCAGAGAAAGTCCTTCAAAAAATCGGACATTTCCCTGCAGCAAATGCGATTATTTCGCTGGCCTTACTCTTAGTTGCTTCAATGACCTTGACAGAAAATGCACAGACGATTCTTTTTGCGGGACTCCTTGGTATCTTGACTTTCATGCTTGTTGACGGCTTTGGTGAGATGATGAGTCACAGCAAGGCGGCAACGAGCACTGCGGCCAACTTTGTGATTGCCACGGGGAAAGCAGGACTCGCTCTCTTTCTCTATCTGGAAGTGATTGATGCATCATTTAGTTTTGATGGTGTGATTGGCGCTTTTGCGATTACTTCTGACCCTATCATCATCCTTTTAGGTCTCGGTGTGATTGGGGCAATGTTTGTGCGCTCGCTGACCCTTTACCTTGTCAAAAAAGGCACGCTCAACGAACTCGTCTATCTGGAACACGGCGCACATTGGGCAATCTTAACCCTCGCCCTCCTCATTTTAGGCAGTATCAAATGGGACATCGGAGAAGCTATCACAGGCCTCTTAGGCGGTGTGATTATTGTCGTTTCATTTATCTCTAGTGTTTTGTATAATCGGAAACATTGAGGGCTGACTGATAGTATTCCAAAACTGTAAATATTTAAAAATCTCAGTGCAATTTAACTGGGGTTTTTCATTTTCATTTTTTCGAAGGAAAATATGATAAAATTAAAGAAAACGTATACAGGAGAGATTTATGACAAAGTATAGTGTCGGTTTAGACATCGGTATTGCCTCGGTTGGCTGGAGCATTGTGGATATTGATGAGAAGAAAATTGTTGACTTAGGCAGTCGGATTTTTCCATCTGGAAATGCTGCTGGAAACCAAGACAGGCGAAGTTTTCGTGGGACAAGACGGCTGATTAGACGGCGGAAAAATCGTTTGTCAGATTTGACAAAGTTGCTGACAGAAAATGGCTTTTCTGTCAACACTGACAAAAATCAAAATCCTTATGAGCTTCGTGTCAGTGGGCTGACAGAGCAATTGTCAAAGGAAGAATTGGCGGCTGCGCTTTATCATATTGTCAATCGGCGCGGGATTTCCTATGATTTGGGAGATTTGGAAGACGATGGGAAAAGTGGAGTTAGCGATTACAAATCTTCGATTAACATCAATCGTCAGCTTTTGCGTGAAAAGACTGTCGGTCAAATTCAGCTTGAGCGGTTGAATGAATATAGTCAAGTTCGCGGTCAGGTCAAAGCAGATGATGAAAAAACGCTGCTTAATGTTTTTCCGTCATCCGCCTATGCGGACGAGGCAAAGCGAATTTTAGAGAAACAGGCTGAATTTTATCCAGAGATCACAGATGAATTTATTGAAAAATTAATTGGACTTGTTACTCGCAAAAGGGAATATTTTCATGGTCCAGGTAGTGAAAAATGGCCAACGCCTTATGGCCGCTATAGATTAGAACAAGGGAAACTAATTTTTGTTGGAGAAAATCTTTATGAGTATTTAATTGGTGAAGATAACATTGGTACAAAAATAGCTGGAGGAATAAAGCAAAAACGAGCTTCAGCTTCAAGTTTGACTGCTCAGATCTACAATTTGCTGAATGATTTGAACAATCTGACGGTGCCAAATACTGAAGATGGAAAACTGACCACTGAAACGAAAAAAGAAATTCTGTCAGCTGCGAAATCGGCTGACGGTCAGTTTGGTATTGCACAAATTTGTAAGCTCATTGGTGCGAAGAAAGAAGAAATCAAGGGTTTCAGAATTGATAAGGCTGAAAAGCCAATCATGCATACCCTTGCTGGTTACAGAAAATTCCGCAAAGCGCTCGCAGAAATTAATATTGAAGCCAATGATTTGTCCACTGAATTTTTCGACAAAATTGCGGATATTCTTACACTGAATACTGAAAAGGCGGAAATTCGCAAACAGTTGGATAAAGCTGATTTTGCTATTTCTGAGGAGGAAAAAGAACTTATTGTCAACAAAAACAAGGAATTCCTCGTTGACGGACGTGCGACTTGGCACAGCTTTTCGTACAAAACGTTAAATTTGTTGATTCCTGAGTTGCTCAATACGCATGATGAGCAGATGACGATTTTGACACGCTTAGGATTGATGAAGCCTGATAATGAGAAATATAAAGGTTTGAAAAATATCCCTGCTATTCAAATCACAGAAGAAATTTACAATCCTGTCGTTGCCAAATCTACGCGTGAAGCAATCAATGTTTTCAATGCGATTGCAAAGCGGGTTGGACGAGAAAATATTGAGCACGTTGTCATTGAGCTCCCGCGTGAGGATAATGAAGAAGACGAAAAGAAGAATATTCAAAAGCTTCAAAAAGCAAACGAAACAGAAAAGTTTGAAGCAGATAAGGAGATTTTACAACAACTGCCAATTTCAGACAGCGAATTAATTGCAAAATATCGTCAAATTCGCGGACTTTCGCAAAAAGTGCGTTATTGGTATCAGCAGGAGAATAGTTGTCCTTACTGTGGCAAGAAAATTGAAGCCATTCAGCTCATCAACAACAATGAAAGCTTTGAAATTGACCACATCATCCCGATTTCCGTAAGCTATGACGATGCGCAAAATAACAAAGTGCTCGTCCACAGCCAGTGTAATCAGGAAAAAGCGCAACAAACACCGCTTGGTTGGATTAATAACGGTGGTGGATTTGGACAATCAAAAGCTGAATACATTGCCAAAGTTAAAGCGAACAAACGTTATAGCAAAAATAAAAGGGATAATTTGCTCAATGACGCAGATTTGAACGACATTATCACGCGCCGCAGCTTCATTCAGCGTAATCTCAATGATACGCGCTATGCTTCGCGCGTGGTACTAGACGAGTTTTATAGCTTTTTCAAGTCGAATAATCTGCCAACCAAAGTCAAAGTCGTCCGTGGCAAATGGACGAGCCAAATGCGCAAAAAATGGAACGGCGTCGGTGGACTTGCCAAAACGCGTGATACGCACCATCACCATGCGATTGACGCCAGTATTATCGCTAGTTTTCCGCTGCTAAAGGCATTTGACAAAGCAGTCAAATTGATTGATATTGACAAGGAAACGGGCGAAATTTTACAAGATAGAGAAGCAGTCAAAAAAGCGCGCGAAGCTGAATTATTAACTCAATGGGCAGTTCAGAATGAGAAAGAATTTGAAAAACTCGACAGCGAAATTTTTGATTTTCCCTTGTTCAAAGATGTTGAACTGGCAAATGATATAGATAATCCCGAAAATCCTGTCAAATTTAGTCATCGTGTGGATAAGAAAGCCAATCGAAAAGTGGCTGATGCGACCATCTATTCTGCTCAAAAATATAGCAGTGATGATAAAATTAAATATTGGGATAAAGAAACTCAAGAAATCATCACAAAATCAGAAGTAGGGTATTACACGCTTTCTAAAATTGATATCTATTCTGAAGATAGTAAACAGACTCCTCCTAACACTATTGGATTTAAAGAGTTTCAAGAAATATTGCATCAAGAAAATGAGTCGAGTATATTGCCTAAGTATTCTCGAATTCTAATGAGAAGAAATGATGAAAAGTCCTTTGGAAAGCTTCTTCAAATTATAGAAAATCCTGAGTTTCAAGACTATGATAGAGACGGGAAAAAGACTAAAATTTCTCCATTTAAAAAATTTAAAGACGAGTATGGATTTGTTACGAAATATACAAAAAAAGATAATGGATTATTAGGTAAGGGTGCAAATATTATCACTTTAAAATACCTTTCTGGAAAAAAAGAGTTGGACAAGTCCGTCAAACTTGACATTTCTGAGAAACAAGGAAGTGAAGATAAATTTGTATATCTTGAAGGTTTAAATCCTTGGCGAACAGACTTATATCTAAACGAGAATGGAAAGTATGAGTTTTTATATTTAAGATATGTGGATGCCAAAGTTGTAAATAAAAAAATTGTCATTGAACCTCAAATTTATAATGAACGTAAAAAATCTTTCAGAGTGGGAGAGAAATCGACTTTTGTAATGAGCTTATTTAGAAATGATATTATCGAACTTTCTTTTACAAAAGATGATAAGAGAACCAGAATAAAATTTAGATTTTGGTCTGGCAGAAGTGATGGAAAGTTTGAACTAAAACCAGTTCATAAAAATGGATTTGAGAAAGGAGAAATTGTAGGAGTATATAAAGCAACACCTCAAATATGTGTTGCTCCAACTTGGATGGAAGAGATTATTAAAATCAACACCGACATCCTAGGCACACCCTACTACACTGAAAAAGAATCAGACCAACCAAAATTAAATTTATAAAATTAAGAAAAGGCTTACGTGACGCTTGCAGGAACTCAAAATTTTTGCTAAAATAAAAGAGTAGTTGACGAACTACTGCGCTCGACGGAGCGTATTTCAATCTTTTTATTGATAGGAAAATGATTGAGAATCTACAAAGATAAGGCTTTATGCCGAAATCATTAACTCGCCTTTGGGCGAGTTTTTTTCATAGAGAGGAGAACTGAGTTCGACCTCTTTGATGGCTGGAAAAAAGAAAAATTGGAACCTGATATAAGTGTCAGAATCACAATTTTCTATTTTTCAATCCATCAGAGCAGTCGGTCTCACATCTTATAATGACTTGGAGAAACGTGATGATTAAGGACGGAGACTATCTCCGTCTAAAATTAGATAATTTAGAAATTGAAAAAGGTGGTCAAAAATTTAGTATTCCACTCTCGGATATTGCGACGATTACCTTGGAAGGTAATATTTTGACGCTAACGACTAAGTTGCTGGCGAAGTTAGCACAACATAATATTGCCGTGATTGTTTGTGATAATAAATATGTGCCTTGCGGAATTTTCATGGGTTTTGGGCAATATCACAGGACGGCAAAGCGAAATTTGGAGCAGATTGCTTGGAGTGAAAAGTTGCGAGATGAAGTCTGGGCAGCAATTATTCGTCAGAAGTTGAGCAATCAAAAATCAGTGCTTTTGGCAGTTGATGCAGAGGAGGAGCGTGTAGAAAAGCTTCAGGAGCTGATTGATAATATTCAACTGGCTGATGCGACAAACCGTGAAGGACATGCTGCAAAGGTTTATTTTAACAGTCTATATGGCATGAAATTCACACGAGAGCAGGATTCTTTGGAAAATGGTGCGATGAATTATGGCTACACGATTATCAGAGCTTACATGGCAAGGTTAGTCACGAGTCTGGGCTTGATTCCGACACTTGGTGTTTTTCATCGCAATGAGTTTAATTCGTTTAATTTGGTGGATGATTTGATGGAACCTTTTCGTCCTTTGATGGATTGGTATATTTTGGAGAAAATTTTACCGAAATATCCAAAGTATCTGACTTGGGAGGCGCGCTGTCAGTTGATTGATTTCTTGAATCAACCTTATTTTTACAGGGGGAAGAAGACAACGATTGATTTAGTAATGTTGGATTATGTCAATTCTTTTATTAAGGTAATGAAAGAAGAGCATCTGTCAGCACTGACAGAAATTACTTTAGGAGGATTGCGAGGTGTATGAGAAATTGAGATTGATGTGTTTTTTTGATTTGCCAATGGAGACGAAGCAGGAACAGAAATATTATCGCGTTTTCAGAAAAAAACTGATTGAGCTTGGCTTTGTGATGGTACAAGAATCAGTCTATGTCAGAACATTGCCTAATCGGAGCCAGCTTACAAAATATGAGGAGCAGCTCAAAAGAGTAACCCCTTACAATGGTTTGGTTGAGCTCATGTATGTTTCTGAAAAACAGTTTAATGACCGACGATTTTTGACAGGTGAAAAAGCACCGCAAGAAGTGGCAGTCGGCAATAATAAAATGGTAATCATATGAAAATAGAAATTGAGAATAACACCTTTATTGAATTTGACGAAATGTCGCGTCTGTTTTTCTACGGTCAAAATCAAAAAGTGGCGCAAGAACTGGTTCGCAGCCTGAAAAGATTTGCGAATAAAAAAGCTTTGAATGAATTGGAAGAATTGGTTTATGGTGAAAATGGGATTGAGATTTACCGAGAGAAAGAACGCCTCAATGAAAAAAATATTGACCTTCATTTTTTGCAGGACAACGCTTCCCTTTACCAAGAAGTCAGTTTTGACAGAAAGAGTTTGATGACTGATTTTCTGTCAGCGCTGACGGAAAATGTGGCGATTACCACGGAACTTGAGGAAATCAAAAACCATTTACTGAAGATTGAGCTGCTCTTCAATGAACAGCTTCGTCAAATCTCGAATAACATTTCGTCAAATTTGACAGATTTGTCATTTGATGATTTATTGAAAAATCATCTGTTTTTGTCCTATGCGGCTGATAATCACGATTTCCCTTTAGAAATGATGGATGCCAATGAATTTGTGGATGAATATTTGGCACTGCTCGGTAAGAAATTGGAACATCAGCCTAAAGAAACATGGATTATTTTGATTAATCCAGCAAGTTTTTTAATGACAGAAAAGATACAAGACTTGCTAGAGGGGCTGTCAGTGCTGACAGAAAAAACGGGACTTATTCATACCTTTGTCATTAGCCAGCAAGCGCTTGAGCTAGCTTATTCTCCAAATGATGTGCCGAGTACGATTGTTTTGACAGATGATGTTTATCAAATGCCAGATTTTGACACTTTTAGAAAAAGTATTGAAAACCATTATCCGATAAGTTTGAAAATGTCAGATGAAGTGCTCTGTCAAAATTTTTATGAAATCGTCTCAAGCATTGGTAATAAGGCAAAAGTCGCTGGAAAATCTTATCAAAATATGATATTATTAAAAGTGATAAATGAGATTTTAGGTCTTGAAAGTGCATCATTTTCTATCAATTTTGATGAACTTTCCGAGCTAGAACGCACTTATCTTAGTTCTTAAGCATTGACGAATCTTCAAGAACAGTTGGAATCGTAGAAGCAAAAACCAAAAAGTTTTTAATTTGAGGTTTTTGTACTCTCAACATTTTCCTATCAATAAAACCAAAATTTTGAATGACTGAAATAAGACGTGGTTTTTGTACTCTCAACATTTTCCTATCAATAAAACTTCTCTGGATCATTGTAAAAAAGTTCCACAGTTTTTGTACTCTCAACATTTTCCTATCAATAAAACCGAAAGTTTCAAGGTCTTTGCCGTCTATTCGTTTTTGTACTCTCAACATTTTCCTATCAATAAAACTTGTCAGTTGGTCGCCAATGTCTAAAGCGAGTTTTTGTACTCTCAACATTTTCCTATCAATAAAACTAACCTGCGTGTTTTTCAATCAAAGGCACAGTTTTTGTACTCTCAACATTTTCCTATCAATAAAACAAAAAGAAGAAGTTTCAAAAAAAGAAACTTGTTTTTGTACTCTCAACATTTTCCTATCAATAAAACCCTTGCGCAGTAGTTCAAATTCAAACTTCAGTTTTTGTACTCTCAACATTTTCCTATCAATAAAACCACAAGCAAGAGGATGCAAACGAATTGCTTGTTTTTGTACTCTCAACATTTTCCTATCAATAAAACAAATAAGCAATGTGACATCTAAAGTGATACGTTTTTGTACTCTCAACATTTTCCTATCAATAAAACTGCAGACCCTCCAACTATAACAAACATGGTGTTTTTGTACTCTCAACATTTTCCTATCAATAAAACTAAAATATTATAATAACCCCACACCTTATGGTTTTTGTACTCTCAACATTTTCCTATCAATAAAACAAAAAGCTTGATGGAAAGTATAGATATGATGTTTTTGTACTCTCAACATTTTCCTATCAATAAAACAGGAGGAGCGACATTTAACTTTACAGTCTCGTTTTTGTACTCTCAACATTTTCCTATCAATAAAACAGTGAGACGGGATTACTTTATCGTGGGGTGGTTTTTGTACTCTCAACATTTTCCTATCAATAAAACTATCTTCATTGGTCAATATGGAACGTATAAGTTTTTGTACTCTCAACATTTTCCTATCAATAAAACGCGGTTGATGCTTTTTCATCAGCAACTTGGGTTTTTGTACTCTCAACATTTTCCTATCAATAAAACGACGAAACCCTTTGTCATAACACATACCCAGTTTTTGTACTCTCAACATTTTCCTATCAATAAAACTGATAGTATGTATATCTAAGGTAGTTTTCTGTTTTTGTACTCTCAACATTTTCCTATCAATAAAACCTTTTTTCTTTCAAAAATTCAAAAGGAACAGTTTTTGTACTCTCAACATTTTCCTATCAATAAAACTGTCGCTCTACAATGTACGATAGCAAGCAAGTTTTTGTACTCTCAACATTTTCCTATCAATAAAACAACAAGGTCTCGATTATTTCCCTCTGGATGGTTTTTGTACTCTCAACATTTTCCTATCAATAAAACTGATATTCCTTTCTAACTCACTTTATGTTGGTTTTTGTACTCTCAACATTTTCCTATCAATAAAACGTTGACTCTAAAAGTTCATCCAACGGCTCAGTTTTTGTACTCTCAACATTTTCCTATCAATAAAACGATAGTGCTGTTCTGACCTTGCTGTCGTCAGTTTTTGTACTCTCAACATTTTCCTATCAATAAAACTGTTTTCCGCCATTGCATCACGTTGATCACTGTTTTTGTACTCTCAATATTTTCCTATCAAAGATTTGGACATATATCTTCTTGACAAATTCAAAGAATAAGGCTAAAATCTAAACATAGCGACTTGAGGATAGTGTAAGCTCAAGATAAAAAATGGCTTAAATACTGTGAATATTAAAGTAAAAAATAAAGGTGGAACCGCGCATTTGCGCCCTTTGTCGGAGTTCCTATACCACTCGCAGCTTTGGTTGCTTAGTGAGTATGGAGCTATAGCGACGGGGTGTGATGTGCGGTTTTTGTTTTTGGAAAGGAGAGTTATGAAGGTTATAAAAATCTCAGATAATCATCAAGAAAAAGATAATATTGTTTACTACCAGAAAGATGGACATTTTTTAGTTTATTTTCCTAAGACAGAGTATGAAATAGCCAAAGTTAAGTTCAGGGAACAGTTTGAAAAAGCTGGAATTTATATTTTCTTTGATACGGATAATGATTACCGTTATATCGGTCAAGCTGTTAATATCAGTAACCGCTATCGTAAGCATGAGCATTGGAATGATAATTTTAAATTTATTCTCATATTTGGCATTGAAAATGGGAACTTAAATAAGGGACAGTTGGATAAACTTGAAAAGGATTTGATTCAGCAATTTCCTGATTGGAAACATGATACTCAAAATAAAACTGGAGGAAATAGCTCCTTTCTTGAACCGTCAGGTGAAATTGATGCGGAGAATCTAAGAGCGGACGTTGATGAAATTCTTGAAATTTCAGGCTTAGATATTTTTAATAGCACTCTAGCAGAAAATGATGTGGAAGAAGCTTTAGAAGAAAAATCAGGCAAAACTTATATCGTAACAGATGGAACTTTCAAAGGGAAAAGCGATAAAAGTTTTCGCTCTGCCTATTTGGACTACATTACGGAAATCTTGAAAAAGAGTCCAAAATTATTAGTCAATAGTATCTTTGACGGTAATGCCTCATGGTCAAATACCTTGGCAAGAAAGGCTCCCATAAGACCTGACCGAATTTTTTCAGAAATAAATGGTATTTATTTTTATAAGCACTATGACGCAAAGGTAGCCATCCGTAAAGTTAAAAAGATTGCCGAAAAAATGGGAAAACAATTAATAGAAAAGGAAAATTAAAATGGATCAAAAATTATCATTCCAAGACATCATCTTAACCCTGCAAGGCTTCTGGGCAAAACAGGGGGCAAACCTCATGCAAGCCTACGACAATGAAGTCGGCGCAGGCACCATGTCGCCTTACACTTTCTTGCGCTCAAATGGTCCTGAACCTTGGGGTGCAGCCTATGTTCAGCCTTCGCGCCGTCCTGCTGATGGCCGTTATGGCGAAAACCCCAACCGTCTCTTTCAACATCATCAGTTTCAAGTGGTGCTGAAACCATCGCCAAAAAATATTCAAGAATTGTACTTGCAAAGTTTGGCTGCGCTTGGCATTGATGCATTGGAGCACGATATTCGCTTTGTTGAGGACAACTGGGAAAATCCATCCATGGGCTGTGCCGGAATTGGCTGGGAAGTCTGGATTGACGGGCAAGAATGTACGCAATTTACTTATTTCCAACAAGTCGGCGGGATTGAGGTTGATAGCGTGACGAGCGAGATTACTTATGGTTTGGAGCGCGTGGCGACGGTGATTCAAGAGGTGGACAGCGTTTACGACCTCGAATGGGGCAACGGCGTGGCTTATGGCGATATTTTCAAAGAACCTGAGTACGAACACTCGAAGTTTGCCTTTGAAGAAAGTAATCAGGAGCTTTTGCTTCAACTTTTCGGCGAATACGAGGCTGAAGCGCTGCGTCTGCTGGACGAGGGCTTGGTTCACCCTGCCTACGACTACATTTTGAAATCCTCGCATACTTTCAATCTGCTGGACGCGCGTGGCGCGGTATCTGTCACAGAGCGCGCAGGCTATATGCACCGCGTGCGGACGATGGCGCGGAAGGTTGCGAAGACTTTTATTGAGGAGCGGGCGAAACTTGGATTTCCGCTATTGAAAGATGAGGTACTTAGAGAAAAATATTTGGGTGTGAATGGGAAGTATACGGAGAAAGAGGTTGATGAAAAATGAGCGATTATCAAGTAACAACAGTTACAGTTTCAGGACTGAAGGACAATCTGGTACTCCCGAAGTTTCAACGTGGCTATGTTTGGAACCAAACGAAAAAGAATGAATTGATTGATAGTTTGCATCGAGGTTTCCCTTTTGGCTCTTTGCTAACTTATCAAAAATCAGCTGACCAGAAGGAACAACTGTTAGATGGACAACAGAGGTGGTCCACTATTTTAGATTTTCAAAACAATAAAGCAAGTTATTATAAAAAGCTTGAACCAGTTGCTTATAAATATGGTCTAGATGAATTAAATCAATGGATTAGTAATAATGAAAAAATATCAGAATTTGATTTTGATAATGTAGTTTCTGGGAAAGTGAATTTGGCAGATTGGGTAGATGATAAATTTGAGAAGCTAAATTTTGGCGAAATGAAATCAAAAGATGTTCGTGATTTAATTCTTAAAATTCAAAGCAAAATTGATGAATATCTAAAGGTTGAAGATTTGCAAATTCCAATCATTCGCTATACTGGCGATGAAGGCAATAAAGCTCAAGTCTTTGAAAATTTGAATAAAGGTGGAGTGCAACTTACAAAATTTGAAATTTTTGCTGCAGCGTGGACTCACACGCAAATCCAATTAGACAATTCAGCCTTTCAATCAGAAATTTTGAACTATGTTAAACAGTTTTATCTTCAAAAGCAAGATAAAGCAGAAGAATTTGGTTTTTCTCTTGACGGGTTTTCAGAAGATGAACTTTCAGCATCAAAACTAATAAATTTGTTTGAACTTGGTGTTGGTCTTGGAACTCTGATACAAAAGAGAGTTCCAGCTCTTGTTACAGAAACCGAAAAGAATATTAATGAAATTGGCTTTGGAGTTTTGGGGATTTCAGTAGATATTGATCCTAAACGGCTTGGAGAAATTCCAAATAAACTGATTGAAATCAGTAATAATCTGGAGGTAATTCTTAAAAAGGCGGATAGAATTAGCAGACAACTGTCGGCCATTTTCGATAAGTTGATTAGGCAAAATACGAATCGCCAAAATGACGGATTGAGTTTTCAACGGTCACTAACCACTACTTATAAAACACTGTCTTATTTTGCGAGCCTTTGGGATATTGAAACAGGTTCAGAAGTCGAAAAGAAAATCTTGTCTAATATCCCTGCTTATTATGTTCGAGATTCCATTGATGGACTTTGGACAAGTACAGGGGATACTAGACTTTACGAATATTATGCTAGCAGAAAAGAAAATCGACGTTCATACCTTGAAACACCACTTAAAGACGAATTCATTGAAAAGTTTAGAATTTGGATAAGGGATGAAAATACTCAAACAGAGCGGTTTTCTGCTGATATAAAAGCTCTTGCTACCATTCACGCAAACTTGACATATCTTGCTGATTTTGTTGATTTTGGGGAACCACTTCAATTTGAACATATTTATCCTAAAGCCCGAATTAGAGCAATAGATACAGGGAATAAAGTTCTACTTGGTAGGCTCGGAAATGCCATGTATTTACCGAAGTCAGTTAATCAAAACAAGAAAACAAAAACTCTTTATGAAATTGATAATTCAGAGAAATATCAGGAGGTTATAAAGGAATCAGCATACCCTTCGGAAGAAGATTTCAAAACAGCATTTGAAGCTTTGGAAAAAAATAATTTTGGGATTATTAACGATAAAATCCTCCAACGGTCAAATGAAGTGGCGGCAGAAATTGTTGGTAAGCTAGTGGAAAGTAAGTTTTAGGTCGGAGGGAGATATGAATGAAATAGTTATTTATACCACTGACGATGGTCTTTCAAAAGTTGAACTTCAAATAGAAAACGGTACTGCTTGGCTATCGCAAGATGAAATAGCTGAACTTTTTGAGACTACAAAGCAAAATGTGAGCTTACATATAAATAATATTTTTAAAGATGGGGAACTGGAAGAAAAAGCAACTGTCAAGGATTACTTGACAGTTCAAAAAGAAGGTAACCGTGAGGTTTCCCGAAACATCTTACTATACAATCTCGACATGATTTTAGCGATTGGTTATCGTGTTCGCTTTGCACGAGGGGTTCAATTCCGAAAGTATGCATCTAATGTTCTGAAGGAATACCTCGAAAAAGGTTTTACGATGAATGATGAGAAGCTCAAAGATTTAGGGGGCGGAAATCATTGGAAAGAGCTGTTAAATCGCATTCGTGATATTCGCTCTAGTGAAAAAGTGATGTATCGACAGGTTTTGGATTTATTTGCGACTTCTAGCGATTATCAGCCGCAGTCTGCTGAGAGTTTTGAGTTTTTCAAGCTTGTCCAAAATAAGCTGCTATGCAGCGCATGGAAATACGGCAGCAGAGGTTATTTTCAATCGTGCTGAAAAAGAGTTCATGGGTTTGCAGTCTTTTTCTGGAAAACAAATCCGAAAAAAAGATGTGGAAGTGGCGAAGAATTATCTGAATGAAACAGAACTGAAAGTTTTAAATAATATTGTTTCGGGGTATTTTGACTTTGCAGAGGCGCGTGCGATTGAGCAAAAGACGACTTACATGAAAGATTTCATTCGGCAACTTGACCGAATACTTGCAGCTGATGACCGAAAATTGCTTGAAGGAAGCGGAAAAATTTCTCACCAGCAAGCGCTAGATAAGGCGCATGGGGAGTACAAAAAGTATCAGCAAAAGACTTTGAGTGAAGTTGAGAAAGCCTATTTGGATGGCATTAATCAGCTTGAGAAAGAGGTGAAGCAGAGGAGCAAAAAGACCAATGAACGATAAACTACAAAATTTCTACGACCAACAAACAACGCCTTGGATGCAACTTTTTTATCGTTTGATATATGCGCAGTTGCCGTCGGATTTGACGGGCAAGAAAGTGCTAGATTTTGGTGCTGGTTTTGGCTGGACGGCGAATCATCTGGCGAGTTTGGGGGCTGATGTGCTGGCGATTGAGCCAAATGCTGAAATGGTGGAAAATCGGATGCGCGAGCAGAGTTATGAGATGCATTTGGGCGGACTTGCTGAGCTGTCAAATTTGACAGAGGCGAGTTTTGATGTCATCATTTGTCATAATGTGCTTGAATATGCGGCTGATGAGCGTTTAGAAATCATGGCAGAATTTGACCGTTTGCTCAAAACTGACGGTTTCATCAGCATAGTCAAGCACAATTTTGCGGGTTCTGTGCTGCAACGGATAGTCTTTGAAAATCATCTGGATGAGGTGCTGGGAATGTTGGGCGGCACGGTCAAGCACAATGCGCAGAGTTTTGGTGCGATTGAGATTTATGAGTTAGCGGATATGCTGAAAAATCTGTTGCTCAGAATTGACAAAACCTATGGTGTTGCGGCTTTCAATCGTTTACAACCGAATGAATATAAATTTACGGACGGTTGGCTGGATAAGATGTTTGAGCTAGAAATGGCTTGCAGCGAGCGATCTGAATTTCGGGACATTGCTTTTTTCCATCATGTTCTACTGAGGAAATCAAATGACTGAAAAATTCGACATCTACAACGCGCAAAAAGTAAAAATCGGTACAGGTCACCCGCGCGGTCTTTCGCTGCCTGACGGGCAATATCGGTTCATTGCGACGGTTGTCATTTACAACTCAAAAGGTGAGATTTTGTTGCAAAAACGGGCGGCTGACAAGGAATCGTGGCCGAATTACTGGACTTTTGCTGCGAGTGGTTCGGTTATCGCAGGCGAGACAGTGGCTGAGGGGGCGGCGCGTGAGTTGCGCGAGGAATTGGGCATTGCGCTTGATTTGACCTTGCAAACTGAGGAAGTCGCCGATGCGCGCTGGTTCAGTGAGTCTGAATTTCTGACTTTGCTTGAAAATGGACAAGCTGTACCGCATATTTATGCAAAAGAAATTTTTAATTACATCAAATCTGATGATGAATATTTGAAAAAATAATAAAGGTGGAAAAATAAAATGATTGAAGAAAAAATGACGGTCAGCGCTGACGAAAAATTTCCCTTGAACGCGCTGTTGACCCTGCCTGACAATCTGAACGGGAAAGTACCTGCGGCCGTGCTGGTTCACGGTTCTGGCCCGAACGACATGAACGAGCAAGTTAAGAAAACGGCACTGTTTAAGGATTTGGTGGAAGCTTTAGCTGTGCGAGGAGTTGCGGGCCTGCGTTATGATAAGCGAACCTTTGTTTATGGCAAGGAAATGGTCAATGATAAGGCGCTGTCGGTGCGCGAGGAAACGATTGATGACGCGATTGCGGCAGCAAATCTGTTGCAAGCTGATGCGCGAATTGACGCTGATAAAATTTTTATCATTGGGCATTCGATGGGCGCCATGTTGGCACCTCGAATTGACGCAGAGGGTGGCAATTTTGCAGGACTGATTTTGCTGGCGGGCAGTCCACGTAAATTGGAAGAAATTAGCTTGTCACAAAATGAAGAGGCGCTGGCTGAGCTTGATGAAACAACGCGCAAACAATATGAGCCACAAGTGGCAGCATTGAAAGCGTCTTATCAGAAAATGTATGAGCTGACCGATGAAGAGGCGCAAGAGATTGAAATTATGCCACATTTGAAAGCTTATTATCTGAAAGAATGGGGCGAACACCCAGCTGAGCACTATTTGTCAAATTTGACGAAGCCGATTTTGATTTTGCAGGGTGACAAAGATTTTCATGTGTCGGTGGACAAGGATTTCGCGGCTTACAAGACTTTGATGATTGGCAAGCCAAATGCGATGTTCAGGCTCTATCCAAATTTGAGCCACGTCTTTATGCCGAGCCAGGGCAAGACGATTAAGGACGGTCTCGCGGAGTATGACGCAGACATTCATTTGGCACCTGAAGTGGCAGATGACATTGTAAAATTTATAAAGGAAATATAGAATGAGTAATTATTTATTAGAAATCGGATTAGAAGAAATCCCTGCACATTTGGTGACACCTAGTATCAATCAACTGGCAGAACGCATGGAGCAGTTTTTGACGAATAATCGGGTTAAATTTGACACCATTGTCAAATTCTCAACACCGCGTCGTTTGGCCGTTTTGGTAGAAAATATTGCTGAAAGCTCGGAAGCGATGGATGAAGAAGTCAAAGGTCCTGCGGCGAAAATTGCCAAAGACGCTGAGGGAAACTGGTCAAAAGCCATTCAAGGTTTTTCGCGTGGACAGGGTGTCAGTCCTGACGAATTGGTTCTGCGTGACGGCTATTATTATGCCAACAAACATATCGCAGGCAGCGCAACAGAGCAAATTTTGACTCGTATTGGCGATGAAGTGATTGCCAAAATGACTTTTTCGACTTACATGAAATGGGGCAACAACGATTTTCTCTTTGTCCGTCCGATTCAGTGGATTGTGTCTCTGCTTGACAGCGAGGTTGTGCCGTTTGACCTGCTTGATGTGACGGCTGGACGGAGTTCGCGCGGTCATCGTTTTTTGGCCAATTACCGGATTGAGCTGGTTGATGCGAAATTTTACGAAAAAGTCCTGCAGGACAGTTTTGTCATCGTTTATGCGCCAGCGCGCAAGCTGGCGATTGCTCAGGAAATCTTGGATTTAGCGGAAAAACACGACTGGCAAATGACACTGCACACGGATTTGCTGGAAGAAGTCAACAATCTTGTCGAGTGGCCGACCGCTTTTGTTGGTAGTTTTGACGCGAAATATCTGGCCGTGCCTGAGGAAGTGCTGGTGACGAGTATGCGTGACAATCAGCGCTATTTCGAACTTCACACGGCACCCACGCGACTTGCTGGCTCTGCCAGCTTAGCGAGCGTGGAGAGCGTAGCCGTAGGCGAAGATGACGGCAAATTGGTACCAAACTTCATTTCCGTGCGAAATGGCAACGCAGAACACATCGAAAATGTCATTGCAGGCAATGAAAAAGTGCTGGTGGCACGTCTTGAGGATGCGAAATTCTTTTGGGAAGAAGACCAAAAACTTGCTATCTCTGACCTTGTTGAAAAACTGCAAAAAGTTACATTTCATGCAAAAATCGGTACATTGACAGAACACATGGCACGCACAAAAGCAATTGCTGAAAAATTAGCTGATTTGACAAAGCTGTCAAATACTGAAAAAGAGGACGTCGCACGCGCTGCCGATATCTACAAATTTGATCTTTTGACAGGCATGGTCGGCGAATTTGATGAGCTTCAAGGCGTGATGGGCGAAAAATATGCGCTGCTTGCTGGTGAAAATGTGAACGTTGCTACTGCGATTCGGGAGCATTACCTGCCTATCTCCGCTGATGGTGCTTTGCCGCAGACTAAAGTTGGAGCAGTTTTGGCTGCAGCTGACAAGATTGACAGTATTTTGTCATTTTTCAATGTTGGTTTGATTCCGTCAGGTTCAAATGATCCTTATGCTTTACGCCGTGCGGCACAAGGACTGATTCGAATTATTGAAAAATTCAATTGGCGCTTTGATTTTGCTAATTTCATCGAACACTTCCAAGGAGAAAATAAAAATCAGGTGCTGGATTTTGTTCGTGCGCGTGTGCAAAAGCTTCTGCTTGAAGGGCTTGAGCGTTATGATATTGTGGAAGCAGCAATTAACAGCAGCACGTTTGATATTGCAAGCATGATGGAAAGTGCCTTTGTGATTGATAGTCACAAACTCCATGGACCTTTCAAACTCGCCGTTGAGAACGTTACTCGGAGCATTAATTTAGTGAAGAAAGCCGAAAAACTACCTGAGGTTGATCCTGCAATATTTGAAAATGAAGCAGAGCAGCAACTTTATGAAACACTTGAACAAGTTAAAGAACAGTGGAATGAAATACCAATAGAATATCAATTCCGCTCAATTGTCCATGCATTGGCACCCGCTATCGAACTTTTCTTTGACAATGTCATGATTATGGCAGATGATGAACGTGTCCGTGACAATCGCTTAGCGCTACTCACAGAACTTGTCAAGCTCACTTCAACAATGGCAGATTTTAGCCTGATTAACACGAAATGAGGTGTAAAATTGGCGATTACAAATGAACAAATTTCCCGTATTAATGAGCTTGCACGCAAGAAAAAAGCAGAAGGGCTGAGCAAAGCAGAGCTTGAAGAACAAGCTGTTTTGCGTCGTGCTTACATTGATAGCGTCAAAGAAAATTTTCGTTCACAAGTTGAGACTGTAAAACTTGTTGATGAAAAAGGAATTGACATTACCCCAGATAAACTCAGAAAAATTCAAAAGGAAAAAGGCTTACGCGAATAACCCTCTTTTTCTTGAAAATTCATGAAAAAAATGCTAAAATGGCATTAATGAATGGGTATGGTGCACACCCGAAACCGCTGATTTTCAAATAAAAATCAACTGATGGCGCCTACAATGCAAAAAGGCTCTTCCATGCGAAGGCCAGCGTTGTAGCGCCTTTTTGTATTTCAAACTTTATAGGAGGACATACAAAATGTCAAAAGCACTTATCGAAAACATTCACGCGCGCGAAATCTTTGATTCTCGTGGCAATCCAACCGTCGAAGTTGATGTTATCTTGAATGATGGCACACTTGGACGTGCAGCTGTACCATCTGGCGCTTCCACAGGAGATAGAGAAGCGGTTGAACTTCGGGATGGCGGCACACGTTTGCAAGGAAAAGGTGTCGCAAATGCTGTCAACAATGTCAATGGTGAGATTGTGTCAGCGCTGACAGGGAAATCACCATTTAACCAAGCTGAAATCGACCAACTCTTGATTAAGCTTGACGGTACGCCAAATAAAGCAAGATTGGGTGCCAATGCGATTTTGGGTGTATCGATGGCTGTTGCAAGAGCAGCAGCGAATAGTGAAAAAATCCCACTCTATCGCTATCTCGGAGGTGTTGACCTTGAGCTTCCTCAACCTTTCTTTAATGTCATCAATGGTGGTGTTCATGCAGATTCTGGTATTGATGTGCAAGAGTTCCTGATCACGCCTGTCAAACGCGAAAGTTTCCGCGACGGCGTCGAAAAAGTGGCGAATGTTTATCATACTTTGAAGAAAATTTTGGCAGAGCAAGGGCTGGAAACGGCTGTTGGTGACGAAGGCGGATTTGCTCCAAAGCTTGGCTCGACTGAACACGCGATTGAAACACTTTACAAAGCCATAGAGACCGCAGGCTACACAGCAGGGAGTGAAATTGCCATCGCGCTTGACCCCGCGTCTAGCGAATTTTATGACAATGAAACACAGCTTTATCACTTTGAAGGTCAAAAGTTGACCAGCAGCGAGTTGCTGGCTTATTATGAAAATTTGGTGGCGAAATTCCCTGCGATTATCTCGATTGAAGATGGATTTTCTGAACATGATTGGGACGGTTTCGCCGCTCAAACAAAAGCTCAGGGAGATAAGATTCAACTTGTTGGCGATGATATCTTTGTGACCAATCCTGCGATTTTCGCCGAAGGAATTGAAAAAGGTGTGGCAAATGCGATTTTGATTAAATTGAATCAAATCGGAACTGTCACAGAATCCATCGAAGCCATAAAAATGGCGCGGAAAGCAGGTTATAACACGATGATTTCGCATCGTTCAGGCGAAACGGTTGATAGTTTCATCGCTGACTTTGCTGTTGCCATGCACGCAGGTCAGATTAAGACAGGTTCAATGGCGCGCAGTGAGCGGATTGAGAAATATAATCAATTTTTGCGAATTGAAGAAGAACTAGGAGCTGCAGCAAGGCTTGCAAAGTTCCCTGAATAAGCCCATGTGGATTTTGCTTGCAGTTGTAGCTTCAGTATCAGCAGGTTTTACTTCCGTCTTATCTAAATTGGGCGGAAGTAAAATTGGATCAAATATGCTAACTTTGCTACGGACGATTGTCGTTGTGATGATGTCATGGTTGATTGTCGCTCTTTTTGGGTCTTGGGGAAATGTCGGCGGGCATAGCCTGCTATTTCTGATTTTGTCGGGTTTGGCAACTGGGGCTTCATGGCTTTGTTATTATCGCGCCTTGCAGATTGGTAAGGTAGCTGGTGTTGTCGCAGTTGATCAAAGTAGTGTGCTGTTTTCAGTCATATTAGCGATTATTTTCTTGGGAGAACGTTCTAAGTTTGAAATAACGCTCATTGGTTTGCTCATCATAGCTTTAGGAATGTTCTTTATTGTCTTAGAGCGCAATAAAAATATTGATAAAACAGTTGTTGTAAAAACGCAAAGAGGTTGGATTTTCTTTGCATTTGGCTCTGCAATATTTGCATCTTTGACGGCTATCTTTGGAAAAATAGGGATTTCAGGTGTTGATTCAAATCTGGGGACAGCGATTCGGACTTTGGTCATTATCCCAATGGCCCTGATGATGGTTTTCATTAATCATGAAACTCAAGATTATCAGAAACTTACAGGACGAGATATTCTCTATATTGTTCTTTCAGGCATTGGAACAGGAGTTTCGTGGCTTTGTTACTATGCAGCACTTGCGCTTGGCCCTGTTACCGTGATTGCACCAATTGATAAAACGTCAATTGCTGTGGCAACTTTTCTCGCTTTTCTATTTTTAAGAGAGAAACCAAGCAGGTTAACGATTTTGGGATTAGGATTCATTGTTTTCGGTACGATTGTCATTGCTTTTTAACTTGAAAATCAGATGAAAACACGCTAAAATAATGAAGTTAAGCCTTATTTAGCGGGATGTTTACCTCTCGCTAAATGTAGTTGGACGAAATTCAAAGTTGCTATTTCACTTTAGCAAGTTGCGACTTCGACTAGGCACTTTCGTGCCGTAGCGAACCATTTCCCCTTACGACTTTATAGGATAGCCGTTTGCACGGATATGCTAGTTGTTTCATCTAGTCGATTGCGACTTGAACTTGCCACTTTAGTGGCTTAGTGAAATCGACAGCGTAGCAAAGCGAAGATAGAGCGAATGCCTCTATCGTTGTCAGCTCTGCTGATTTACGAATAGAGGACAAATGTTCTATGGATAACTGTGGTGAATCGACAGCGTAGCCCAAAGGGTGGAGATAGCATGCACTTGGTTTGATAAAAAACGAAGTCAAAGCTTGTAAAAAATTGCATTTTGGCAAGCTTTGACTTTTTTGTGAGGAATTATTGAGATGAACATTATTATTGTATTTATTTTTGGTATTTTAGGTGGGCTTTCTCGCTATGAAATTAATACCTATCTTCCGAAAGTGGGGATTTTTCCACTTGCGACTTTACTGATTAACCTTGTCGGCTGCTATCTTTTCACTTTCTTGATAAAAAATTATCTAGGCGCTAAAAACGTTCATGAACGTTGGGTTTTGGGCTTGGGGACAGGTTTTATGGGGGCTTTTACCACATTTAGCTCTTTCATGATGGATAGCGATAATTTGCTCGTTGCTGGTCATTATGGTCAGTTAATCTTTTATGTTCTGCTCACGATTTTTGGTGGTTTGCTCATGGCGATGCTTGGGATGTATCACGGAAGACTTGCAGTGACTTATCCGACAGCTACAGAGCTTGAAGATGAAGCAGAGGAAGAAAGAGAGGAAGAAAAATAATGCTTGAATTTACGCTTATTGGTATTTCAGCTGGACTTGGTGCAGTTGTCCGCTATCTCTTTAGTAATCTCAATGTTATTTTCAAAAAAATTGGTTTTCCACTTGGTACTTATCTGGTTAATATTGGTGGGACGCTTTTTATCGGCTATCTTTTTGGCAAATTTGGCAATCAGGCAGAGGCTTATAAAATCTTCGCTACAGGTTTCTGTGGTGGTCTGACGACTTTTTCAACTTATAATTTTGAACTTTTTGATTTACTTGAAAACCATGATTATAAACATTTTGCAGAGTACTTTTTGCTTTCTTATGGCTTAGGATTTGTAGCGGTTTTGCTAGGACTTTGGTTAGCAAAATAATTTTTGCGACATATTGTTACAAATAGAGCAGAAAAAGCATGGCTTAGTCATGCTTTTTTTGATAGAGTTTCTGAATTTTGATATAGTCTATCACAGATTTTGGTAAGAGATAGGTGGGTTCAATGTTAGCTGCAATCAGTTCTCGAATTTGGGTGCTTGAAATAGGAAGCAGTGGAACATCAATCCATCTTACAGGATAAGGGGTGGGATTAATGGTCTCAGAGCGCTTGATTGCAACAAAAGTAACAAGATGAATTAATTCATCAATCTTATACCATTTTGGAAGGTAGTCAACCATGTCGCTGCCAATAATAAAATAAAAATCGCACTCAGGATGAAGCTTTGTCAGTGCTGACAGAGTATCATAAGTGTAAGATTTTCCGCCACGTTCGATTTCGCAAAGCTCCAACCCTAGACGCGGGTTGTCTTTAACAGCGAGTTCAAGCATTTTTACACGATGGACTGCGTCAATTGTCTCTTTCACATCAACATGAGGTGGAATATTTTCAGGCATGAGCAATACTATGTCAAGATTTAGCCGTTGAGCGACTTGGTCGGCAATCATCAAATGGGCGTGATGAATAGGATTAAAATTTCCACCCAAAAGTCCTACTTTTTTTCTTTTTTCCATGAGTTGATTATACCAAGATGTGAGGCTGCTTGTCCAGAACTCATGAAAATTGCCACTTGGCTCTTTGTGTTCCAGCACATAGCTTCGCATGACCCTAGGACATTTGTCCGTTTGCTTAGGGGCTAAAGCCCCAAGAGCAAAAGGCATTGGCTGTAAGCTGCTAAAGCAGCAACGCCAAATGGCAATCCAATGGACAGCG